>JABAOE010003188.1_pt2 | contig 10049 bp, 10 predicted proteins | sample 7062141 | NCBI WGS metagenome assembly JABAOE01 (sample SAMN14538627, study PRJNA623070) | marine sediment metagenome | biome: marine biome [ENVO:00000428]; feature: marine pelagic biome [ENVO:01000023]; material: deep marine sediment [ENVO:00002113] | place: India: Gulf of Khambhat ...
GGGTCGCCATGTCCCAGTCGAAGACCGCCACCACCTCGGCGTCGGCGTCGACCATGAGGTTGTCGATCTTGAAGTCGTTGTGGAGGATCACCGCCGCCTGCGGATCGGGCATCCTCTCCGCCAGACCGTGAGAGAGCTCGTCCATGGCGGCGACGTCGACCTCCTTGGCTCGATGCCAGCGATCCGTCCATCCGGCCACCTGCCGAGCCACGAATCCCTCGGGCCGGCCCAGATCGTCGAGGCCCAGAGCCCGGTAATCGACCCGGTGCAAGTCGGCGAGAGCGTCGACGACGTTCTCGGCGAGGCGCCCCCGATAGTCGTCGTCGTCGGGAAGCCCCGGCGGCCAGGTCTCACGGATCACCTCGCCGTGGCGACGCTCCATGACGAAGAAGACGTCGCCCATCACCTCGGGGTCCTCACAGAGATGAACCGCCCGAGGCGCCGGGGGGTAGGCGCGATGGAGCACGGCAAGCACCTTGTGCTCGCGCCGCATGTCGTGAGCACCGGGGGCCACCGGCCCGAGCGGCGGCCGCCGCAGCACCAGCTGGCGATCCCCCGCCTCACACAGGTAGGTCAGATTGGCCTTGCCGCCGGGGAACTGGGCAAAACGGATCGGGTCGTCGCCCAGCTGGAGAGCCCTCCGCAGATAGTCGGCCACCCGATCCTCGTCGAACTGCTCTTCCGGCCTGATCGGGGCCGTGTCGCCGCTCAAGCGGCGCCCTCGTCGGCGACGAGCACGGCACCTCGCGCCGCGTCGCCCTCGGGGGACACGACCGGGACCCGGCGGCGCAACCACCAGAACACCCCGACCGCGATGACCCCCACCGCCAGGCCGCTCCACTGATTCCAGGTCAGAGGACCGAGCGTGGCATCGGCCTCTTCGAACCCCGTGTTCCTCGTGAAGTCGATGAGGAATCGCTGGATGCCGTACCACCCCGCCCACAACGCGAACAGCTGGGCGTAGTGGAGCCGCACGAGCCTGCCGACCAGGTAGAGCACCCCCAGCAGCAGCGCCGCTCCCACCAGGTCGTAGAGGGCGGCATGGTGGTAGGGGCCGCACTCCCCGATCGAGGCGCACAGGGCCTCGAGCCGGTCGTGCTGAGGCGCCAGGTCGTACCCGGGCTTGACCAGGTAGCCGAGGAAGAAACCGGTCTCCCCACCGAGATGCTCGACGATCAGGAGATCGCCGATTCGCCCGACGACCGTCCCCAGGGCGAGACCGTACGAGGCAAGGTCGAGGTGCACGAGCGGGGCCATACCGAGGATGCGAATGCGGATGACTCCGGCCAGGATGCCTCCGGCGAACCCGCCCATGATCGAATAGAAGCCCGCCGGATTGAAGACGTCGTCGATCCCGTATCCGGGATCCCCCAGATGGGCGGGCACGGTGAACAACCGGGCGCCGAGGATGGCCCCGACCAGTGCCCAGGTGAGCACCGAAGTGATCTTGACCTGATCGAACCCCCGCTTGCGGGCCTCCCGAATCATCAGGTAGGCGCCGGCGGCGAAGCCGAGCCCGGCGAAGAGGCCGTGCAGCGACAGCCGGAGCGGTCCGACGTCGAATATGGGGATCGGCTCGTAGGTGATCGATCCGAACATGGGCGTCACCCTACCGCCGGCCGGCGCTCATGCACCCAGGGACTGCNNGGACTGCCAGGCCCAGATCATCAACAGGATCAGGCCGACGGCCGGAAGGGCCGACCACACCACCTCGAGAGGCTTGCGGGGCCGCCCCACGATCAAGAGGCCGATCAGCGCCACCGCCACGATGGCGATCGCGGCCGCCAGCACCAACCGATCACCGCTCACATCATCACGGTACCCGCAGTGTGCCTAGAGCAATGCGTCGACCGCCACCGCGGCGAAGAGCAGCGTCAGGTAGACGTTGGAATAGCGGAACAGCAGCATTGCCCGATCCGGATCGGCGAGCAGGCGCAGGCTCTCGATCACGAACCATCCACCGAGCACCAGCGCCGATACCAGGTATGGGGTGCCCAGCCCCGCCACCGGCTGCAACATCAGCGAGAGCCCGGCAGTCATGGCGGCGTAGAGAACGACCTGGACGGCGGTGTGGCGGGCACCGGCCACCACCGGAAGCATCGGGACTCCGGCCCGTTCGTAGTCGTCGCGAAAGCGCAGCGCCAGCGCCCAGAAATGCGACGGAGTCCAGGCAAACACGATGCCGAACATCACCCAGGCGGGGAGCTGGGGTGATCCGGTCACCGCAGTCCAACCCACCACCGCCGGCACCGCTCCGGCCGCTCCCCCGATCACGATGTTCTGCGGCGTGGTCCGCTTCAACACGAGGGTGTAGACGACTACGTAGAAGGCGAGCGCCCCGGTGGCGAGCGCAGCGGCCGTCAGGTTGGCGCCGATCCACAGTGTCACAAATCCGGCGACGCCGAGGCCCGATCCCACTGCGAGCGCTTCAACGGCGGTGATCCTGTGGGCCGGGAGCGGACGGTGGCGGGTGCGGCGCATCGCCGCGTCGATGTCACGGTCGACGACGTTGTTGATGGCGTTGGCCCCTCCGGCGGACAGCGCTCCCCCGACGACCGTCGCCGCCACCAATCCGGTTCCCGGCCACCCACCGGCTGCCGCCATCATCGCCGGCACGGTTGAGATCAGCAGGAGTTCGATGATGCGCGGCTTGGTGAGTGCCGCGTAGGCCCGGAGCCGCTCGGCGATTGTGCCCGGGGTCCGGCGGGGGTCGGTGATCGTGACCCTCACACCGGCGCCTCCTGAGCCTGGCGAGCCGCCAACCCGTCGATGGCGAACAGCACGAAGACCACCCAGAGTGCATCGGCGACCAGCAGATGGATCACCTGCATCCACACCGGAGCCAGCAGGGCCACATTGAGCGCACCCAGCGCCAACTGACCCACGACGAGAGCCGCCAGCCCGGCGCCGAGCCTCCGATGTGAACCTTCCATGTGGTTGCGCAGCCACAGCAGGTAGAGGCTCATCACGACCGCCACCACGGGATGGATCCATCGCAACCTGACCAGGAACGTGCCGGTGAAGTCGTCGCGGATCCCCTCGAGGAGCGATTCGGCGGGGAACAGGGTATCGCCCAAGGCAGTGATGGCTCCGGCGGCTCCGACGATCACCAGGCCCCCGACGGCGGCGACCACCAGCCGCCGTTCCCGGCTCGGCCACGGGCGCTGCGGAAGCCGGCCGCCCCCGAGCGCCCAGGCGGTCACCGTGAGGGCACCGACCAGCAGCAGCGTGTTCACCAGGTGGAGGGCGATCGACACCGCCCGACCGGTCGACTCGTCTTCTGCGACCCACTCGAACAGCACGAGGGCCGCCCCGATGAGCGCTTCCCCAACCACGAAGACCGCCGCCGCCGCTACGGCGAGCCGGGCCGGATCACCCGCCGACCGGCTGCGGAACACCCGATACGCCAGGACGAAGACCAATATCAGCGCCAGGCCGCTGGTGGCTCGGTGGGTGAACTCGATCGCCGTCTCGGCGGTTCCCGACAAGGGCACGACGTCGCCTCGGCAGGTGGGCCAATTGCTGCCGCATCCCGCTCCGGAGCCGGTCGCCCGCACCACCGCGCCGAAGAGGATGACGGCGATGTTGTAGCCGAGCACGAACCACGCGAGACGGGCGAGCCGATCCTTGATCACCAAAACTCCTGGTAGCCCGAGTGAGCGTACTCCCCCCGGGGAACCGGGATAGCGGGCCCGACTCCATACAATGGAGGAGCCCAACCACGGAGATGACCATGAAGAAGATGTTCGTGCTCCTGGTCGTGGTGGCCGTGGCCCTGATCGTCGCAAAGCAAGTAGGCCACGAACACTGAGCGGCCCGCATCCTGATCTCCCCGCTCCAACCGGGGAGATCAGGGCGTCAGGAACTCGAGGATGGCCTCGGCCACTTCCCCCGGATGGGTGAGCACCGCCTCGTGGCGGGCACCCTCGATCTCGATCACCTCGTTGTCGGGCAGCCGCGCCGCCGTGTCCCGCTGGTAGCCGGCGGGAATCAACTGATCCGCCGTCGGCACGATGCTGAGCGTGGGGACGTCGATCCCGGCGAGCCAGGAGCGTCCGTCGAAACGCAAGATGGCGANNCGGCGAGCCACGGCCTTCCGTCGAAGCGCAGGATGGCGAAGCCCGATTCGTAGTAGAGGTCGACATCCCGATCGAGCAGCGCCTCCCACAGCCAGGCTCGATGCTCCGGGGGGATGACTTCGGTGACCGTCAGATAGCGGTAGGCGATTCGGGGTGCGATGAACCGATCGAGGCGCGCCACCGCCCGTCCCACGAGGAACGCCGGCACGGTGACCCAACGGGGCAGTCGGACGGGATGGGCCGCCGTTGCTGCCAGCACGAGGCGTTCCACGAGTCCCGGATGCCGGTGGGCGAGGGCTTGCGCCACCATGCCCCCCATCGAGTACCCGACCACCGGTGCCCGTGACACGCCGAGGGCGGTCAGCACGCCGGCCACATCGTCGGCCATCTCTGTGAGGTCGTAGCGGCCCCTGATCCGATCGGTCCTCCCGTGACCGTGGAGATCCACGGTGAGCACCCGTCGCCCACCCGCAAGCAGGGGGGCTACCCGATGCCAGGTCGCCAGGCTGTCGTAGACCCAGCCGTGGATCAGGACCAGGGGTGGCCCGTCGGCGGGACCGATCTCCCTGACCAGGAACTCGTGGCGCCCGACCGTCACCAGCCGCCCGGGAAGCGGGCCGGGACGTACCTGCGCCCCGATCGTCCGCGGGGGAATCTCCGGCCCCAAGAGGCGCCAGAGAACCCAGGCGCCGGCCCCGAAGGCTCCGATTCGCCTCATCATGACGGCCAGCCTATGTCCGGCTCGGCAGGAAGGCAGATCGGCCGGGCCGGAGCGGTCGCCGCCGGGTTCGTTGATCCCCGGAAGTGGGGGGCGGCGGGCGACCCGCCGCCCCCCGTTCAGCCGGTCAGGTCGGAGGCGAGCACGACCAGCTCGGCCAGTTCGGCCACATCGCCATCGCCGGGGAGGAGCTCGGCGATGCGCCGGGCGTGGGGAACGAGGTCCGAGATCGTGAGGTGCTGGGCCCAATAGGAGTCCCGCAGCACTTCGGCGAAGGTGGCGACGAGCGATGCCAGTTGGAAGTGGAGGGGAGCGTCCTCGAAGGCCGGCGCCAGATCGCCCGCCGTGAAGTCTCGTGAGATCTCCGTCGGTTCACCGCCCGACGGGTCGAGCCACCGGAGCGAGACCGTGCCGAGGTAGGCGTTCTCGGCGACACCCTCGGCCATCCTGATCTCGTAGAGGGCCGTGACGTGATGTCCGGCGCCGACTTCGCCGGCGTCGACGGTGTCGTCACGGAAGGAGTCATCTGCAATCGCCCGGTTCTCGAATCCGACCAGACGCCAGCGCTCCACCGTCTCAGGATCGAATGAGACCTGAACCTTGGTGTCCTTGGCGATGGTGAACAGGGTTCCGGTGAGCCCGTGCACGAACAGGCGCTCCGCCTCCTCGAGATCGTCTACGTAGGCATAGAAGCCGTCGCCGTCGTCGGCGAGCTGCTCCATCAGCACGTCGTTGTAGTTGCCCATGCCGAAGCCGACGGTCACCAGCTCGATCCCCCCCTCGGCCTCGTCCCTCACCGCGGCCAGGATCGAGTCGGGACCGGTGGCTCCGATGTTGGCGACACCGTCACTGGCCAGGATCACCCGGTTGATGGCGCCCTCATCGAAGGCGTCGGCGGCCATCTCGTAGCCGAGCACCAGGCCCTCCTCGGCGTTGGTGGCGCCCTCGGGGGCCAGTCGATCGATGGCAGAGAGGATCACCCCGGAGTCGGCCACCGCGGTCGGTTCGAGCACCACCGTTCCCCTGTCGCCGTACGTCACGATTCCGACCCGGTCGTCGCTGCGCAGGCTGCCGATCAGCAGCGCCAGCGACTCCTTGACGGTGCCCAGCCGATCCTCTCGATCCATCGACCCCGACACGTCGATCACGAAGACGAGATTGGCCGAAGGCCGATCGTCGTCGGGAACGATCATGCCCTGGAGAGCGATGCGCACCATCTGATACCGGTCGTTCTCTGTGAACGGCGTGGGACCGCCGTCGACCCAGATGGTGAAGGTTCCCTCGGCAGGGGCATCCACCCCGGTGTCGAAGTAGTTGACGTACTCCTCGACCCGCACCGAGTCGGCATCGGGGAGATTGCCGTCCTCGATCCAGCGCCGGGCGATCGTGTACGAGCCGGTGTCGACGTCGACGGCGAAGGTCGAGAGCGCATCATCGATCGTGTCGATCCGCGGATTGACGCCGTAGTTCTCGAAGAACACCAGGTCGTAGGGAGCATCGTTGGGATTGTCGGTGCCTCCCGCCCCGCGAGCCTCGGATTCGAGGGGGGCGGCGGGCAGCGTCGTGGCCACGTAGCCGTCGTCGCGGTCGGCGCTGTCGTCGGTGTCCCCACAGGCGGCGATCACCACCAGCAGGGAAAGGATCACGATCATCCGGCTTGGCATCGGCGCTCTCCTCGTCGTCGTAAACCTCCGACGAGGCGGGCATGGTGTTCGGTTCCCCGACCGAGAACTGTCAAGTATTCGACAGTGGGGGGTTGACCAATCCGGTGAATCCGATACAGTGCCCGCCATGAAGCAGATCACGTGCTCCGCCGCTGCGTGTTGCTGTTGTCGCGCCATACAGCCGGGCGGAGCCACGTTGAGCTGCTAACCGATCGAGACATCGATCCTCACGGGACCCGCACCGGCGGTGCGGGTCTTTTTGATGGCCAGAAGGAGACCACATGACGAGTCGGCTGGAAGCCCCCAGCGGTCTGGGCACCGACCCGGCCCGGCGGCGCTATGAAGACGTGCGGGACCTGTTGCCCGACCGCCACAACCCCACCCCCATGGTCCGGGTGCGCGGCGCCCTCGCCGATCCGAGCATCCGGCTCTACTTGAAGCTGGAGTGGCTCAATCCCTTCGGATCGATCAAGGACCGGGCGGCGGCCTACCTGCTGGCAGGCCTGCAGGCGACCGGAGACATCGAGGGCAAGGAGCTCGTCGAAGCGTCGTCTGGGAACACGGCAATCGCTCTGGCCGCGCTCGCGACTCTCGGCGGCACCCGCCTCACCGTCACNNGGCGAGCTGTCCGGTCGCGAGATCGTGGAGGCCTCGTCGGGCAACACCGCCATCGCCCTGGCGGCGCTGGCCGCGCTCGCCGGGACCCGGCTCACCGTGACCATTCCCGACGGGGTACCCGAGGAGAAGAAGGTGCTTCTCCGCATGCTCGGCGCCGAGGTGTGGCCCACGCCGGACGACCTGTGCCCGGTCGACCATCCCAAGGACGGAGCCATCGCCCTGGCCCGATCACTGGCCGAGAGCGCCGGCGGCGAGCGCTTCGTGATGCCGAACCAGTACGAGAATCCCGACAACGTCCGGGCCCACTACGAGACGACCGGCCCGGAGATCTGGGAGCAGACCGAGGGGCGGGTCAAGGCCTTCTTCGCCGGTTTCGGCACCTGCGGAACGATCACCGGCGTGGGCCGCTTCCTCAAGGAGCAAGACCCCTCGATCCGGGTGATCGCCATCGAACCTCAGAAGGGCCACCGCCTTCCCGGCCTGAAGAGCTTCGGGGAAGCCAAGGAACCGGGCATCCTCGACTGGGACGTGATCGACGAGGTGGTGAGGGTCGACGACGAGCCCGCCTACGCCGTCACCAAGGAACTGTTCCGCAAGGACGGGCTCATGGTGGGGCCGTCCACCGGGGCGATCGTCCACGCCGCCCAACAGATGGAAATCCCGGGAATCTCCGTTGGGGTCTCCCCGGACTCCGGCCTGAAGTACACCTCGTATTTCGCCGACTTGCTCGGCGAGGAAGGACTCCCCCAGTGATCACCGAAAGGAGCACCCCCGTGAATCCCGACACCGTGGTGGCCGAAACCCTCGATACGAGCGGTCTCCTGTGCCCCCTACCGGTCTACAAGGCGTCCCTGGCGCTCAACCGTCTCGCCCCCGGCGAAGTGCTGCGCCTGATCTGCACCGACCCGGGATCCCTGGAGGACATCCCGGCTCTCGCCCGCCAGCGGGGTGACGGCCTGGTGTCGGTCGACGAGAACGGTGACACCCAGGTGTTCCTCCTCGAGAAGGGCACCGGACCGTGACCGGTCTCGCCCACGACGCGGCTCCGATCCCGGCGGAGGCCAAGCCGAGGCGTCTCGCCCTCGTGGCGGCGAAGGGAACGCTGGATCAGGCCTACCCCCCGCTGATCCTGGCGACGACGGCGGCCAGCCTGGGCTGGGAAGTCGGCATCTACTTCACCTTCTACGGGCTCGACATCCTCCACAAGGACCGCCACCGAAAGCTGAAGATGGCGGCCCTCGCCAACCCGTCCGGGCCGATTCAGGTCCCCAGCCTCCTCGGGGCGATGCCGGGAGCCATCGGCCTGGCGACCCGCACCATGAAGAAGTGGATGAGCGATTCACGGATGCCCGACGTGCCGGAGTTCATCGAGATGGCCCAGGGCCTGGGCGTCAGGTTCTTCGCCTGTGCCACCACGATGGGGGTCATGGGCGTGGCCGAATCGGACCTCATCGACGGGTGCGACGTCGCCGGGGCCGCGGCCTTCTTGGATTTCGCCTCGGAGGCCGACGTCCAGCTGTTCACCTGACAACCGGGCCCCCGGATGGAACCCCACGGGAGAGCTCGCCATCACTCAGCCGTGCACGGTCACCCGGCTCGGCCCATCCACGATCCGCCCGATCACGGCGGCTGCCGCCGCCTGCTCGGCGCGCAACGCATCCCTCAGTTCCCCGACCCGATCGGGGGTCACGGCGATCAGGAGGCCGCCGCTGGTCTGCGCATCGGCGAGCACAATCCGGATCGGGTCGGCGGTGTCAGCAAAGTCGGTGAACCCGGCGGCATGTTCCAGATTCCGCTCGGTGCCCCCGGGAACGACTCCGGAGGCGGCCATCTCCAGAGCGCCGGGGAGAAGCGGCACGGCACCGGCGTCGAGCTCGGCCCCCACCTCCCCGGCGAGCATCTCCCCGAGGTGGCCCAGGAGGCCGAAGCCGGTCACGTCGGTGACCGCCGACACCCCGACGCTACGAACGGCACGGGCGGCGCCTGCATTGAGGCTCGCCATCACCGCAACGGCGCCGTCCGCAATCCCGGGATCAACGGCATCTCGCTTGATCCCGGTGGCGATCAGGCCGGTTCCGAGCGGCTTGGTCAGCACGAGAGCATCGCCGGGTGAAGCTCCCCGGTTGGTGGTGATCTCTTCGGGCCGGGCGATCCCGGTCACCGCAAAGCCGTACTTGGGATCCCTGTCGTCGATCGAGTGGCCCCCGACCAGCAGGCAGCCGGCTTCCTCCATCACCGCGGCGCCGCCCTCGATGACGTCGCCGAGCAAGTCGAACGGGAGGTGGTCACGCGGCCAGCCCACCAGTTGCAGCGCCGTGAGCGGTCTCGCCCCCATGGCGTAGAGGTCCGAGAGAGCGTTGGCCGCTGCGATCCGCCCCCAGTCGAAAGCGTCGTCGACGATCGGGGTGAAGAAGTCCACTGATTGGACCAGGGCGAGATCATCACCCAAGCGGTATACCGCGGCGTCGTCCGAACCCTCGATGCCGACCAGCAGATCGGGGTGATGGATCAGACCTCGGTTTTCCAGGCGGCGCAGGACCTGCGCCAACTCACCCGGGGCGAGCTTGCACGCTCACCCGGCCCCATGCGAGTACGCAGTGAGGCGGATCGTCACGGCATCACCTCCCTCCCGAGCCCGACGGCCCGAGGTTACCGGCCGCCGGGTACGATCCCGGCGGGAGGACTTGTGACCACAGCGAGCGACATCGAGGCATTCCGGACGGAGGTCAGGACGTGGCTGAAGGCCAACGCCACCTTGCGATCGGGTGACGAGAACCCGGCGGCCCTCTTCACCGAGCACTCCGACGAGGCGGCGTTCGTGGCCGAAGCCAAGGCGTGGCAGCACCGGCTCTTCGAAGCCGGGTGGGCCGGGATCACTTGGCCCGAGGAATACGGCGGGCGCGGCCTCAGCCAAGTGCACCAGATCGTTTGGAGTCAGGAGTCGGCGCGCTACGACCTCCCCACCGAGAT
>JABAOE010022407.1_pt1 | contig 10048 bp, 11 predicted proteins | sample 7062141 | NCBI WGS metagenome assembly JABAOE01 (sample SAMN14538627, study PRJNA623070) | marine sediment metagenome | biome: marine biome [ENVO:00000428]; feature: marine pelagic biome [ENVO:01000023]; material: deep marine sediment [ENVO:00002113] | place: India: Gulf of Khambhat ...
CGTGTAGAGGTTTCGGTCTCCGAGGATATCGGAGAAGAGCGCGGACACGGATCCGCCGAGATAGGTGCCGAACCGATCCGCTCCGACGCCTACCGCGGGCTGGCCGAGGGCGACGAGCCTCAGACCCCCCCGGAACGGCTCCGCGTCGGCGGCGGAATAGGTGCCCGAAGGCATGAGCCCCACGTCCGAGTTCAGGAGGAGCGGTGCCACACGATTTGCTCCGGCCGTGGGAGTGGGTGCCAATCGCGCACCGGACTCCGCGACCCGTTCCTCGTCCGCCAGAGGAGATCCGACCGACTCTACGGCGGTCAGCGCGTAGATGTGGTACTCCGCGTTGTCGAAGACGGAGAACGCCACGGTGNNCACGGTGCCCGTCTGAGCCGCCACGCTGAGGGCGGGTGTAGCCTCGGTAATCCCGCTCACACCGGTGACGATACGCGTGACCTGCCAAACCTGTCCGTCCTCCAACCCCAGCCGGTAGATGTCCCTGAATCCGTCACGGTCGGCGAGGAAGTAGAGGCCCTCACCGTCCGGCGTGAATTGGGGGTTCCAGTGACCCGCTTCACCGAGCGGAGCCAGGAACTCGATCGAGCGGGTGGCCAGGTCCATCATCCCGATGACCATGTTTCCGTAGGCCAGCGTGTCGAAGTCCGTCCCCGCTCCTTCGTCCGTCACGAAGGCGATTCGCTGGCCGTCGGGTGAGAAGCTCGGCTGGAGCTGTGCGTAACGATCGTCCGTCAACCGCACCGGCTCCCCACCATCGACATCGATGATGAAGAGGTCGGTCAGCCCGCCGGCCTGCCCCGAGAAAACGATCTGGGATCCGTCCGGAGAGAAGGTCGGATTTCGGATCTCGCCGATCGTAGCGGGCACCGTGATCGTTCGATCTCGGGACCCGTCCTCGGCATCATAGAGCTGGATCTGGTTGCGACCCTCCGAGTAGACCACCACCGCCACCGAAGACCCGTCGGGGGTCCACGCCCCGGACGAGTCCAGGAACCGCAACGCATCGAAGTGGGCGTCACGGGTCGAGCTCGTGATCGATCGAATCACCTCTCCCGTCCGCGCATCGGCCAGGTACAGCTCGATGGTGAAGAGATCTTGCTCCGAGAGGTACGCCACGTACCGGCCATCGGGGCTCAGCGACGGGGCCAGGTTCTGCTGGCCCGCTCCCGTCGCGGGAGAGAGAAGCAGCGTCCCGGCCTCTTCCGGAGGCGTCCTCCCCTCCATGAGGGGAGAGTAGCGCGCCGACATCTCGCGGCCCCAAGCCGCCGAAAGGCTGTCCGGATCCGTTCCGAGCACGCGGGCGATCGAGGGCCTCCATCCCGACCTCGCGGCGATCCGCATCATGTTCGTGACGGCCGGATCCCCGTGCTCACCCGCAACGTACGCCCAGAAAGCGTGCCCGAAGCGGTAGGGGAAGTAGCGCCGCGGATTGCTGGTGAGCGCCTCCAGCGACGGGAACTCGTCATGCAGAAGCGCGTCGCGGATCCACATCGTGGTCAGCGGATGCTCCTGCCCCAGCGATATGTACTCGGCCATCCCCTCGATGAACCAGAGGGGCACCTGCATGAGGTTCCGGAGTCCGGCCCCCTGCGCTCCGCTTCCGATGTCGAACTGGAAGGAGTGGACGATCTCGTGGCCTAGGACGTGATCCGTATCGGCGTAGGACGTCCCGAGGGGAAGGATGATCCGGTCCTGCATCCCCTCCGTTACCCCGCCCGTGCCCTCACCGATCGTCCCGCTGAGGATGTTCGTCTGCTGAAAGTCGGGATGATCCGCGTATAGGATCAGTGGTCTCGGCTCACGAATGTCGTGCTGGAAGATCCGAGCGATCCTCTCGTACCAGCGCTCGGCCATGCGAGCGGCGTCCTCGACCGGCACTGACGCTTCGGGGTAGAAGTGGACTCGATAGTTGGGCGTCGGGAGAACGTGGAAGTCCAGCGTTTCGTACTGAACCTTGTTCCGGCCGAAGTACTGGGCTGACCCCGGCAGGGGAAGGCCGAACGCCACGACGACCAGCATGGCGAGAATGCGCACGGAAGATCGGGTCACGGGACCTCCAGAACTCTGATGCCCTGATGTGAGATGAGTCGAAAAGGGCCCACCTGCGATGCCGGCCCCTCTGCGATTGTTGAACACCGGCGAGCGTTAAATAGTTCGCTTCGCTTCGCGGGGGCCCAGTACACATATTGCTGTATCACCGGGAGCGCTAGCAAACGCGGCGGTGCTCCCGCCTCCGAGCCCGGCTCCTCGGAACCGGCCGGGAAGGAAAAAGGAAGGAATGATGGATGAGGATTCAACCCCGATGATCGAGACTCTGGGCGCTGGCACGGTGCACCTCGTGGGAGCCGGGCCGGGAGATCCCGATCTGATCACGGTGCGGGGAGCTCGTCTGCTCGAGCTCGCCGACGTCGTGCTCTACGACCGCCTCGTCCATCCGGATCTCCTGGAGCGCACTCCGCCTGCGACCCTCCGCATCTTCGTCGGAAAGCGCTGTGGAAAGGCCTCGATCACGCAGGAGGAGATCAATCGGACGATGATCCGGTATGCACGGGCCGGGAGCCGGGTGGTGCGCCTCAAGGGTGGAGACCCGTTCGTTTTCGGCCGGGGCGGAGAGGAGTGTCTCGAGCTCGCGCGAGCCGGAATCCCATTCGAGGTCGTGCCCGGGGTCTCCAGCGCCACGTCCGTTCCGGCGTACGCCGGGATTCCCGTCACCCATCGGGACGTTGCCTCCGCGTTCACGGTGATCAGCGGCCACCTCCAGGGCGGGAGCGCCCCGCACGACTGGAGAACCCTCGCCGCCTCGCCGACGCTCGTGGTGCTCATGGGGCTTCGGAATCTCCAGGAGATCGCGACACAGCTCGTCGCCGCCGGCAAGCCGAGTGACACCCCGGTCGCGGTGGTTCGCGCGGGGACACACGAAAGCCAGGAGACGGTTACCGGTGCCCTGGAGAACATCGCCGACCTGGCGAGCCACCTGGAGCCACCCGCGGTCATCGTCATCGGGGCCGTGGCCGCCTATCACGAGGAGATGGCATGGTTCGACCCGATGCGGCACGCGTCGCGATCCGCGGGGGCCCTGGGATGAACCGCTCCTCCGCGGCGGAGGCCGCCTCGCCATCGGCGACGCCGAACGCCGAAGGGCTCTCGATCGTCGGGCTGTACGTCTCTCCCGGTCATAACTACTTCGGACGCTACGGCGGCTCGCCGGGGGCTCACCGGCTCGATCGTGTGGATCGGATCGTCTGCCGGGCTGGTCGGGGGATCGAGGGGGACCGGTTTCTCGACTACCGCAAGGATTACCGCGGCCAGATCACCTTCTTCTCGGTGGAGGTCTACGAGGAGTTGTGCGCCGCGCTCGACGTCCGGGACAGGCATCCCGGGGTGTTCCGACGGAACGTCGTCACGCGGGGCGGCGATCTGAATCGGTACGTGGGGCATGAGTTCGAGATCCAGGGCGTGCGCTTCCTCGGGGTAGCCGAATGCTCACCCTGCGAATGGATGGACGAAGCGTTCGCAGAGGGTTGCCACGCGCTGTTGGAGGGTCGCGGCGGCCTCAGAGCGAAGATCCTCTCGGACGGTGCACTCAGGGTCGACGCCGGCTGAGTCCGTGGCCACCGACGGGGAACTGCTGGAGACGGCCTCTTCGAACCCACGCCTGTCCGGTGTCGTCCTCGCCGGGGGAGATTCGCTCCGCATGGGGAGGGACAAAGCCCTCCTCCCCGCGCTCGAGCCGGAGTTCGAGACACTCCTGGAGCGGCAGGTCGCCCTCCTTCGGAGCCTCGGGCTCTCCCGCGTGTTCGTGTCCCTCGGGAAGAACGCCCCTAGCCCGGACCCCTCGCTCGAAGTCCTTCGCGATCCGGAGGACGACCTCGGCCCCCTGGCGGGAATCGTACAAGCCCTTCGAGCGGCGTCCGGACACCACGTTCTGGTCCTCGCGGTGGACCTGGGCTGGATGGACTCGGCCGTCCTCGCCGAGCTGATACGCTCCTCCGGGCCAGACCGGGGTTCCGTCCCGAGGGTGGCCGGTCGGTGGGAGCCCCTGTGCGCGGTGTACCCACCAAACGCCCTCGCGCTCGCCGAGCCCATGCTACGTAGCGGGAGTCGCTCTCCGACCGAACTCGTCGAGCGGCTGGCCTCCGCGGGGGCCATCGCGGAGTACCATCCTCCGGAGTGGCTCCGGGTCCGTCTGAAGAGCTGGAACCGTCCCGAGGATCTACCCGACCCGATCCGAGCCCGCACCTAGGCGAGCGGACGGCGGATCGGCAGACTGCGGGTCGGTCGAGACATCGCCATGCGGGCACCGTTTCGTCGGCTCGTGTGTATACTTGCCGACGTATTATCGGAGTCCTCACCCAGATCGGAGTCTCAGCATGCTTCGAACGCGCGCTGCCCTCGGGGGCTGCATCCTTCTGCTCGCATCTGCGACGACCCCGTTGGTGGGGGAGTCGCAGACGGTTCGGTCCCACGAGGTCGACTTCGAGATGGTGACCGTAGTCGCGGGTCTCGAGCGCCCTTGGTCCATGGCCTGGCTGCCGAACGGTGACATGCTCGTCACCGAGAAGGCAGGGCGTCTCCGCGTCGTCCGTGACGGGGTGTTGGATCCCGACCCGATCGAGGGCGTGCCGACGGTGCATTCGCGAGGCCAGGGCGGCCTGCTCGACGTCGCTGTCCATCCAGACTTCAGCGAGAATCAGCTCCTCTACCTGAGCTACTCGAAGCCAAGCCAGAACCGGAGCCAATCGACCACCGCCGTGGCACGCGCTCGTTTCGAGGGCACCCGTCTCGTGGACCTCGAGGAGATCTTCGAGGCGGAGGCATGGGCGGAGACGAACGGCCACTACGGGTCCCGTCTCGCCTTCGACGCGGACGGGTATCTGTTCGTCACGATCGGTGATCGTCAGGCACCCTCCAGTGGGGACCTCGAAGCGCATCCCGCCCAGGACCTCTCGAACCACCGGGGCACGATGGTGCGCCTCAACGACGACGGCAGCGTGCCCTCCGACAACCCGTTCGTGGGCCAGGCAGGCGCGCTTCCGGAGATCTGGAGCTACGGACACCGAAGCGCTCAGGGATTCGCCATCGATCCGGACACGGGGACGATCTGGGAGGGCGAGCACGGACCTCAAGGCGGGGACGAGCTGAATGTGATCCTGGGCGGGCAGAACTACGGCTGGCCGGTGATCGGGTACGGCGTCAACTACGGGCCCGGTGTCCCGATTCACCGTACACAACAGAGGGAGGGCATGGAGCAACCTCGATATTTCTGGGTCCCGTCGATCGCGACGTCGGGCCTCATGGTCTATCGAGGAGATGCCTTTCCGGAGTGGGAGGGCGACATCTTCGTGGGAGGGCTCGCGGGCCAGCGCCTGGTTCGGCTCGAGATGGACGGGCAGCAGGTGATCGGGCAGGAGACGCTCGTTCGGGGCTTCCGGGTGCGTGACGTCCGTCAGGGGCCAGATGGATACATCTACCTGGCGGCAGAGAACCGCGAAGGGCTCAGCCCCATCGTTCGACTCGAGCCGGCCATGGAGGAATGACCTCTGCTCGAAGGGATCCTCGTTGGTGATTCGGGATTCCCAGGTTTCGCGCAGCGAGGCTCATGACTGAGCCGCGAAAGGGCTTTTCGCGATACTGGTGGCTTCTGGCCCCGCTCCTCCTGGGGGCGGGGCTGGTCTTTGTGATGTGGAGAGATCCGGTGCCGCCCCCGAGACCGCCCGCACCCGATCTGGGCGAGCTCCCCACATCGGCGGTGTCCATTCCCTTCCTCTATTCCCCGGACGCGTTGGTGCAGGAGCTGGAGAGGCAGGTGCCAGTGGTGGTGGGTGGGCTGGGCTCCCGAGAGAGCTACCCTCCCGATCCTCGGTTCCAGTATGCGTTCGAGGCACGGCGTTCACCCTTCGAGGTGGAGTTCCGAGGAGACACCGTTCGCGTCGACACCACCGTACGTTACGGCGGCCAGGTCTGGTTCCGGACACCGATCGGTCCCGAATTGAGCGCCGGTTGCGGCGTCTCGGGAGAAGCCACCGCTGCCGACGCGCCCAGAGCCCGTGTCACCTTCCGATCCCCGGTCCAGATCGACGAAGGTTGGAACGTTCGCTCGAATCTGCAGGTGGAGCGCGTGGAGCCTCTGACGGCCGAGGACCGCTGCGTGCTTTCCGTCCTTCAGCTCAGGCTGGATGCGACCGAGCCGATCATGAGCGCCGTCCAACGGTGGCTCCAGGTCGAGGCCGAGAGAATCGACGCCGCCCTCGCCGCCNNGCCGCCGTGCCTGTGCGGACGCTCATCGAGCGAAGTTGGGAGGCGATTCTGGAGCCGATCCCCCTGGCTCCCGAGGTCTGGTTGACCCTGAATCCATCGGGAATCGGATATCGCTTCGCTGGCTCGGATGAAGAGGTCGGAGGTCCCGTTCGCGGGATGATCGATGTCGCTCTCAGGCCGACGGTTGTGACCGGAGCGGCGCCGGAGACGCTCGAGCTACCCCTCCCACCCCTCGGCTCGGCGCCGAGTGAGGGCGACTCCTGGGTGATCGTGGAGGGCCGAGCAGGATACGAGATGCTGTCCGACGTGACCGCGGCGACGCTCGTCGGGCGAAGCTTCCGGGTGGCGGGAAGGACTGCCGAGGTGCATTCACTCGAGATCACCGGATCGGAAGACGGACGAATGAAAGGGGTCTTGGACATCGGAGGCGGCTTCGAAGCCCGCGTCCTTCTGACCGGTACGCCGATATTCGATCCGCTGGTCGGAGAGATCGCATTCCCAGATCTCGTCGTCTCGATCGAGAGCGACGATATCCTGGCACGACTCGCGGGTCGGCTTATCGCGGGAGAGCTATCGAAACGAGCTCGGGCGCTCGCCAAGATCCGAGTCAACGACGCGTTGACACAGCAATTGGGTGGCTCATCCGAGCTCAGCGTTCGATTGGCTGGGGGCGGACTCGAGACACGATTGGACGCGCTCGAGGTCACGAACGTGGCTGCCCGCCCTGGTGGGTTGATCGTTCGCTCGAGGATCCGTCCGGAGATGACCCTCCGCCTCCCCTGAGGGCATCGGGTTCGGGCACCGACCCTTTCTCGCGACGGAAGCCCCCGGTAGATTCCAGCCGTTCGGAGCGTTGGGAATCAGCCTTGCTGGTTGGCTTTCTTGGAGAGGGCATGGAGAACGAAGGAAGCATTCGGCTCGCCAGGATGTTCTGCCCTGCCAACGACCGGAACGTCCCAATCCTCTTTCGACACCGGAGGCCCGAGCTCGACTCTCTTTCGCGGTTCGGTCCCGGGGAGCCGTTGTCTTGCCTCGATTACGGGTTCCGGTGCACCGGATGGCTGTGCCCACACTTCGCCGTCCCGGACTTCCCCGACCGCGGTCTCCTCGAGCTGGCCCTGCAGGGTGAGCACGGCCGACCGCCGAGGGGAGCCGCCGAGCGCCAGGCGATCTTGGAGCGCGCGGTACGTGAAAACCGTGACCTCGTCACTCGCTCGGGACAGCGCGGGGGTGCGGAACGGGGGAGCTCGCTGCCCCCGAAGCGTTGGAGCGGCCCCCCCGAGGCCTCCGACGAGGGAGACGTCGTCTCGCCTCGTTAGGTACTCCGCATCTGTAGGCCCCCCGGCCGGGGGCCCGCGATCGGTAGGTCCACCTCAGGCTTCCTCCCCGCCCTCCGCCCCCTCCCCATCGCCGGAGGAAAGCACCCCTCTGCGGCTTCGATACCACCAGAAGGCCACCGCGGCTCCCAGCGCGAGCGCAATCACGAGAAGGGTTCGGTTGAGCCCGGCCACCCAGCTCAGGATGGTGCCTAGGTTGCGCCCGGCGAGCGTTCCGAGCCACGTGAGCAGTCCGTACCAGATCGCCGAGGCCGCCGCCAGCGGCAGCGCCACCGGGAGAAGTCGCTGGTGGGTAACACCTGCGAACACCGGTACGACGGCCCGAAATCCGGGAAGAAAACGGGTCAGGAAGATCGCCAGGTGCCCCCACTGGTCATAGAACCTCCCAAGGCGCTGCAGCTGCTCGGGCTTCAGCAGGAAGCGCCCCAGACGCGTGCCGAAGAGCGCAGCTCCGTAGCGAGCCCCAACCGCGTAGACGATCAGGGCACAGGTGACGTTCGCGCTCCACGTTGCGAGGAACACGCCGACCGGATCCGCTCTGCCCTGAGCGGCCAGAAAGCCACCAAGAACCACGAACGTGTCCGCAGGAATCGGCGGGACGATGTTTTCGAGTGCAGCCCCGGCTCCCAGGAACAGATATACGAACACGGGGGAAAGCCCGGTCAGAAGCGCGAGAATCTCTGTCAGCATCGATGGGGCGCCGGAGGCAGGAAGGGCAGTGCTCGGAAGCTCAACGAGACCGCGTCTCGTCTTCCGAGTCGACGCCATTCGGGGTTGCCGTCGGGCGCGACGACAGGAGGATGGACACGTCCTCCACGCTTCGGACTGAGGGCCGGCCTTCCAGTAGTCTGGCGAGCAGCCCAGTAACGTTCGCTGCGGCGAAGCTGATTCCGCGGAAGTTATGCTCGCGGGGAACTCCGGCGATCGGACGAGGATACCCCGAAGCCCGGAATACGGGGTGACCTGCGGGCGTACGCATGAGGCGAACCTGATCCCTCGGACAGCTCCAATCGAGCAGCACTCCCGCCACGCCGGGGAGACCGCCGGGCCACCACCTCATACCCCGGTGCTCGCACGGCGAGACGATCAGCACGCCTCGGTCGAGAAAGCGAGCGGCCGCCTCTCGCAGGGGCGCCTGGTGCTCCGGACGTGGCGAGCCGAGGCTGAGGTTCACGATACACACGCCGTCGTCCAGCGCCCGCTCGAGGCCGCCGAGAAGCCCCGGTAGAGTCGTCGCCAGCTCGTCGTGGAAGACCTTGACGGCGATGATCTCGACGTCCGGAGCCTTCTCCTGGATCGCTGCAGCCACGGCAGTCCCGTGCCCGAGCGTGTCCAGGAAGTCCTCCCGCGCCCGGCCCGTCGGGCCGATGCCGTAGCCGTGCTGGATGGGTCCGAGGTGGGGGTTCCCTCGATTCACTCCGGAATCGAGGATCGCCACGCGGACGCCTCGACCGCTCCGGTCCCTCACCAGTGCATCGTCGATCGCGAGCACCTCGAACCCGGAGCCGGCGCGCGTCCGGTCGACGACGTTCATGGTCTGCAGCTGATGAGGCGCGAAGCTACGCGCCCGGACCCCCGAGGCCGGTCAGAATTGGGCTCCGCTCGAGCTCCTGCTCGAGGCCGAACAGCCGGCAGAACTCCCGGGAGCCTCGACGGAGCTCCTCGGGAGTGCCCTCTTCGGCGATCCGGCCATCGGCTAGCACGACTACGCGGTCGGCCCGCCGTACCAGATCCAGGCGGTGCGACACCACGATCGTACTCCTGCCGCGCATGACGGACTCGTAACCCAGGATGACGTCGCCCTCGGCGGCAGGATCCAAATTCGCCGTGGCCTCGTCGAGGATGAGGACGGCCGGATCGGCGAGGAAGGTCCGGGCCAAGGCGACCCGCTGCCGCTCGCCGGCCGACAGCGTCGCTCCGCGCTCCCCGACGGTCGTCTCGTATCCGGCGGGAAGCGTGAGAATGAAGTCGTGGATTCCCGCGGCCGCCGCCGCTCGTTCCACCTCGATCCGAGAGGCCTCGGGGTTGGCGAAGCGGATGTTGTCCAGAAGGGAGGTCCCGAACAGGAACGGCTCCTGCTCGACGGCCGTGACCAGCCTCCGCAGGTCCTCCAGCGCCAGGGCGCGCACATCGTGTCCATCGAGGAGCACGCGCCCTCCGTCGGGATCCAGCTGTCGTGTCAGAAGATCGACGATGGTCGATTTCCCGCTGCCGCTGGCTCCGACCACAGCTACGACCTCGCCAGGCTCGACCTTCAGGTTCACGGCCTCCAGGACCTGTGCCCCTCGCCCGTGGGACAGGCTCACACCCTCCAGCGCGATCTCGCCTCGGGCCCGGGGGAGGCGGACCGGCTCCGGCGCCTCGGTGACCTCCGGCCGGACGTCCAGCAGTCCGCGAACACGCGCTAGCGACACGCGGACGCTGGCGAGATTCGAATAGATCCCCAT
>JABAOE010020929.1_pt1 | contig 10046 bp, 9 predicted proteins | sample 7062141 | NCBI WGS metagenome assembly JABAOE01 (sample SAMN14538627, study PRJNA623070) | marine sediment metagenome | biome: marine biome [ENVO:00000428]; feature: marine pelagic biome [ENVO:01000023]; material: deep marine sediment [ENVO:00002113] | place: India: Gulf of Khambhat ...
GCTGCCTACTGTCTGTGATGAATCGGCAACAATCCGAACCACATTGGACTTTTCCCGGTTTTGTGGAGAGCTGTTCGCTTACTTCGCGCCAATTTGGCACAGTTGGCGGGGCTCAAATAGCCCAACAATGAAAAGGCGACGGAGCGCCGCGCACCGGAAGGCGGCGCGAGGGCTATCGCGTTCACAAATCCCGCCGGTTGTCAGCTCCACACAAGAAGGGCGAATATATGCTCGTCTGCAATGACAGCGGTTTTCCGGCCCTCGCCTGCAACTGAAGCGCGTCCCTGGAAAAATTGAGAAACGGCCGCCGCCTGACGATTTGCCCCGGCTCCGGCCGGGGCTTTTTGTCACCCTGCTGCTACCGCGGTCTACCTGAACCGTCTACCGCGNNAAGAGTCAGCTGCTCTACCAACTGAGCTACACACCCTTCCGTGCGCCGCGTTATAGGGATGCCGGTGCCGATCTGCAAGCCGTGCGGCATCATGCCGGTTCAGTTCGGCCGTCCCGATAACTGCGTATGAAATCGCCGCCGAGGCTACGATCCCGTTGGCTAATTGCAGCCACACGGTTCCCTGCCGACAGTCCGGAAAACGACGGCGCATGTCGCCGCCAGCGGTTCCCTCTGAACGGCTTCGCCATTAAACAGACGGCATGAGGGATCGACCACTCGCCGTCTCGCGCATTGCCGGCGCCGACGTTACGCCTGCCGGCGTGGAGCGGTTCGCCACCATCAACCCGGCAAATGGCGAGCGCCTTGCTGAAATCGTGCCGGCGGACGCTGCGGCGACCGATCTTGCCGTCACCAGCGCGGCGACTGCGCAGCGGCAATGGATGGCGATGCCGGCGGCCGAACGCGGGCGGGTCCTGGGCCGCATTGCCGCATTGCTGCGCCACCGCAAAATGGACCTTGCCACGCTGGAAGTCGCCGACACCGGCAAGCCGATCCAGGAAGCGCCGGAGGCCGACATCGGTTCGGCCGCCGACTGCTTCGAATTTTTCGCCGGCCTGACCCAGATCATTCACGGCGAGCACATGCCGCTGGGCGATGAGGCCTTTGCCTATACCCGCCGCGAGCCGCTTGGCGTTTGCGCCGGCATCGGCGCCTGGAACTATCCCATCCAAATCGCCAGCTGGAAGAGCGCTCCGGCGCTGGCCGCCGGCAACGCCATGGTGTTCAAGCCGAGCGAATTGACCCCGCTGACGGCGCTCGAATTGGCCCGCATCGCCGAAGAGGCCGGCGCGCCGCCGGGCTTGCTCAATGTCGTGCTTGGTGCCGGCGATGTCGGCGCAGCACTGGCCGATCATCCCGGCATCGCCAAGATCTCGGTGACCGGATCCGTGCCGACCGGCAAACGCGTCATGGCGGCCGCCGCCGGAACGCTCAAACACGTCACCATGGAGCTCGGCGGCAAGTCGGCGCTGATCATCTTCAGCGACGCGGACCTGGAGGAGGCCGTTTCAGCGACGATTCTCGCCAACTTCTACACGCAAGGCGAGGTCTGCTCCAACGGCACCCGTGTTTTCGTCCATGACGATATCCGCGACGCCTTTCTGGAAAAACTCGTTTCCCGCACCGAAGCGATCCAAGTCGGCGATCCGATGGACCCGCAAACCCAGATGGGTCCGCTGATTTCCGCCGATCATCTGGAAAAGGTGCTGGGCTATGTCGCAACCGGCGAAGCGGAGGGCGCAAGGCTTCTAACCGGCGGCCGGCGGATCACCGAGGGGGCGCTGGCAAAGGGCAATTTCATTGGGCCGGCCATCTTCGATGGCTGCCGCGACGACATGACCATCGTACGCGAGGAAATCTTCGGTCCGGTGATGAGCGTGCTTGGCTTTTGCGATGAGGATGAGGTCGTAACCCGCGCCAATGACTCGCCTTTCGGCCTGGCGGCCGGCATCATTACCGGCAGTCTCGCCCGTGCCCACCGTGTCGCGGCGGCTTTGCAGGCCGGAACGATCTGGATCAATGCCTACAATCTGACGCCGATACCCATGCCGTTCGGCGGCGTCAAACAGTCTGGCATCGGCCGTGAAAACGGCCTTGCGGCGCTCGACTTCTACAGCCAGCGCAAGAGCGTCTATGTCAATCTCGGCACCGTCCAGGCGCCCTATTGACGGCCAAACCGTCGGCATTGAGGGGCGGCCGGACGCGAAAAGGCGGGCTGCGGCCCGCCTTTCGCATTTGCCCTGGCGCTATGCTCAGCCGGCCGCCTGGGCGTGCAGCCGCTCGCCACGCGCAATCAGCTTGTTGAGCGCCGCCAGATAGGCCTTCGCCGAAGCCACCAGCGTGTCGGGGTCGGAGGCCCGCCCGGTCACCGCCCGGCCCTCGTCGTCTTCAAGCCGTACGGAGACCTCGGCCTGGGCGTCGGTTCCCTCCGTCACCGCATGCACCTGATAGAGCGCCAGCTTGGCCTCGTGCGGCACAATGGCGTGGATGGCGTTGAACGTCGCGTCGACCGGGCCGTTGCCGCTCGCCTGTATGGTCTGATGCGTGCCGTCTATATCCAGCGTCAGCGTCGCCGATTGCGGCCCCATCGTCCCGGCAATGACCGTCAGCGCCTCCACCTTCATCCGGTCGGCGGCGGTTGCGATTTCCTCGTCGACCAGCGCCTCAATGTCTTCGTCGTAGATATGCTTCTTGCGGTCCGCCAGCGCCTTGAACCGGTTGAAGGCGTCCTCAAAGGCATTTTCGCCCAGGTGATAGCCCAGATCCTGCAGCTTGGAGCGAAAGGCATTGCGCCCTGAATGCTTGCCCATCACCAGCGATGTCTTTGAGACACCGACCGATTCCGGCGTCATGATCTCGTAGGTCTGGTTGTGCTTCAGCATGCCGTCCTGGTGGATGCCCGATTCATGGGCAAAGGCGTTCCGGCCGACAATCGCCTTGTTGTACTGGACCGGAAACGACGTCGCTGCGGAAATCAGCCGCGAGGCGCGGTTGAGCATCGTCGTATCGATAGCGGTCTGGAACGGCAAGATATCGGCGCGTGTGCGGATCGCCATGACGATCTCCTCCAGAGCCGCATTGCCGGCCCGTTCGCCGATGCCGTTGACCGTGCACTCCACCTGCCGCGCGCCGGCTTCGATGCCGGCCAGCGTATTGGCCACGGCCAAGCCCAGATCATCGTGGCAATGGACCGAAAATACCACGCCGTCGGCGCCGGGCACGCGCTCGCGCAGCATCTTGAAGATCGCGCCATATTCCTCCGGCACGCTGTAGCCAACCGTGTCGGGTATGTTGATCGTCGTCGCGCCCGCCTTGATCGCCGCCTCGACACAGCGGCACAGAAAGTCGTGCTCGGTGCGCGTGCCGTCCTCCGCCGACCATTCCACATCGTCGACCAGGTTGCGGGCGCGGCTGACGGAACTCGTCACCAGATCGAGAACCGCTTCGGGCTCCTTCTGCAGCTTGAACTTCATATGCACTGGCGAGGTGGAGATGAAGGTGTGGATGCGCGGCCGCGCCGCATGCCTGACCGCCTCTCCGGCCCGGTCGATATCCTTGGGACTGGCGCGCGACAGGCCGGCGACCGTGGCGTTCTTGACCCGCTTGGCGATCTCCGAAACGGCCTCAAAATCGCCGTCGGAGGCGATCGGAAAGCCGGCCTCGATAATGTCAACGCCCATTTCGTCGAGGAAATCGGCGACTTCGAGCTTTTCATCAAACGTCATCGTTGCGCCAGGGCATTGCTCGCCGTCGCGCAGGGTCGTGTCGAAGATCAGAACCTTGTCCCGGTTCGACGGCTGGCTTTGGCTATCGGTCATGAGTTGCGACCCTTCTGCGGTCTCGTCCCGCACAGTCTACGGGCATCATTTCAACGAAGTTTGAAAGTGTCTCCCCTGAAAGCCCGCCCTGTGCAATTCGGCGATGCCGAATTCGGGCTGCCGGCGCTCAGGGGCGCCTAAGGAGAAGGAGGCCGAGGCCAAGCGTCGCCGGCCGCGAACGCGGCGGCGAATATTCCGGCTTTGGTGCGCGGGCAATGCCCATTAGACAGATCCCGATGCCTCGCTAATGCGCACTATATAGACCGCAATCGCGGCCGCGCGCAATGCACGTGGAAACGACCGGCCCTGCCGGCGCCACTGCCAACGGTCCGGCACCGATCGGCGCAGCCTTGCAGACAAGGCCGCCGGCGAGGGTCACGAATCCGCCCCAATCCCGGTGTCCGCTTGCGCCTTCTTCCGGGTGCCGGCAGCCGGCCCCGACAGGAATAAATGATGGAGACCGCGATGAAACTGATCCTGCCCTTGGCCGCGGCGATTTTGTTCGCCACGCCGGCTTTTGCCTTCCAGTGTCCGGGCGACATGGCCAAGATCGACGCCGCGCTGGAAGCGGCCAGCCTCTCTGAAGCCGATCTCGCCGAGGTCACCGCTCTGCGGGCGACCGGCGAAGAACAGCATGCCGCCGGCAGCCACGCTCAGTCGGTCGAAACGCTCGCCAGGGCCAAGGCAATTCTGGAAATCGAATAACCGAACCGATCGGACAAACCCTGATCCGGCGAGGTCAACGACCCTGCCGGATCGGCGGGCCGCCGCCACCGCAGCGGTTTTGCCTGTGGAAGACAATAGTCCCTGACGCCAGGCGGCATATCGGAAACCGCCCTGCCCCCAATTCCAGCCTGCCCCTAGGACCTTGCGAAAGACACCACCGCCAGGCAGATGGCCAGAAGCGCCGACAGCCAGGAAAGCGACGTCCACAGTTCCAGCCGTTTGATGAGACCGGCGTAATCGTCGCCCTGGAAGCGCGCCGCCCTGACGCGCTGCATCATGTGGGCCCCGGTAAAAGACGCAACGAAAGCCAGCTTGCCGTAGAACCAGGCGCTCACGGTACGCTCCGCATCGCCATAACCGCTCCACAAAAGCGTCAGCCCGGTGATCCAGATGAACACCACGACCATGGTCGTGAAATCGCCGAGAATGCGACGCGCATGGGCAAGTGCCGCGCCGCGTTCCGCCACCTCTCCGCTCGACGCGCGCAAGAGAATCAGATGCGAAAACGACATCCCGGTTCCCATCGCGATCAAGATCAGGTGGGCGATCAGCAGGATTTCATACATGCCCGTCCCTCATAGCCGATTCCCANNTGCCGACGCCACATTGCCGCCCGCGTCGATCAGACGAACAGCACGCCTTGCGCCACCCGCACGGCGTGACCGCCGATGCGGGCCGCCTCCAGCGCCCCGTTCTTGACTGTCATTTCCAGGCGGATCACCGAGGGGCGCCCCATGTCATCGCCCTGTTCGATAAGGATCAGATGTTCGCCGTCGGGATGGTCGTCGAATTCCTGGACAAGACCGGCGAAAGCGGCCGCGGCCGAACCGGTCGCCGGGTCCTCCTCCACCCCCGACATCGGCGCAAACATGCGGGCTCTGAAGTCATGGTCATGGCCTTCAACGTCGCGCGTATAGACATAGGCGCTGTCGTCGCCGAAAGCCTCCGCCCAGGCTTCGCGGACCGGATAGGCCGCCGCCAGCACGCTGCCGTTGCGCACCGGCACGAAATGGTAGGGATACCCTGCCGACCAAACGCAGGCCTTGTGATTTTCGAAGGTGAGATCAGTTGGCGCCAGGCCAAGCGCCTCGGCAAGAATCGCCTTCGGTTTCGCCATGCCCAGATTGCTCGGCAGCCGCGGCAGGTCGAATTCGGCGAATCCCGCTCCGTCATTCAGCCTGACGCCGCAGCGCACCGGGCCGATGCCCTCTTCCAGCACGATGACCGCGTCCTGCCCCGAACCGGCCTCGCCGAACCGTTCAGAGGCCAGACAGATCGCCGTGCCGACGGTCGGATGACCGGCGAACGGCATCTCCACCAGCGGCGTGAATATCCGCACCCGCGCCGAATAGGCCGGATTGTCGGCCTGCAGAATGAACACCGTTTCTGAAAGATTGAACTCGCGCGCAATCGCCTGCATCTGCGCCGTCTCAAGCCCCTGCGCATCGAGCACGACGGCCAGCGGATTGCCGGCCAGCACGCGGTCGGTAAAGACGTCATAGATATGATAACGTCGTTCCATACATCAGATCCCTTGGCTTTGGCCCTATGAGAAGACGACGCGCCGCACCAGCCGCTGGATCGTCAGCCCCTGCACAATGATGGAAAAAATCACCACAAGATAGGTCGCAACAATGATCGGTGCCTTCTCCGGGACGATCGGGGCAGCGACAGCGCCAGCGCCACCGAAATGCCGCCGCGCAAGCCGCCCCACGTCAGCACCGGAACCGAGCCGGGCGTGAAGGTTTCGCGCAGGGACAGCAGCGCAATCGGCACGGAGACGGCGACAAAGCGCGCCGCCAGCACCAGCGGAACGCTCAGCACGGCGAGACCGGCCAGCGACGGGTCGATCGTAATGACCAGCACTTCAAGGCCGATCAGCAGAAACAGAACCGAATTGAGAAGCTCGTCGACAACTTCCCAGAACTGGAAGAGATAGGTGCGCGTCTCTTCGCTCATCGCCGTATCGGCGCCGCGATTGCCGATCAGCAGGCCGGCGACAACGACCGCGATGGGACCAGACATGTGAAGCCGCTGGGCGGTCGCATAAAGCGCCGTCACCAGCGCCAGGGTGATCAGGATCTCAATGGAATAATTGTCGATCGCCCGCATGCCCCGCATCGCGATGAAACCGGCTGCAAGGCCGATCACCGCACCGCCGACGGCCTCGGTAAGGAAGATTTCGCCGGCATAGACCAGATCGAAACGACCGCCCCCGGCGGCAAGCGCCACAAGGATGGTGAAGACGACGACGCCGACACCGTCATTGAACAGGCTTTCGCCGGCGATCTTCACCTCCAGGCTCTCCGGGATCCGCACCGACTTGAGCAGCGACAAGACGGCGACCGGATCCGTCGGGCTGATCAGCGATCCGAAGACGAGCGCCCATAGGAACGGCATGTCCAGGCCGAACATCCGGGCTGCGCCCCAGAACCCGGTACCGACGATAAAAGTCGATATCACGACACCGAACGTTGCCATGGTGCCGACCGCCCATTGCCTTTCGCGCAACAGGCCCAGATCGACATGCAGGGCACCGGCAAACAGCAGGAAGGCGAGCATGCCGTTCATCAGCGCCTCAAAGAAATCGATCTGGCCGACGGCGGCCGCCACCACCTCCTTGATATCGGAGGTCGGCACGATCAGGTCGAATACGATCAGGCCAACGGAGGCGGCAAGCGCCATGAGCAACAGGCCGATCGTATGCGGCAGCTTCAACACCCGCACATTCAGCCAGCCGAACGCGGCCGAAAGAACCAGAAGAAACGCGCCGATTTCAAAAAGACTGAGCATGGCCGCACCTTTGCAGTCGTGATAGCGGAAGCGAACGCCCGTTCAAAGCAGGCTTTTTTATGTCGGTTTTCGCCGCCGACGGTGCCGTCACAGGTCGGTGGCGTTTTTGAAAAACAAAATCTCGGTTAACGAAACGGCAACCTTTGCCCCCGGTTTTCCGGGTATCTATTCAGAAATCTCTCCGAATTGCCCGATAGATTCCGGCCATGTTTGCGGCGATTCCTCAGTTGCGGCGCCGATGCCGAATGGCTGCATTGGCGGCCGTCTGCATCCTTGCCATTGCAGGCGCGATCCCGGCGCCGTTTGGCTTGGAAACGCTGGGTTTGGGCAGCGATTCCGCCTGGGCCGGCAATAACGGCAATGGCGGCGGCAACGGCGGCGGCAACGGCGGCGGCAATGGCGGCGGCAACGGCGGCGGCAACGGCGGCGGCAACGGCGGCGGCAACGGCAAAGGCGTCGGCAAGGACAAATCGTCGTTGAGCGCAGCACCGGGCGCGCGCCGCACTGCTCCGGGCGGCATTCTGGGTCGGCTGTTTTTTCGCCCACGCCGCGGCATTGCGTCCGATACCCAGAAAGCCGTGACGATCCCGACCGGTCCCGTCCACACTCAAACGCGAAAATCGAGGCCGGCAACCGGCAAAGCCGGGGCCGTGCAGCGGCCGAAACCGGCGCCGCGTGCGCCAGCCGGGCCGACCATGCCCGAAACGCCCGCTACGCCGTTTGGCTACATGCGGCCGGGCGCAGAAAGCCCGGACGTCACCGCGGCCGTAATTGCCAATCAGGCCGCCTTGTCCTTCGCTCAGGCTGTTCGCGACCTGCAGGCGCTGGATCCGGTCGCTGCCGACGAGATCGCCGCACTCAACGAAGAGATCCAAAGGCTGCGGGCCGATGCGGCCGACGCTGCACCTGACGACGCGGTTCATCAGGAACTGGCTGCCGCCACAGCCGAGCTTGAAACCAAGACGCAGGCCATTGCCGACTATCGCGAGGCCCGACAACTGGTCGACACCCTCCAGAAAGCCGCCAACGATGCCGCACTGACGGCACCGCCGGATATGCAAACCGCAACGGACGCAGCCGGCCCCAACGCGGTCGAATCGGCCATCCAGGACATTTTGGGCCTACGCCGCACACTGCCAACCGAAGGCTAGCGTCCGGCGGCGGGCTCCGGCACCGGCTTCTCGCCGCCTCCAGTCACACATCGCCGTTAGCGCACAGACCCGGCAGCCGGCGTAACGCTGACAGATCCACAACAGCCACGCTCTTTGCGCCATCCACGACAATCGGTCGCCAGCGGCCGACGGCCCCTGTGCGGCCCGTCCGGCTCCTGTGCTGATACCGTTTCCGGTGTGACCGCTCGCCGGCGCGCGAATGCCGCGCCTTGCCGGAAATTCGCCGGCGCACACGAATTCTTAAATCGAATTTTCTATTCTAGGTTGTAATTTGGCGCTCGCATGGGACACCTGACACCGATGCTAAAGAATACGCAGAACTGGCGGATCACGGGAGACGAGCTGCGGCTTGAAGCCCGCCACAGGACGCTCATACCAGGCGTCATCAATACTTACGGCGACGGTGCCGGGATTGAATGCATCATCCGGGACTTTTCCGACGATGGCGCACGCTTGTATGTCGAAAACGGTTTTTCGCTGCCGCTACATTTCAAACTGAAAACGGAAACGCATGCAGCCGGCTACAATTGCCAGGTTGTCTGGCGGAAGTTCAATGAAGTCGGAATTCGCTTTATCGAGGGATGATCCGGGCGAATAGTCCCTGGCCGCCCCCCTCGGTCGAGCCATCATGCTTAAGAGGCATGATAAAGGGGACATGAACGCCACCCCCCGATTTTCCAGGGTCGCTTTAGGCTTTTCGTCTTCTCTTGGTCGTAAAACGGCGTCGATAGCTCAAAAAACGTCGGAGGCGGCAAATGTCCAGGTTATCGACCAAGAAAGTCTCGACCCTCGCGCTGTTAACCACTACGGCCTTCGCCATCGCAAGCCTGGCGCCCGCCGATTTCGGGCCTGGCCCACTTTCGCCCGATGCGGCGTGGGCGGGCAACGGCAACGGCAAAGGCGGCGGCAATGGCGGCGGCAATGGCGGCGGCAAGGGCAACGGCAAGGGCGCCGATAAGGCGGCGGCAAAAGGCGGCAACGGTGTTGGCAGGGGCGGCGGCAAGGGTGGCGGCAAAGGCGGCGGCAAGGGCGTCGGTCAGGGCGTCGGCACGATGTTCGCCAACGGCGCGCAAAAAGCCGGCAAAGTGATCGGCAACATGTTCGGCAAGGGCAAGGCCAAGAAGCCGGCCTTCACCCAGGTCGCAACGCCGCTCGACGGCATGCACGTGCCCAAGGAGAAGAACCTTCGCGCCCGCATGGGTGCCCTGAATGCGGCCAACGCCAATATCAACGCCTTCCTCAACGCCTCCGACAATTCGCGCATCGGCAAGATCCGCGCCTATGCGGAAGCCAACTTCGCCGCCCAGCAGGCGGCGGCGGCGGCGGCCGACGCGCAAATGGCGGTGGATGACGCACAAATGGCGTTTAATGACGCTTTTGGTGATTTCGCCGACCAGTCGCTTACCGACCTTCAGGCGCGGCTCGACGAATTGGCGGCGATCGACCCGGCTGATCTGACTGCGGATGAGCAGGCGGAACTCGACGCCTTGACGGCGGCGCTGGACAGCCAGGAGGCGGCTGACCTGGCCGATGCCGCCATGGCGGCTGACGACGCCGCTCTGGCAGCCGACATGGCCGAGGCCGATG
>JABAOE010019139.1_pt1 | contig 10044 bp, 10 predicted proteins | sample 7062141 | NCBI WGS metagenome assembly JABAOE01 (sample SAMN14538627, study PRJNA623070) | marine sediment metagenome | biome: marine biome [ENVO:00000428]; feature: marine pelagic biome [ENVO:01000023]; material: deep marine sediment [ENVO:00002113] | place: India: Gulf of Khambhat ...
GTGCCCGGCAAGGGCTGGATGACGCTCATTCGACTGTACGGGCCGCTGGAGCCGCGGTTCGACAAGACCTGGCGGCCGGGAGACATCGAGTTGCTCGACTTGGCACCGCCGCGCGTGCGCCCTCCCAGGGCCTTTCGGGACACCGGCTGCCGGGGTGAGTTGTAATGAATCGTCGTGGACGCGAGGCCTGGTGGCACGAGGGCGTGCGTTTTGCCTGCCAGGGCAGCGGCAAGTGCTGTGTGTCGCACGGCGCTTACGGCTATGTGTACGTCACGCTCGACGACCGGCGACGGCTGGCGGCCGAGCTCGGCATGCCGACGCGCGAGTTCACCCGACGGTACTGTCGCAAGCAGAACGACCAGTTTCTGCTGGACGATCCGGGGCCGGAATGCCGGTTTCTCGACGGCCACCGATGCTCCGTCTACGAGGCGCGACCCACGCAGTGTCGCACCTGGCCGTTCTGGCCGGAGAACATGCGGCCGCGGGCGTGGTCACGGGTCGCGGCGTTCTGCCCGGGCGTCGGCCAGGGCGAGGTCGTCCCGGCCGAGACCATCGCCTCTATCCTGAAGACACAGCGGCGCGCGACCGATCAGGGTTGACGGCGGAAGCGGTGCCGCGGACGTATCGGCCGGGCCCGTTATCCGCCATCGAACTCAGCCGGCCAGCTCTGCCGCGAACTCATCGAAAGTCCGCAACTCGTGGCCGACCGCATCGCGCGAGGCGGCGACCGCATCGGCATCGGCGACACCGCCATGCAGCTGTTGCGCCACGAACATCTTCTTCAATGAATCGAGCAGCCAGGGCGGCAGCAAGGCTTCCACCGGCTTGGCCCATTGCTCGACGTCGTCGCCGCCATACACGACCTCGCGACCGAAATGTTTGGCGTAGACCTCCGCGGCCTTGGGCCCGTTGACGGTGTCGGGACCGTGCAAATGATAGTCGCCGCCCGCGTGACCGTCTTCGGTCAGAACCCGCACCGCGCAGTCGGCGATGTCGCGGGTGTCGACCCGGTTATTGCCAATCAATCCGATCGGCATGGGATAGACGCCGTGTTGCTTGATGACCGGGATGACGGACAGGTCGGTTTGCATGAAAAAATTGGGCCGCAGAAACGTATGCGCGATGCCGCTGTCGCGGATCGCGTCCTCGATGGGCAGCTTGGCGCGATAGTGCGGGATGGCCGGCTCCTTGTTGGGATTGCCGACCGACAGGAACACGATGTGCTGCACACCGGCGGCGGTTGCGGCGTTGACGGCGTTCAGGCCGCGGGCTGCTTCCGTTTCGCCGTTGGAGGTGATCAGAAACACCCGGTCGACGCCGGCGCAGGCGGCGGCCAGGCCGCTCCCGGTCTCCAGGTCGCCAATGACGCCCTCCGCGGCATCGGGCAGCTTGGCGAGGTTGTCTTCCGAGCGGCTCAAAGCACGCACCGATTCACCGGAGGCGATCAAGCCTGCGACTGTTGGGCGCCCGACATTGCCGGTGGCGCCGATGACGAGGATGCTCATAATTCCTGGATCCCTGTGTATGAAGAGCAGGCATTGTATACGGAGTGGGGTCTGACCCCGAAAATTAAACGCGCTCCGACGGGTGCGATCGGCACCCGGTACTCGACCCCAGGGTCGCGGTAAAATCGCTCAAATCGCGAATAAGATTCGGGGTCTGACCCCGAGCTTCGTTTTATCACTCGACAAAAAGAGGTCTGACATGCGACAGCTAGCAATCGCCATCACTTTGGGCCTGGCCGCGGTGGCGCTGGCCGGGTGCGAACCCCCGCAGAGTGCCGACGAGCAGGAACTCGAGGCGACCATGCAGGAGCACGGCGACGAGACGCCCGTGGCGTCCCCGATGACGTCCTACGAGCCCGCGCAGCCGGTCAGCGGGGAAGCCGTGGTGTACCACTCCGTCGACGGCCAGGACATCGAGGGCTGGCTCGTGCGGCCGGACAACGCCAACGGCGAGCTGCCGGCGCTGATCGTGATCCACGAATGGTGGGGCCTGAACGACAACGTGCGTCGGGCCGCGGAGCGACTCGCGGGCGAGGGCTACGTGACGCTCGCGGTCGACCTGCACAGAGGCAAGACGGCCGATACGCCGAAAGACGCCATGCTCATGGGCCGCGTGCTGAGCGAAAACCAGGATGTTGCCCTGGCAAACCTCAAGGACGCCGTCGCGTATCTCAAGGCGGCAGAGGGCGTGTCCAAAATCGGCGTGATCGGCTGGTGCCAGGGCGGGCGCTGGTCGATGCTGACGGCGCTGACATATCCGGCGGACATCGACGCGACGGTGGTCTATTACGGCCGCGTTACCGACGACAAGGCCGAGCTGGAGGTGCTCGACATGCCGGTGCTCGGGATATTCGCCGGCGACGATTTCATCGTGCCGCCGAAAATGGCCTATCGCTTCGCGGCGTCGATGGCCGACCTGAAAAAGGAGCTCGAGTTCTACATGTATCGGGACGCCGATCACGCGTTCTCGAACCCGAGCGGCGAGGCCTACAACCCCGAGGCGGCGGCGGACGCGTGGCAGCGCACGACGGCGTTCCTGGCGCGAAATCTGCAGGAACGGCAGTAGACGGTGCCGGGCGCCGGCAGCAAGAGGCGCGCACTGAGCAGCATCGAGATCGCCACGCACTGCGTGCCCGACCTGAACGCGTGCGTGCCGGCCTACCGCGAGCTGCTCGGCTATCGGTCGATCGACGAGGGTCGTGTGCCCGACTCCCTGGCGAGCGCGTGGGCTGCCCCCGACATGGCCGGCCTGCCGCATGCGCTGCTGCAACCCGCGAGCGGCGCCGGGGTCTATCTTCGCTTCATCCAGACCGGTCACGCCGGCGGTTACTGGCCGCCGGTCACGCAGGGCTGGATCGCGACCGAGATGCTGTGCACGGACCCGGACGCGGTGGCGGAGCAACTCGCCGGCACTGGTTTTACTCGCATCGGTGGCCCCGCGGACCTGTATCCGTCACCGAAATCCGCGCGCGCATTGCAGATGGCGGGACCCGCCGGCGAGCTGATGTATTTCACGCGGATCCTGCCCGGCGGCAGCCGGTTCGGCCTGCACGGCGCGAAGAGCTTCGTCGACCGGCCGTTCATCATGGTGGTCGGGGGTACCTCGCTCGCGGACATCGAGGCGTTTTACGGCCACGTGCTGGGTTTGCGGATTTTTTCGCAGGCACCGTTTCGCATCGGCCAGATGTCGCGCGTGCTGGGGCTGCCGCCACAGACCACCTACCCGATCTCGATCGCGCGCATCCCCGGCCGCAGCTTCCTGCTCGAACTGGAAGAATTGCCGCCTCATATCGAGCGCCGCACGGTCCCGGACGGCCAGCTCCCGGAGGGCCTGGCGATGGTCAGTTTCGCGTCGGCGCCGCTGAGTGAGCTGAAGCTCGACTACCGCGCGGAACCCCGCGCCATCGACCTGCCGCCCTACGACCGCCGCACGGTCGCGGTCATCGAAGGCCCGGCCGGCGAATGGCTGGAGTTGATCGAGGGGGTCTGACACCGGACTTTAGGAGCGTTCTGATGGGTGCGATCGATAGCTGGTACTCGACCCAAGGGTCGGTTGAGCGGGCCTTAGAGCGCGATCTAGTCTTGGTGTCTGACCCCGCATTTATCATCCGCCTCGTCGCCTCGTTCGTAGTCGGTGCGTCTGCCGTCGCCTTCGCGGAAGAAGCCCGCGAGGACCTCGTCGAGACCACGGCCGAGCAGATCGCCGCGCAGCGGGGCTACGAGATCGTCGGGACCGTGCGGTCGGTGCGCCAGTTCCGCGGCACCGGCTGGCAGTATGTCAGCGACCGGGCGCTGATCCTGAGTGTTGGCGCAGCGCAGGACTATCTTGTTGAGCTGGTCGGTCCATGCCGGGGCCTGCGCTCGGCCGAGGGGATCCTCACGACGATGACGGGCAACGAGCTGACGACGTTCGACGCGGTGATTGCGCCCGATTCGCCGATGGGCGGTATCGGTTGCCCGATCCGCACGATCCACCAACTGAAAAGGCTGCCGAAATCCGAGTCGCCGGAGTCAGGCACCGAGTAGTGCCTGCCGCGTCGAGGCGAAGGTTGCGGCTGTGCACCTGCCTGATGCCGAGCTACTATTAGCCGCAGCCAATTGAGGCGGTTCTCGTGCCTGACAATGACGGCCATAGAAAGCGTGTCTTACCACCAGTCTATTTGCTGTTTTCGCTGATTACGATATTTCTGCTGCATTTCCTGATTCCAGCCGGCGAGATTGCGGCCTATCCATGGAATCTTCTGGGGCTCCTGCCTGTGCTGCTCGGGATTGCCCNNTGCTCATCCTGCTCGGAGTCGCCATTCTTCTCGGATCCGTCACTCCGCTATTTATAGTCGCCATTTTCGGCGTTCTGCTGGAGCTGGTGTTCGTGAGAGCCGAGGAAAGAATGCTCGAAGAGCAGTTTGGAGCGACGTGGCTCGCCTACAAGAAGAGGGTGCGGAAGTGGTGTTAGCGGTAGCAGCATCGGGCGAGTGACCGATCGTGGGCGCGAAATTGGCTTCTGTCCGCGCTGTGCGCGGAGTGCGCACGGGCCGCGACCGAGCCTGCCCGGGGCGTATGATGGACCACGACTCGAGCAAGAGCCATCGAACGCTACCATCGGGTCTGTTCGAGACCTGCCCGGAGGCGAACCATGAACGCGAGAACTTTCCCGATACTCCTGATCTCTTCGGCGATCGCCGGTCTTACGGCGTTCCCGGCACACGCTGCCCAGCAGGCCGATGACGCCCGCCTGACCGCCGTCATGGAGAAGATGAATGCCGCGTCGGCGGAGCTGGCTGCCCTGGAAACCACGTTGCTACGCAACCAGGCGGAGATCGGCGAAGAGGCGGGCATGATGCTCGCCCGGCAGCTGGGCTTGGCGGAAAACCTGGTGGCGGGCCGGGAGGCGGAATTCGGCCGGGCCATCGTCAATCTCGCGAGGACGTTCCAGATGACGGCGTCCTACGAGCACCGCGCCAATGATTCGCTGGTGAAACGCGATCTCGAATGGCTGCAATACCTGAAGGACAAGGGGTTGATGGCTGACGCAGTCCGCCACGACATCGCGATCAAGACGCCGTTGTTCCTGCGTCGCGCCGAGTGGATCAAGAGAACCGGAGATTATGCGCTGGCGTTGGATTCCATGACGGACATCTCCTGTTTCCGGGATATGGCAGTGGCAGATGGTTTCCAGAAGGCGGGGCTGCAGTTAACTTATTTGTCTCCGTACAAAAAGGTTCACGACGCCGGAACCAAACGCGGGATGTTTACGCTGACCGAACAGGAAATTCACGAGCAGTTCACGATCCCGACGCTGGTCGGCTACGGCAAGGTCCTGGGCGTCGACGTCGACGTCTCGCCATGGAAGGAGGACCGCATGATCACCATTCGCGTCGTGCCGCCGGAAACGTCCGACCGGCCGCTGCAGACGGCGGTCGGCGAGCAGCACTGAAACCGAGCCATCGTTAAATCCCGCTGACCTTTGCCCGGGACACCGGGCGGAGGATCAGCGCGCGTCCACCACGGATTGCGCGGTCCGCCGACCGCGCACTCCCCGCCGCAGTTCCGGCTGCTCCGGGCAGCCGTTGATTTTCTCTTCCTTTCCATATTATTTTTTCTTATGTAAAACAATAGCTTAGAATACTTTCTGATATACTCGGTCAGCGACGATGCCCCGCTCTTTCGGGGCATTCAATAACAAGAAGCGCGAGCCACCAACGCGCCCACGCACGCACGATAAACAAGCTTTATCGGTCGCGATAAGGGAGAAGATCATGGAAGAGCGACCACTCCGTTTTGGCCTTTGCCTGGCGATGCTGATCAGCATCGGGCATGCCAACGCGGCAGACGTCATCGAAATCAGGAAAGAACGCCAGGTCAATCAGCGAATCGAGAATTCGCAAAATTTGCGGGAAGCCTTCGGTCTGTCCGCACAGGAAGGCTTTGTGATTTCGACGGCGAGAACCGATCAGCGCGGCGTTTCGGTTACGCGGTACCGCCAGACGCTCCGCGGCGTGCCCATCTGGGGCGAAGCGGTCGTGATCAGTCGGGACAGCCGCGGCAAGGTCCAGTATGTCCACGGCAGGCTGATCCGCAATCTAACGCGAGACCTCGCCGACACCACGCCCAGTCTGACGGCTGACGACGCTCTGAAGCGTATGAAAGCAGTGGTGCAGTCTCGTCGGGCCGACACGTCTACACCCATCTACAAGAACGAACTTGCGGAACTCGTGATCTATATGGACGGGCAGCTGCCGCGCCTGAGTTATGCGGTCAGCTTCTTTGTTGACAGCGTCGGCGGCGGCCAACCCAGCCGACCGACCTTTCTCGTGGATGCGCATACCGGGCGGGTGCTATTCGAGTACGAGGGTCTCATGCACATCGAGACCGGTACGGGTCCGGGCGGCAATGAAAAGACCGGTCTGTACCGCTACGACGGGACGACCGGCAACTTTGACAAACTCGATGTCGAGGTCGACGCCGCGACATGCACGATGAACAACTTGAACGTCAAGACAGTCGATCTCAATCACGGGATCACGGGCACCACGGCCTTCTCCTATACCTGTTCAGAGAACACGCACAAGCAAATCAATGGCGCCTACAGCCCGTTAAACGATGCGCATTATTTCGGCGACGTCGTGTTCGACATGTACAGCGACTGGATGAACAGCTCGCCGTTGACGACTCAGCTGATGATGCGCGTCCATTACAGCAACCGCTACGAGAATGCATTCTGGGACGGTTCTGCCATGACATTCGGTGACGGCGATACCTTTTTCTACCCGCTGGTGAGCCTCGACGTCGCCGCGCACGAAGTCAGCCACGGCTTTACCGAACAGAATTCGGGCCTGATCTACTCGGGCCAGTCGGGCGGCATCAACGAGTCGTTTTCCGATATCGCCGGTGAAGCCGCCGAATACTATTCGCGGGGTGATAATGACTTTCTCATCGGCGCGGATATCACCAAGCAGACCCAGGCATTGCGCTACATGGCGGACCCCACGCTGGACGGGTTGTCGATCGGGCATGCCAGCCAGTACTACAGCGGCATGGATGTTCACTATTCGAGCGGCGTATACAACAGGGCCTTCTATCTGCTGGCCAACACCGCCGGTTGGGATGTGCACAAGGCATTCGTCTTATTCGCCACGGCGAACCGGGACATCTGGACGCCCAGCGAGACCTTCGACTCGGCCTACGCCGGACTACTCTCCGCATACCAGTATCTGCTGACCGCCAGCGGCGTTCCGGACTATTCCGCGACCGACGTCACCCATATCGAGGCGGCGTTTGCCCAGGTCGGCGTGCCGCTGCCGCCACCGGGACCGGTGTGTGAGGACAATCCGCCTGCGCTGTCGAACGGCGTACCTACCGACAGCTTCAGCGGGACGATCGGCGAGTGGCAGTGCTGGACGCTGAACGTCCCGGATAACGCGACCGATCTGAACGTTCGGCTGCGCAACCGGGTAAAAGGCAGGAACAAGAGCGGCGGCGACGCCGACCTGTATATCAAGCACGGCGATTCGCCGACGGTGGATCCCAATCCACCTCTGGGCAGCGAGCCAGCCGGCGACTACGATTGCGGGTCTTATACGCCAGACAGCAACGAGGAATGCAACATTCCGGATTTGAACAATCCCGAGCCACCGGCCGCGGGCGATTGGTACATCGCCGTCTATGCATGGTCTAGCTTCCCGGCCGTCGACCTGACCGGCACCTATACGGTCTCCGGCGGCACCACGCCCCCGCCGCCGTCCGGAGCTATTGAGCTGTCGGCAAGTGAGAAAGGCGGCCGTAACAAGCGCTTCGTCAGTCTCACATGGTCGGGGGCCGCCGGCAACTCCGTCGATATCAGGCGCGATGGCCTGCTGTGGTTGACGACGCCAAACGACGGATCGCAAAAGGACGACTCTGGCGCCGCGGGCATGGTCTACCAGGTCTGTGAAGCCGGGACGACCACCTGCTCGGCCGAAGTCACGGCGCAGTAGCGCCGGACATAACGAGCATGCGGTTCGTTGGCGTCCAGCGGGGATGTGGTCTTCCTCACGTTTATCGAGTGCGCCAGTCCATTATGTCCTGATGCTACGAATCCTCCCGGGGTGTTTTGAGAGGCTCGCTTGGCAGCTTCATGCTCTCGAATAAAACATCAAGGAAGAATCGAGGAACAAAAAATGGAATTTTCAAAGCAGATGGTATCCGGAGCCACCGGAATCCTGGCCGTCGTCGGTTTGCTCGTCTTACCGGCGCCGACCTTTGCAGATAACACCGCTTCTGCATATACCGAAGACGGTTCGGCCGTCATCGGTGCGCTCAGCGCACAGGCCGGTCTGGCCGACGCCGATGGTTGGACCAAGGTCCTGAGCACCGGGCTGAAGAACAGCGGTACCCCGAAGGACGTGATCGTCGGCCTGTCGTTCGAGACCAGCCTGTTCACCCTGACCGCGGTGAAGAGCAAGGGCGGCAGCAAGAGCACAGCCACGGCGGATGCCGAGATCGAGATGTATGTGACCGTGGACGGCGTGATGGCGGCCCCCGGGAAGGTCATGTTCGACAAGCGCACGCAGACGCTCTGGGCCAGCCTCGGTGGCGTGCTCGACTGCACCGACGCGAACGGCGACGGCATCATCACCTTCGACGAGTGTAACCTGACGGAAGAAGAGATCGGCCTGATCCTCGACACCAAGGCTGCGCATACGTTCAACTTCCTCGCCTACAACATCGGCTCCGGATCGCACACGATCGAGGCTTATGCTCGGCTGAGTCACAACGGCGAAGTCGTTGAAGGCTCCGGCGCAGCCGAGGCCAGCGCTTCGCTGGGCAAGGGCACGCTGAGTGTCTGGGAAGTTCACGGCTCCGCAACGAACTGAGGGCTGTTCGGGCTCGCATGGACTAGTCGAGCCTGACGGAAGCTGCATACGGAAAGGCCGGGCGAGGTGCCCGGCCTTTTTCTTTGCGCTCATTTGAGTTTCGAGCTATATCTTCGGTAAAAGATGGCTAGGCCCGGGCCATTGCCGGGCGCGGTTCCGATCGAAGTACAGCACGATCGCTGTCGACGCAGAGCGGTCTATGGCGTCAATCGGCATTGTCCGTTGGCCCTTCGCGGTTTCCCCTGATTTTCCGAGCCGGAATCTCGGATATCCTCCAAATGGGTATTTTTCGGCAGCAACCGCGGATAAGTAACCTCTATAGCGACATCCAAATCGGGGGTGTCAACATGAACAAGATTGCCAGCTTTCTCGTCTATTCCGTCTCGCTCTTTACAGTCCAAACGGCATTTCCAGCGCTCGTCGTACCGACGGATATCCAGCAACCGGGCACTCAGCCCGGAGAAATCGGAAATTTGGAGTCACCTGACAAATGCGACAACTGTCACGGCGGCTACAACACCGCGGTCGAGCCCGCCCACAACTGGCGCGGCAGCATGATGGCCCACGCGGGGCGCGATCCGATCTTCTGGGCGACCGTGGCCATCGCCGAGCAGGACTTCGACGGTTCTGGCGATCTGTGCATCCGCTGCCATAGCACCGGCGGATGGCTCGCAGGACGTTCGACGCCGACAGACGGGTCGAGGCTGGCGGCGGGTGACTCGGATGGTGTGGAGTGTGATTTCTGCCACAAGATGACCAACCCGGATCATTCAGAGCATGCCGGAACGATGAATGCCCCGTTCATCGCGAATGAACCCAATGCGAATGATCAATTGTTCGACTGGGATCCGCCATTCACAGGGATCGAGGGCTACCTCGGCTCCGGCATGGCCTCGATGTGGGGCGGTAGCGACAAGCTGGGTCCCTATAACGATGCCGAGGCCCGGCACCAATTCATGGAATCACAGTTCCACCGCGATCGTGACTTCTGCGGTTCCTGCCACGATGTCTCTAACCCGGCGGTAGGTGACCTGGCGCACAATCATGGCGTCCAGCCGACCGCCGACCCGGTCATCGCGGACGGAACGCCGGGGGCGCCGGTGGATGGCAAGGCTGCCTTCAATAACCCACCCTACAAGTACGGCATCGTCGAGCGAACCTTCAGTGAATACAAGTCCGGCCAGATT
>JABAOE010023060.1_pt1 | contig 10043 bp, 7 predicted proteins | sample 7062141 | NCBI WGS metagenome assembly JABAOE01 (sample SAMN14538627, study PRJNA623070) | marine sediment metagenome | biome: marine biome [ENVO:00000428]; feature: marine pelagic biome [ENVO:01000023]; material: deep marine sediment [ENVO:00002113] | place: India: Gulf of Khambhat ...
TCCGGGATGGCGCAATTTGCCCAATCGAACGTTTCGCTGACCCGCTCCGACCTGCTGACCCCGCATATTGTGGCGGTGATGCGTTCGTCGCGCAGCGAAAACTGCAATGCCGCTGCGCCGGGCGGGATGCCGTGCCTGGCGCAGATCGCTTCGATGCGTCGCACCGGCTGCAGCTTTTCCTCGCTCGCCTCCTGGTAGACGTAGCGGGGATAGGTTGCCGCCCCTTTGGCGAGCACGCCGCCGCTGTATGGCGCGGCGTTGAGAACGGCGATGCCTTTCGCATGGGCGAAGGCGATCATCTCATCGGCGTTGCGGTTGGTCAGCGTGAAGCGGTTGTGCGTGATCAGCGCATCGAAATCCCAGTCCCGCAAAATCGGCATCATCACGTCGACAGTGCCGGCCGCCAGACCGACGGCGTCGGCCAGCCCCTCCTCCCTGATCCTGAACAGCTCCGGTAATGCGCCATTCGGCCCGGTCACCTCGTCGATGGATGCGGCATGTTCCGGATCGTGCAGATGCAGAAGCGGAATCCGGTCGAGCCCGAGGGCGGTCAGGCTTTCCTCCAGGGAACGCCGCGCCCGTGAGGCGTCGAAACAGTTGGTTTCCATATCGCGATCGAGCTTGGTTGAAATGACAAAGCCGTCGGGAAGCCCGCCACGCTCGCCGATGGCGTCGCCGATCCGCGCTTCGCTGCGGCCGAACCCGTAATTGCGCGATGTGTCGAGAAAATTCGCCGGCCCCTCAAAAATCGCCCGCAGCGTCTGCCGCGCACGCTTGTCGTCGACCCCGTAGCCATAGGTGTCGGGCATGTTGCCCAGCGACGACGTGCCAAAACAGATATTGGAGACAACCAGGCCCGTTTGACCGAGTCTGCGCTTCCGAACACCGAGTGATGCGGTCATGCCTTAGCCCCGTTTTCGCTTCGTCGATGTGTTGATCCCAGAGATCGTTCCTGCGCCCGCAGGCCAGGCGCCGCCTGGCAATCCGTCAGGACGACCGTGGCAATGCCGCGGCCTCCCGAACGCCCTTGTTCCTGGTATAGACGAAGCGGGCGGCATGCGCGACCAGCCGGTATTTTTCCTCAATCCCCAGCACCGCCAGCGAGGCCCGGAACATATGCGGTGGGCAGGAATTGTCGGGGAACATGTCGTAATGGCAGGGGATGGCGACATCCGGGCCGACGACTTTGACGAATTCCGCCGCCTGCCAGTGGCTGAGATTTTTGAAACCACCATTGATGCACACGATCATCACGTCCGGGTGCTGGTGCCTGGCCGTCCACAGGAGGTCCTTGGCGGCGGTGTCGCCTGTAATATAGACGCTCCGATCGTCGGCAGCCGGCGCGACAGCGCGTCTGCGTGTCTGCGCGGGAGGCGCTGCCGCACCTCTGGGTTTGTCCGCCATTTCCCGTCCTTGGCGCCGGCTCGCAAGGTCTTGGTCGTCTGCCATGCTATCAGAAGCCGTCCGCCGTTTTCCGGCAAGTCTATCGCCCATGCCAGGACGCCGCAGGCTACCGGCTTTGCTCCACGCCGGTTTCGTCTGACAGTGTCGCTTGCCGATTGCGGAACCTGGAAACTCGGCTAGCATTGAGTCTCAGGCGTGCTTTCAAACGCAGCATCGACGCGACATTGAGAGGTCGGGCCGTTGATCAGACGACTGCTTTTCATCCCGCCCATACTGATCGGCATTGCCGTTTTGTACTATATGGCCAGCGGACGCCAGGCACCTGAGCGCAAGCCGCCGGAAGAACGCGCCCGCGCCGTCAGAGTGATTGCCGCCGAACCGCTCAGGCTCGTGCCGCGCGTCACCGGCTTCGGCAGCGTCTATCCCGGCACCGTCTGGAGTGCCATTGCCCAGGTCGCCGGCGAAGCCGACTATGTGCATCCCGATCTGAAGAAGGGCGCCATCCTCGCTGCCGGCACCGAGATCGTGCGCATCTCGCCGGCCGATTTCGTCCTCGCCATCAGCCAGGCGCAGGCCAATATCCGCTCCGCGGAGGCCAAGCTGGCCGAGTTGAAGGTGACGGAAGCCAACACCGCCGATTTGCTGACGATCGAGCGGCGCGGCCTGGAACTGCGTGAATCGGAACTTGCGCGCAAGCGCGATCTGCTTGAACGCGGCACCTTGGCCCAGTCGGCCGTCGAGCTTGAGCAACGCGAGACCCTTGCCCAGCGCAAGAAGGTCCAGGATCTTGAAAACACGCTGCGCCTGCTGCCGACCCAGCGCGCCGTGCAGCAGGAGCAGATCGCCGTCTATCAGGCGCAGCTTGAATCGGCGGAGCTCGATCTCGCCCGCACGCGCATCAGCTTGCCGTTCGACGCCAGGATCGCCGAGGTCAATGTGGAGACCAAGCAATTCGTCCAGATCGGCGGCACGCTGGCGGTTGCCGACAGCATCGATGTTGCCGAGGTCGAGGCGCAGGTCCCCATTTCCCAATTCCGTGCCATGGTCCAGGCCAGCGCGCCCGGCGGCCTGCCGGATGTCATAACCGCCCAGTCCCTGTCGCAGATCATCTCGACGATCGGCTTTGAGGCGACCGTTCGCCTGCGCGCCGGCAACGATTTCATTCAATGGCCGGCGCGCTTTGCCCGCATCAGCGCCACCATCGATCCGAAGACCCGCACCATCGGCGCCATCGTCGCCGTTGACGGGGCCTATGCCACGGCGTCGCCCGGCGTACGTCCGCCCTTGACCAAGGGCATGTTCGTGGAGATCGAGGTCCGCACCCGCGCCAGGGACGACCGCATCGTCGTGCCGCGCTCCGCGTTGCATGAGGGCAGGCTCTATGTCGTCAATGCCGATAGCCGGCTCGACATCCGCCCGGTGACCACCGGCCTGATCCAGGGCGACCTTGCCGCGATCGATGAAGGCATTGATCCCGGCGAGCAGATCGTCGTCTCCGACCTCGTTCCTGCCGTCGCCGGCATGCTTCTGGCGCCGCAGCCCGATGACCGGCTGCTGGTCCGGCTCAAGAGCGAAGCGGCCGGCGGGACACCGCCTCCATGATCGGCTATTTCGCTCGCCATCCCACCGCCGCCAATCTGCTGATGCTGGCATTCATCATCAGCGGCCTGGCCGCGACCCCGGTGCTGCAGCGCGAGACCTTTCCGCGCGTCCAGCCCAGCCGGGTGGAGATCACGGTGGTCGATCAGGGCGCCCGGGCTGAGGATGTTGAGGAAGCGATCTGCCAGCGCATTGAGGATGCCATTGACGGCATCGACAATGTTGCAGAGGTGGCTTGCGAGGCGCGTGAGGGTCTTGCCCGCGCCGTTGTCGAAATGGTCGAAGGCGGCAATCTAGACCGCTTCACGACCGACGTGCGCACCGAAATCGATGCCATCACCGACTTTCCCGACCAGACCGAAGATCCGGTCGTCAAACAGCTCGGCCGGACCGATTTCGTCGCTTCTGTCGCGCTCACCGGAGCGGCCAGCAAGCCCGACCTCAAGGCCTATGCCGAAGAGCTCAAGGACCGCATGCTGCGCCGTGGCGACATTCCAAAGGTCGACATCAAGGGATTTTCCGATCACCAGATTCGCATCGAACTGCCCGACGCGACGGTTCGGCAATACGGCATAAGCGTTTCCGATGTTGCCCGCGCCATCCAGCGGCAGAGTCTCGATCTGCCGTCCGGCAATATCCAGTCCAGGGATCAGGAGGTCCTGATCCGCTTCGCCGACGAGCGCAAGACGCCCGACGACTTCCGCGACGTTGTCGTCGTTGCCGGCGTCGGCGGCGGCCAGATCCGCCTCGGCGATATCGCGACGATCACCGACCGCTTCGATCTCGACGAGGCCAAGGTGCTGTTCAACGGCAAGCCGGCGGCGATTCTGGATATCACCAAGACGGAAACCGAAGACACGCTTGACGTCATCGATGCCGTCAACGCCTTCCTTGACGACGCGCGCCAGACCGCCCCGCCGGGCGTTGAGATGGTGATCACCAACGATGTTTCGTCCATCGTCCGTGACCGTCTGGCGCTGCTCCTGAAAAACGGAAGCCAGGGCCTTGCCCTGGTTTTGCTGGTCCTGTGGCTGTTCTTCGGATTTCGCTACGCCTTCTGGGTCGCCGCCGGCCTGCCGGTGTCGTTTCTTGGCGCCGTGGTGCTGATGGTCGCGGCCGGCTACACGATCAACATGCTGACCATGGTCGGCCTGCTGATCGTCATCGGTCTGTTGATGGACGACGCCATCGTCATCGCGGAGAATGTCGCGACCAAGCGCAGTCAGGGCAAACCGCCGCTGCAGGCGGCGATGGAGGGCGCACAACAGGTTCTGCCGAGCGTCTTTGCCTCCTTTGCAACCACGACATGCATCTTCGGCTCCCTGGCCTTCCTGAAGGGCGATATCGGCCAAATCCTGCGCGTCGTGCCTGTCGTGATGCTGTTCGTCCTCGTCGTCTCGCTGATTGAAGCCTTCCTGATCCTGCCGCATCATCTCGCCCATGCGCTGGAGAAGGCCGCGGACACGCCGCCGCGTATCCAGGCCGCCGTTGACAGGGGCATCGACTGGCTGCGCGATCGCTGCGTCGGCCCGCTTGCGGACACGGCTGTCCGCTGGCGCTATCTGACTGCCGGGATCGCCATCGGCGTCATGCTGCTGGCGGTCAGCACGATCGCCGGCGGCGCGCTCAAATTCTCCGCCTTTCCCGAGCTTGACGGCAATGTCATGGAAGCGCGCATCCTTTTGCCGCAGGGGACCCCGCTGGCGCGCACCGAACAGACCGTGGAGCGGATCACCGCCGCCCTTGGCCGCGTCAATGAAAAGCTGAGCCCGCAGCAGCCCGGCGGCCAGACACTGGTTCGCAATGTGGCTACGAAATTCAACGAGAACGCGACCGCCAATGAATCCGGCGCGCATGTCGCGACGGTCACCGCCGATCTGCTCGATTCAGAGACCCGCGCCAGTCGCATTGACGATGTTATCGCCATGTGGCGCGCCGAGACCGGCGAGCTGGCCGATGTGATATCGGTGAGATTCGCGGAATCCCAGGTCGGGCCGGCCGGCCTAGCCTTTGACATCCGCCTTGCCGGCAATGACCTGACGGAGCTCAAGGCGGCGGCTCTGGAACTTACCGACTGGCTCAGCGGCTACCGCGGCACGTCCAATCTCAGCGACGATCTCAGGCCCGGTAAGCCGGAACTAGGGATCCGGCTGAAGGATGGCGCCTCTACGCTGGGCGTCGATGCCCGGCAGATCGCCGACCAGCTTCGGGCGGCATTTTTCGGCACCAAGGTAAGCGAAATCCAGCGCGGCGCGGAATCCTACGAAATCGACGTGCGGATCGACCCACGCAACAAGGACAGCCTGTCCGACATCGACGATTTCACCATATCACAGCCAGACGGCAGTCTGATTCCCCTAACCGCCATCGCCGAAATCAAAACCGGCCGCGGCTTTGCGCGCGTCAACCGGGTCAATGGCCAGCGCACCGTGACGGTACAGGGCGACGTCGATGTCGCGATCGCCAATGCCGGGGAAATCCTCAGGGATACCGGCGACAGGTTCTTTCCCGCGCTGGCCATGCGTTATCCCGTCGTTTCGGTATCGCTGGAGGGCCAGAACAAGGAGGCCAAGACGACGCAGCGCTCGATGCTCAGCGGTTTCTTTCTCGGCCTGATCGGCGTCTATCTGCTGTTGAGCTTCCAGTTCCGCAACTATGTCGAGCCGCTGATCGTGATGGTCATCATTCCCTTCGCCCTGGTCGGCGCCATCGCCGGCCATCTGCTGCTGGGTCTCGATTTCACCATGCCCAGCACGCTCGGCTTCGCGGCGCTGGCGGGTGTCGTCGTCAACGACTCCATCCTGCTGGTCAATTTCGCCAAGCATTATCACGGCGACACCCAATCCGTCGCCGAGGCCTCAGCACTTGCCAGCCGCGCCCGCTTCCGCGCCATCGTGCTGACCTCGCTGACGACCGTCGTTGGCCTTTTGCCGCTGTTGTCGGAAACCAGCCTGCAGGCGCAGGTGCTGATTCCGCTGGTCACCAGCCTGGCCTTCGGCCTGATGGCCACGACTATTCTGGTGCTGTTCCTGGTGCCGGCGGTCTACACCATCCTCGACGATTTCGGCCTGGCCAGAATCGATTGACGCCCGGGTTTTCGCTTCGGCGCGCACCGGCGGCAGCCGCACCGGACTTGATCTGCGTCAATTTGCCGAAACGGCATATGTGCGTTTTTCGCCGGCATATTGACGCCAGCCCCGCCACGCGCGGCAACTCAACTGGTCGGCGGGTGTTGCCGGATTCCACCTGCAAGCTAAACTCAAAGCAGCATGAAACACACATGGTTGGTCATTGCCGCGGCGCTCGCCTTGCTCCTTGCGGGCGGTGTCTATCTGTTGCGGACCTCAGCCAATGACGATTTCCCCGACGGTCTCTATGCCGGCAACGGGCGGGTCGAGGGGACGGAGGTCAAGATCGCTGCGAAATATCCCGGACGGATTGTCGACATCGCACCGCAGGAAGGTGACGATGTGAAAAAGAACGACATCATCGTCCGTCTCGACGACCGCGAAGCGCGAGCCGGGCTGAGCCGCGCGCGGGCGGAGCATTTGCGCATAACCCACAGCGTGCACGCCGCCGGGACCGATGTGGAACGGCTGACCCGCGAACTGAACTATGCGCAAGACCAATATGAGCGCACGAGCCAGCTTTTTGAGCGTGGAACCGCCTCCCAGCAACAACTGGATCGCGACGATGTCGCCCGCGTCTCGGCAATAGCCGCTCTGGAGGCGGCGCGCGCCGCGTTGATGGAAGCGGAGGCGCAACTGGCGGCCGCGCAAGCGCAGATCGACAGCGCCGATGCCGTCGTTGCGGAGACCGTTATCCGGGCGCCGATTTCCGGCCGTGTGCTGTTTAGGATTGCCGAACCGGGAGAAATCATCCAGGCGGGAGGCAATATCCTGCTCCTGGTCGATCTCGATCGCCCCTACATGACAATCTATGTCGATGAGGTCTTGGCCGGCAAAATCAGTATCGGCGCCGAGGCGCTGATCTGGACCGATGCTTTTCCCGACAGGCCGTTCCCCGCCAGGGTGACGTTCATCTCCAGCAAAGCGGAGTTTACGCCCAAGGAAGTGCAGACCAGCGAAGAGCGGCAGAACCTTGTTTTTCGCGTCAAGCTCACCGCCCTAAACAACGACGAAAGACTGCTGAAGCCGGGCATGCCCGGTGTCGGGCTCATCCGCACCGACAGCGCCGTTGCCTGGCCGCAATCGGCGCCACGGCGATGACCGGCGGGCTTGTCGAAATCGCCGGGCTTGGCCACCGTTATGGCGCGGCCGCGGCGCTGAGCGACATCGACCTGTCCGTGTCTGCCGGCGAGGTGATCGGCATTGTCGGTCCCGACGGCGTTGGAAAATCGACGCTGCTTTCCCTTATCGCCGGCGTTACCAGGATCCAGCAAGGCTCCGTCACCGTGTTCGGCGGCGACATGGCCAAGAAAGCCCATCGCAATAATGTCTACGCCCGGGTCGGTTACATGCCGCAGGGCCTGGGGCAGAATCTCTACGGCGATCTGTCGGTGGAGCAGAACATCAGGTTTTTTGCATCACTGTTCGGCATCCCGAAGAAGATCGTTGATACACGAATGAAGAAGCTGCTGGCGGCGACGGAGCTGGCGGCGTTTGCCGCGCGCCGCGCCGCCGATCTTTCCGGCGGCATGAAGCAGAAGCTGGGCCTGTGCACGATCCTTGTTCACGAGCCCGAGTTGCTCATTCTGGACGAGCCGACCACCGGCGTTGACCCCCTGTCACGGCGCAATTTCTGGCAGCTGATCGGCAAACTGGTTGAGCGCAGGGCCAATACGACCGTGCTGGTCGCCACCGCCTATATGGACGAGGCCAAGGACTTCAGCCGTCTGGTGATGATGGATTCCGGCCGGATATTCGCCACCGGAACGCCGACGGAGCTAAAACGACGGGCCGATGCGGCAACCCTGGACGACGCCTATGAGACCCTGCTTTCTGGCGGCGCGGCCGGTCACGTGCCTGGCAAAGGAGCCAGGAAACGGCCGACCGATAGCGAGATCATAATCGAGGCGGAGAATCTGACGCGCCGCTTTGATGATTTTACCGCTGTTGACCGGGTGAATTTCCGCATCCGGCGAGGCGAAATCTACGGCTTCATCGGACCCAACGGCTGCGGCAAGACGACGACGATGAAAATGCTGGCCGGGCTGCTGCCGCCGAGTGCGGGAACGGCACGGATATTCGGCAGCGTCGTCAGAGCCGGCACGACACAATGGCGGCATCGACTCGGCTATATGTCACAGCTTTTTTCGCTTTATTCGGAGCTGACCGTTGCGCAGAACCTGAGCCTGCATGGCCGTCTTTTCGATCTGCCGCGCCTGGCGCTGGGCGCGCGCATTGCCGAGCTGGCGACAGGAATTTGAGCTCACCGCACATCTGGACCAGCTGGCCGCCGATCTGCCGGTCGGCATTCGCCAGCGCCTGTCGCTGGCCGTCGCCGTCATCCACCGGCCGGAACTGCTCATTCTCGACGAACCGACTTCCGGCGTCGATCCGCTGGCGCGCGACAAATTGTGGGCGACGTTGCACGCGCTTTCCCAGGACAGCGCCACGACGATCTTCGTCTCAACCCATTATCTCGGCGAGGCAGAGCGATGTGATCGGGTGGCTCTGATGAATGCCGGGCGGCTGCTGGTCGCCGATGCGCCGCAGGCCCTGCTGGTCAAAAAGAATGCCGACAATCTGGAGGATGCCTTCGTCGCCTTCATCAGGGATGACCGCGCCGCCGCACCCGCCGGGCAGCCAGCCGGAGGGGACAGGCCATGAGCGCGCGACGCATCTGGTCGCTGATCCGGCGCGAATGCATCGAGATCTGGCGTGACCGGTTCCGCCTCGTCTCCGTCTTTCTCGTGCCCAATGTGCTGTTCGTCATTTTCAGTTTCGGGCTGACGCTCGACATGGAAGGCATCGCCTATGTCACGCTGGACGAGGATCGCACGCCGCAAAGCCGCGCCTATCTTGACGGATACCGGAACTCGCGCTTTTTCGATTTCATCGGCCCGACCTCCTCAAGAGACGATCTTGAGCGCCGCATCAGTACCGGCGAGGCAAGATTTGCCATCGAAATCCCGCCCGGATTCGGCCGCGACGTGATGGCCGGGCGCGTGCCGCAGGCGGCCGTCTGGATCGACGGCACCATGCCGTTCCGCTCCGAGACGGTGCGCGGCTACGTCAAGGCTGCGCATGCGGCAATCCTGTGCACGGCGATCCGGCTCGAGACCGGCAACGAGTGCAGTCCGGCGCCGGTCAGATTCGAGCCTCGCTACTGGTTCAACCAGGGGCTGAAAAGCAAGATCGCTTTCGTTCCGGGAATGATTGCCGCCGTTTTGCTGTTTGCCTCAGCCATGTCCACGGCGCTCGCCGTCGTGCGCGAGAAGGAGCTCGGCACGATCACCAATTTTTATGCCGCACCGACATCGCGCCTGGAATTCCTGCTCGGCAAACAGCTGCCCTATGTGGCGATCGGCATGATCAATTTTGCCCTTCATGTCGTGCTGGCCATCTATCTGCTGGAAGTGCCGTTGACCGGCAGCCTGGCGGCGCTGACGTTGGGGGCTCTGATATATGTCTTTGCCGGCACCGGCATCGGGTTGATGGTCTCCTGCTTTACCAGCAGCCAGGTCGCCGGACTGCTGGTCACCTTCATCATCACGCTGGTGCCGGCATTTCTCTATTCCGGACTGCTTGCGCCGGNNCCGGGCTGCTTGCGCCGGTATCGAATATTGAGGGCTTCGCCAAATTCGTCGCCCAGGGATTTCCCGCAATGTACTTTCTCGACATCGCCGTCGGGACGTTCTCCAAAGGGCTCGGCCTGGCCGATTTCATCGAGGATTATCTGATGCTTTCGGCGTTCTCGGCGATGTTTTTCGCGGCAAGCCTTCTCTTCTTGAAGAAGCAGAAAAGCTGATGTGGCGGTCGCTGGAAAACATTTACCGGCTGGGCATCAAGGAGCTGATCAGTCTTCGCCGTGATCCTGTCCTGCTGATTTTCGTTTTTTATGCGCTGACCCTGCAG
>JABAOE010006558.1_pt2 | contig 10037 bp, 11 predicted proteins | sample 7062141 | NCBI WGS metagenome assembly JABAOE01 (sample SAMN14538627, study PRJNA623070) | marine sediment metagenome | biome: marine biome [ENVO:00000428]; feature: marine pelagic biome [ENVO:01000023]; material: deep marine sediment [ENVO:00002113] | place: India: Gulf of Khambhat ...
GTTCTGCCACCACCTGGTCGTCGAGGACGCCCCGGCGAACAAGGTCATCGGCACCTATCGGATCCGCACCTACGAAATGGCCGAGGCTTTCGACGGGTTCTACTCGGAAGACGAGTTCGACCTTTCGGGCCTGCCCGCCGACATTCTCTCCAACGCCATCGAAGTCGGTCGCGCCGTCGTGGCGGCGGACTACCGCAACCAAAAAGTCTTGTTCCTGCTGTGGCGCGGGCTCGCCGCGTACATGCAGAAGAACGCCAAGCGTTATCTGTTCGGCTGCTGCTCGCTGACGAGCCAGGATCCGGCGGACGGCAAGTGGGTCATGGACTACTTGAGAGAGCACGACCATTGCCATCCGCAACACGTCGTCCGGCCGCAGCCGGACTGGGTTTGCTACGAACCGGGGTTCGACCCGGGCCCGCCGCCGGAGCCGGTCAAGCTGCCCAAGCTGTTCCGCACCTACATGCGGTACGGAGCGAAGGTCTGCGGGCCTCCGGCCATCGATCGCAAGTTCAAGACGATCGACTACCTGGTGCTCCTCGACGTGGACGAGTTGGACGGCGTTACCCGTGCGCTATTCTTTGGAAGATGAGTTGGCTGAGAATCATCTTCAAAACCGTTGCCGTGACCGTCGTCTGTTCGACCACGTACCTCGCGGCCGCCGGCGGCGGTTTGATCGCCGGGTTGTGGGGCCGTCTCGTCAAGCGGCCGAGCATCGCGGGTCAATGGCGAACTCGAGTGTTTCAAGCCGCTTCTTCGGTCATCTCGCGCATCATGGGCATGCGCGTCGAGGTTCGGGGCGAACCTCCCGCGGCCCCCTTCGTGCTCGTTTCCAATCATTTGAGCTATGTCGATGTGATTCTGATAGGCTCTCAGGTCCGCTGTGTTTTCATTTCCAAGGCGGAGGTTCAGGACTGGCCCCTGATCGGATCGATCGTTCGCTCGGTCGGAACCCTGTTCATCGATCGTGATGCCAAGCGGAACCTGCCGCAGGTGGTGAGACGCATGGAGGACGTTTTGGAAAGCGGTCGTGGCGTCGTTTTCTTCCCGGAAGGTACGACCGGCCGCGGCGATCACGTCGCGCCGTTTCGCCCGTCTCTGCTGGAGCCCGCGGCCCGGAGCAAAAGACCGGTACACTACGCCAGCCTCTCCTACCGGACCCGGGAAAAGTGCCCCCCCGCGGAACGGGCGATTTGCTGGTGGGGTGATATGAAGTTCATGTCCNNTCTGGCGATGCCCGGTTTTGACGCCAGCCTGACGTTCGGAGCGGAACCGATCCGTGAAGACGACCGTAAAGTACTCGCAAGCCGACTGCACCAGGCGATCGAGCGGCAGTTCGAAGCGGTTGGTTGAGGAGATCTTCAGATGACTCTCAAGCGGCACCCGGCCGGCGACAGCATCGGTTACCTGCGCCAAGGCGCTGATTTGGTGCGCAAGCTGGACCCCGACCTGTTCACGCGAACGACGGGCGGGCGTTTCCGCGGCGGTGTCGGGAGCCAGTTCCGGCACTGCATCGACTTCTACGAGTGCCTGCTCTACGGTCTCGAAAACGGAGACCTGGTGGACTATTCGGCGCGTAGCCGGGAGCAGCGGCTCGAGACCGATCGCGAGGCCGCCGCCGAGCGCATGATTCAAATCGCCGATCGGCTCGCCGCATTGGACGTCGATTCGTTGAACCGCGCGTTGAAAGTGCGGACCGAAACACCGATCGAAGGGTTTCCCGAGTGGTGCGGTTCCACGCTGCACCGTGAGTTGCAATTCCTCGTCAGCCACACGGTGCACCACTACGCGCTGATCGCCGCCCTGCTGGGCCGGCTGGGGTACGAGCTCGAACCCGATCAAGCCGATTTCGGCATCGCGCCGTCGACTCTCGAGCACTGGAACGAGGGCGATCAACTGGCCGGATGAAGCGCCGCCTCAACTTCGTCCTCATCGCATGGCTGATCCTGCTCGCGGCGTCCCACGTGGTGCGCTTCGCGCGTCCCCACAGCCCGCCGTCCATCGCCCCGCCCGACGTGGCGATCGACATTCCCGCCGTTCACCCGGACGGGACGCGCGGAGACCCGCTTCGCTTGGTCTACCGTGAGCAGGGTCCCGCGACCGCTCCCGCGGTGTTGTTGCTTCACGGCAGCCCCGGCAGCCGGTTTGATTTCCGCGCGGTCGCGCCGCAACTGGCCGAGCGTTACCGCTTGATCGCTCCCGATCTGCCGGGGTTCGGCGCATCGTCGAAGGCGGCGCCGGATTACTCGATCCGCTCGCACGCCCTCTATTGCCTCGATCTGCTGGATCGTCTGGGCATCGATCGCGCCCATCTTGTCGGTTTCAGCATGGGCGGCGGGGTCGGACTCGAGTTGTACCGGGCCGCACCCGAACGCGTCGCGTCGCTGACGTTGCTGTCGGCGATCGGCGTCCAGGAACTCGAACTGTTCGGCAACTACCGCGTCAACCGTTTCGTCCACGGCGTCCAACTGGCCGCGCTCGTTTTCGTCGAAGAAGCCGTTCCGCACTTCGGCGCGTTCGACGATCTGTTCTTCGGGAGCGCCTACGCGCGTAACTTCTTCGACACCGATCAACGCCCGCTGCGCGGCATCCTCGAAGACTTCGAGCCGCCGATGCTGATCCTGCACGGCGAGTCCGATCCGCTCGTTGCCGCCGCCGCAGCTCGCGAGCACGAGCGCATCGTCCCGCACGCGCAACTGACGCTGCTCGACGACGATCACTTCATGGTGTTCCGCGGGGGCGCACCGATCATCGACCGTCTGGTTCGGTTCTTCGCCGCGGTCGACGCGGGCACGGCCCCGCGGCGAAAGGACGCGGACCCCGACCGGATTCGCCGCGCCGCGGTCCCGTTCGACCCGTCGGGCATCCCGGCGACCGACGGCATCGCGCTGGCACTCCTGCTCGTCTCGATTTCGATCGCGACCCTGGTCAGCGAGGACCTGACTTGCATCGTCGTCGGCTTGCTGGCCGGGCAGGGCCGCCTGCCGTTCGTTCCCGGAGTGATCGCCTGCTTTGCGGGCATTTTCATCGGGGACATGCTGTTGTTCGCCGCCGGCCGCTGGCTCGGGCGCCCGGCGCTCGAATACGCGCCGCTCAGGTGGCTGATCCGCCCCGAGCAAGTCGACCAATCGTCGCGCTGGCTCAACCGCCGCGGTCCGGCGGTCATCGCGATCAGCCGCTTCGTTCCGGGCTTGCGGCTGCCCACGTACTTCGCCGCCGGCGTGCTGCGCACGAGCGCATGGCGATTCGGCGGCTACTTCGCACTCGCGGTCGCGGTTTGGACGCCGATCCTCGTCGGGATCGCGGCGATCGTCGGCGAACGCTTCTTCGGCTACTTCGAGGCCTTCCAGCGGCACCTGTTGACGGCGCTGGTGGTTCTGGGCCTGTGGATCCTGACCATGCTGCGGTTGATCGTGCCGGCGTTCACCTGGCACGGCCGTCGCCGGTTGCTCGGCGCTTGGCGGCGCTGGACGCAATGGGAGTTCTGGCCCGCGTGGCTGTTCTACCCACCGGTGTTCCTTTACGTCGTGTGGCTCGGTGTGCGTTTCCGCAGCCCGCTGCTGTTCACCGCGGCCAATCCCGCAATCGAAGCCTCCGGGTTCATCTCCGAATCGAAACACGCGATCCTGCGCGGGCTCGCCAAGTCGGCCGACGTCGTTGCCCGGCACGTCCTGATGCCGGCCGGGGACTCGCTCGAGCGGAGGCTCGCCCGCGTCGAAGAATTCCGCGCCGCGCACGGGCTCGACTACCCGCTGGTGTTCAAGCCCGACGCCGGTCAACGCGGCTCCGGCGTCGCCGTTGTGCGCTCGGAGGAACATGCGCGCTCGTACCTTCGGAACGCGGAGTTCGACGTGCTGCTGCAGGAGTACGTTCCGGGGCCGGAGTTCGGCGTGTTCTACGTTCGACGCCCCGGAGACGAACACGGCACGATCTTTTCGGTCACGGAGAAAAAGATGCCGTACGTGACGGGCGACGGCGTTTCTTCGCTCGAGCGGCTGATCCTCCGCGACCCGCGCGCCGTCGCCGTCGCGGATCGCTACCTCACGCTGCTCGGCGCGCGGCGCGACGAGATTCCCGAAGCGGGAGAACGCGTGCCGCTCGTTGAATTGGGGACGCACTGCCGCGGGGCGATCTTCCTCGACGGCNNACCGAAGCGCTGGAGCGCCGGATCGACGACGTCAGCTCGGGCTTCGACGGGTTCTTTTTCGGACGTTACGACCTGCGCGTGCAGGATCTCGATGCGTTCGCCGGGGGCCGCGGCTTCAAGATCGTCGAACTCAACGGCGTGACTTCCGAGGCGACGCACATCTACGACCCCCGCCATTCACTGCTGGACGCCTGGCGCACGCTGTTCCGCCAGTGGCGCCTGGCGTTCGAGATCGGAAGGGCCAATCGCGACAACGGCCATTCCCCGGCCGGGTTGCTCGACATCCTGCGATTGCTGAAGCACTACGGCGAGACGTCAAGGACGCACCCGGTCTGAATGGGCTTGCGGCCGGGGCCGTTGCACGGCAAATTAATCAAATGCTTTTGAACCCAAGATCCGTTTCGATCGCCATCCTGGTGTCCCTGCTCGCCGCGTTGCCGGCGGCGGCGCAGAGCGGAAGCCGGCCCTCGACGACGCAGGGATTCTTCCCCGCCCCCGACGACGTGGCTGCGCCCCCGGAGGACGCCCGCCGCACGGAAAGCGGGTTGGCCTGGCGCCTGCTCGGCGAGCCGGCCGAACGCGAGAACCGTCCGGGCCTGCTGGACATGGTCGACGTCCGCTACACGGGGTGGGCGACCGACGGCCGTTTGTTCGACACCACGGAGCGCGACCGGAAGCCCCGCCGGCTGCCCGTCAGCGGTTTCATCGCCGGTTTCGAGGAAGCCGTCCTGCTGCTCTCGGAAGGGGAGTCGGGACGGTTCTGGGTCCCGCCGGAGCTGGCCTACCCGAAAAGCGCACTGGACAAGCCGCAGGGCATGCTCGTTTTCGACGTCACGTTGGTCGAGATCATCCGTGGGCCGGAACGCCCCGCGAGTCTCGAACCCCCCGAGGATGCGAAGCGGCTCGATTCGGGCTTGGCCTGGGTCGTTCTCAGAGAAGGCGACCCCGGCGGGCAACCGCCGGGAGACGAAGCGACGGTCCTGGTCGAGTACAGCAGTTGGAGCCGCTCGGGGGATCTCTACGACAGCACGAAACACCGCGGGGAACCGCGCGCGCTGACGATGGATCAGATGATCGAAGGCTTGCGCCGTTCTTTCAAGACGATGGTGCCCGGCGAACGGCGACTCGTCTGGATCCCGCCCGAACTGGCCACCTTCAGCGGCCAGGCCGCGTTCGAGGACACCGTCGTCTTCGACCTGGAGTTGCTTTCGTACATGTTGCCGCCGGTGGCGCCGGCCAACATCTCGTCAATCCCCGACGACGCGGAACGATCGGAGACCGGCCTGGCCTGGAAGGTCACGAAGGCCGGCACGGGAACCGTCCGTCCGGCACCCGGCGACCGCGTGAAGATCCTCTACGCCTTGTGGGCTCAAAACCAGTTGTTCGACTCGTCCTACGCGCACGCGAGCCCCGGGACCTTCACCTTGGACGACCGCATGCCCGAGGGGTTCAACGAGGGCCTGTTCGGCATGGTGGCCGGCGAGAGACGCTTTTTCTGGATTCCGGAAGAGCTGGCGTATCGCGGTCAAAAGGACCGCCCGCCGGGCCTGCTCGTTTTCGAGATCGAGTTGCTCTCGATCGAATCGGGCGGCGTCGGGGAGGCGGCGGAGACTCCGTTAAACGCCATGCCCGATGAGTAGGGGCCGCTGGGCGGCGTCGACAGCGGCGCTCGCGGCGTTCGCCGACGTCAGCGCCGAGGACGCCGATCCGAGCGACACGCGGTTCGACGACCTGTCGGCCGATCCTGTCCCGTTCTTCCCGGTGACGGGTGTGGGCCCCAACGGAGAAAGCGTCAAAGGCCACTTCGGGATCTAGGCGTGCTCGCGCCGCCAGTCGCCGAAGGCTTTCTTCCACCCCGGCCCGGCGTCGAGAAACTGGACGCCCATTCCGTGCTCCATCGTTTCTCGCTGGTGCTCGGGAACGCGGATCGCCCACATCACTTCGCCTCGAAGGTGGACCTCGCCTCCCGGCAATTCGAGGGCGATCAGGATTCGGGTCCCCGTCTTGTAAACGTCGTTCGTCCTCACGCACATCCCGCCCTCGGAAATGTTCGCCACAGGGGCGCGGCGCTCGAGGCCTTGGACGCCGAACCGCACGAGCAGCCGGGCGGAGTAACGCACGGTGTTGCGCTGCGAGTCGTACGGCGGGTGCTGGGACGTGTGAGATTGCATCTGTCTCTGGAATTTGAGTCCCAAGCCGTGTACGGTCAAACCCGACGCCGACCGCGGCGTTTCCCATACGCACGTCAACCGGGAGGACAGGGTGCGCTGGCTGGTCGGTGATCTTCAGGGTTGCGCGGCGGTTTTCGAACGGTTGCTGTCCGAGATCCGTTTCGATCCGCAACACGACGAGCTATGGTGCGTCGGCGATCTGGTCAACCGCGGACCGGACTCCGCGGCGACCGTGCGTTTGTTCAACGAGATCGGCGGCAACGGCGTGCTCGGCAATCACGACGTTTACGCGCTGCTCGCGGCGTCGGGGGCGTGGAAGCGCAAGCGCGACACCCTCGACGATCTGTTTGCCGCCGCGGATCGCGAAGCCTTGCTCGAAACGCTGCGCGGCTTGCCGTTGCTGGTCCGCCTGGAGGCCCCGGCCGGCGGGGCCGCCGAGGTGTGGGTCGTGCACGCCGGGCTGCTGCCCGGCTGGACCGACCTGGACCGGCTGGCGGCGTCGCTCGACGGGCCGGCGCACGACGACGCGTGGTTGCAAAGCGACACGGTCAGCGCCGCCACCCGCGTGCGTTGCTGCACGCCGGACGGCGAGCTGTCGCGCGAGACCGGGCCGCCCGGGTCTTGCACGGACCCGTACCGCCCGTGGGACGACTACTACCAAGGAGACGCGCTCGTCGTCCACGGCCACTGGGCGCGCCGCGGCTACTACCGTGGCCCGCGAACGATCGGCCTCGACTCGGGATGCGTTTACGGCGGCCCGCTGACCGCCTGGTGCCAGGAGGAGGATCGCATCGTCCAGGTGCCCGGGAACCCCGACCCGAGATGAAGGTCGCGACGTGGAACGTCAACGCGCTGCGTGCGCGCCTCGACTTCGTGCTGCATTGGCTCGAGGCGCGGCAACCCGACGTCGTCGGCATGCAGGAACTCAAGTTGACCGACGAGCAATTTCCCCACGCCGAACTGAAGGACGCCGGATACCACGCCGTCGCCCGGGGCCAAAAGGGTTGGAACGGTGTGGCGATCCTCAGTCGCGAACCGGTCGAAGTCGTGCACACGGGTCTTCCCGGTGCGGCGGGAGAGATGGGCGCCCGCCTGATCAGCGGACGCATCGCGGACCTGACGTTCACCACCGTCTACGTGCCCAACGGGAAAGCGGTCGAGCATCCCGATTACCCGCGCAAGCTCGATTGGCTCGACACGCTGGCCGCGCATCTCAGGGAGCGGCACGATCCACGGGGGTTCGAGATCCTCTGCGGGGATTTCAACATCGTGCCCGAGCCGCTCGACGGCTGGCACGAGGATCCGGCCCGCGTCCACCACACGCCGGCCGAGCGGGAGAGACTCGCCGCCGTGATGGCCTTCGGATTCACCGACATTTACCGCAAAACCCACCCGGACCGGCGGATGTTCTCGTGGTGGGACTACCGGGGGGGCGCCTTCCACCGCAACCTGGGGCTGCGGATCGATCTCATCCTGGGCACCCCGAAAGTCCTCGACTGCGTGCGCTCGATCGAGATCGACCGGGACTATCGCAAGAAAAAGGAGGGGCTCATTGCATCTGACCACGCGCCGGTCATATTAGAGCTACAGAGATGAGAGAGCAGCCGACATCCGTCGCCGGGGTCTGCAACACCGGCATCGTTTCGGGCGCCGAGGCCGACCTGCAGGCCATGCCGGACCTGCTCATCGAGATCCCCCATGGCGCAACCCGGCTGCTGCACTACGAGTCGTTTCGTGGTCTGCTCAAAGGCGACTATCCCGACGACTTGATCAAGTTCTTCTACGTCAACACCGACGTGGGTGCGCCGGAGACGGCGGTCGCCATCGCGCGCGGCTTGTTGAAGCAACACCCCGACTTGAAGATCCGCATCCTGCGCAGCCTCGTGCCGCGCACCTTCGTCGACTGCAACCGCGAGCCGGGTTCGCCGGGCGACGGGTCGACGAACCTCACGCCGCACGTTCCACACTACGTGACCGATCCCGTCGACATCGACACCGTGACGGCCTACCACCAGAGTTACGTCGCCCAGGCGGAACGGGCTTACGCCGAAGTCTGCGGCAACGGGGGGCAAGCGTTGATCCTGCACACGTACGCCCCGCGCACGGTCGACGTCGGTATGGTCGACGGCAACGTCGTGGAGCAGCTCGCCGACGCGTGGTTGCCGAGGAACCGCCGCAAGTGGGCCAAGCGCCCCGACGTGGATCTGATCACCACGACCCCGGACGGGCAGTCGCTGGCCGCACCGGATTTGGTCGAAGACGTCCGTCGCCACTACGAATCCATCAAGATCGACGTGGGCGAAAACGAAACCTACCGGTTGCACCCCGAAACGATGGGGTTGCGCTGGTCCCGGGAATACCCGCAGCGCGTCCTGTGCATCGAACTCAACCGGCAACGTCTGGTGCGCAAGTGGGCTCCACTCGAGCCGCTCGAGGTCATGCCCAAGCGCGTGGAGAAGATGGCCAAGCCGCTGATCGCCGCGGTCGCGGAGTCGCTTCAAGCCGTCAAAGCCTGATCTCCTCCCGGTCGGCCCTGCCCGGCCCGGCTCAACCGCCGCGAGCCCCGACACACCGCTGCCGGCGCCCGTCGTGGCCGCGGATTTGCGGCGATGGATATATTGGAAGCGATGGACCTGGTTCGATCCATGTGGCACGTGCTGCTGGAGTTGGCGCCGTACCTGTTGCTCGGGATGGCCGTCGCCGGCGTCTTGCACATCGCTTTGCCGCGCCGTTTTGTGCGACTCCAGTTCAAGGGCCGCTTCGGCGTGCTCAAGGCCGTCCTGCTCGGCGTGCCGCTGCCGCTGTGCTCCTGCGGCGTGATTCCCGCCGGGCTCGGCCTGCGCAAGGACGGGGCGAGCAACGGTGCGACGGTCGGCTTCCTGATCAGCACGCCGCAGACGGGCGTCGACTCGATTCTGGTCAGCGCGTCTTTCCTGGGCTGGCCCTTCGCGATCTTCAAAGTCGCCGCGGCCGCGGTCACGGGGCTCTTCGGCGGCTGGCTTGCCGACTTCCTGGACCGCGACGGCAAGGCCGGCGAGCCGGTCGCCTCGCCGGACGGACGGGCGACCGGACGCGGCCTGCGCGAGATGATCCGACACGCGCTGGAGATCGTGCGCACGATCTGGTTCTGGATCGTCGTCGGGATTTTCGCGTCCGCAGCGATCACCGTGTGGGTCCCGCAAAGCGCGTTCGAGGCGGTCACCGGCCGCGGGCCGATCGTTCCGGTGCTGCTGGCTTTGGTCGTCTCGTTGCCGCTCTACGTCTGCGCCACGGCGTCGGTGCCGATCGCCGCCGCGCTCGTCGCCGGGGGCTTCCCGGCGGGAGCGGCGCTGGTCTTCCTGATGGCCGGACCGGCCACCAACGTGGCGACGATGGGAGCGATCCGCNNCCGCCGCTTTCTCGGCGGGCGCTCGCTGGCCGCCTACCTCATCGCGATCGTCGGCGGAAGCGTTCTGCTCGGAGTCGCGTTCGACTTCCTGCTGGCCGCGGTACCGGTGGTGGCGGAACACCGGCACGGGGTGACGGGTTGGTGGAGGATCGCTTCGGCGGTCGTGCTGCTGGCGCTGCTGGCCTGGTTCGCATGGGAGGATCTGCGCCGTTTCGTCGCCCGCCGCGGCGCCACCGGCGAGGCCCCCGAGATCGAGATCGGTGTGACCGGGATGACCTGCGACGGCTGCGCCGGCAAACTCGAAGCCGCCCTGCGCCGCGAACCCGGCGTCGTC
>JABAOE010005781.1_pt1 | contig 10034 bp, 8 predicted proteins | sample 7062141 | NCBI WGS metagenome assembly JABAOE01 (sample SAMN14538627, study PRJNA623070) | marine sediment metagenome | biome: marine biome [ENVO:00000428]; feature: marine pelagic biome [ENVO:01000023]; material: deep marine sediment [ENVO:00002113] | place: India: Gulf of Khambhat ...
ATCGCTAAAGCTTCGGCGGCTTTTTTTATGTCCGTGCTTGCATATTATATGATTTTTATAAAGCTAAATCAATGTTAACGAAAGGTTAACCAAAAACTTATCCTGTTTAAGCTTAATTTTTAAATATTTTTGTCTTGATATAAACCCATTTAATTGATATAACTTTTAGAGGGAGAGTACTCAGAGTTGAAAGTAATAGCCATTGCAAATCACAAGGGCGGTGTAGGAAAAACAACAACAACAGTCAATTTAGCAGCATGTCTTGCCGAAAAAGGATCAGAAGTGCTGATTATAGATCTCGACCCCCAGGGTAATGCCACTTCCCACTTGGGTTTTAATCCAAACGACTTCGAAGAAACCATCAATGACGTCTTAAACGATTCCTCAAACAAAATAGATATAAACGATCTCATAGTAGAGCATGGAACCAAAGGGCTCTATTTAATCCCCGCAAACCTTGCAATGAGCAGAGCCGATCTTAGTATGTCAGGGCTAATAGAAAAGGACCATAGGCTAAGAAAAGCAATAAAAAAACTACGAAAAGGGTTTGATTTTGTTCTTATAGACTGCCCCCCTTCCCTGGCCACATTATCCATAAACGCTTTCTTTGCAGCAGACGATGTAATTATAGTCGTTCAAACTCAGCCCATGGCCCTGGATGCAGTGAATATGATCGATGAAACACTGTTTGAAATCTACTCATCAAGGCCTGATTTTCCTATAGTTCCATACGCTTTGCCCACTATGCACGATAAGCTCACAACGGTAAGCAAAACCGTGCTGAACGCCATAAACGAGAAATTTAACCCCAATACCTTCTCCCCGATACACAATAACGTAAAGCTAAAAGAGGCAAGCGGATACGGGAAGCACATATTAGAATACGACCCCGTATGCGCAGGCGCTACGGACTACAGAAGACTTGCCAAAGATATTTTAAAGGTTTATGATAATGAAAAAAACGAAGGAAGACGCTACATCAGCAGGGACTCCTAAGAAGAAAAAGCCACAAAATAAAGGCCGCCTGTCCAGCATGCTTGAGTCTATGCAAAAGCGCTCAAGCCCTGTAAATGCGCATAAAGTAGCCACTAAATACTTTGAAGACTTCAAGAAAGACAGGAGTATTCCGGACAAAGAAGATACTACCGCGGTAACTACCGCAGAACCTACCCCGGAAGATACCGCGGTACCTACTACGATAACTACACCGGTAAGTACTGCGGTAGTTACCGCGGTAGAGAAAAAACCACGAAAAACCTCCCCTTCTAAAATACAAAATAGAGAAACGGGAGCCAAAATTTTAGATGATTCCCATACACGCTCCGAGGCAAAAATATATCTCCATATGAGAGATGAATGTTTGAGCCGGAAAAAAGAAAAATTACGGTTTGGTCTAAAAGAGCTTAAAGAAAAAACAGGGTTGTCGGACAAAACAATCAGAAACGCAATTCATTCATTAGAGAAAAAACTGAGCATAGAAATAGTAGAGCCATCGCTGGGGATATATGGGAGAAAAATACGCGTATTTAATCCGAATAAGATTGCTGAGAATAGAAAGAAAGCAAAACTGATTATAGATACAACAACGAAAAAAATAATAGACGCAACTACCGCGGTAGATAGTGCGGTAACTACTGCGGTAAAAAACAAGGATAAGCATAAAGAGGAAGTAAAAACTTTGTATGAAAATTATACAGGCCGCAAATGGGACGAAGATGCTGAAAAATTTTATAAATCTATAGAGAACGTCAGGCCTGAGGTTGTAGAGTCTGCGTTAATTTTGGGAACATTAAAGGACAAAGTAAAAAATAAAAAGCTGTCTGATTTCAAAGATATATTTAGAGAGCTGGGAGATGAGCTGCCGGAGAAATATCTTGATCAGCTGCGCGATATCTGGAAAGGCACCAAAGGTTAGGGGGTATTATGAAAATACTAAAGACATTATTATCTATAGTAGTAGTGATTATAGTCATAGTAATAGTGGTAGGGCTGTTTTTGCCTACAAGCTACACGGTTGAGCGGTCAATAGTAATTGACGCCCCGCCAGCGAAGATACATAGATACGTAGGAGATCTTAATATGTGGAACACCTGGGAGCCATGGACAGAGGGAGATCCCAGCATAGTTGTGACACGGGGCGAGAAAACAAAAGGCGTCGGAGCAAGTCAGTCGTGGGTAGGGGAGAGCGGAGACGGCGCCCTTACGTTTACTAAAGATTCCCCAACCGAGGGTATTGAATATGATTTAGTGTTTGATGATGGAACATATGTGTGTCAGAGCGCTATGACATACAGCCCTTTGGAGGATGGAGAAACGAAGATCACTTGGATAATGACCGGAGATATGGGCACGCCCGTTATAGGCGGCTACTTTGTTTTGATGATGGACTCTATGGTAGGCAAGATGTTTGATAAGGGACTGGCCAACCTTAAAAACACGGTAGAAGAGCAGTCTTAATACAACACTCCTTGTTGTTCTGTGGATAATATTCATTATTTTTATACTATATGAGCCTTAGTAAAGAAAAAGTTAAATCTATTCCCCAGTCTACGGGTGTATATCTACTAAAAGACATAAAGGGGCGCACTGTATATATAGGTAAAGCCAAGAACCTAAGAAGCAGAGTGCAGTCCTATATAGGCAGAGGCGAGTCTGCTCAGAGACCGCAGATAGCAAATTTAGTAAATGACATAGCAGATGTGGATTATATAGTTGCGAGAGATGAGCGCGAGGCGCTTGTCCTTGAAAACTCCCTAATCAAACAAAAAAGGCCAAAATACAATATCAGGCTCAAGGATGATAAAAACTACCTCTCGCTTAGAATTGATCCGCGCGAAACATTCCCGAGGCTCTCTCTTACAAGGCGCGTTTTAAAAGACGGGGCTATATATTACGGCCCGTTTGCCTCGGCGGGTGCCCTTAAAAAAGCAAAGCGCTTTATACATAAAATATTTCCTCTAAGAGACTGTACAGATGAAAAATTCAGGCGGCATGCGGCGAGGCCGTGTTTGAACTACTATATGGGTCTTTGCCTCGGGCCATGCGCGGGAAGATCAGAGCAGGGCAGATACAGAGAAGTGGTAGATCAGATGCGAATGTTCTTAAAAGGTGAGAAGGGCCAAATCATTAAACATATTAAAGAATCTATGCAAAAAGCATCGGACGAACAACGCTATGAGCAAGCTGCTAAATATAGAGACCAAATACTGCTATTAGAGAAAAATATAGATGGTCAGATGTTTGTCACTCCGGGTACTCAAGACAAAGACGTTATCGGGCTGCATAGGGAAGGGCAAAGGGCTGAGTTTTCCATACTTTTTTTCCGCGGGGGAAGCCTTGTAGATAACTCCACGTACTCAATTAAAAACGCTGTAGGCGAAGACCAGGATGTGGTGGAGGAGTTTTTGGAGAGGTTTTACGGCGGCAACAGGTTTGTTCCAAAAGAAATAGCAGTTCCGCTAAAACTACGGAGAGGAAAAGAAATTTCAGCCTGGCTGTCTGAGAAACAAGGGCATAAAGTGCGCATTCACTCGCCCGAGCGGGGTTTAAAGTTAAAAGAGATTGAGCTTGCAAATAGAAACTCGCTTGAGAGTTTTCAAAGAAAATATGCAGACGAGCTAAAAGAGGTCTCTATTTTGGAGAGAATCAGGTCCTCACTGCATCTAAGAAGGCTTCCCGATATTATCGAGTGTTTTGATATATCAAATATCCAGGGGGCTACCGCGGTAGCTTCTATGGTAAAGTTCGAGGGGGGCCAGCCGGCAAAAGGAGGTTATAAAAGGTTTAAGATAAAGAACGTGAAGGGCCCGAATGACTATGCCAGCATGCACGAGGTGCTCACAAGGAGACTTTCCAGAGCGGAGCAGGATGGTTGGGATGTGCCCGATTTAATTCTCATTGACGGAGGCAAGGGACAGTTAAATATAGCCAGATTAGTTATGGAAGAGATAGGATATGCAGACAAGGTGGATCTGGCCTCAATTGCAAAAGGAAAGAAAGAAGGGGAGGGCGATAAGCTCTATGTTTACGGCAGGAAGAACCCAATTATCTTCTCTAAGAATTCAGACGTTTTGTTTCTTCTTATGAGGGTAAGGGACGAGGCGCACAGATTTGCCATTACATATCATAAAAAACTAAGGGGCAAGAAGGCGCTTGTGTCCGAGCTGGACGGCGTTCCGGGTATTGGGGCAAAGCGTAAAAAGGGGCTAATAAGAAAATTTGGCACAGTATCTAAAATCAGAGAGGCAACAGTGAATGAAATTGCAATGGTCCCTGGTCTTAACAAAAAACTGGCCGAAGAGCTGAAAAAACATCTCTCAGGCTAATAGATGCAGCTATTTATGCTCTTCTTTGCCTAAGTATTGGAGCTCAAGCTCCCTTAATCTCTTTATTTTATCCCTTTTCTTGGCGGCCTGCTCGTATTCAAGGTTTTTTGCGGCCTGCTTCATCTCTTTATCGAGCGCGTTTATGGTTTTTCCAATCCTGTCAGGCGCAATGTCGAGCTCTTCCTCTTTTTCTTCAATCGGCACGGTGTAGTAGTCGAGCTCATATATAGTGGATAGTATGTCTGTAATAGATTTTTTTATTCCTGTTGGGGTAATCCCGTGCTCTTTATTGTATTTCTCCTGGATTTTTCTCCTGCGCTCAGTCTCAGAGATGGCTTTTGCCATAGATCCGGTGATTCTGTCGGCATAAAGTATTACCCTTCCTTCAACATTCCTAGCTGCACGCCCGGATATCTGTATTAAAGAGGTTTCAGACCTGAGGTATCCCTCTTTATCCGCATCAAGTATAGCAACTAAAGACACTTCAGGTATATCCAGCCCCTCTCTTAGCAGGTTTATACCCACTAAAACATCAAATTTTCCAAGCCTAAGGTCCCTTATTATCCCAATTCTCTCTAGAGTATCGATCTCAGAGTGCAAATATCTAACGTTTACACCTAGTTCTCTGTAATAATCCGTTAAATCTTCGGCCATTTTCTTAGTAAGTGTTGTGACAAGCACCCTCTCTTTTTTGCTGACTCTTTTTTGTATCTCCTCAAGCAGATCATCGACCTGGTTATCTGCGGATCTGACCTCTACCTCTGGGTCCGACAAACCTGTCGGGCGGATTATCTGCTCCACTACCACTCCTCCGGCCTTGTCAATTTCATAATCCCCCGGAGTGGCAGAGACGTATATGGTCTGAGTTTGTCTTTTTTCAAATTCCGAAAAACTAAGCGGTCTGTTGTCGAGTGCAGAGGGAAGCCTGAACCCGTGTTCGACTAAACTTTTTTTTCTACTCCTGTCTCCCTCATACATTCCCTTGAGCTGAGGGATCATCTGGTGACTCTCGTCGAGCACTATTAAAAAGTCATCTGGAAAATAATCCAGCAGAGTCCAAGGCGGCTGTCCCGGAAGCCGTCCCGAGAGATGCCTTGAGTAATTTTCAATGCCGGAGCAAAAACCCAAATTTGAGAGAAGCTCAAGATCATACTTTGTCCTCTCCTCGAGTCTCTGTTTTTCAACAAGAAGTCCTTGCTTGTCTAAATCAGTCAGTGTCTCCTCGAGCTCTTTTTTGATGTTCTCGATTGCCATCTCGTGTCTGTACTTGGGAGCGACATAATGAGAGCCCGGATAGATGGCTGCTTTTTTAACCGACCTCAGTATTGTCCCCCTGAGCGGATCGATTTCTTTAAGCGAAAAAATTTCGTCTCCAAAAAATTCTATACGGAGTGCAGTGGTGTCATGGTGAGAGGGGAAGATGTCTACCACATCACCCTTCACTCTAAAACTGCTCCTGTATAAATCTGTTCCGGTTCTCTCGTATTGAACCTCAGAAAATTTTTCCAAGAGCTTATCCCGATCAGTTTCCATTCCTTCCTCAAGCATCGTGAGAAGACCGTAGTAATGATCAGGAGCACCTATACCATATATACAAGATACACTAGCTACAATGACTACATCTCTTCTCTCAAATAGAGAAGTGGTTGATGCATGGCGGAGTCTGTCTATGTGCTCGTTCACCTGTGAGTCTTTTTCTATGTATGTGTCGGTGGTGGGAATGTAGGCCTCTGGCTGGTAGTAGTCGTAGTAGCTCACGAAGTATCTGACAGAGTTCTCAGGGAACAACTCCTTAAGCTCTCCGTAGAGCTGTGCCGCCAGAGTTTTGTTAGGAGCGATCACAAGGGTAGGGCGCTCCACTTCTGCGATCACATTTGCAATTGTGAAGGTCTTTCCGCTTCCGGTTACGCCCAAAAGCACCTGATGTTTTTCTCCCCGCAGCACTCCTTCCGAGAGCTCTTTTATGGCGTTTGGCTGATCGCCTTTAGGAGAGAATTCGCTTCGAATTTTATAGATGCTTCTCATAGCAAAAGTTTAGCATAGAGGCTGTTAAAAGCTTTAGAGAAAACGAAAATTATACGCTATTTTGCCCTAAAAAGGCACGTCCGATAATGTTTCATTATGTAAACTCATAATTTTAAAAATATCCATTGATTACAGATAGTTAAGATAACATCTTTGGGAATTACAAAAATACGCGAATTTAGCATAATTTATTATATAATTATTACGGCTGGTTACAGCCAATAGTTAAAGCTAAAAAATCGGGCTATAAATTGGCTGCTTTTTGTATTTCTAATATATGCGAATTAGCAGTGATTCTCTCGTGCACCATCAGAGATCTAAATATAAATAAATAAAGAACCCGGCTTCGTCCAGCTCTAATTTAACTGTCTGTTCTTACGACATAATTGCTTAGAATTACTCGTAATTTGATTAGAAGTTAAATTTTATCTCAACTAATAGTATTCCCCATATCTTAAAGTCTCATATTAGATATTCGGACTTTATCCCCATCAGTTCATACGTTTGTTTAAAATAGTAATTTAATCACCAGGTATCAATAGTCTTTCAGATTGAATGTAACCATAGAATCGTTCTACTTCAGAATTGAACCAAGAATTCCTCTCATTAGTTGAGTGGCAATTTGTCTTCCAACGGTTCGGGCGGCACTTTTTGCCATGGTCTCCATGACCCCTTGGCGCTTACGGCCAGGCTTTTTCTTTGTGGTTGGAGCAGCCTTAGAAGACTGCTCTGCTCGTTTTTGTAACATCTCATATGCCGAGTCTCGGTCAACAACATTTTCATAAAAACCATATACCAATGAGTCTCGAATTATCTTCTTCCGCTCGCTGGAATCTATCGGTCCGATCTGGCTAAACGGAGGCCTAATTAATGCCTGCTCAACAATATTGGGACGACCCTTTTCATCTAAAAATGATATTAAAGCTTCTCCGACTCCAAGCTCAGTAATCACTGTTTCTGTATCCAGACTCGGGTTCGTTCTAAAAGTTTGAGCAGCAGCTCTGAGCGCTTTTTGATCACGAGGAGTATATGCACGAAGCGCATGTTGAATTCTATTTCCCAGCTGTCCTAAAACTTCATCAGGAATGTCAAGCGGATTCTGGCTGATGAAATACACACCCACACCTTTGGAGCGAATCAGTCTTGCGACCTGTTCAATTTTTTCAAGCAGCGCTTGCGGAGCACCATCAAAAAGAAGATGCGCTTCATCAAAAAAGAAAACAAGTTTTGGTTTTTCAGGATCGCCTACTTCAGGCAGCTGCTCAAAAAGTTCAGACAAAAGCCAAAGTAAAAATGTAGCGTAGACTCTTGGTGAGCCGATCAATTTATTGGCGGCTAAAATATTTATAATCCCGTTTCCGTTTTCATCGGTTTGCAAAAAGTCATCTAAATTAAGAGCTGGCTCTCCAAAAAAAATATCTCCTCCTTGATCCTCGAGCGAAAGAAGTTTTCTCTGTATTGCTCCAACGCTTGCCCTCGAAATTCTTCCGTACTTGGTTGAAAAGGAAGCCGCATTTTCTGCCGCATACTGTAAAATGGAACGGAGGTCTTTTATGTCCAAAAGCAGCAAACCGTCATCATCGGCAATTCTGAAAATTAAAGTTAGCACTCCTGTTTGAGTGTCGTTGAGATTGAGAAGCCTGCTTAAAAGCAAAGGACCCATTTCTGAAATCGTGGTACGGACCGGATGACCCTGCTCGCCAAAAACATCCCAAAAAGTAACAGGGCTTCCGCTGAAAATAAAATCCGAAATCCCAATTGTGTTTATACGTTCTGATATTTTAGGATGCTCTTTTCCGGGTTTGCTTATTCCTGAGAGATCCCCTTTAACATCAGACATGAATACCGGAACTCCAAGCCTGCTGAAATTTTCTGCTAACACCTGAAGCGTTACAGTCTTTCCTGTTCCTGTAGCGCCGGCGATCAGGCCATGACGATTTGCCATTTTGGGAAGTATGTAAAGTTCCGATTCACCTTTACCGACCAACATGTTTTGCAATTGGGACATTGGCATATAACTCCTATTTTTTGTATTAATATATGGATAGATTCAACTATTTCTAAGACTTTTCAAAATTTTTATATCTTCTCCGACTTTACTTGGCGGAGTTTCTACTATCATATTGATATCTTTAAGCTCCGGACACTCTATTATATTTTTAAATCCCTCTATTCCAATTTTTCCTTTGCCTATGTGCTCATGGCGGTCTTTTCTCTCGCCTAGGTCAATTTTAGAATCATTTCCATGTATCAACTTAACCTTCTTAATGCCTATAGTATTAGATACCTCGCGCATAGTGGCCCGAAATCTCTCCTTTGTCCTAATATCATAACCTGCAGCAAAAAGATGAGCTGTATCTAGACAAACATTTATGTTATAGCCTTCAACACCCTTAAGTATTTCGGCTAATTCTTCAAAACTATCGCCCATTGTAGCTCCCTGACCGGCTGTATTTTCTAAAAGCAGCTGGGTTGTGGATTCAGAGCCATCCATTATTTTTTTTAAACTTTCTATTATTAGAGATAATGCTTCCTTCCTGCTATTTGCCTTGGAGCTTCCAAGGTGAGTCATTATATATTTAGCTCCAAGCATACTTCCACGCTCCATTTCTTGTTTTACAATGTCTATGGATGAATTTCTCAGCTTTTTCTTGTTAGAGCACAGGTTTATATAGTAAGGGGTATGTATGTAATATTCTTCTATATTATATTTTTTACATTCAGCAAAAAACAAAGTAAGTAGTTCATCACCAAGCTCAGGGGGTTTTCCGCCTCTAGGAGAACTAGAGAATATTTGAAAACACTCACAGCCCAAATCATAAGCCCTCCTGGGGGCTTTGTTTATTCCGCCTGCTATTGATACATGTGCACCAAATTTCATAATATAAAGTTATTCTACCGAGATTGTTTGGCTTAATCTATTACCGCTATTGCATTGGTATCTACATATAACATAAAAAAAATAAAGCATTATTAAAAATATTTGCAATAGCGGAATTAAAACATCTGGGCTGTTTATTTGAATACTTTATCTAATTCTGATAAGTAACCTTATGTAAACTAAGCTGGTTTTTTGTTTATTGATCAAATAAGTATATTGATAAATACGCCCCATGCATGATACAATAGATAAGTCTTCCTAATACCAAATAATCGCACTTTATATTAAAAGGATCGGGTCTTGAGTTCGGAAAATAATATTCTTCATCCTCGTGAAATTGTATCATCCTACGCAGATATTCTTGCCTCCATTAATGAAAATAGAGAATCAGAGCAGCTTAGCATAGTTCCTTTGGCTTTGCCGGAATCACTCTTGCCTTTCCCGTATAAAACCATAAAACATGCGCTTGCGATTTATTTGCTACACCAAAACTACAATGATCAAAGGGCTGCGATTGAAGAAGCATACATTTTTTTGGACAATTTCATACCTGATGAAGAGTACGATCTATTTCTTATGCTGCAGTCCTCCAAGGGACGTATAGGAGATAAATCTAATATTATTGAGATGCTCGATATAATGAACAGACTGCAAATAAGAACTCAAAGTATTAATATACGCAAAGAAGAGTCTATAGAAGAACTAAACGCCCTTAGACGCATTATGAGTCTACCAGACAGCCTGGGGGATCTAGAGAGAGACAAGATATCCTCTGATCACGAAGGCGCCCAAGAGCTAAGGCT
>JABAOE010007571.1_pt1 | contig 10032 bp, 6 predicted proteins | sample 7062141 | NCBI WGS metagenome assembly JABAOE01 (sample SAMN14538627, study PRJNA623070) | marine sediment metagenome | biome: marine biome [ENVO:00000428]; feature: marine pelagic biome [ENVO:01000023]; material: deep marine sediment [ENVO:00002113] | place: India: Gulf of Khambhat ...
TCGAAGAGACCATCCGAAGGCTCTCGTCCGAGGTCGACGACTGAGACCAATCCAGACGCAGCCGTCAGCGGATATCCGGCATGATGCGGTGGCTGTCGCCCTCCGACGGTGCTGGCGGCTGAGCTTTCGGCGACCGGCTCGGGTCCTCCGACCCCCGGTGCCTGGAACGCACCCGAGCACCGGGAGCCGGTATCCCTTGCCCCGGCTGTGGCGGAGGGAGTGGGATTCGAACCCACGGGACCCCGCAAGGGGCCCAGCAGTTTTCAAGACTGATACGCGGCCAATCGACCTGGCCTTGTCGTACAACGAGATCAGCCGTAATCCCTTGCGCCACAAGGGATCGTGACCTCTCAGTGTCTTGTGTGGTCGCGTGGCGTTTCTTGCCTCTTCTCGTTCTCCCGCGCCCCCAGCGCGCCCCGAGAGGCCTGAAAGGGATCGTGAGTGGCACCGTCCGCGGAGCCTGGAGATGCGGACTCTTGTATCCACCGGCGTACATAGCCGTCCACTCCGGCCCAGAGAGAATGGCTCCCAATTTGGCGCCCGGAGGCAGCGTCTGCACACTCGCAACTACTCTAAAGATTTTAGAGTAGGATAGAGTCCGTGCGAACTGAGGTCTTTCAAGCGCTCAACGCGGAGCCTGCCAACGTCGGTGAGGCTCTCCTCGCTATTCCCGAGAACCAATGGTACGACCGCAAGAGTGCTCGGGTCGCTCCACGCGACCTTGCGGTAGCCGAGATCGCATTTGCCAACGCCGAAGGGGGCACGATCGTCGTCGGCCTCGCAGCCGACGCTGTCGAGGGAATTGATGCTCAGGGCCAACGGGTGAACGACCTGCGGCAGGCAGCCATCGACCTTACCCAACCTTTGGTCCGCGCTCATGCTCAGGAGATCGAGTGCGTCAACAAGAGCGGCAGCGCCGATCACCTCTTGGTGATCGAGGTCGAACCCTCGGCCGTAGTGCACAGCAATCAGCGCGATGAGGTCTACTTGCGGGTCGGCGACGAAACCAGACGCCTGTCCTTCGCTCAGCGCCAGGAACTCACCTACGACAAAGGGCAGAGCGTGTTCGATGGCACGACTGTGCCGAACGTGTCCGACGACGATCTGGATTGGGAAAGCATCTATGGCTGGGCCGAGCCGCTCGGGGCCGCGGACCCCGAACGCCTCATGCGGCGCCGCGGTCTCCTCCGCGACGAGGGTGTAACCGCTGCGGCTGTTCTCCTCTTCGGTCAGGAGCCGCAAGTCACCTTCCCGAACGCATATGTCCGCGTTCTCAGGTTCCGGGGCACCGAGCGCCAGACCGGTGGGCGGCAGCAGCTGATCGAGGACCGCACGTTCGATGGAACGATTGACGAGGTTCTCACGCGGTCCTCCGAGGCAGTCCGTGATCTTCAGCCAACGGCGCGCCGTCTCTCTGCGTCCGGCCGTTTTGCCAACCTTCCGCTGATACCCGAAGACGCGTGGCTCGAGTCGATCGTCAACGCCGTCATCCACCGGTCATATTCGCTAGGCGGCGACCACATCCGAGTCGAGGTCTTCGACGACCGCATCGAAGTCTCCAATCCCGGACGATTCCCAGGCTTGGCAGAGGCACGCGACCCGAGGGAGGCTATGCGGTTCGCCCGAAATCCACGTATCGCACGCGTCTGCACGGAACAGGGCTGGGCCCAAGAGCTGGGTGAGGGTATCCGGAGGATGTTCGAGGAGATGGCGCTCTTCGGCCTCCCGGCCCCCTCGTACCATCAGACGGCCGGTGCGGTCCGCGTAGTGCTCACCGCCACGTCGCTTGATCCGGAGCTAGCCGAGCAGCTTCCGGCCGGCTGGCACGATGTCGTGGCAGCTCTACGTCAAGTCGGCCGCCTTAGAACGGGGGAAGTAGAGGAGCTACTCGGCGTGACAAGGCCAACGGCCATCAGACGGCTCCGCCAAATGCAGGAACTCGGCGTGATTCAGTGGATCGGGAAGAGCGACACGGATCCAGGTGCTTTCTGGACACTTGCGGAATAGGCGTCCGTCGCCGCGTCCGGCCCGAACCAACGCGAATGGCTCCCAAACGTCAGGAGGTCGCACAACCTGCGAAGACTCGAAAGACGTTGCAGCGCAAAGGCTTCGTCGGCACGCCCGGAGGAACTCGAACCCCCAAACCTTCTGATCCGTAGATCTCCAAGCCGTGTCCAGGGGTGTCCACGGGAGTCCGTACGGGCCGGAACGACGGGCGTTCGAGTCCACCGGCGTCCACGGCAATCCATGGGAATCCACAGGGAATGGCTCCCAACTTGGCTCCCACGATCGGCGCAAGACCGCGCCCCAAGCCCGTCTACCTGCGACACGTCAACTCTTTCGATCAGCTATCGGAGCCCACATCGGGCGGAAGCTGATTGGCGGTCGTGCTTTCATCGAACTGGACCGCGCCATAGACCGCGACGAAGATCCTGGGCGCCTCATTGATCCGCCCTCTCTCGCCCCTGGTCATCTCGACGATCTCGCGAACTTCGACGAGATTGCCAATCGCCGCATGCGCAGTTGGCCGGGTCACTCCGAGAAGCTCATCGGCGCGGGCGGAGGTGATGATCCGAGGGACCCCGGGTAGTCCTCGAGTTGACCGCTGTCGGACAGCGTCTCAGTTTCGAAGTTCCTGATGGCCATCGCGTGAGCGTCGGGTGGTGTCACTGAATCGAGTGTTACCTCTCGACGCCGCCTGGGAGCTGTTTGTCACGGCAGGCGCGGTCTTGGGTGACTGAGCCGCGGCTCCAAGTGTTGTGTGGGGTTCCGCTGGAGGTGCGTTGGTGGGGTTTGTTGTGCGGGATCGATCGGTGTGTTTCTTGTCATGCTGGTGCAACACGAACCGCTCGCGCGGGCAAGAACAAGAAAGGGTATGGCGTGGATCTTCAGGGGCGCCTTGTCGGCGTGTCACGGACCCAAAGAGGGAATGGCGAAGATGGACATCACTACAGCACACAAGCGCGGGGGCCCTCGATCCTGGAGTTCAATCGCCCTTATCGGAGTAGTCGCCGCTGTCACGCTCGCGGGGAGCGCAGTAGCGGCCGGCGGGGCGGGCGAATTCGGGTTGACAGCGCCGTCCACAACGATCCCAAGCGACGGTGATACCGAGCGCCCTGTCGAAGACCCTCGCGAAGCGCCCGAGGTCTTGGGGGCCGCGGAGGACCTCGGCATTTCGGTCGATGAGGTGATTGACTTGTTCACGATGGAGAGCGAGCACATCGCGTTCGCAACATCGCTCGTGGATCACCCCGGATTCGTCGACTTCCGCGGGCCGCACGCAGAGGGCGGGTCACTACTAGTGGTCGAGCCGGGGTTCGAGGCCGACGCTGCTTTCCGCAACCCACCCGAAGGACTCACGATTCAGGCGTCTGCCATCCAAGCTGCGAAGCGTGACATGGCTCTTCGTGAAGCTGAGGACGCTGCAATGGATGTCGCCGGGCCCGCCTTTTGGGCCGTGGACTACGACGTGTTCGACAACGCCTACCGGGTCTGGGTCAAGCCTGGGACCCTGACAGCGGAGTTAGGCGCCGCCATCTCCACGCAGACGCCTCCCAGACTGACAAACAACCCTGAAGCCACCGTGGTAGCCGAGGAGACTGAAGAGGCCACACCTGCCTGGGGTGGTCTGTCGATCTTGCGGAACGCTGTGTACCAGTGTACGAGCGCCTTCGGTGTTGTCGATTGGCCAACGGCATCTGGGTATCTCACCGCAGGCCATTGCCCGGTAGTAGACAACCCAACCGGCCAGTGGTCGGTTAACGGAAACGTCGCAGGGCAACCGGAATTCGCGGACACTTTGAACCCTGGCCCCAACTTGATCTACGACAGATCTGTCATGCTGGCAAGCGGGGCCTCATGGCTAGTTCAAATCGATTGGGGCAGGCACGAAGACCTCGAGTCCACCCCGGAGATTCTGTTCGTAGGGACCTACGTGTCCCATTTTGGGAACATCGGGGGCCACGACGACGGCACCGTCTATGACTATCACCGCCCCCCGGGCGTACCCAACTTTGTATATCGAGGCTCAGGTGACTGCATGGGCGGTGATAGCGGCGGTCCCGGATACCGCTACGACCCGCCAACGGGGAAACGGTATCCCAAGGCGATCATTTCGGCGGTACACGGGAATGAGGACTGCGGATACGTCTCATTGCTCACCCAGTTGGCTGGAACAGGCTGGACGCTGCTCTAAGCGGGCAGAAGCGATAATGGTCCCAAGCGCGCGCCCATCGGTGGGCGCTCAAGACCCAGCGCGAGGTTCCAGTCACATGCGCGTCAGTCTTGATGGTCGGTCGCCGGGCCACGGATGGTGGGCGACAGTCTTCACCGAGGGCAGCGATCACGCACGGTGAGGCAGTCAGGTCAGCAGTATGAGCGAAATGAACAGCCCTACGTTGGCGACCAGAATGAAGCCCCGCCGAGGTCCGGATATGTCCTCCCGCGAAACTCGCTCAGGTGGTTCGATGACGCAATGAGGTCCGTAGCCAAACCGCATCGCCGATGCTTCACGCACGCTCAGTGGCTCATCGTCGCCCTAATCGCGACGGCATGTAATGGCCAGCCCGAGAGTTCCCCAACCGTTGTCGAGGAGGTGGCTTGCTCGGTTGGGGGGCACAACCGATTCCCGATGAAGTATGTCGCCGGGCCTGAACTCACTCGCGATGAACTCGCAGCGACGGACATCGGACGGACGCTCGAAGCGTTTCTGGTGGGTGGTTTTGGGGACCCGGCGGTGCATGGTGAGAGCGAGGCCTTCTCGATCGTGTCCGATTCACTTGCGTTGGGCTACCGCAACGGGCTTCCCACTTCCTACTTTGAGTTCGACGGCGGCCGAGTCGTTGCTGCGGGTCGGTGCCGCCTAGTGCTGGTTTCGGGAGACCGTGTCGCATATCCGTGGCAACCGACGACACCCCTTGATACCAGCGCAAGCACCGTGCCGATCCGAGCCATCGGTGGGGGGTGCGTCATAGACGGGCGCACCGAGAACGCAACCGAAATCGTCTCAATCGACGTCACCGAGGGCGTCGATCATGTGGACATCGTTGTGTGGGTCCACGATCGTACGACCGGCGGTGGGGGCGCGTGTGCCGGAGTCGGAACCCTGATGGAGGGTGAAGCCGATCTTGCTGCGCCGTTAGGTGACCGGACCCTGATCGATGCCGGCACGATTCCCGCAACAGTACGCGGTCAATGAAGCCTCTAGGAACGTATGGACCGTCGACAACTCATCCAGTGGCATGGTGGCCGACCCATCCCTCTGCCTACTGGATTGGATTGACGCCGGTCCGTGCGCGATCTGACTTGCGAGGAATGGGAGCAGTATCGCCTCGAGCCGTCCGACCAAGGGACCGCTCAGAGCACTCGATCAGAGCGATAACGCCGAATACACCGACGCCCCACCCTCTTGAGGCCCCGAAGTGGGCTGTGGGTGTGCCCAGCTCAGAACTGCCCAGCTCAGAACATTGTTCCGCTGGATGTGAGCCACCACACGGGGGAGCCCTTCAGAGCTGCAACGTCCTCTATGGCACGGAGACACTCTGCGCCAGCCGACCCGCTGCCCTCGACATGTCGCGGCAGCGCGACCAAAGCGCAATGTGCCTCGCCGAGGGCGCACGCTGTGGGTCGTCTTCAAGGTCCTAGGGCGTGCTCCTGAGCCGGCCGAGGACGGCCCGCAAGGGGCCGCCCGCAGGCCGGCCTCCTCGATTCCGTAGAGAAAGTCCTCACAGCCGGGATTGTGCATCTTAAGGCGTGCGGTGACGGCATGGACCTGAGCCTTGGGTGATGGCTCAACGAGGCTGTTTAGCTAGCGGCTGAGGGTGGGGTTGCGGTCGGGTTGGCGGCTGGTGTTGCGTCGCCGATGTTCGATGGCTGCGAGGGCTTTCTCGATGGCTTCCTGCTGGGTTTGTCGTTCTGTGGTCGGGCGCGGTTCGGTGTGCAGTGTCCCGCGGTGGGTGGGGTCCTGGCCCGGCTTGGCGGTTGCGTGCTGGTGTTGCTCGAGTGACCGCCATCCCGGGTGCTCCAGGTCGCGGGTGTGGTGTTGGTTGCGTTGGGTGGTGGCGGGTTGGTCGATCCAGTTTCGGGTGATGGTTTGGGTGAGGACGTCGACGGCGGTCTCGTGTTCGCCGGTGATGATGTAGGCGTGGTTGATGTGGCGGCCACGGGTGAGGGGGGTGTAGAGGCCACGGTGGTCGGTGGGGTTGTCGATGAGGAGGAGCGCTGTGTCGACGGTGCGGCCTTGGGTGGCGTGGCTGGTCTGGGCGTAGCCGAGTTCGNNGGTGACGGTGACGCCGCCGTCAGGGTGGATCCGGTCGATGGTCCAGTGGTCCCGGTTCTTGACCATGAGGCCGCGGTCGGTGCGCAGGGTCCGCTGGTTGCGGCGTGTCACCACCTGGTCACCGACGAGAAGGCGTTGCCCTCTGACGTCGAGGGCCGGTCCGGTGGGGTTGATCTCACCGGTGGCGATGCGGTGGTGTTGGGCGAGCTGGTTGAGCCGGTGGACGGTTGTGTTGGTGTTGGCCATCAACACCACCGACTGGCCGCGTTGGCGTGCTTGGTTCCAGGCGTCGACGATGGCGGTTTCCATCTCATCGGGGGTGCCGTCGTGGAGACGTCCGTGGCGTTGGTAGTCGCCGATCACAGTGAGATCACCGGAGCGGAGGCGTAGCGACGTGTCGGCTTCCCACCGATGGGTGAAGCGGTGAATGTGGTCGAGTTCGATGGCGCCATGGATGTCGATGAGGTGGGCGAACATGCCACCACGTCCCACGGCGGAGAACTGGCGGGGATCCCCCACCATCACCACCCGCCACTGTTTCTCATCGGCGAGCCGGACCAGGGCGGCGAGTTTCGGGGTGGGGACGGTGCCGGCCTCGTCGACGATGATCGTGGAGAGCCGTGGCAGGTCATACTCGGCCCGTGGTGTCCGGTCATGCCGGGTGTGCTCATAGAGCAGCTTGTCGAGGGTGTCGGCGGTCATAGAGGTTTCGGTGGCGAGGACGTCGGCGGCCGTAGCCGTGGGTGCCACCCCAAAGACTCTGAGACGCCGGTGCTGGAGGTAGTGGATGGCGGGGGTGAGGGCGGTGGTTTTACCGGAGCCGGCGGGTCCCACGATCAGCTGTAGCGGTGCCATGCCTGTTACTGCGGCGCAGGCGGCGACTTGTCCCGGGGTCAACCCCTGAACGTTGAGGTCGATGGGGGGGACGTCGACCATGCCACCGAAGCGGCGTTGCCGCTGCGCCCACTCGAGGATCTGTTCCTCCTCGTCGAGAATGGACCTGATGGTGAGGGACCGGTCGACCGCGGCTTCGCTGATCGGTCGCCCGTCACAGCGCAACACGGCACCTTCCGGGACAGGCGGGGACAGGTCGACACAGCGAGTGGCAGCGATATGGTCGGCCAACTCCTGGAGGAACCCGCACAGCTGATCAGGCTGGACGGTGACGTGGGTGGGGACCTGGGCGGCGAGCTCCCGCACCAGTTCGGCGGGACGCCACGTCGACTGCCGCTGTGCCAGCTCCTCGAGCGCCCCGTTGACCATGGCTGTCATCGTCTGCCGGTCCAACCCGGCTGGTCGTCGGACACGACCCACCGTGCCGGTCACTGTGGCGTGTGGTTCGAAGCCGAGGCCGGCCAGCCGTATCCGCCAACCCTCATGCAACTCGCCGGCGGTGTGGCTGTGCCCTTTGGCGGGACGACTGTCGAGCACCGCTTCGCGTTCCAGACGCCACCGCTCCCGTAACGTCGGCTCCCGATCCAGAACAGTACGGAACCGGTCCAGCTTCACTGCGACACGGTCCTCAACCTCGCGGCTGCGTTGAGAGAACTCGGCGACCACCTCCGGGTCGACACCAACCATCTCAGAGATCCCATGCATCGCAGGCTGCCAGCTGACACCGAGACGGCGGGTCAACTCTGCCCTAAGGCTGGCGTGATACAACCCAGAGAGGGTGCGCTGATCCATCTTCAGGGTGCGGGCATCGAGTGCCAACCAACGTCCGTCGGGGGCCTTCACCCGGTTGGCGATCACCGCATGGGTGTGCAGCTGCGGGTCCAAACGACGGCTCGTGTGCTGCCGAAACACCCCAGCGACGATCCCGTCGGCGTCAACCGTCACGACATGACCCCGCTGCCGCATCCTTGTGTGCGCCTGCGACTCCACCCAACTCAACACGGCGTCCACCGCCCGGTCATGCGCTTCCGTCACCTGCCGACCCAGCTGCTCGTCGGCGATAGCGAACAGCACCGACACTGACTTCGGCGCCGAGAACGTCGCATCGAACCCACGCACCGACCCCTCCCCAAACCGGCGACCCAAATCCCGACCCGTCTCCGGATCCTGGCCGGCCATCACCGCCAAGAACGCGTCGTCGTCGACCACCCCCTCCAAGCCGAGCATCACGGCGGCACGGCCGTACCAGCGACCAGGAGGCTCACCGGCATCCAAGTAATACGAGGGGAGCTGCTCCGTGTAATACCGGCCCGCCGCAGCACCCTTCAACGTTGTCACCCGCACCGTCACCACACCACCCCCGACTGTTCCCAACCGCAGGTGTGCACCCGTCTGTCGCTTTGGTGCGCTCGGTCGATGCGGCATGCGGTGGTGACGGTCACGACGGTCCTCGCTGTGTGACAGGTGGTCGCGATGGTCACTAGAGTAGCAGGTATCCCAATGTATCACTAGGTATAACAATGTAAACTAATGAGTGATGGTGAACGATGATGCGCAACGTGAGGGCGTCAGGATCAGCTGCTCCATCGGTGAGACGACGTTTGACGCCCGTGGTTGCATGGACCTGGCGACAACGACGGACTCTCGTCGGTAAGGTCGATGGCTGACTGGAAGGGGAACGGCTGATGAGCCGCTCAGGGTGGATCGAAGACCGACACGGACGCAACGGACGACGCTGGCGAGCCCGATACCGAGGACCCGACGAGCGAATCCGCTCCAGAAGCTTCGACCGGAAGATCGACGCCTCCAAGTGGCTCGACCGTCAACTCGTTCGCATCGACCGGGGAGAATGGACCGACCCCGCTGCCGGCGATGTGACACTCGCAGAGTGGTCGCAGGAGTGGTTGCGTACTCTGACGCTCAAGGAGAAGACTCGAGCCGAATACGAATCCCTCTTCCGATCGCGGGTCCTTCCCGAGTTCGGGACGGTGTCGATCAATCGCATCTCTCCGGCTGCGATTCGGGAGTGGACCGCCGCGATGCTCGACGACGGGTTGTCAGCGTCACGGGTCCGGGCTGCCAAGGGTCGCTTGGCGCAGTGCCTCCAGATGGCCGTCGTCGACGGGCTGTTGCTCCGCAACCCAGCCGATGGGATCAAAACGCCTCCCGTGCGTCGCCGTCCGCAGCGCTTCCTCGAGGTGGCGCAAGTGACTGCGCTCGCTGCAGCCGCTGAGAATCGTCAAGCCGGAGCCGGGCTCGTGGTCGAGACTCTCGCGTTTGTGGGTCTTCGGTGGGGTGAGCTCGTGGCGTTGCGTCGTTCAAGGATGGACATCCTGCGGCGACGGATCGAGGTTGCAGAAGCGGCCACCGAGATCGGGGGCGAGTTGTCGTGGGGCACACCGAAGAACCACGAGTCACGGACGGTGACCATGCCGTCGACCTTCCTCGACAAGCTGGCCGCGCATCTCGGGTCCGTGGCGAGGGACGGTCTGGTCTTCACCGCGCCTCGGGGCGGGCCGCTGAGATCGTCGACGTGGCGACGCAAGGTGTGGGTCCCGGCGATCGACGAAGCCGGAATCGCGTATCTCAGGATCCACGACCTCCGCCACACGGCTGCAAGCCTGATGATCTCCTCTGGCGCTTCGATCAAGGCGGTGCAGCGCCAGCTCGGTCACGCCACCGCCACGATGACGCTCGACCTCTACGGGCACCTCTACGACGACGATCTCAACGAGCTGGCCGACGCCCTCGACCGTCGACTCGCCGCTGCTCCCGCGCCCCCAGCGCGCCCCGAGCGCGCCCCCGGCGCCTCCGGGCGAGTCATTGCCATACAGCCCTAGAGCCGACAAACCTTGAGCCCC
>JABAOE010013196.1_pt3 | contig 10032 bp, 14 predicted proteins | sample 7062141 | NCBI WGS metagenome assembly JABAOE01 (sample SAMN14538627, study PRJNA623070) | marine sediment metagenome | biome: marine biome [ENVO:00000428]; feature: marine pelagic biome [ENVO:01000023]; material: deep marine sediment [ENVO:00002113] | place: India: Gulf of Khambhat ...
TCGGCAGGCGGCGTTGAGGTAAGGCGGCCCTTCGCTGCCGTCCAGCGTCACGGCTTCCGTTTCGTAGAGCGCCGAGACGTCGGCGACGCGAGCGCCATCTTCGATCGCGCGCAGCGCCGCTCGCAGGTTCGCCTCGCGGTCGCCGACGTTGGAGCCGAGCGCTACGTAAGCCTCAGCCGGAGCGCTTCTGGAGGATCGCATAGGTGAACCGTCCCTTCGCTATCAGATCGCCCGAGCCCTTGCGCCGCACCTCGGCCTCGGCGAAGGCGATCGCCCGCCCGAGGCGCAGCGTCCGCGCCTCGCAGACCAGCTCGTCGCCGGCGCGTGCGCCTGAGAGGAAGCTGACGCTCATATCGACCGTTGCGTGAGGCGTCTCGGCCATCGCCTCCAGGCCGCGGATCGTGACAATCGCGTGGCCGGTCGCCTCGTCCATCAGCGTCGTTAGGACACCGCCGTGCAAAACCCCGTTTGGGTTCATGTGCTTCTCATCGAGCGCCAGTGACATCACGCAGACGCCCTCCTCCAACGAATCGATCTTCCCGCCGAGCATCTGCATGATCCCGCTGGTGGGCAGCTCCGATGGGTCCCTCACTTGTCCTCCTTCCAACCGCGCACGATGGCGTCGGCCACGCGCACAACGCGTGACATCTCCTTAATGTCGTGCACGCGCACGATATCGGCTCCGTTGGCGATCGCGATGGCGACTGTCGCCGCCGTGCCCTCGAGCCGCTCCTCGACCGGCAGGCCGCCCAGTACCGCGCCGATCGTCGACTTGCGCGACGTGCCGACGAGTAGCGGCCGGCCGACGATGCGCAGCTCGCCCAGGCGGCGGAGCATCTCCAGCGCCTGCTCCTCCGTCCAGCCGAAGTTGAAGCCGGGATCGAGGACCAGACGCTCCTCCGGCAGTCCGGCCTCGCGGGCGATGCGCAGGCTTTCCAGCCAGCCCTCGATGACGTTGCCGATCGTGTCCCTGAACTCGCGGCCGCGCTGGTAGTGCATCGCCACCGCCGGCACTCCGGCCTGCGCAACGACAGCGGCCAGCGCCGCCTCGCGCCGGAACCCGTGCACGTCGTTCACCAGCGCGGCGCCGGCCTCGATCGCCGCCTTCGCGACGCCCGCCTTGTACGTGTCGATGCTGACCGGCACGTCGAGGTCTCGTACCAGCCGCTCGACGACGGGAACCGTGCGGCGCAATTCTTCCTCGACGGTTATCTCCTCGGCGCCGGGCCGCGTCGATTCGCCGCCGACGTCGATCAGGTCCGCTCCGTCCTCGCACATCTGCAACGCCAGACGCAGCGCCTCGTCCACGTCCGCTCCGACGCCGTCGCCGGAGAACGAGTCGGGTGTGACGTTCAGGATCCCCATGATGTACGTGCGCTCGCCCCAGGCGAACTCACGCCCGCCGATGTTGATCGGCGCCGGCTGGCGGTGCGTCGCGGCCTGCATGACAGACCTAGCCTATAATGCAAGCCACCCTGACAGGCAACTGAGGTGCCCCATGACCGCTTACCCGAACCCGGACCTCCTGGCCGAAACGGCCTGGCTCACCGCGCACATTGGCGACCCGGACGTGCTCGTCGTCGACTGCGACGAGTTCCCAGCCTTCACGCGTTTGCACATTGACGGCGCGGTCGGCCTGCGCACGCACCACTACTTCAAGGAGGCCGGCGATTCGGCGTCGGGGCCGGGCATCGGCACGCACCTCATGGACCCGGAGCGCTTCGCCGAGACGATGTCGCGGCACGGCATCGGCAAGGACACGCAGGTGATCGCCTACGACAACATGGGCGGGCTCTACGCGGCGAGGCTGTGGTGGGCGCTCGACTACCACGGCCACACAAACTGCCGCGTCCTCAACGGGGGCTTCCGCAAGTGGTACGAGGAAGGCCACCCCGTCTCGATGGCGATGCGCCACATCGACCGCGCGCGGTTCACGGTCCGCGGCGTACGAGAAGATACCTGCGCCCGCCTGGAAGACATGCGAGCGGCGATCGATGACGACGAGGCCGTGATCTGGGACGTCAGGGCCAGGGCCGAGTACACGGGAGAGGACCCGCGGGCGAACAAGCACGGCGGCCACATCCCGGGCGCGGCGCACCTGGAGTGGCTGGACGTGACGGTCTCGCCGCCGGTGCGCTCCGGTCTGCTGCTGCCGGCGGACGAGATCGGCCGCAAGCTGGCAGCCGTTGGCATCGTCCCGGAGAAGCGGGTGATCACGCACTGCCAGGCGGGCATTCGCGCCGCGCAGGCCGTCTTCGTCCTGCGCCTGATGGGCTACCCCCGCGCGCTCAACTACGACGCCTCCTGGGCGGAGTGGGGCAACCGCGACGACACGCCGATCGAGAAATAGGCAGATGACCCGGAAGACCGTGATGGCCTGGAGCGGCGGCAAGGACAGCGCCTGCGCGCTCTGGCGGCTCCAGGAAAACGGCCGGCACGAGGTGACCGGCCTCCTGACGACGCTGACGGAGGGGTTCGGCCGCATCAGCATGCACGGAGTGCGGCAGGAGCTGCTGGCGGCCCAGGTGGAGGCGCTCGGCCTCCCGGCCTACGAGGTCTGGATCCCGCAGGGCGCGAGCAACGCGGCGTACGAGGAGCGCATGGGCGCGGCGGTGTCGCAGATGCTGGGCGACGGCGTGGAGGCAGTCGCGTTCGGCGACCTCTTCCTCGAGGACGTGCGCGCCTACCGGGAGAAGATGCTGGCGCCGACCGGCCTAGAGCCCGTCTTTCCGCTCTGGGGAGCGCCGACGGCGGCGCTGGCCCGACGCGTCATCGCCGACGGCTTCCGGGCCGTGCTGGCCTGCGTCGACCCGCGAGCGGTGCCGGCCGAGTTCGCCGGACGCGAGTATGACGAGGCGCTGCTGGAAGAGTTGCCCGCCGAGGCCGATCCCTGCGCCGAGCGGGGCGAGTTCCACACCTTCGTCTACGACGCACCAAACTTCGCGGCGCCGATCGCGATCACACGAGGCGAGGTCGCAGAGCGCGAGGGGTTCGTCTTCGCCGACCTGCTGCCCGCCTAGGCGACGGTGACCGGCGTCACGGTGACGTTGACCTCCAGGCCCTGTCGCACGGCTGCCGTCACAGGACAGAAGTCCTCGAAGATCTCAAGGCAGCGCCGCATCCGCGGCTCGTCGTCTGCGGCGACCTGCGGCGATAGCGTGACATCGATGCGGGACACACGCAGGCGGCCGCGCTCGTTGCGCGCCATCTCCCCTTCCGCGGAGGCCGTCAGGCCGGCGACCTCGATCCGGGCCTTTCGCAGACAGAAGAGGAGGCTCGACGACAGGCAGTTCGCGACAGCCAGCGCCAGCACCCGTGCCGGGTTGGGTCCGGCACCTGAGCCCAGCGGCGGCGCCTCGTCCAGCGTCACCAGAGACGCTCCCGGCACGCCGAAGTCTCCTGTGAAGCGGTAATCCTCGTCTAGCGTGAGGGAGACGCTGAAGCGGTGGTCTTCCGCCGCTTCGGGTGCCGTCCGGGTGGTCTGCGTGGTCATCACGGTCTCACTTCCACGTCCAGCGTAGGCGGCGACGAGGCAGATCATCCGCAGGGGCCGAACGGCCCGCTCCGGGCGGCGATCGGGCCGGGCCGATTGTCCACAATGTCACGCGCCAAGGCCGTTAACGGGCGGCGAAAGTGAGCGTAAGATGCGGGCCCAGCGGGGGCGCTAGCGAGCGAAGGGAGTCTACGATGCTCTGGCCAAACAAGCTCAACCGCCTCACTGGATCGGCGATGATCCTTCTCGCCGCCTGCCTCGTGCTCGGGATCGCCACGGGTATCAGTATCAGCGACGACGACCCAACCAACCGCGGAGAGGTAGCGCAGGTCTTGATCGACGTCGAGGACAACATGGCCTTGGCGATCATAAGCACGGCCTTGTTCATCCTCCTCAACACAATCGGCCTGGCCCTCGCCGGTCTCTTGTATCTCCTTTTCCGTGACCGGAGCCGGACACTATCGATCATCGTCCTCGTTGGCTTCGTGGCCAGCAGCGCTTCTGGCTTCATGGTCGAGGCGATCGATATCGGGCTGATCGCGATCGCAGACAGCTACGTCAACGGTGGAGCCGGTCTGGATGCCGGCGATCCGGCGCTTCTCGACCTCGCGAACGTCGTAGCGTACCTGAGCGGGGCTACCAACCTCATGAACTTCACCGCGCTCGGCCTGGCGCTGGTCGCGCTGGGGCTGATCATCTGGGACGCGCCGTTGGGCCGGGTCAACCCGCCGCGGCCTTACGGACTGGCCGCAATGATAGCAGCGCTGGCTGCCTTCCTCTCGTGGACGGTAGTCGTATCGGACATCGGAATCCTCGCCATCGCGGCGCAGGGGATCCTCTCGCTGGTCGTCCTGATTGGCGTCGGGGGCTACCTGATGATGAACCCCGGCGACGAAGCGGCCCTCGAGGGTGACTGAGCGTCTTAGAGAGGCGGGCGGCGGCTGTGCCAGTCCGTGGCGCCCTCAAAGGCGTGCGCCGCGCGCAGGACTGCGGCCTCGTCGAACCAGCGGCCAACCAGCTGCAGGCCGACCGGCAGGCCATCACCGGTGAAGCCGCAGGGCACAGATATCGCCGGCGTGCCCAGCAGGTTGAACGGGTTCGCGTTGTGGATCAGGCTGAACGTGGTCGATAGGTCGCTCTGGTCGATCGGCCGCGCGGCAACCGTCGCCGCCGCCGTCGCCACCAGGTCGATCTCGCCGAACACATCCTTGCGCCAGGCCTCGACGGCCAGCTCGCGGAAGCGCAACGCCTGGATGTACTCCGCCGCCGGGTAGGCCGCGCCCAGCTCCAGCCGGTAGCGCACGTCCTCGCCGATGTCGTCGGGCCGCTCCCGCATCGCCTTCTGGTGGAACGCGAACGCCTCCGGCAGCATGATCGCGGCGATCGCCCCCGGCATCTCGTCCATGTACGGCGGCGTGAAATCACTCAGCTCAGCGCCGAGATCTTCGAGCTGGCGCAGCGCCTCCCTAAACGCTGCTTCGACGTCCGCCTCGAGGCCATCGCCGAAGTAGCGGTCGGGCACGCCGACGCGGAGGCCCTGCACGCCGTCTCTCAGAGTTGCGCTGTAGTCCGGGACGTCCGCCTCGCTCGATGCCGGATCTCCGGCGTCGTGGCCGGCGATCGCCTGCAGGACGATCGCCGCGTCCTCGGCCGTGCGCGTCAGCGGGCCGGCGTGATCGAGCGACCAGCTCAGCGGCAGCAGGCCGCGCCGGCTGACGCGGCCGAACGTCGGCTTGATGCCGATGACGCCGCAGAGGGCGGCCGGTATGCGGATGCTGCAGCCGGTATCGGTGCCCATTCCGGCCAAGCAGAAACCTGCCGCGACGGCCGCGCCCGCGCCGGAGCTGGAACCGCCCGTTATGCGGTCCGTGTTCCAGGGGTTCCGCGCCGGGCCCGTGTGAGGGTTGACACCCGTGGCGCCCAGCGCGATCTCGTGCAGGTTGAGTGTGCCTAGGACGATCGCGCCCGCCTCGCGGAGCCGCCGTGTCACCCCGGAGTCCTCCTCAGAGACGGCCTCTCCGAAGAGCCGCGACCCCGCGGTCATCGGAGCGCCGGCGACGGCGAAGATGTCTTTGATCGCGACTGGTACCCCGTGCAGCGGACCCCGATACGTGCCGCTCGCGATCTCGTCGGCGGCCGCGCGAGCGGCAGCGCGCGCTTCGGTGGCGAGCAGGGTGATGAACGCGTTGAGCCGCCCGTCCAGCGCCTCAACGCGCTCGAGGCAGGCGTCTACCAGATCGACAGGAGAGAGCTCACGCCGCTCGATGAGAGGCGCCGCCTCGGCGATGGAGAGCCAGTGCAGGTCAGCTGCCATCGGCTGGCCGCGGAGGCTGGAAGGGCGCCGGACCCCGGAATCCCAGTTCGAGGCTGGCGAGCGAGGCGGCAGCGGCGCGAACGGCCTGGAAGCCGGCAGTGAGGCCATCGAGCCGCTCGTCAGACACGCTCAGGCCGGCGCGCGCCAGCAGCGAACGGGCGTCTTCACGCGTGATCTGCTGATTCATGGTGCCCAAACTAGCAGCAAAATGTTGACACCGAAAGCCTCCCACTGCGACTGAATAGGCAAAAGAGTAAGCACTTTACGTATTACGCTTGACACTGGTGCCTGACAAGCCTTAACTTGCGGTGAGAACAGCACACATATGTTTTTCACTTCCGGAAACGCACCGAAGTCTATTGGCGATAGCGGCCTCCGCCAAAGGAGTCTCTTATGAGCGCGAACATCCAGGAGCAGTTCCAGAAGATGGCCCTCGGCGAGAAGATCATTCTCATCGCAGGGCCCTTGCTCTTTATCGACAGCTTCCTCAGGTGGTACAACGTCTCCTTCGAGGCGTTCGGCTTTAGCGCCAGCGTCAGCCGCAGCGGCTGGCAGTCGCCTGGAGCCCTCTGGTCAATACTTGCGGTACTCATCGGCCTTGTCATGTGTGGCCTGGTCGCTGCGGTCCGCTTCGGCAACGTCAAGTTGCCGGACCTCCCGCAGGGCGTGACCTGGGCGCGGCTGCACCTCGGCCTGGCCGCGGCAGCGGTTCTCTTCGTCGTGATCAAGTTCATCAACGAGTCCAGCCACCTGAGCTACGGCTTCTATATCGGCATCATTCTGGTCATCGCGCTGGCCGTCGGCGGCTTCCTGCTCTACCAGGAGGAACAGAAGGGTGGGGGCTCTGGAGCAGACTCCGGACCGTCGATGTAGAGACGGAGGTCTTCGGACCATCTCGACACGAATCAGACCTGCCACTTCGCAGCCGGGCGCGTGGCAGGTTCTTCTTATCGGAGGGCTCTAATGACGAGCGATCTCACCCTCTCTCGCCTCCGGCGTCTGATCGTGCTGGACACGTCCGTGTTTCCGGAGGTGCGCGACGACCGCACCTTCACGCTCGTCGTGGCCGGGCTTGCCGCGGGCGCCGTGGTCATGGGCGGACTAGGCGCGTTCCTCTACGGAGAGACGGTGCTGGACGTCACGCCCGACAACTGGTTCCTGGAAACGGCGATCCTGGGCAGCGCCTTCACGATCATCCTCCTCGCCGCGTCGATCGCGCTGACCTACCTCCTGCTGGCGGAGATATTCAAGGTCCGCATCACACTGGACGGGCTGGGCCGGGTGCTGGCGCTGGCCTACACCGCCTATGCCGTCAGCTTCTTTGTCTTCTTGCCGGAGATCGGCTTCACCTTCGGCGTGCTGTCGATAGCCGCGATGTTCTACTACGCCGTCAACGGAGTCCGGGCAGCCGCTCCGGAAGTTGGCCCCGTGCCCGCGATGCTGTCCGTCGGCGCGGGCTTCGTGCTCTGGATAACCGTGATGGCGCTGATCTCGGAGCCGGGCGACAACTTCTTCAACGGCCCCTTCGTCTACAGCATCTCAGACTAGGCAGAGGCTCCGTCGCTGGTCGGCACCTCGCTGATCTCGCCCTCGTTGATGCGGAACGCGCGGACGACCGGGTTGTCCTGATCGGCCAGCGACACCAGCACGTAGTAGGGGTCCGGCCAGTTGCGCGCCAGTCGCACGTCCGTGGGGGACGGGTAGGCCTCGCTCCGCGTGTGCGAGTGATAGACGGCCAGGAAGTCCCAGCCGTTCTCGTCGCAGTCGCGCAGGAACTGCAGCAGCTCGCGGTCGTCTACCCGGTAGCGGAACTCGCTGTCTTCCGAGTTCGTGGCGCGGATGACTCTCACGGGCCTGCCACCGACACCGGCCAGCAGCCCGCAGCACTCCTTCGGGAACTGCTCGCGCGCGTGGGCGACCATCTGCTCGCGGACGTCGTCGCTCAGCGGCAGCATCAGTCGGCGACCGGACCCACGTAGCGGGCATCGATGTACACACCTGACTCTTCGTCGCTGCCAAAGACGCCGCTGACCCGCACCCGGACGCCGGTTAGACCGCCCAGAAGTTCTTCACCCTCGTACTCGCGGATGAGGACGGCGAAGTTCCCTTCGTCGACGATCTGGTAGCGGTCGTGCTCTTCGCTGAAGCTTAGCGTGCCGACCGTGGTCACGGGCTGCCCTTCGAAACGGCTGGGGCCGTTGGTCAAGTCATGCACGGACACCTGCTGCACGGAAGCGACCGACTCGCCGCCGTGCTTGAGGACGAACGTCGCCGAGAGGACAAAGACGGCCAGCGCCGCGATCGCAGCGTACATCAGCGCGCGGCCCATCAGGAAAGCTCCGTTACCACCAGATCGTGCCCTGCGTCTCTTCCGGCGTTTCGTCGTAGTCCCGGCTCCACAGCTCCGTCGAGAGGTACTTCCAGCCGCCGTCGGCGAGGAGCGCGACGACGTTGCCGCTCTCCAGCCGCTCGGCTGCCCGGACGGCCACCTTGAGCACGGCGCCCGAGGAGATGCCGGCGAAGATCGCTTCCTTCTGCATCAGCTCTTTCGTCATGTGGAAAGAGGTCACTGAATCGACTACGATGCGGCCGTCCAGCACGGACTCATCGAGGACGGGCGGGATGAACCCTTCCTCGAGCGCGCGCAGCCCCTGCACGAGGTCGCCCGGGTGCGGCACCGCGGCGACGACCTTGACGTCGCTAAGGTTCTCCTTCAGGTAGTGGCCGACGCCGGTCAGCGTGCCGCCCGTGCCGAGGCCGGCGACGAAGACGCTGACGTCGGGCACGTCGCGGAGGATCTCGGGGCCCGTCGTCTCGTAGTGAGCGCGGGGGTTGTTCTCGTTGCCGTACTGGTACGGCATGAAGTAGCGGCCCGGCTCGTCCTGGACCATCTGCTGCGCCTTGAACACAGCGTCGTTGGTGCTCGTCGCGTTCTCCGCGTAGACGACATCGGCGCCGAAGGCGCGCAGAAGCGCCTCGCGCTCGGGCGTCACGTTGTCCGGAAGGACGCAGAGCAGCGGGTAACCCTTGGCCCTGCAGACCATCGCCAGGCTGATGCCGGTGTTGCCGCTGGTGGGCTCCAGCACCGTCTGGCCCGGCTGCAGCTCGCCGGCTTCTTCGGCCGTACGGATCATGTAGAGAGCGATACGGTCCTTGACGCTGCCGGTCGGGTTGTAGCCTTCCAGCTTGACGTAGACGCTCACTTCCGGCCGCGGGCTGAAGTGGTTCAGGCGCACCAGCGGCGTGTTGCCGATGGCGTCAAGGATCGAGTCGTAGGCCATGGATTCCTCTAGCGCCGCCTACGATCCGCCGGCGAGCGCGGGCAGGATGGAGACGACGTCGCCGTCCTTGAGCACAGTGTCGAGCTTGTCCAGGAAGCGAATGTCTTCGTCGTTCAGGTAGATGTTGACGAAACGGTGGATCTCGCCGTCGGTCATCACCATGTCGTGGAAGCCCGGGTAACGGGCGTCGATATCCGCCAGCAGGTCGCGCACGCTGGCCCCGTTGGCCTGGATGGAGCGTTCGCCGCCCAGGTGCTTCTGCATGTTCGCCGTCACGCGCACGTCGATCGGCATTAGCTCTGCGCTCCGATCACGTGCTCGCCCGGGAACGGCGAGCCGCAGAAGCCCTCGTAGTCGATCAGCTCGGTCACGGTCGGGTTGTCGCCGCAGAGGGGGCACTTGGGGTCGCGGCGCAGCTTGACGACGCGGAACTCCATGCCCAGCGCGTCGACGATCAGCAGGCGGCTGACGAGCGACTCACCGATGTTCAGGATCTGCTTGATCGCCTCTGTCGCCTGGATCGAGCCCATGACGCCGGTAAGCGCGCCGAGCACGCCGGCCTCGGCGCAGCTCGGCACCATGCCGGGCGGCGGCGGGTCCGGGTAGAGGCAGCGGTAGCAGCCCTGGCCCGGCTGGTAGACGGTCGCCTGGCCCTCGAAGAGCAGGATGCTGCCGTCGACGAGCGGCTTCTTGAGGAAGACGCAGGCGTCGTTGACGAGGTAGCGCGCCGCGAAGTTGTCGGCGCCGTTCACGACGATGTCGTACTGGGAGATGATCTCCAGCGCGTTCTCGGAGTGCAGTGGCTCCTCGTGCGTGACCACTTTGACGTCCGGGTTGTAGGCGTTGAGCGTCTCCTGCGCGGAGACCACCTTGCGCTTACCGACGTCGTCGTTCTGGTGCAGGACCTGGCGCTGCAGGTTCGAGAGATCGACCACGTCGAAGTC
>JABAOE010006392.1_pt2 | contig 10026 bp, 6 predicted proteins | sample 7062141 | NCBI WGS metagenome assembly JABAOE01 (sample SAMN14538627, study PRJNA623070) | marine sediment metagenome | biome: marine biome [ENVO:00000428]; feature: marine pelagic biome [ENVO:01000023]; material: deep marine sediment [ENVO:00002113] | place: India: Gulf of Khambhat ...
GCGCGCCACCTTCCTCGCCCGGACGCGCCTTGAGCACCAGATCGAGGGCGTCCCCCGCCGTGATGATACCGAGCACCTCGAAGCTCTCCCCGACCACCGGCAGCGCGTGGACCCGTCGGCGCACCATGAGGTCCACGACCTCCGTCAGCGGTGTCTCCGGGTACACCCGGTAGCGGATGGGCTCGAGCGCGTCGGCTACGAGTATGGGAGGTCTGTCGTCGGTGTCCATCCTTCGCTTCCCTCCCTTCAGAGGGTTCTCTCGCCGTGGCGTGGCGCCAGGAGAGCGCGGGGCACCCCCCGAGCCTCCGCGTTGCGCTACGCCCGAGCGTCCTGCACGAGCCCAACGATGTCGGCCGGCCGCCGGGCGACCGCGATACCGTTGTCCTCGAAGGCCTTGATCTTCTCCTCGGCGGTACCCGCCGAGCCGCTGATGATCGCGCCCGCGTGACCCATGCGACGTCCCGGGGGAGCGGTCTGGCCGGCTATGAACCCCACCACCGGCTTCGACACGCGCTCTCGCACGAAGGCCGCCGCCTCCTGCTCGTCGGTCCCGCCGATCNNCTCGGCGGTGCCGCCGATCTCGCCGATCATCACGATCGCCGTCGTGTCGTCGTCCTCCTCGAAGGCTTCCAGGCAGTCGATGAAGCTCGTGCCGATGAGCGGATCACCCCCGATCCCCACGCAGGTCGTCTGCCCCAGCCCTACGTTGGTGAGCTGGAAGACCGCTTCGTAGGTGAGCGTTCCGGAGCGCGACACCACGCCGACCGGCCCCTCCATCACGATCTGCGCGGGGAGGATGCCCACCTTCGCCTTTCCCGGAGAGATGAGGCCCGGGCAGTTCGGGCCGAGCACGCGGACTCCCCGGGATCGCGCGAACGCGTGCGCCCGCGCCATGTCGAGGACGGGGATGCCCTCGGTGATCGCCACCACCAGCGCCACGCCCGAGTCGGACGCCTCCACGACGGCGTCGGCCGCGAAGGCCGGCGGAACGTACACCACCGACGTGTTCGCTCCCGTCTCGGAGACGGCCTCGTCCATGGCGTTGAAGATGGGGACCTTCTCGCCGCCTGGTCCCTCGAAGGTCTGGCCACCCTTTCCCGGCGTCACCCCGGCCACGACCGCGGTGCCGTACTCCATCATCTGCCGCGTGTGAAAGGAGCCGTCCCGGCCCGTGATCCCCTGGACGACGACGCGCGTATCGGAATCGACGAGGATCGCCATGGTCAGGCGGCCTCTTCCGCGAGCTCGACCGCCTTCGCCACGACCGCGTCCATCGACGTATACGCGGAGAAGCCCGTCTGCTCGAGGATGTCCAGAGCCAGCTCCTCGTTGGTGCCCGTCAGGCGGATCACGATGGGGGGCTCGATCTGGATGCGCCGGGTCGCCTCGACGATCCCCCTCGCGACGTCGTCGCAGCGGGTGATCCCGCCGAAGATGTTGAAGAGGATGACCTTGACGTTCGGGTCCGAGGTGATGATCTCGAGGGCCGCGACGACCTTGTCCGGGTTCGAGGAGCCCCCGATGTCGAGGAAGTTGGCCGGCTCGCCGCCGTAGTGCTTGACCAGGTCCATGGTGGCCATGGCGAGGCCGGCCCCGTTCACGCAGCACCCCACGGTTCCGTCGAGCTTGACGTACGACAGGCCGGCCTCACGGGCCCGGGTCTCCGAGGGCGGCTCGGAGGACGTGTCGCGCATCTGCGCCACCTCCGGCCGACGGAAGAGCTCGTTGTCGTCGATGCTCATCTTCGCGTCGATCGCCTTGACCTCCCCCGAAGGCGTCGTGATCAGAGGGTTGATCTCCGCCATCGATGCCCCCGAGGACACGAACGAGTCGTGAAGACGGGTGATGATCCTGCTCGCCTGCTTGATCAGGGAGGGATCGTCATACAGGAAGTTCGCCAGCCAGTACGCCTGGTGCGGCAGAAGGCCGAACGCCGGGTCGACCGACAGGCGGCGGATCGCGTCGGGCTGCGTGCGCGCGACCTCCTCGATATCGACGCCCCCCTGCGGCGAGACCATGAACGTGGGGGCCTGGGCCGACCGGTCGACGAGGACCCCGACGTACGCCTCGGTCTCGATGTCCTCCGCGCTCGTTACCAGCACCTTCTCGACCGTGAGCCCCCGGATCTGCATTCCCAGGATCGCCTCGGCGTGCCGTCGGGCCTCCGCGGCGTCCCCGGCGAGCTTCACGCCACCCGCCTTCCCCCGTCCCCCGGAATGGACCTGGGCTTTCACCACCACCGGGCCTCCGAGGTCGGCGGCGATCTCCTCGGCCTCCTCGGGTGTCGTGGCGACGCGACCGCTCGGCACGGGAATCCCCGCAGCGCGGAAGCGTTCCTTCGCCTGGTATTCGTGGATGTCCATGCCTTCTGCCTCGGGTGTGACGAAGGGGCGGAGCGCCGTGCCGGCGGGGGCGACCGGAAAGGGCCGCATGGAGCACGAAAAGCTACCGAGGGGCAGCAGGCGGATCAACGCCCCCGGGCGCAGCGCGCGCCCGCTTCGACTACCGCTCCGACCCGTCGAGCCCGGGCCTCAGCTCCCCTCGCCCCGCAGGCGCTCCAGCAACGCCCGCAGCCGGTCGAGCGCATCGCCGAACCCCTGCCAGTCCCCCTCGCGAGCGCGGGATTCGGCCTCGTCGAGCAGGTCCAGCGCCGCCGACGGCCACGGAAGGCTCGCCGCGGGAGGCGCCGTGGCGCCCTGCTCGCGCTCTCGCGGAGCCGCCGCGAGGCGCAGGCCGGCCAGCTGGGCGATGGCGTCGGCGAGCGTCTCCGTCATGGCCACGCGCACCCCGTCGCTCACCACGAAGCGACGGAGCTCGGGAATGGCGTCCTCCTCCGCGGCGAGGAAGACCGGCTCCATGTACAGAATGCGGTTCCCCACCGGGACGAGGTGGAGGTGCCCGGTCCAGACCTCGCTGCCGCCGGTCCTCCACAGCGAGAACTGCTGGGAGATCTGAGGGTCCTGCTCGACGAGCGCTTCCACCTGCCTCGGGCCCGGGAGCTCGTCCTCGACCGGCACGTCGATGAGGATCAGCTCGGGCACCCCCTCGTCGTCGGTGCGGGCGACCAGGATGGCCGTCAGGTTCTGGCGCCCGGCCGGGACGAAGACGGTCGTGAGCTGGTAGCGGGTCTCGGCCTCACCGGGAAGCGCATAGAGGCCGTACTCGGGGCGATACGGCACCGGGCTCGTGTTCTCGGCCAGCTCCTGGGGCTCGTCCCACACGTCCTGCTGCCCGTGGAATGCGGGCGCGGTCTCCTGGTGGTATTGCAGGAGGATGCGGCTCTGGAGGTCGAGGAGCTCCCGCGAGTAGCGCACGTGCGACCGGAGGGGGCCGGGCATCTCGGCGATCGGCTTGACGAGCCCCGGAAACGCGCGCTCGTACACGTCGGCGAGGGGATCCTCGGTCGCGGTCCGATAGAGGTCGACCGCGCCGGTGACCGCATCCACCGTGATCTTGAAGCTGTTGCGCACGTACGTGACACGCGAGGCGCGGAACGTGTCGAAGTCGCCCGCGGTCGCGAGCGGAAAGGCCGCCGTGCCGGTGAACCCCTCCAGGATCCAGACCACCCGTCCGTCCGCGATCACCGGATAGGGAGCCTCGGGGAAGCTCAGGAAGGGGGCGACCGCGCTGGCGCGCTCGACGACTCGACGGCGAAAGATGAAGCGGCTCTCGTCCGTCACCTCCGACGCGAACAACAGGTTCGCGTCCCGGAAGCGCCACGCGAAGAGGGCCGTGCGCAGGCCGGAGTCGAGCTGGATCCCGAGCGGGAAATCCACCCCCGGCACGCCCGGTGCTCCGTCCGGGGCGAGGTACTGGTCGGGCCCCGGGCTCACCACCGCGTAGGGCTGCTGCACGCGAGTGCCGAAGAAGATCTCGGGCCTGGTCAGCTCGAGGTCCGGGCCTCCGACCGCCTGCGCCGTGGGTCGGGGTGGAATCCCGCGCACGAGCATCTCGGGCCGCCCCTCCGGTGAGCGCACGGAAGCGAGGCTCGCGACCGCGCCCATGCCGGCCACGTACCGCTCGCGGAGATGCAGGTTCTGCCAGTTCGGGTCCTGGATCCCTTCCGGATCGACCTGGCGCACGGACAGCGCCGTGAGCACCGGGCCCTGCGGGCCCCCGTAGCGGTCGATCGTCGCGTCGAGGAAGTCGTAGTAGGGGAAGAGCGCCTCGAGCTCGCGGTAGGTCGCCAGCAGCGCGCCGCGGTTCCAGGCCGAGAGCCCCGCGAACTGCTCGGCTGCGCGCGCCCAGTCCACCTCGTCCTCCGGACCGTACTGGAAGGCTCGACGCTCCAGGGCGTCGAGGCCGAAGCCGATCCGGGTGAAGTCCAGGTTGTGCTCGATGTAGGGCGACTCCCGCTCGAGCTCGTTCGGCTCCACCCGAAAGCTCTGGATCAGGCTCGGGTAGAACTCGCCGATCAGGATCGTGCCGAGGAGCACGGCGGCGAAGGACGCGAGCAGGGGCGTGGGCCGGTTCCTCCACGCGCCCCAGAACGTCCCGATCGCGGCGCCCACCGAGATGACGGTCAGCGTCTGCAGCGCGGGCAGGCGCGCCTGGGCGTCGGCGTACCCGAAGATGCCCTGCACGGCCGATCCGCCGTCGAGGAGGAGGAGGTAGCGGCCGAGCCAGAGTCGACCCGCGAGCAGCAGGAAGAACACGCCCAGGAGCACACCGAGATGGATCCGGGCCAGCGGGTGCGCCACGGCCCTGCCCCTGCTCCACGAAAGCGCACCGGTCGCGGCGTATCCGGCGGTGGCCAGCGTGAAGAGCAGGAACGTCGTCGCGAGCGCATAGATGAAGGCGCTGGCCAGAACCGGGACCCAGAAGACGTAGAAGCTGGCGTCGAGGCCGAGCACCGGCTCCGTGATGCCCCACGGCTCGGCATTCGCGAGGAAGAGGACCCGTCGGCCGACCGAGGGCGGCAGGGCCGCGCCGAACCAGAGACCGAGGAGGGTCGCCGCTCCCAGCATCGCCCAGTTGACGTACTGCCTGGGGATCTGCTCGGAGATCTCCAGGTTGCCGAAGCGGCGCCGGATCTGGATGCCGCCGAGCGTGGTGGAGGCCAGCTTCAAGTTGAAGAAGACGAGCGCTCCGACGCCGAGGCCGATGCCCAGGCGCACCCCCCACTCCCACAGCACACGCGTCCAGAAAGCGCTCAGGTAGCCGACACCCGCCTGCCACGCGATCTCCACGTACGCGCCCGTCACGAACCGGGCCAGCGCCACGACGAGGGTGAAGGCGAGGAAGGCCGCGACGACGAGTCGCGTTCCCCGGAGCATGGAAAGGAGCTCGGACGGGCGGCGGGTCATGGCAGGAACTCTAGCAGGCCGGCGCTACGACAGCGAGACGCCCTGGCTCTCCAGCCAGGCGCCGACCTCCCCCTGGATCTCCGCGAGCCGCTCCGCGGTGCGCGCCTCGAAGCGGGCGACGATGACCGGCTGGGTGTTCGAGGAGCGCAGGAGCGCCCACCCGTCCCCGAAGAGCACGCGGGCGCCGTCCACGTCGATGACCTCGTGGCTTCGGCGGAAGTGGGCGACGGCCCGGTCGACGATCGTCCACTTCTGCTCCTCGGTGACGTCGACCCGGATCTCCGGGGTGGCCACGTACGCGGGAAACTCCGCCAGCATCGCCGAGAGCGGCCGGTCGGAGTGGCTCAGGAGCGAGACGAGACGGCACGCGTCGTACAGGGCGTCGTCGAAGCCGAAGTAATCGTCGGCGACCATGATGTGCCCCGAAAGCTCGCCGGCGAGCAAGGCGCCCGTCTCCTTCATCTTCGCCTTCTGGAGCGAGTGGCCGGTCTTCCACATGATGGGCTCGCCGCCCGCGGCCGCGAACACCTCCGGGAGCGCCTGGCTGCATTTGACGTCGAACACCAGCTTCTGGCCCGGGCCCCGCTTGGCGAGCAGATCGAGGCCGAAGAGCAGCAACAGCATGTCGCCGCGCACGACGGCTCCGGTCTCGTCGATCGCGCCGACCCGGTCCGCGTCGCCGTCGAAGGCCACGCCCAAGTCGTGGGGCTCCGCCCGGACCGCGCGGACGAGGTCGGCCAGGTTCTCGTCCACGGTCGGATCGGGGTGATGGTTGGGAAACGTCCCGTCGGAGTCGCAGAACAGCTCCGTGACCTCCACGCCGAGCGCCTCGAGGAGCGGGACGGCCACCAGCGCCCCGGTGCCGTTTCCGCAGTCGGCGGCGACCTTCATGGGTCGGCCGAGCTCGAAGCGACCGGCGACGTCGGCCACGTACCGGTCGAGAACCTCCACCTCCTCCCTGCCGCCCGATCCACTCGAGACGTCCCCGTCGACGATGCGGCGATGCAGGTCCTTGATCGCGTCGCCGTAGAGCGAGGCCCGCCCCACCGTCATCTTGACCCCGTTCCACTCGGGCGGATTGTGGGATCCGGTGATCTGGACGCCGGCGTCCGCGGCGTGCGTCACCTCCGTCCAGTACAGGACCGGCGTGGGCACGGTCCCCACGTCCAGCACGTCCGCCCCGGCGGCCCGCAGCCCCGCCACCAGCCCGTCGGCGAGCTCGGGCGAGGAAAGCCGGTTGTCGCGCCCGACGGCCACGCGCGGCGTGGCGCTGCCGGTCGCGGCGCGCACGTGGCTCCCGAAGGCGCGCCCGACCGCTTCGGTCACCGTCGCGTCGAGGTCGTCGCCGACGATGCCGCGGACGTCGTACTGGCGGAAGATGTGTTCCTTCATGAGGTCGTCCGGATTCGGGAGTCAGGAAGCCACTGCGCAGGTCCGGTGGGCCACCCCGGCGCGACCGGCTGCCTCGAAGATCTCATCACCCGGGTGGTTGCGCCCGCACCAGACTCGCCTAGGGCGTGAGCTCGAGGAGGCCGCCGCCGAAGACGCCGAGCCCCTCGACGCTCGCGCTCGCGAAGTCGAGCGCACCCCCGGGAAAGAAGCCGAGGTACAGGACCACCCCGGCGCAGGCGATCAGCGCGAGCCGCATGGGGAGCGGCGTGAGGACCTGGAGGTGCTGGCCCTCCGTCCGCGGGCTCCGCATCCACATGAACCAGGCCACGCGCAGGTAGTACCAGTACGACGCGATCGTGGTCAGCACGAGGATGACCGAGAGGTACCACAGCTGAGCGTCGGCCGCGCCCTGAAGCAGGTAGATCTTGCCCATGAAGCCGCCCGTCCCCGGGAAGCCCGCCAGGGAGAGCAGGAAGATCGTGAGGAAGACCCCGAGCGTGGGCTGGGCCCAGCCGAACCCCTCGTAGTCCTCGATCTGCAGGCGCTCCTCGGCCTGATGCGCCACGCCGATGACGATCGCGAACGCTCCGATGTTCATGACGGTGTAGACGAGCAGATAGAAAAGCAGCCCCGCCGCGGCGGTTTCGTTCGCCGCGGTGATGGCGACGAGGAGGTAGCCGGCGTGCGCGATGCTCGAGTACGCCAGCATCCGCTTCACGTTCGCCTGCACGAGGGCGATCAGGTTCGCGGCGACCATCGTCAGCGCGGCGAGCCACCACAGAACCGGGAAGAGCTGGTCGTGTATGGCGTCGAAGCCGACGTACACGACCCTGAGGAAGGCGACGAACGCCGCCGCCTTCACCGCCGCGGACATGAAGGCCGTCACCGGCGTCGGCGCGCCCTCGTAGACGTCGGGCGTCCACATGTGGAAGGGCACCGCCGAGACCTTGAAGCCGAACCCGATGATCAGGAAGGCCGCGCCGACCACGGCGAGCACCGGGGCGGCGGCTCCGGAGGTGATGGCGGCGCCGATCGCCGCGAGGTTCGTGCTCCCGGTCGCGCCGTAGACGAGCGCGATCCCGTAGAGGAAGAAGCCCGTCGAGAAGGCCCCGAGCAGGAAGTACTTCAGGCCGGCCTCGGCCGACTTGCGATCCCGTCGGTTGAACGCGGTCAGCGCGTACACGCCGACCGACATGACCTCGAGTCCGAGGAAGATGACCATGAGGTCGCGCGCCCCCGCCATGAACATCATGCCGGCGGTCGCGAGCAGGATCAGGCCGTAGAACTCACCGGCCTGAAGGCGCTGGCGGTACACGTACGCGAAGGAGATCAGGATCGACAGCGCGGCCGCCACGAGGAAGATCCAGTTCGAGAAGAGCCGGAAGCCGTCGACGGCGATCATCGAGGACCGGCCGACCTCGGACACGCCGTACAGCCAGCCGTTCGCCATCCCCGCGAGCGCCACGCCCGCGAGCGCGAACCAGCCGAGCGAGGCGCCCGCGGCGAAGCTCGGGTCGCCGCCGCCCTCCCCGCCCGCCGCGGGTGCCCTGTGCTTGCCGGAGACCCCGGCGATCAGGACGATCATCCCCCACGCGCAGAGAACGATCTCGGGCAGGAGCGCCCACCAGTAGTGCAGCTGCCGACTGAAGTCCAGTTCCATAAGTCGCTACTCGCCGTCGCCGTCGCTGGGTGCCGGGGCGCCCGGGTCCTCGGCTTGCGCAGCCGTGATCCGGACCGTGGGCTCGGCCGGCGCCGGAGCGCCGAGCGCCGACGGCGCCGCCTCCTCCACGCGCTCGATCACGGCCCTCACGCTCGGCTCCATCCGCTCCAGGAACGGGGTCGGATGCCACCCGATCCAGATCATGAGGGCGCACAGCGGCGCCAGGATCGCGATCTCGCGCCCCGAGAGGTCCTCGATCTCCCGGTTCTCGGGCTCGTCGAGCTCGTTGAAGAACACCGACTGGACCATCGGGAGCATGTAGTAGGCGGCGAAGATCACGCCCAACGTGGCGACGCCTGCCAGGACGGGATGGGTCTCGAAGGCGCCGAGCAGCGCGAGGAACTCCCCGACGAAGCCGCTCGTGCCCGGAAGGCCGATCGAGGCCAGGGCCGTGATCACGAACGCCGTCGCGAACCAGGGCGCCACCCGCGCGATCCCCCCGAACGCCGCGATCTCCCGGGTGTGCCGCCGCTCGTACAGCATGCCGAGGAGGAGGAAGAGCGCCCCCGTGCTGATGCCGTGCGAGATCATCACGATCAGGCCGCCCTGCAGGCCGTTCACGGTCAGCGCGAAGACCCCCAGGACGACGAAGCCCATGTGGGCGACCGACGTGTAGGCCACCAGCTTCTTGGCGTCCGGCTGCACCGCGGCGACCCAGGCGGTGTAGAGGATGCCGATCACGCCCAGCACCAGCATCACCGTCACGACGGTGGGATGCTGCGCGGCCACCGGGAAGAAGGGCAGCAGGAACCGCAGGAAGCCGTACGTGCCCATCTTCAGGAGCACCGCCGCCAGGATCACCGAGCCGGCCGTGGGCGCCTCCACGTGCGCGTCGGGCAGCCAGGTGTGGAGCGGGAACACCGGCACCTTCACGCTGAAGGCCAGCGCGAACGCGGCGAAGAGCCAGAGCTGCTCGGTACCGGTCAGCGGGACCTGGAGAAGGTCGGCGAAGGCGAAGGTGGGGGCTCCGAAGAGGGTCTTGCCCCTCCAGAAGAGGTAGAGGATCCCCACGAGCATGAGGAGGGAGCCGAACGCGGTGTAGAGGAAGAACTTGATCGCCGCGTANNACCAGGGTGAGCTCGAAGAAGACGTAGAACAGGAAGAGGTCCGTGGCGACGAAGACGCCGATCACCGCCGCTTCCAGCAGGAGCATGAGCGCGTAGAACGCCCGCTCGCGCCTCCGGATGTAGTTGAAGGACCCCAGGATCGCGATCGACGTGCTGAACGTCGTCAGCATGACCATGAAGAGGCTGATCCCGTCGATCCCCAGGGCGTAGTCCACGCCCCACGCGGAGATCCACGGCGCCGTGCTCTGAAGCTGCATCCCCCCCTCGGTGGGATCGAACGCCCACCACAGCCCCAGGCTGAGGACGAACACGCCGACGGACCACCAGAAGGCCAGCGTCTTGGCCCGAGCCTCGTCCGATCCCAGGACGAGCCCCACGCCGAGCACGGGGAGCCAGACGAGCGCGTGCAGCGCCCACCCGCCGTAGCCGATCGCCTCGAGCATCGCGCTCATCAGAAGAACGCCACCCGGAAGAGGATCGCCAGCACCCCCACGGTGAGGATGAAGGCGTACGTGTTCACGGTTCCGGTCTGGAAGAACCC
>JABAOE010015788.1_pt1 | contig 10026 bp, 6 predicted proteins | sample 7062141 | NCBI WGS metagenome assembly JABAOE01 (sample SAMN14538627, study PRJNA623070) | marine sediment metagenome | biome: marine biome [ENVO:00000428]; feature: marine pelagic biome [ENVO:01000023]; material: deep marine sediment [ENVO:00002113] | place: India: Gulf of Khambhat ...
CCGCCGCCGCGGCCCGCCGGCCCGCCTCGGTCGCGTAGCCGTCGTCGAGCGCCCACCCCGGACGATCCATGACCTCGACGAGCGCGGCCCACTCGTCGTCGGTCCGCACACAGATCGCCACCCACTTGTCGTCGCCGGCACAGGGATAGAGCCCCCACGGCGACCCGTGCTCGGAGTGGTTGCCGAGGGGCTGCACCGAACCGGGCACGAGCGATTCCTTGGCCATGAGGTCGCCCATCACCCCCACCACCTGCTCGACCTGGCACACCTCCGCGTGGCAGCCGCCGTCGCCCAGCCGGCGATCGCCGAGCACCCCGGCCAGGGCGCTGAGCGCACCCATCCGGCCCGCGAAGTGGTCGGGGAAGATCGACTGGTTGCCCGCCGGCACCGGGTCGTCCTCGTAGTTCCAGAGGTGGGCGAGGCCGCCCGTCACCTGGGTGTTGGGCCCGTAGCCGAGCCAGTCGCTCCACAGGCCCCGCGACCCCATGAGCTGGCTCGACATCATGACGATCGACGGGTTCTCGGCCCGCATGACCTCGTAGCCGAGCCCCATGTTGTCCATCGTGCCGGTCGAGTTGTTCTCGATCACCACGTCGGTGTCCCGGGCCATCTGCCGCAGCAGCTCGAGCCCCCGCCCGGTCTTGGCGTTCACGCCGAAGCTGCGCTTCGACCGGCTCGACGACGCGAACGACGGCGACATCTCGATGCCGATCACGGCCCGGATGAAGTCGATGTAGGTGCGGCTCTCGATCTTGACCACGTCGGCGCCGTACTCGCCGAACATCCGGCCGGTCTCCACGCCGACCCCGCCGTGCCCGAAGTCCATCACCCGCAGGCCGGCGAGGGGCTTGCCCCGCTCGAGCGGGGCCGTGGGCGCGGGCCGTGGGTCGCCGAGCCCCGCGAACACCTCGTCGGTGTGCTGCCCGACGTGGGGGGGCGGGCCGGTCGGCCCCACCCGCTCACCGTCGATCTCGAACCAGCCGGAGGGCAGCTTCATCGTCCGGCCGTCGTCGAGCTCGACCAGGTCGAAGGTCCCCCGGCTCTCGAAGTGGGGATTGGCCAGCACGTCGTCGGGCTTGAGGAACGGCGTGCAGACGATGCCCCGGCGCTGCGCCTCGGTCGACACCTCCGCCATCGTCATCGGGGCGAACAGCTCGCCGTAGAGCGGGTTGAGCACCGAGTCGCTGATCATGAGCCGGCCGACGAAGCCGTCGAGCTCGGGGTCCTGCAGGTAGTCGGGCTCGCCCATCCAGGCCCGGATGGCGTGCCACTGGCGGGGGCTGAGCACGACGAGCCGCACGTAGCCGTCGGCGCACGGGATGATCGTGTAGACCGGACCGGGCCCGGCCCGCATCTCGCTGGTCGGCTGGCCTTCGTCGGCGGCCCGGCTCCAGTTCGACAGCGACCAGTCGGTGATCTGGGCCACCCCCTCGTTGACCGAGGCGTCGATGACCTGCCCCGCCCCGCCGTCCTCGCGCTGCCAGAGCGCGCACAGGACGCCGAAGGCGGTGGTCACGCTCGTCGTGTCGTCGGCCAGCAGCCCCGGCGGCAGGATCGGGCCGCCCTCGTGGGTGCCGGCCTTGAAGGCCATGCCGCCGGTCGCCTCGAGCACCGCATCGGGCACGTCGCGCCCCGCGTAGGGCCCGGTCAGGCCGTAGGCGGTGATCGAGGTGACCACGAGGTGGGGGTGCCGGGCGAACAGCGAATCGGCGTCGAGGCCCGTGCCGGCGCGGGTGCCCGGCTCGGCCGAGTCGATCACCACGTCGCTGTGGGCGAGCAGCTCGTGCAGCCGGTCGGCCTCGTCGTCGAGGTCGAGCGCGACCCCGAGCTTCCCGGCGTTGCGGAACGTCCAGTAGAGCGAGTGGTCACCGTCGCGGGGCGCCATCGAACGCGACGCCGCGCCGCCGGGGGGCTCGACCCGGATCACCTCGGCCCCGAGGTCGCTCAGGAGCCGGCCGCACAACTCGCCGCGGCCGTCGGTGAGATCCACGACGCGGTATCCCGTCAGCGGTCGACGCGGCACGATGTTCCCCTTCGCTCGAGCCCGAACCGATCGTAGATGGATCGGCGGCCGGGACATACTGTCGCGCGGTGCTGACCACCACCATCGGGGCGTTCCCCAAGCCGCCCGAGGTCCCGATCACCGACTGGTTCACGATCACCGACGGCGACTACACGTCGGCCTACCTCGACGAGTTGGCGGTGGCGGGCGACGACGTGGTCGCCGTGCTCGACCGGGCGACCGCCGGGGTCGTCCGGGCCCAGGTGGAGGCGGGCATCGACATCCCGACCGACGGCGAGATCCGGCGCGAGAACTACATCCACTACCAGTGCCGGCACCTGGGCGGCATCGACTTCGCCACGCTCACCCGGGTGCGGATGCGGGGCACGACCGACGCCCTGCTGCCCACCGTGACCGGCGACATCACCCCGGGGCCGTCACCGCTGGTGCGGGACTGGACGGTCGCGACGGCTGCCACCGACCGCCCCGTCAAGATGACGCTCCCCGGCCCGATGACGATCGTCGACAGCACCGCCGACGTCCACTACGGCGACGACCGGCGACTGGCCGCCGACCTGGCCGTCGCGCTCAACGCCCACGTGCGCGAACTCGCCGACGCGGGCTGCGAGTGGATCCAGATCGACGAGCCGGTGATGGCCCGCAAGCCGGGTGATGCCCTCGCATGGGGGATCGACACGCTGGCCCGCTGCTTCGAGGGCGTCGCCGACCACGTGACCCGGGTGACCCACGCCTGCTGCGGCTACCCGGCCCACCTCGACCAGGTCGACTACGAGAAGGCCCCCCGCACCGCCTACCTCGACCTCGCCGCCGCCCTCGACGACGCGCCGATCGACGCGGTGTCGATCGAGGACGCCCACCGGCACAACGACCTCGACGCCCTGCTCCCCCGCTTCGCCCGCACCACCGTGATCCTCGGCGCGGTGGCCATCGCCTCGAGCCGGCTCGAACCGGTCGCGGAGATCCGGGCCCGCCTCGGGGACGCAGCCGAGCGGGCCCCGGCCGGGGTCATCGCCGCCCCCGACTGCGGGCTCGGCTACCTGCCGACCGAACTGGCCCTGGCCAAGCTGCGCAACCTCAGCGAGGCCGCGCACTCGCTCAGCTGACGTCGACGGCGTCCACCGGCCGGTGCGCCGGCCAGTCGAACGCCGTCTCGAGCTGCGCGGCGAGCGAGAGCAGCCGGTCCTCCCGGCCCGGTGGACCCACCAGGCTCACGGAGAGGGGCAGCCCGTCGTCGTCGAACCCGACCGGCACGGCGGCCACCGGTTGGCCGGTGTAGTTCCACACCGCGGTGAACGGGTAGACCCGCGACATCCCGAGCACCGTGCGCAGCGCCCCCCGGCCCCGCCACTTCCCCACCGGGACCGCGGGGGTGCCCGTGGTCGGGGTCACCAGCACGTCGATGTCGTCGAACACGGAGTTGATGCGGGCGGCGTGGGCCGTCTCCCGGGAGAGGGCCCGGCGCAGCGCCCGGTCGGGAACCAGCCGGCTCAGTCGGGCGAACCCCCGGGTGCGGTCCTCGAGCCGGTCCGGATGCGGCACCTCGTCGAAGTGGGACCGGATCCCCCGCAGGTAGAGCGCGACCACGTCGTTGCCCACCATGCGGTAGTCCGGGGTCCGTTCCGTCACCTGATGGCCCAGCGACCTGAGCGCCTCGGCCGCGGCCGCGACGGCCCGATGGGCCGAATCGGCCACCTTGGGCGGCAGCAGCGCCCGGACCGCCGTGGTCGACGTGCCCACCCGCAGCCGGGGCGGGCGGGCCCGGGCCGCCTCGACCCACGACCCGTCGTGGGCGGGCGCGGCGTGCGCGTCGCCGGGCGCGGGCCCCGCGGCCACGTCGAGCCACAGCGCGGTGTCGACCACCCGGCGGGTCAGGCAGCCCGTGCGCGACATCCCGTACCAGTGCTCCGCCTCGGGCATGAGGCTGATCCGCCCCCGGTGGGGCAGGAGCCCGAACAGGCCGCAGAGGGCGGCCGGGATCCGGATCGAGCCCGCCCCGTCGGAGGCCGAGGCCGCCCCCACCAGCCCGGCCGCCACCGCCGCCGCCGAACCACCGCTCGACCCGCCCGGGGTGCGGGTGAGCATCCACGGGTTGCGGGTGTCGCCGGCGGCGTCGGTCTCGGTGAACCCGCAGATGGCCAGCTCGGGCAGGTTGGTCGTGCCGAGGATCACCGCCCCCGCCTCGCGGATGCGACGCACGTGCTCGGCATCGTCGGGGGCGGGCTCGTCGTAGGCGTCGGTCCCGTGCCGGGTGACCTCGCCGGCGATGTCGAGTTCGTTCTTGAACGCGACCGGCACCCCCAGCAGTGGCGCCGACGCCCCGGCCGCCAGGCGTTCGTCGGCCACCGCGGCCGCGGCCCGGGCCTGGTCGGCGAACACGTCGCGGAAGGCGTTGAGCTGCGGGTCGATCCGCTCGATCCGGTCCAGGTAGACGTCGACGAGCTCCCGCGACGAGACCTCCCGGGACCGCAGCAGGTCGGCCTGGGCGGCGATGCCGGCGAAGGCCAGGTCTTCGGCGTCCATACCGCGAAATCTAGCTCCCCGGATCAGGACAGTTCGAAGGTCACTCCCGCTCGGTCCCGTAGATGCCCACGAAGCTGACCATCTCGCCCGGATACCCGCCGAGGTTGTGGGTGAGGCCGAGCGTGCGATCGGTCTCGGGGATCCGCCGGTCGTCCGGTGCCTCGCCCCGGAGCTGGAGCCACACCTCGTAGAGCATGCGCAGTCCCGACGCGCCGACCGGGTGGCCGAACGACTTGAGGCCGCCGTCGGTGTTGACGGGGAGCCGGCCGTCGAGCCCGAACGCGCCGTCGAGCACGTCGCGCCAGCCCTCGCCGGGGTCGGAGAACCCGAGGTCCTCCATGAGCACGAGCTCGGTCGGGGTGAAGCAGTCGTGGACCTCGGCCATGGCGATCTCGGACCGGGGGTCGGTCACGCCGGCCTGGGCGTAGGCGTCGTCGGCCGCCCACCTGCTCTCGAGCAGGGTCGTGTAGTCGTAGTCGGGATCGAGCGATCCCGCCCCGGTCCCGGCCACGAACGACAGCGCCTTGACGTACAGCGGATCGTCGCAGTACCTCGCCGCGTCCTCGGCCCGGCACATGATCACCGCCGCCGCCCCGTCGGCCACCCCGGCACAGTCGAACACCGACAGCCGCCCGGCCACCGCGGCCATCTGGCAGATCTGCTCGGCCGACGTCTCCCGCCGGAACTGGGCGAGCGGGTTGCGGGCCCCGTTGAAGTGGTTCTTCTCCGCGATCTTGGCCACCACGTAGCGCAGCTCGTCCTCGTCGACCCCGTACTTCTGCGAGTAGGCGGGAAGGATCAGCGAGAACATCGCCGCCGCGGTGAGGGTGCGCTGGGTGCCGTCGGTGGGGATCGGGAAGGCGTTGAGCCCCTGGTAGCCGCCGTCCTTGACCTTCTCGGCCCCGAGGGCCATCACCACGTCGTAGGCCCCGGACGCCACCGCGTAGGCCGCCTGGCGCATGGCCTCGGAGCCCGTGGCGCAGTAGTTCTCGACCCGGGTGATCGGCTTGCCGTGGATCTTGAGCGGCCCGCCCATGGCCAGGCCCGACGCGGCGGACTGCGAGGTCCCGAACCAGAAGGCGTCGACGTCGTCCTGGGCCACGCCCGCGGACGCGTAGGTGGCCTCGGCGGCGTCGATGATCAGGTCGTCGAGCGACTTGTCCCAGTGCTCGGCGAACGGGGTGCACCCGACGCCGATGATCGCGACCCGGTCCTTGATCCCGTGCGAGGCCACGTCAGCCCTCCTCCCTCACCGGCCGCACCTTCCAGAAGTAGTTGTGGATCTCGTCGGCGGTGAAGAGCCGGCGGAAGGTCGGCTCCACCCGGCCCCCGACCTCGACCTCGTCGGGATTCACGTCGGTGAGCTCGAGCGGCGCCCGGCCCCCACCGTCGAAGTCGACGACCGCGAACACGACCGGCGGGCTCGGGGAGTACACCAGCCTGTCGACGGTGAAGCTGACGATCGTGCCCCGGACCTCGGCCATCGGCACCGGCTCCATGTCGTCGACGGCCCCGCCCTTCTCGGAGACCCGGGCCGGCGGCAGGTGGATCATCCCCGTGGCCCGGTCCCGGGAGCCGACGAAGCCGAACTTCCAGTCCTCGCGACGGTGCGCGGCGGAGGCGGAGGGCCGGTTGGGTGGGGGCCGGTTGGGCGGCTCCACCGCCACCCGCCCCCGCCACCGCAGGAACGTCGCGTAGTCGACCTTCCCGCCACCGGCGGCCTGCGTCGCCACCGGCGCGGCCGGCCGGCGATCCGCGATCGCGTCGGTGGTCCGGACCACGATCACCTCCACGCCGTCGGCCAGCATCACCACCGCGACGGTCTCCCCCGGTCCGGCCCCGTCGAGGGCGTGGGTCAGCAGCAGCGCGGGATGCGCGGCGCCGGTCGTGCCGACCGTGCCCGAGAGGTCGTCGACGAGCCGCGCCGCGTCGACCCCGAGCGTCCCGGTGTTGCGCGTCACCGCCCGGGCGTGCATCCCGGTCACCACGAGATGGTCGATGTCGGCCGGGGTCAGGCCCGCGTCGGCGAGCCCGGCGGCGAAGGCCTGTTCCATCAGGGGCCGGTAGGCGACCTCGCCGAACCGCTCCTCCCACACCCGGGAGCGCTCGCCGCCGGGGAGGCGCCACCGTTCGAGGAACTCGTCGGTCGCCACACCGGCGCCGAGGAACTCCGCGATCACCGGGCCCGCGGTGTCGTCGCCGACCACCACCGCGGCTGCCCCGTCGCCTCCCGCGACCTCGTCGGCCGAGGTGGCCATGCCGTCACGCAGATCGGCGGAGACGACCAGGGTCGTGCCCGTTCCCTGGAGCGCGGTCCGCAGCGCGCCGATCCCGGAACGCAGCGCGCCGCCGAGGTCGAGCGCCCCCACACCGGTGTCGAGCCGCAGGGCGGCGTGGACGGCCGTGGCGTTGGTCTTCTCCAGGTAGGCGGGGCTGGCGGTGGCGAACCACAGCGAGTCGACGGCGGCGTCGCCCGCGTCGCGCATCGCGATCCGGGCCGCCTCGACGCCCATGGTGGTCGTGTCCTCGTCGTAGGACGCCACCGCCCGGGTCCCGGCGCCACCCCCCGTGCCGAAGAAGGCCGCGACCTCCCGCCGGTCGAGACGCCCGTGGGGGACGTAGGCCCCGGCTGCGATGATGCCCCGCATACGTCTCCCCGGTGGGCTGGGCGATCAGGCGGACCGTCAGACCATACCGGCCCGTTCCTGGACCACACTTGTCGGATGCACGAGCCCCGTGGCGACGAGACGGTCGAACTCCTCCGGACCCTGATCCGCAACGCCTGCGTCAACGACGGCACGCAGGAGTCGGGCCAGGAGGTCCGCAACGTCGAGGTCCTGGCCGCGCTGCTGGAGGGGGCCGGGCTCGACGTCGAACGCTACGAGGCCGCCCCCGGCCGGGTCTCTCTCGTCGCCCGCATCGAGGGCCGCGACCCCGCCGCACCCAGCCTGTGTCTCAACGGCCACACCGACGTCGTGCCGGTCACCGCCGACGGCTGGCGCGAGGACCCCTTCGGCGGCGAACTGATCGACGGCGAGGTGTGGGGCCGGGGTGCGGTCGACATGCTCAACCTGACCGCCTCGATGGCGGTGGTGATGCGCAACCTCGCCGACGGCGGCTTCCGGCCCCGGGGCGACCTCGTGTACTTCGCGGTGGCCGACGAGGAGGCGGGCTCGGCCCACGGCGCCCGCTGGATGGCCGAGAACCATCCCGACGTCATCACCACCGACTACGTCCTCACCGAGAACGGGGGCCTCCACGGCGGTACCGCCGAGGCACCCGCCGTCACGATGACCGTCGGCGAGAAGGGGGTGGCCTGGCGGCGGTTGCGGGTCAGAGGCGTCCCCGGTCACGGATCGAAGCCCTACCGGGCCGACAACGCCCTCGTGAAGGCGGCGGCGATCGTCCAGCGGCTGGCGGAGTACGGCCCCGCACCCCGCTTCCACGAGCTCTGGCGGCCCCAGGTCGAGAGCCTCGGTCTCGACGACGACGCCACGGCTGCGCTGCTCGACGAGGATTCGATCGAGGCCGTGCTCGCCGCCATGCCCGACGCCAGCGGGGCCGGCTTCCTCCACGCCTGCACGCACACGACGTTCTCCCCGAACGTCGCCGTCAGCCAGACCAAGACCAACATCGTCCCCGACGTGGTCGACATCGACGTCGACGTGCGGACGCTGCCGGGCGAGGGACCCGACGAGGTCGACGCCCACCTCCGGGCCGCGCTGGGCGACCTCCACGGCCAGGTCGAGACGACGGCCCTGATGAACGACCGGGCGTCGATCTCCCGGACCGACACCGCCCTCTGGGACTCGATGGCGCGGGCCGTGGCCCGACCGTTCCCCGCCTCGCGAATGCTGCCCAACCTGACGGTCGGCTTCACCGACGCCCGCGTCCACCGCGACCTGGGTGCGATCGCCTACGGCGCCGGCCTCATGAGCCCGGCGCTGTCGCCGTCGGAGTACGGGGCCCGCTTCCACGGCAACGACGAACGCATCGACGTCGAGTCGCTCCACCTCACCACCCGCTTCTTCCACGACGTGGTGATCGACCTGCTGGGCTGACTCCGGGTCAGAGCCCGGCGGCGGCCCCGGTGAGCGCCCGGGGGTCGGCCGCCCCGGCGAGGGAACCGTGCTCGGTCACCTCGATCACGTGTGCGTGGCCGACGTCGGTGTGCGGTGCCTCGCCGACGGCGTGGCCCCTCGCCACGAGCCCCTCCCGCACGGCGGGGTCGACGTGGTCCTCGAGGTCGACCCGTCTGCCGACCCCGTGCTGCCAGGTGTCGAACCCGCTCCCCTCGACCGCGGGTGAGAGCTTCCAGCGCCCGGCGCCGACGGCCCGCCCGGGATCGCGACCGTGCACGAGCGACGCCACCAGGAGCTGGAGGACGATCTGGGGTTGCGCGTCGCCGCCCATGGAGCCGAGCACCGAACGGAGCGATCCGTCGGGCCGGGTGACCAGGGCGGGCGACAGCGTGTGGGGTGGACGACGGCCCGCCCGGTACTCGGCGGGATGCCCGGGCGTCAGGGAGAAGCCCAGGCCCCGGTCGTGGAGGAAGATCCCGCTGGTGCCGGCGACGATGTGGGCGCCGAACCCCGACGCGTTCGAGTTGATCAGCGACACGCCCGTCCCGTCGCCGTCGACGACGCACAGGTAGGTGGTGTCGCCGTCGAAGGCCGGCACCTCGAGATGCCCGGCCCGGTCCGGATCGATCGCGGCCCGCCGGGCCGCGATCCGCGCCGGGTCGAGCAGNNGTCGAGCAGTTCGGCGGGATCGGCCCGGTCGTGGAGCACGACCGGCCGGTCGTGGCCGGCCTGGACCGCGGCCTCGACCAGGAGGTGGGTCGCAGCCCCGTCGTCACCGGTGAGATCGAAGCCGTCGGCGATGGCGGCCGACAGCAGGCTCAGGTACCCCTGGCTGGTGGGGGGCGGGCTCCAGATCCGGTGCCCGAACGCCTCGACCGAGATCGGATCGACCCACCGGGCCTGCCCCTCGTCGAGGTCGGCGGGCACGAACTCGTCGGGCCCCGCCGCCAGCAGACCCTCGCCGAACTCGCCGCCGTAGAACCCCTCACGACCCCGGGCGGCGATGGCCCGCAGGGCCCGGGCCGACCCGGGCCGGGTGACGAGTTCCCCCGTGCGGGGGGCCGGCGGCAGTTCGTTGTGGGCCACGCCGGCCACCAACGGGGCGGCCCGGGACAGCAGGGGCGCGACCGGGAACCCGTTCTCGGCCAGACCGATCGCCGCGGCGAACACCTCGTCGAGGGGGAGCCGGCCGAACCGCTCGTGGAGGGCCAGCCACCCGTCGACCGCACCCGGCACGGTGGTCGCCCGTATGTTGCCCTTCAGCGGGATGCGGGTCAGCCCCTCGGCCCGGGCCTGATCAGGATCGGCCCCCGACCCCGCCCTCCCCGACGCGTCGAGGGTGGCGGGCGGCGCGCCCGGTGCGTGATGGACGAGCGCCCACAGGTCCCCGCCCATGCCGCA
>JABAOE010013580.1_pt2 | contig 10025 bp, 11 predicted proteins | sample 7062141 | NCBI WGS metagenome assembly JABAOE01 (sample SAMN14538627, study PRJNA623070) | marine sediment metagenome | biome: marine biome [ENVO:00000428]; feature: marine pelagic biome [ENVO:01000023]; material: deep marine sediment [ENVO:00002113] | place: India: Gulf of Khambhat ...
GTAAAGGCGGCATCGCTGATTTTGCGGCTGAGAGCCCTGGGGATATCCGACCGGCGGCTCCTCAATGCCATGGAGACCGTGCCGCGCGAAATATTCGTGCCACCGGAATTCGCCGAATATGCCTATGACGACCGCGCCCTGCCGATCGGCTGCGGCCAGACGATCAGCGCTCCGTCGGTCGTCGCTCTGATGACGGCACAGCTCGATGTCCGGGATCGTCACAAGGTGCTGGAGATCGGCACCGGCTCCGGCNNTGGTCAGAGAGGCGGAGACGCGGTGGGAGGCGCTCAATCTCAGGAACATCACCGCCATGACCGGCGACGGCACGGCGGGTTGGTCGCCGCAAGCGCCGTTCGACCGCATTCTGGTCACCGCCGCGGCGGAGAAGGCGCCATCGAAGCTCGTCGCGCAGCTCGTCGATGGCGGCATATTGATCGCGCCGCTGGGACCGGCCGACAAGGTGCAGAGGCTGACGCTGTTTGAAAAGGACGGCGAAACGGTCGCGACCCGCGATCTGGGCGCCGTGCGGTTCGTGCCGCTGGTCTCCGGCATTGCGCAAAACCTGTGACGGTGCTTGCCACAGGCAGCGACGCGGCGGCGATTTTAACCGGTTTTCAACGTTAATGGTTTCTTCTTTGCCGCAGTATGTGCCGCGTGAGGAAGAAAATGCGTTCTCCGACAGCCGTAATCCATGTTCGCAAGCCGGCGAAAATCGCCCGCTTCGGTCTGCTCACCGCTCTGGCGGGGCTGGCCGCCGGATGCAGTTCCGACGCCATGCGCCTGACCGGACCGGCATTTACCGGATCGACCGCCAATCAGCAGGCGATCATCGGTAGCAGCGCCGAATATGTTGCGCCGGCCTATACCAATCCCTATCCCACGGTACCGATGCAGAGCGCAACGGCCGGCAGCGGCGTCGTCCAGCGACCCCTGCCGACACAGCAGGCCGGCACCGTTTCGACCTATCAAACCGGCACCTATTCACAGCCGACCGCGCCGGTCGCGCCGGCGGCGTCCGGTCCCAAGCCCTATACGCCGCCCAAGCCTTATGCCGGCACCGTCAAGCCGACACCGGGCAACGCCGCCACAGCCAAGGGCCAGCCGCCACAAACGCTCAACCAGCAGGCCGCCCGGATCGCCCGGCCGGCGACGCCGGCCAAGGTTCAGCCCGGCGGCAGCTATCGGGTCCAACCCGGCGATACCGTGTGGTCGATCGCCCGCACCCATGGCACGACAAGCGATGCGCTGATGGCGGCCAACGGCATGGCCGATGCGAGCTTGAAGATCGGCCAGTCGCTGGTCATTCCGGCCGCCGGCAGCGCGCCGGAAAAGGTGCAGGTCGCCAGCATCAATCCGGCGGCGGCGCCGCCGCCGCTGCCAAGGGCGCCCAAGACGCCAGAAGCGCCGCAAATCGCCGTGGCGCCACGCCCGCCCGATCCAGTGCCGGCCGGGCGCACACCGGCCACAGACACGCTGGCCGCACCGGCCGTGCCGGATATGCCTGGGGCATCGGATGACCGGTCGGAAGGCTTTCGCTGGCCGGTCCGCGGCCGCATCATTTCCAGCTTCGGCGCAAAGCCGAACGGCGAAAAGAACGACGGCATCAACCTTGCCGTGCCGGAAGGCACCAGCGTCAAGGCGGCCGAGGACGGCGTCGTCATCTATGCCGGCAACGAGTTGAAGAGCTACGGCAATCTCGTGCTGATCCGGCACAAGGACGGCTGGGTCTCCGCCTATGCCCATAACCGCGCCATCAAGGTCAAGCGCGGCGACGAGGTGCGCCGCGGACAGATCATCGCGGAGGCCGGCATGAGCGGCAGCGTGACCTCGCCACAGGTTCACTTCGAGCTGCGCAAGGGGGCAACGCCGGTCAATCCGCTCGACTATCTGGCGGAAGCCTAAGCGCGGGGCGACAGAGCCGGCTTCAGGCCAGCCTGACGCCTTTCCTGCCGGCCAGGTCCTGAACGAACTGCCAGGCAACGCGGCCCGACCGGCTGCCGCGCGTCGTCGCCCATTCCAGCGCCTCGGCTCGCCATTCGCTTTCCTCGGCGGGAATGGCGAAGTGGCCGATATAGCCGGCGACCATCGCCAGATACTGGTCCTGGCTGCAATTGTGAAAGCCGAGCCACAAACCGAAGCGGTCCGACAGCGAGACCTTTTCCTCCACCGCTTCCGACGGGTTGATGGCGGTGGAGCGCTCGTTCTCGATCATGTCGCGCGGCATCAGGTGGCGCCGGTTGGAGGTGGCATAGAAAACGACATTTTCCGGCCGGCCCTCAATGCCGCCTTCCAGGGCCGCTTTCAGCGATTTGTAGGAAGTGTCGCCCTGGTCAAACGAAAGATCGTCGCAAAACAGGATAAACCGCTCCGGTTGACCGCGCAGCAGCGCCATCAAATCGGGCAGGCTTTCAATGTCCTCACGGTGGATCTCGACAAGCTTGAGGCCCTTCGGCGGGTCAGTGGCCTCAGCGGCGATCGCCGCATGGACGGCCTTGACCAGCGACGATTTGCCCATGCCGCGGGCGCCCCACAGAAGGGCGTTGTTGGCCGGCAGGCCGGCGGCGAAGCGGCGGGTGTTCTCAATCAGCGTATCGCGGGCGCGGTCGATGCCGAGCAGCAGCGGCAGATCGACCCGGTTGACATCGGCGACCGGTTGCAGGCGGCCGGGATCGGGCTGCCAGATGAAGGCGCCGGCAGCGGCGAAATCCGGCGCTGCCACCTTGCCGGGCGCAAGGCGTTCGAGGGCGCCGGCAATGCGGCGCAGAATGTCGAAGTGTTGTTGATCCTTATCGGTCATATCCCAGCCCATGCCGCGCCGATGCCATCCGGCGGATGCGCTTATCACGGCTGTGGCCATCGTTGCAAAAGCCGTTCGGCGTGAAATTTGGCCGCATATCGCCGAGCGCGGCTGCAACGGCCCCGGGCAGACCCCAATTCGGCAGGGCGTGGATGCTTGCAATGGTGCGATTGAAGGCTATAGTCCGCGCGGATTTTACGGGTCCTGACGGACCGCGTTCGGAAAGGATTCCGGCCCATGTGGGTAACACCAGCCTATGCGCAAGGCATTGGCGGCGGCAATGATCTCATCGTTTCGCTGCTGCCGTTTCTGCTGATCTTCGTCATTATGTATTTCCTGATCATCCGGCCGCAACGCCAGCAGATGAAGCAGCGAGAGGCAATGCTGAGAGCCATCCGGCGCGGCGACACGGTGGTGACCGGCGGCGGCGTCATCGGCAAGGTGACCAAGGTCATCGACGATCACGAACTGGAAGTGCAGATCGCCGAGGGCGTCAAGGTGAGGGCGCAACGCAATCTCGTTGCTGATGTCCGGGCAAAGGCCGAGCCGGTCGCCAGCAACGCATCCTAGAGCGGATCATTCATGCTGTATTTCGCGCGTTGGAAAATCGCGCTGATCGCGCTGACCGTCCTGGTGGCCGTCGTCGTCGCTATTCCCAACCTGCTGCCGGCCGGCGTGGTGGCTTCGCTGCCGTCCTGGCTGCCCAACAAACAGCTGGTTCTTGGCCTTGATCTGCGCGGCGGCGCGCACCTGCTGCTACAGGTGGAACGCGACAGCCTGATTGAGGAACGGGCGGAAACCCTGGTCAGCGACATCAGGCAGGCGCTGCGGGCGGAGCGCATCGGCTACCGCAATCTGCGGGCGAACGGACAAACGGTGTCGCTGACGCTGCGTGATCCTGCAGATGCGAGCAGGGCGATGACCGCCCTGCAGCCACTGGCCAATCCGATCCAATCGGGGCTGTTTGGTCAGGGCACCGTCTCAGAGGTCGATCTGGCGCTGGATGGCGACAGAGTCACGGCAACCCTGAACGAGGAAGGACTGGAGGAGCGGGTCCGTTCGGCGGTGGAACAAAGCAAGAGCGTGCTTGAGCGGCGGATCAACGAACTGGGCACGACGGAACCGACGATCCAGCGCGAAGGCACCGACCGGGTGCTGGTGCAGGTGCCGGGCCTGGAGGACACGCGCCGGCTGAAGGACATTATCGGCCAGACGGCGAAGATGACATTCCACCTGGAATGCAGCGAAGGCTCGCTCGGCGCGGCGTTGCAGTCGCGGCCGCCGGCCGGCTGCGAGATCGCCGAGCCGGCCGACGAGCGAGACGGACCGATTCTCATTGAATCGCGGGCGCGGATTTCCGGCGACGATCTCGTCGATGCGCAGCCCGGCTTCGACCAGCGCTCCAACCAGCCGATCGTCACTTTCCGATTCAATACCCGCGGCGCGGCGATCTTCGGAACCCTGACGCAGGACAATGTCGGCCGGCGTTTTGCAGTCGTGCTGGATGACAAGGTGATTACCGCGCCTGTCATCCGCTCGCCGATTCTCGGCGGCTCGGGGCAGATTGAGGGCAATTTCACCGTGGAAAGCGCCCAAAATCTCGCGCTGCTGCTGCGCGCCGGCGCCCTGCCGGCCGATCTGACGATCATCGAGGAGCGCACCGTCGGGCCGAGCCTGGGCAGGGATTCCATCGAAGCCGGCCGCATCGCCGCGCTGATCGGCATGGTCGGGGTAATCGTCTTCATGATCGTCGTCTATGGCCTGTTCGGCGTCTTCGCCAATCTGGCGCTGGCCGCCAATATCGCCATGGTGTTCGGCATCCTGACGGCCTTGCAGGCGACGCTGACCTTGCCGGGCATCGCCGGCATCGTCCTGACCATCGGCATGGCGGTCGACGCCAATGTGCTGATCTTTGAACGGATCAGAGAAGAATTCAGGCTTGGCCGCACGGCGATCAACGCCATTGAGGCCGGCTTCAGCCGGGCGCTCGGCACCATCATGGATGCGCAAATCACGACGCTGATTGCCGCCGTCGCGCTGTTTGCGCTTGGGTCGGGGCCGATCCGCGGCTTTGGCGTGACGCTAGTCATCGGCATCATGACGACGATTTTCACGGCGTTTTTACTGACCCGGCTGATCGTCGCCACATGGGTGCGCAACAGCCGCCCGAAATCTGTACCAATCTGACCAGGACCCGACAGGCATGGCGCTCCGGCTGATCCCCGACGAGACCAAGATCCGCTTTATGAGCAAGGCGCCGGTGGCTTTTCCGGCGTCGCTGGTGGCCATGGCCGCGGCGCTGACGCTTTTTTTCGTCGTTGGCCTCAATCTCGGGATCGATTTCAAAGGTGGCACGCTGATAGAGGTGCAAAGTTCCGCGGCGGAGGCCGATATCGGCGATATTCGTTCTAGGCTCGGTGGCCTCGGTCTCGGTGATGTGGAGGTACAAGGCTTTGGCGCGCCCAACGAGGTGCTGATCCGGATTGAGGCGCAGCCAGGCGGCGAGGCCGGACAGCAGACCGCCGTGGAGGCGGTCCAGGAGACGCTCGGTTTTGCCGATTACCAGTACCGGCGGGTGGAGGTCGTCGGACCGAAGGTGTCGGGCGAACTGGCGCGCACTGGGACGATCGCCGTGGTGGTGACGCTGCTGGGCGTGCTGCTTTACATCTGGTTCCGCTTCGAATGGCAGTTCGCCGTCGGCGCCGTCGCCTCGCTGGTCCATGACGTCGTGCTGACGATCGGCTTCTTCGCCATCGTGCAGCTGGAATTCAACCTCTCCAGCATCGCCGCCATCCTGACGATCGTCGGCTATTCGATCAACGACACGGTCGTCGTCTTCGACCGGGTGCGCGAGACCCTGCGTAAGTTCAAGCAGACGGCGATCATCGATCTGATCGACCTGGCGGTCAACCAGACCCTGTCGCGAACCCTGCTGACGTCGCTGACGACGCTGCTTGCGCTGGGCGCGCTGTTCTTCTTCGGCGGCGCGGTCATCCGTTCCTTTACCGCGGCGATGATCTGGGGCGTGTTTATCGGCACCTACTCCTCCGTCTTCATCGCCGCGCCGCTGCTGATCTATTTCAAACTGCGGCCGGCCGCCGCCGGCGGCTCGACCGGCCCGGCCCAGGCCTGACATGGCAGCCGAAGACGGCGCGGCAGGTTCGGGCAGCGTCTTTCTGCAACCGGCGCGGTTTCCCGGTCGCGCGCCGATCGATGCCTACGGCAATGGCGGCTTCCGCTTTGCCGACATGTCACATCGCGGCTCGCTGCTGGCGCTGCCGTCGGGCATCCAAGCCTGGCAGGCCGTGTCGGCCGCCGATATCGATGCCGCGTCGTTGGCGCCGGTTCTGGCGGAAGCCCCGAGCATCGATATCCTGCTGATCGGTACCGGCGACGATCTTGTGTCGCTAGATCCGGCGACGCGGCAGCATCTTGCCGATGCCGGACTTGTCGCCGACCTGATGGCGACCGGCGCGGCGGTGAGGACCTTCAACGTGCTGTTGTCAGAAAACCGCGCCGTCGCCACAGCACTGATCGCCGTTGAGGATGCGCGCCCGCAAAAGGCGAAGCGGACCGCGAGAGGGTGAGCCGGCAATGGCCAGCGGCCCGGAAACCGGCGAGGCGCTGAGCCGCGATCTGGTGCGGCGCCACGACCGGCCGCGTTATTATGCGAGCCTGTTTGTGCCGGCGGAGCGGCGCGGCGCGCTTTTCGCCCTGTTTGCGCTGAAGGCGGAAGTGTCGCGGGTTGCGACGCTGGTCAGCGAGCCGGGCCTTGGCGAAATCCGTCTGCAATGGTGGCGCGAGGCGCTAGAGCGCGTCGCTTCGGGCGGGCCGGGCGAGACGCCGCCTCTTACGGCACTCGGCGCGGCGATGGCGCGACATCATCTGCCGGTGGCGCCGCTGACGGCGCTGATCGACGCGCATCGAAGCGACTTTTACGCTGACCCGCCGGCGACGATGGATGAGCTGGACGGCTTTCTGGGCGAGACGGAATCGGCGCTGTTCCAGTTGGCCTGCCTAGTCCTGGCGCAAAACGACACCGCGGCGGCGGGCAAAGCGACTGCCGAGGCGGCCGGCCACGCCGGCATCGCCTATGGCCTGTCGCGCCGGCTCGCCGCCATGGGGCGCGAGCTGGCCGGCGGCCGCTGCATTGTGCCGGCAGACAGGCTCGCCGCCCATGGTTTGAGTGCTGAGGCAATGTTCGAGGCGCCGCCGCCGGCTGCGGCGCTGGCCGTCGTTGCCGAACTGGCCGACAAGGCGACCGGGCATCTGGATTCCGCCATGGCTGCCGTCGGCGCCCTGCCGGCGCAGGTAAAGCCGGCGTTTCTGCCGCTTGTCGCGGTGCGCCCGCTGATTGCCCGGATCCGCGCCGCAGGTCCGTCCATCTTCGCCACGCCGGTTGCCGTTTCCGACCTCGCCGTGCTGGCGCGCATGCTTGTCGCCGCGATCAGGCCGCCGCGCGCCCGCCGGTCGCGCTGATCCAGCCGGCAAAATCGCGCCGGGCGCGGGCCGCCATGAGGCGTTTTTTCGCCCGGCCCCTTTCCTTGCCTTTCAGCCGCTTGCCGTCGATGGCGGCCGGCGCGGCGTCGACCGGCGCAAACAGGCCGAAATTGATGTTCATCGGCTGGAACGCGGCGCGGCCGTCGCTGTCATCGCTGAGATGGCCACCGGTGATGTGGGCCAGAAGCGCGCCGTGGGCGGTGGTCGGCGGCGGCGGCGCCAGGGCGACGCCGGCCAAGTCGGCGGCGGTGAAGCAGGCCGCCAGAAGACCGACGGCCGCCGATTCCACATAGCCTTCGCAGCCGGTCATCTGGCCGGCAAATCTGAGATGCGGCGCCGCCTTGAGCCGCAAGGTGGTATCCAAGAGCATCGGCGAATTAATGAAGGTGTTGCGGTGGATGCCGCCGAGCCGGGCGAATTCGGCGTCCTGCAGACCGGGGATCATGCGCAAGACGCGGAGCTGCTCGCCGTATTTCAGCTTGGTCTGGAAGCCGACGATGTTGTAGAGCGTGCCCAGCGCATTGTCCTGGCGCAGCTGGACGACCGCATAGAGCTTGCTATCGGGATGGCGCGGATTGGTCAGGCCGACCGGCTTCATCGGCCCGTACCGCAGGGTCTCGCGGCCGCGCGCCGCCATGACCTCGATCGGCAGACAGCCGTCGAAATAGGGCGTGTCCTTCTCCCAGTCGCGGAATTCCATCGTCTCGGTAGTCAGCAGCGCATCGATAAAAGCCTCATAGCGCTGGCGGTCCATCGGGCAGTTGATGTAATCGGCGCCGGAACCGCCGGGACCAGCCTTGTCGTAGCGCGACTGCAACCAGGCGATGCCCATATCGACGCTGTCGCGATAGACGATCGGGGCTATCGCATCGAAAAAGGCGAGCCCGTNNGTTTCGGCAATCGCGGCGGCGAGGCCGGCGCCGGTCAGCGGACCTGTCGCGATAATCGACAGGCCCCAGTCGGCGGGCGGCAGGGCCTCAATCTCACCGATTTCGACTGTCACATCGGGATGCGCCTTCAGCCTGCCGGTGACGGCGGCGGCAAAGCCGTCGCGATCGACGGCGAGCGCGCCGCCGGCCGGCACCTGGTGGGCATCGGCCATGGCCATGATCAGCGATCCGGCCTGGCGCATCTCCGCATGCAGCACGCCGACGGCGTTGTTCTCCGCATCGTCGGAGCGGAAGGAGTTGGAGCAGACGAGCTCGGCGAAATCGCCGGTCTTGTGGACCGGCGTCGCCGTTTGCGGCCGCATTTCGTGCAGCACGACCGGCACGCCGCGTTCCGCCAGCTGCCAGGCGGCCTCCGAGCCGGCCAAACCGCCGCCGACGACATGGACGGGGGAGCGGAGCTTGCTTGATGTCATAACCGGCATATGGCGCATGACGGCTGAGTAAAACAAGTCATGGCGGTGTTTGCGCGCCGACCGGATTTGGCTATGGTCCGGCCATGCGGGCGGCCGGAGCGATCATATTGGTTGTTGCCGCGGCGGGCCTGACGGCATGCGCCGCCCAATCGCTCTCCAGCTATGGCGACTGGTATGAGGCGCGGTCGGCAAGGCCACCGGTCGGCAAGCGGGTCTATGTCTGTCACGGCTATGGATGCCGATATACGACGCCGGTCACCTTCAGCGAATCGGAACTGGCAAGGATTGCGGCGCCGCTGCAGGTGGGGCTGGCCAATGCCGGGCAGGAACGGGCCGCGGTGGCGCGCTCCGTGCAGGTCTTTGAGCAGATCGTCGGACGCCGAGTCGGCACCGCTGCAGATCGCGGCAAGACCCAGATCGGCGGCGGCGACAAGAGCCAGCTGGATTGCATCGACGAGGCGACCAATACGACCAGTGTACTACTGATGCTGGAGGCGCGCGGCGCGCTGAAATATCACAAGGTCATGCACCCCGTTGCCCGCGGCTTCTTCCTCGACGGGCGCTATCCGCATGCCACCGCGGTGCTTGGCGAGAAAGCCGGCGAGGAGAAATGGGCCATCGATTCCTGGCCCGACGACAACGGCGAACCGCCTCTGGTGCAGCGGCTCNNCTCGCCTCGCGCCGCTCATCGGTCTGAGCGGCCGGCTCAGCGATCGCGGGCGAAAAAAGGCGCAAGGCCGGCCGGCCGTTGCGCCTTTGGCTGATTACCCGCCCGTGCGGGACAGGCGGATGCCCGCAAGCATTCAGAGAACGGACTGACGGGCGATGCGGTCGATGTCACCCCGGCTGATGCCGAGATCGTCCAGTTCGCGGCTCGACAGTCTCTCAAGCTCGCGAACGGTTGAGCGGTAACGCCGCCAGTTGCGATAGCGGCCAATGAGCGAAAGTCCCTTTGAAGCCATGCTTGTCACTCCTGTCGGAAATTGCCTGCTTCGGCCGCCATATAGTCCGCGATTTGCGATTTGTGCANNTTGTGCAGTGCAAAAAATGCATGGCTGATTTGCCGGAAATGCGGGGCGGGTTAACGGTTTATGCAAAGATTGCATCACCGCGGTTTTTGAGAAATCATGGCTTGGCTCAACGATTTCTTCGCGCATGCGCGTCGCTACCGCTTCCCTTATCGTCGCGTGCTGTTATTTCGGACATTGTGCAAAAGCGATCAGCCATGACCGATGCCGAATCCGGATTGTCGCCAGGCGCGCCGGTTATTGCCATTCGTGACGTGTCGAAAACCTACAGGGACGGGTTCACGGCGCTTTCCGACATCGATCTCGACATCGCGCATGGCGAGATCTTCGCCCTGTT
>JABAOE010000927.1_pt1 | contig 10024 bp, 8 predicted proteins | sample 7062141 | NCBI WGS metagenome assembly JABAOE01 (sample SAMN14538627, study PRJNA623070) | marine sediment metagenome | biome: marine biome [ENVO:00000428]; feature: marine pelagic biome [ENVO:01000023]; material: deep marine sediment [ENVO:00002113] | place: India: Gulf of Khambhat ...
CGGCATGAAAGGCGCCATCCGCCACCTCGCCCTCGACGGTGCCGGTGGCCAGGCGATCGTCGTCTGCGCCGATATCGCCGAGTACGCGCGCGGCAGCACGGGCGAACCGACGCAGGGCGCGGGTGCCGTGGCCATGCTGCTCGAAGAGGACCCGCAGCTCGCCGTCGTCGACCTGGTCGGTTCCGGCTCGGCCTCGGACTATCGCATCATGGACTTCCGCAAGCCCATGCTGCGCTTCTGCGGCCAGGACCGCTCCGAATCGCATCATGTCCAGGACTTCCCGGTCTTCAATGGCAAGTTCTCGACGACCTGCTACATTGACGAGACGCTGCAGGCCCTCAACGACATGTACGAGAAACGTGGCCTCGAGCCGGCGGCCTATCTCGATTCCCTGCGCAACGTGTTCATGCATCGCCCGTACCGGCGCATGCCCGAAACGGGCTGGGCCGTCTCCTACCTGTTCGCCCTGGCGCAGGGTGGCGACGACGCCCGCACCGAACTCACATCATACTGCGAGCCTGCCGGCATCGATGTGGATGCGATGATCAAGGAATTGGGCGCGGAGCCGGCGGTCGCGGCACTGGCAACCCCCGAGACGCTCAACTACGAAGCCTATCCGCTGACGATGGCTGTGCTGCGTAGCTTCCGGGCGACCGACAGGTTCAAAACCGAGGTGCTCGACAAGCTGCGGCTCGGCAGCGACGCGATGCGCGATCTCGGCAACCTGTACACGGCGGCGCTGCCCGCCTGGATGGCGGCCGGGTTCGAGCAGGCACTCAAAGAAGAATCTCTCGAGGTCGGTGAGGAAATCCTTACTCTCGGCTACGGCAGCGGTGATGCGGCCGAAGTCATCCCGTTCTTCATGGCCGAAGGCTGGCGCGAAGCGACACGCAGGATGCGCTTCACCGAGTCGCTCGAATTCGCGATCGATATCGACTTCGAACAGTACAAGGCCCTGCACGATGGCGGTCGGGTTACGGGACTCGACTACGAACCGAACAACGAGTTCGTCATCGACAGCGTCGGCACCACCGACGAGCGCCACTTTGCCGACCTCGGCATCGAGTACTACAAGTACATCGCCTANNTTGAACCAGGGCGTGAAGCGCTCCGGCTGTGACTCGAGTTCGGCGTCGAGCGCGGCGGGCGCTACGTAGCGCACCGCGGCGATCTCGCTGTCGTTCGGCCGCAGCTCGTCGCTCGTACGGCCCAGGAAGACATGGCAGAGCTCATTCTCCGAGCCGGCTTCGCTGAAGCGCGCCTCGTAGCAGAACCAGTAGACGTGCTCGAGTACTGTGGCGAAATTGAGCTCATCCTGCAGGCGCCTCGAGGTCGCGACGTCGAGCGACTCGCCGCGGCGCGGGTGGCTGCAGCAGCTGTTCGACCAGTAGCCGCCCCACAGGCGCTTCCCCGGCGCACGTTGCTGCAACAGCAGTTCGCCCGCCTCATTGAAGAGAAACAGTGAAAAAGCCCGATGCAGTACCCCGCCGCCGTCGTGCGCATCGGCCTTCGAGATGAAACCGATCTCGCGGTCGTCACGGTCGACGAGTATCAGTTCCTCGCTTTCCGAGGAGACGATCCGATGCTGGTCGTTCATAGCGTGTTGTAACCTCCCTGTCGCAGCGCTTCGCGAACCTCATCGATAGTGCCCGGGCATAACGCAACAATCGAACCGCCACCGCCCGCACCCGTCAGCTTGGCGCCCGTGGCCCCGGCCTGGCGGGCCAGCGAAACCATGCGTTCGAGCGCCGGCGTCGATACCCCAATACCGTTCAGCAGGCCATGACACAGGTTCATGAGGGCGCCGAGTTCCTGCCACTGACCCGCAACGAGGAGGTCGGCGCCGTCCCGACTCAGCCGATCCATTTCGTCGAAGATCGCATCGAAGTGCGCAGTAGCCTGCGCGTGACGCTTGCGCACGCCCGCGACCTGTTCGTCCGTCCGGCCTGTCTCGTCGCCCCATGCAACCAGGATCGGTGGTGCCTCAGCAAGATCGAGCGCGTCGTACTGCAGGCCGCCTGCATTCCTGAACAGCATCGGCGCCGCGTAGGTTGCGAGCGTGTTGTCGATACCGGATGGCGTACCGTGCGCCAGTTTTTCTACCTCGTAAGCAACCGCATTGATCGCTGCGACGTCAAGCCCGAGGCCGAGCTTTGCATTGAATGCCCGGGCGGTCGCCACCGCGACGGCAGCCGATGAGCCCAGCCCTTTGCCGAACGGCAGTCGTGAGGCGACGTCGATGTGCCAGTTGGTGTCCTCTACGCCGAGTTCTGCCAGGAGGCGTTTCACGTACTTCTCCGGCAGCTTGTGGCTCAGGGCGTCGGTTGCGGTCAGCCTGACGTGTACTGCATCGGGAATCGGCAGTGCCAGCGCGTGCCGTCCATACACGACGCCGTGTTCACCGAGCAGGATCACTTTGCCCGCGGCACTGCCGTCCGGCTCTTCGGTCTTCGCCCCCTGCACGTCGGCGAGGATTTCTCGCGCTTTCCAGTCCTTGATCTCGCCACTGGCAACCAGTTCTTTCACGACCTGGTCAAACTGCTCGCCGCTCGCGCCGGCCGCCGCGGCCACACTGCGCGCATGCAGCTTCATGTGGCCTGCCTGAATGCCGCTCGTTGCCAGCGCCCGCAGCGCCGCGAAGTTCTGCGCGAGACCCACCGCGGCCATGACCCCGGCCAGTTCCTCCGCGCTCTGCGCACCGGTCAACGCCAGCCCGAGCGCAGCCGCCGGGTTGCTCGATAAGGTGCCTCCCACCGTGCCGACCTTGAGCGGTATCGTGATCTCGCCCAGGAGGTCGCCGTTGTCGGCGACGGTCCAGCGCGTCAGCGCCCGGTAGTGGCCCGCAGCGGCCGCAAACGCGTGCGCGCCGGCCTCGATGGCGCGCCAGTCGTTGCCCGTCGCGACGGCCACCGCATCGACACCGTTCATGACGCCCTTGTTGTGCGTCGCCGCACGGTAAGGATCCACGAGCGCGATATCGTTCGCCAGCGCGATTGCAGCGCTGACCTCGGCATCCAGCGCAAAGCGCGCTCGCGCCGCGAACAGTGACCGGTCGGCCAGGTTCGACAGGATCCGTAGCGCCACCTCGCCTTCGCAGACTGCCGCGATGTCGGGCGCGATGGCCTCGCAGATCGAATTGACCAGGTTCGCGCCCATCGCATCGCGGGTATCCACAAGCACGTGCACGGCAAGCAGTGGCGAACCGTCGGGTAATGCGAACAGGCGCAACTCGATATCCCGTGCACCGCCGCCACGCTCGACCAGTCGGGGATGTACCGCGTTGGCAGCTGCAAGCAGCTCGCTTTTCGCATTCTCGACGGCGCTGATCGCATGATCGGGGTCGGCCATCCCGGTGACGTGCACCTGGCCGATCAGCAGCGATCCCGCGTTCTCGACCTCGAAGCCGCCCGAGCGCTTCGCGAGTGACGCAGCGCTGCTGAGGCCAGCGACGATCGACGGCTCTTCAACGACCAGGGGCACCACGCATTCGCGGCCGTTGACGACGAAATTCGGCGCTACGGCGAACGGCAGGCCGAATACGCCGATGACGTTTTCGATCATCCGGTCGGCGGCACCCACGGACACGACATGATGTCCGTCCCGCAGCCGGGCCGCAGTGTCAGCATCGAGCCAGCCGCCTTCCTCGAGGCGCGCGATGCGTTCGGCAACCGGGAGTTTGTAGATGCCCCTGAGGCTTGACGTATTCATCGAGACTCGAGCCTCACGCCGTTGGGGTCGAGTTCACAGGACACGACACCATGGATCAGCCCGGCACGATGCGCAATGAAGGCATCGAGCTCGGCCGCGTCGCGGCCGAACACGATGCCGATGTCACCGCCGCCGGCGCCGGCAGGTTTGTACACGAGTCCGTCGACCATCGCCGCGTCCGTCAGTTCGTCGTGGCCAGCATCGAATATGCCGAGATCGTGGTCAACACTGAACTGGCGCAGCGCGCCAATATACGTCACGTATTCGGTAAGAATCGCGTCGGCATCGCCGGCGCGCCACGCATCGGCGATCCGCGGCGCAGCCAGTAACAGAGCCGACCTCGATGCCTTCGTCGCCTGGTTCGCCAGTTGCTCGATCTTCGCCGCCGTGCTGGCCGATACTCCGGTCCAGATGACCCGAAATGCAAGTCCCTCCGGCCACGACAGCGGTTTCACTTCTTGCTTGCTACGCGTGTACTCGAACAGACCGCCGTACACGGCTGCGGCAACGTCGATGCCGCTGCCCCTGCCGCCTTGCAGGCGATGATGCGCCGCGAGCGAATCCTCGTACACCTCCGTCGTATTCCCGAGTGCCACTGCCAGCGCCACGGTGACCGCGGCGCTCGAGCCGATGCCGATCTTCCTGCCGTTCTCGGCAAACGCTCTCGTATCCAGTTCGATCTCGCGGGAAGGTCGCTGCCCACCGGTCACGGCATCTACGACGGCAGAACGGCCCTCACCCTCAAAGCCTGGTGTACTGACATGGCACTCGTCATCGGCGCTTGCATCAACCGTCACCACGGCGCGACGATTCACCGCCATGCAGATCGCGGGCGCATCCCAGAGCACGGCGTACTCGCCGGCCAGGACAATCTTGCCCGGTGCAGACGCTATTACCGTCACGTGTCCGTCTCCAGTCGCGCACCCTGGCCGAGTCCCGTCGTCATGAAATCAGTCACTCCGTCAGTCCCGCGTAATGCTGCTTCGACTACCGGAACGGCATCCGGCAGGCACACGGCTTTCACCTGGGGCCCCGCATCGATCGTGAAGAACACGTCGACACCCTCGCCCTGCAGCCGTCGAATCGTCTGCAGGCAGCGCATGGTCGCCGCATTCCAGTAGACCATTGGCGGCCGTGCCGCCCACATGACCGAGTGCATCTTGAGGCAGTTGTGTTCGGCGATGGCGGCCAGCTTCGAAAATTCCCGGTCGGCGATCGCGGCACGCGCCACCGCGAGCTCCTCTGGCTGTTGCTCGACCCAGCGCGCATAGAACGGCGAGGTCCGGCGACTGATCTCCATCGCCTCGGTCGAGCCTACGGGCTTCGGTCCGGTCTCGGTGATCGCGACGACCACAGCCAGGGGCCAGTCCTCCGCGGCACAGATCTCGCGCACCGCGATATCGTCGCCTGCGTTCGACAGCTCCACGAACCCGCCGAGCAGTGAACGGGCTGCTGAACCCGACGCCTGTCCTGCAAGGCTTGCCAGCTCGGCGGTCGTGTACGACTTGCCGGCGGCAGCCGCGCCGGCCACTGTGAGCGCCGCAAACGAGGACGCCGACGAGGCCAGGCCCGCTGCAATCGGGAAATTGCAGTCGCTGACGATGCGAGCACCGGGTCGGTTGGTTCCTGCGATCCTGTCCAGGCACGCCGAGAGACGCGGCAGCATCTTCTCGTCGGGTACGCCGTTGACCGTCAGCAGGTCACCGCCCAGCGCGTCATCAAATGCCACCCTCATACGCGTATGGAGGTCCCGCAAGGTGATCGAGATCGAACCCACCGCCGGCAGGTTGCGTTCAACGTCGCGTTTTCCCCAGTACTTGATGAGTGCGATATTCGGCTGTGCAATGGCCGTCGCCTGCATGCCGGCCGTACCTCGATGTCGTGCAACGGACGCGAATTATATAAGCTACACCACCCCGGTTGCGCAGGAAGATGCGTTGAGCACCCAGTTCAAGGATCGAGTCAGCGAGTACCAGGCGCGTGTCGACGCTCGCCTGGATGACGCTTTGCCCCCGGTCGACGTGGCGCCCCAGCGCTTGCACGAGGCGATGCGCTATGCCGTGTTCAATGGCGGCAAGCGCGTACGCCCCTTGCTCGTCTACGCCGCCGGCGAGTGTCTCGGCCTTGACCCCGACCTGCTCGACGCCCCGGCCGTCGCCATTGAACTCATTCACGCGTTCTCGCTGGTACACGACGATCTGCCGGCGATGGACGACGACGACCTGCGGCGTGGCAAGCCGACCGCGCATGTCCGGTATGACGAAGCAACCGCAATCCTCGCGGCCGACGCTCTCGTGCCGCTCGCGTTCTCGGTCATCGCCAACCTCGAGGCCGCCTCCACCGCATCGCGCAACGCCGTCGTGCGACTGATTGCCGACGCCTGCGGCTCAGTCGGCATGACCGGTGGACAATCGATCGACCTCGCGGCTGAAGGCCACACGCTGACCGCCGAGGAGCTCGAGCACATGTACGCGCTCAAGACTGGCGCACTGATACACGCATCGATCGTCTCGGCCTGCCTGCTCTCCGAGGAGCTCGATCAGAACCGCTTCGACGAACTCGACCGGTTCGGCCGCGACATCGGCGTTGCGTTCCAGATCAAGGACGACATTCTCGATGTCGAGGGTGACACGAATATCATCGGCAAGCCGTCCGGCTCGGACGAAAAGCTGGGCAAAGCAACCTACCCCTCCCTGTTCGGCCTCGAAGCGTCGCATGCACGTTGTGACGAATTGCTCGACAGCGCCCTCGGCAGGCTCCGCTGCTGCGACGGGCCCTCCACCCCGCTCGAGTGGCTCGCGCGCTACATCGTCGAACGCGGCAAGTAGTCGTGCCGGCGTCAACACGCAGCATCCTGCATGTTGACATGGACGCCTTCTACGCGTCGGTCGAACAACGCGACAACCCGGAACTGCGCAGCAAACCGCTCGTCGTGGGCGGAACCACCAATCGCGGTGTCGTCGCTGCCGCCAGTTACGAGGCGCGCAGGTTCGGCATCCGTTCCGCCATGCCCATGCGTGACGCACTCCGCCGCTGCCCCGACCTGCTGCGGGTCCGCCCGCGCATGGCGCATTACCAGTCCGTCTCGAAGCAGGTCTTTGCGATCTTCAGGCGCTTCACGCCGCTCGTCGAAGGCCTGTCGCTCGACGAAGCCTTCCTCGACGTCACGGACAGCGTGTCCCTGTTCGGCTCACCCGTCGAGATCGCCCGTTCGATCAAGCAACAGATTCGCGAACAGACCGAACTCACGGCATCGGTCGGCGTTGCCGAGAACAAGCTCGTCGCGAAGATCGCCTCGGATCTCGATAAACCCGACGGCCTGACCGTGCTCTACCCGCCCGACTACGAGCAGCGTCTCGACCCGTTACCCGTCTCCGTGATACCCGGCATCGGCAAGAAGACGCTCGAGCGCCTTGATGGCACCGGCATCGCCACGGTACGTGATCTGCGCCTTGCCGAGGACCGTGTGCTGAGGCCCGTCTTCGGCCGTTTTACGCAAAAAACCAGGGACCGCGCCGCCGGCATCGACGACCGTCCCGTCGTCTCCGAGCGCGAGGACAAGTCGATCAGCACCGAGGAAACCTACGATACCGATCTCGCCAGCCGCGAAGACATGGAGCGCGAACTGCTGCGCCTGTCCGAACGCACCGCGGCGAGGCTCAGGAAAGCCAACCTCGCGGCCGGCACCGTGCAGGTCAAGATCAGGCAATCTGATTTCTCGACTTGCACGCGGCAGCGCAGCGCCAAACCACACGTGAATGGCACCGACCAGCTTTACGCCATCGCCCGCGACCTGTTGCAGACCTGGCTGTCAGAGAACCCGGATGCCGAAATCCGCCTGCTCGGCGTCGGCGGCAGCAATCTCGCCCCGGCTACCCAGCAGGACCTGTTCGGCTTCGGCCAGAGCGACGACGAATCACCAATCGACAAGACCGTCGATCAGATCAGGGACAAGTTCGGCAGCAGCGCACTCGGGCGCGCGCGAACGCTGGATAAGGACTAGGACTCGCTCTGCAGAAGCCCGCCTAGCGGGCGACAACAACCCTCCTTGTGGGAGGCAGCTCGCTGCCGACATTTCTCACCGTCTTGCCCCGATTACAGGCGCCAAAAGTCGATTTAACCGTCTGTTTTTCAATGGCTTTTCATCTAACTACTGTGTATAATCACAGTTGTTTCCTGCCCCTCTTTTTACGTGACCAGGAGCCGTCATGAGACCTCGAGATACCGCTGTTCCCAACCTCGTTTCCATCGAAGAACTCGATAAGACTATCCGCACCCTCTGCACCCGCATCAATGCCGCCACCTATGAACTGCTGGTCATGATCCGCGAGTTCGAGCAGCGCGGTGGCTACCTCAAGTACGGCATGCACAACACGATCGAGTGGCTGGCGTGGCGCTGTGACCTCGCCGATGGGACGGCCCGCGAGAAGGTCCGGGTGGCTCGCGCACTGGGCGACCTGCCTTTAGTGAGTACGTCGTTCTCGACCGGCGAGCTTTCCTACTCCAAGGTGCGCTCGTTAACTCGTGTCGCGACCGCGAAGAATGAAGACGATCTCGTTTCGTTCGCCCTGCGTCACACGGCATCGCAGGTGGCCGAGTACTGCGCCGAATTACGGATGGGACTGCCCGAATCGCTCGGTTTTGCAGAGAGGGCCTTTGCCAATCGCTCACTGCGTATTAAGAGGAATGGCGAGAAGGGCACGATGTCCATTGTTGTCGACCTGCCGCTGGATGCCGGTGAACTAGTTGAGAAGGCATTGGACAAGGCCAGAGATGATGAATGCCTGCAGATCCCCGATCTGGTCGATACCGCGTGGTCAAAGCGCCAGGCCGATGCCTTTGTCACGATGCTCAAGGAGTACCTGGGTGGTGGCGACGAAGGTAACGGCACCTCCGACAACTACCTGGTCAATATCCACGTGGATCAGTCGGCCTTGTCTGAAGGCGTAGGACGTTCCTCGCTGCCGATCGAGGCGGTGAAGCGCCATTGCTGCGATGGCAAAGCCATCGTGATGACCGAGACGAAGGACGGTAACCCCTTAAGCATCGGCAGAAAGTCCCGCATCGTGCCCAGGGCCATCGAGCGTGCCGTAAGAGCCCGAGACCACCACTGCTGTTCCTTCCCGGGCTGCCGCAACAGGCGCTTCCTGCACATCCACCACATCGAGCACTGGTCAAACGGTGGCGAGACTGCCCTCGATAATCTGATGCTGCTGTGCACCCGACACCACACGGCCGTACATGAAGGCGGCTTTACGATCCGCAAGAATTTCCGCGACCAGTGGACCTTCTACCGTCCCGACGGCATCGCGGTACCGGACTGCGGTTATCACGCTGTCGATATGGTCGATGAAGGCGCGGGTCGTGAATACGCAAATCCACCACGTGGTGGATTGTTGAGCGCCGTGGAAAAACTCGTCAACGAGCCGCCCCCACCACCGTATCTGCATTGACTCAGGTGTAGGAGCCCGCCATGCGGGCGATAGATCAAAGACCAATCACTTCCGCCGGGCCGCGGACAGCCAGCACTTGAGCGACCGCTTTTCTCAAAACCGGCCGTTCGAGTGGCTGTTTTTGATGATTTGTGACCGGCTGCTTACGGCCATTAGCGGTCGCTGCAATTACGACGCATATTGCCGCCAGGGTCCAGTTGCCGCTACCCTATTCGGATAAGAACAAGCAAAAACAATACGGGGACACTCTATGAATCGCTACATCAAGATTGCGCTCGCCGCGTTTGCATCGCTTTTCTGCCTTTTTTACGCAATACAGAACATGGCCAACCTTGGTCCGGCCGAATGGTTCGTCGGTACGATGACATCAATGGAGGGTCATGACGCTTACCCAAATACTTTCGCATTTGCCGTCAAATCGCCGATCCTGGTGAAGACAATGTTGTGGATCATCATTCTGCTCGAACTGGCTGCTGGACTACTCGCCGGAAAGGGCGCAATCGATCTGTTTGGCAAACGAAGCGGCAGCAGCGAGGAGTTCAACGAAGCGAAAACCTATGCGCTATTTGGGACAGGTCTGGCAGTTGTCATCTGGTTTGGAATATTCGGCGCCTTTGGCGGCGCATTCTTCCAAATGTGGCAAGTCGAAGCCGGCCTTAACGCGCTCAGAGATGCCTCGTTTTTTGCACTGCAGCACGGTGTTGTGTGGATGATTATTCGAGCTGAGGACGGGTAGGACCAGTCAGTCGCGAGATACTGATCGGGTCATTTCCCGGACGGCTGGTTCGGGTCAATACCGGACAGTTTAGCTCAAATCAGTCGAATGGCTGTTTACTGGTATGGCCCCAATAAAACGGACCACT
>JABAOE010001416.1_pt4 | contig 10024 bp, 7 predicted proteins | sample 7062141 | NCBI WGS metagenome assembly JABAOE01 (sample SAMN14538627, study PRJNA623070) | marine sediment metagenome | biome: marine biome [ENVO:00000428]; feature: marine pelagic biome [ENVO:01000023]; material: deep marine sediment [ENVO:00002113] | place: India: Gulf of Khambhat ...
GGCGGACGATCGCGTGGTTGTCGTGACACGTCGCGCACTGAACGAAACTGCGAATCTCCAGGTCCGCTTGCGGAGTTCCATGGCAAGCGGCGCAGCCGTCTTCGCCGGCTTCGGCCACCAACTCGTTGTGCAGTTCGAAAGCTTCGTGCTTGGGACCGGCGCGAAACAACTCCGCCTCGCGGCCGTGACACTGCCCGCAGACGAATCCGACGGAATCGAGCCCGGGTGGCGCGGCACCATGGTTTCCGTGGCAATCGTTACAGGTCGGCGCGCTGAGATCTTCGCGTTCGAGCAATGCCGTCGCGTGCACGCTCGTCCGCCAGCGGGCGTAGGGATCGATCGGAATCGGCAACCCGGTGGGACCGGTCCGCCCGGCCATCCGTTGCGCGTCGCCATGGCAAACGTTGCACGTTTCGGCGACTCGCGTCGGGTGGACGCTCGACTCCGGGCTGGCGACGCGGCGCATCGAGTGCACCGTGTGGCAGTCGGTGCACGTCGCGACGCCGTCGTCTCCGGCGTCGAGGGCCAACCCGTGCTGGCTGGTCCAGTACTCTCGCTCCTGGTCGACGCGCGGAGCGGGGTTGAAGCGGCGCATGTAGACGGTGTCGGAATGGCATCTCCCGCAAAGGCCCGGAATCGCGTTGCGCGCCGGAGCACCGAGGTAGGTGGCGTCCTTCGCGTCCAGATCCTCGGCGAGTTCGGGCGCGGGGTTGCCGCCGTGACAGTCGTGACAGGAGATCCCGGCCTCGGCGTGAACGTCGGTGCCGAAATTATGGGCGATGGCGGCATCGGATTCGAAGAGGTCCTCGTTACCGTGACACAGCGTGCAAGAGGTCTCTTCGACGGCGCCCCACGCCATCGGGACAAGTGCAGCGCAAACAATCAACGGCGCGAAGATCTTCATTGCCGGCCTCCATTCCGCGGCCGCGTGATCCAGCCGAGGCCGGCCATCAACACGAGCGTTCCTCCCACGATGAAGATTGGAACCGCGGAGCGATACCCCCACGCGGTCATGCCGACGATGTAGACCACGGTGGCCGCTCCCGCGAAGGTGAACAACGAGCTTTTGCCTTTGCGCGCCAGACGGCGGTCCAGGAAAGGGACCAAGACGAGGACCAACGCGCCGGCTCCGAATCCCAGGATCGGGATCGCTTCGTACTCGATGCCCAAGATCTCTCCTCCGGGTACGAGCTTGAGCGTCTCGAACATGAACATGAAGTACCACTCNNATCGCCGCCAGCACCCCGAGGGCGAGAATCCAACCGAACAGGTCCCGCAGCGCGAAGTCCGGGAAAAACCGGAGCGGCCGGTTGCGGGCCGACTCTTTCTTGCTGGCGGGCGGGACGGACATCCCCTGCACTTGGACGAGCACGAGGTGGAGTCCGAGCAGCAGCGTGGTGATCGCGGGCAGGATCGCCACGTGCCAGCCGTAGAACCGCGACAGGGTGCCGCCGGTGACCCGGTCGCCGCCGCGAAGGAAAACCACCATCCATTCGCCGATGAGCGGTACGGATCCGGCTATGTCCGTTCCGACCTTCGTGGCGAAGAAGGCCAGCTGGTTCCACGGCAACAGGTAGCCCGAAAAGCCGAACGCCATCGCCAGGAACAACAGCACGCAGCCGGTGATCCAAGTCATCTCGCGCGGCTTGCGGTAGGCCTTGACGAAGAACACGGTGACCAGGTGCAGGAACGCGAAGAAAACCATCAGGTTTGCGGACCACGAGTGCACGGAACGGATCAGCCACCCGAACGGCACCGACGTCATGAGGAACTCGACGGATTCGAAGGCTTCCTCGGCGGACGGCCGGTAGTAGAGCATCAGCAGGATGCCGGTCACCACCTGGACGAGGAAGAAGAACAGGGTCATGCCGCCGAGGTAGTAGAAGATCGTGTAACGGTGCTGCGGAACCGTCTTGTGCTGCGCGAACTCCACGGCCTGTTGCAGCGGAAGGCGCTCGGCGAGCCAGTCCCGGGTGACGTTTGCCCAGCGCACGGCTCAGGTCCTCGAAATCACGATTTGCGCCGGCTGGCCGGATCCGCGCGCGACCAGATCGACGCGGAACGGCTCGAGCGGGCGCGGCGGCGGGCCCGCGACTTGGTGCCCCTGGAGGTTGTACTGTCCGTTGTGGCAGTTGCACCAGATCCGCCGCTTGTCGCGGCGGTACTCGACGATGCAGTCGAGGTGCGTACAGGTCCCCGCGAAGGCGCGAAAATCTCCCTCGTCGACGCGAACCACGATGACGGGCTCGTTGCCGAAGCGCACGATCTTGAACCCCCTGTCGAGAAGTTCGGGATCGTTGGTGAATCCCGCTTCGACCTGGTGGGTCCCTGAATCGGGCATTTCGGGCGGGCTCACGAAGCGCAGGACCGGGTAGGCGATCGAGGCGGCGAGAGCGCCGATGGACGTCGTCAGGAACCAGTTGAGAAAACTGCGTCGGCCGCGTTCCCGCGGTGGCTGATCCATTGTCGAACTCCCTCGAGCTAAATATCTCTTTTTCGCGAGACCGTTGTCGTTCCTTGCCGTGAAAAGGAGGGGCCGCCACCCGCCGGCNNCCTTCGCAGTGCGAACGTCAGGATCCGGTGTCAACGATCAGGCTCACCCTCACTCTCGAACGCCACGCCAGGTTTCGAACGACCTCTGGTAGCGACTGCCAACCATACCAGGCCGGGCCTGCTCGATGCTCTGGATTCGTGTTCCGCCCGCGAGATCGACCAACGCGTCCCGGGCCGCGATCAACGCCCCGTTTGCAAAGAACGGGTTGTGTACGCCGCGGCTGCCGTCGGCGTGGATCAAGGCCCAGTTCCAACCGGCCTTCATCAGCCGATCGTCGGCGAAGTCGGCGAGCGTCCCGATGTTCGTCATCGTACCGTCGATAACGTCGACGTCGGTCAGGCGGTAGGGGCCGAATACGGACATGTCGGTAAAGGTCACCGTCAGGGCTTGACGCCCGCGGGTCTCGGCGAACTGGATCTCGGAGATCGTCGAAGAGTCGGAGATCTGGGCGGCCCCGTTGAGGTCGACGGTGTTGCCGGCCGTGGTCAGACCGTCGATCAGTTCGAACAGTCCGTCTTCGAGCAGGTCCTCGACCTGTTGCATCAGGTGGTCGATGGCGCCCTGCACGTCGTCCGGGTCCAGATGGGGGCTGTGGCAGTCGACGCAGATGTTCCGGTCGGCGAAGAAGGTGTGGTTGGTCCCACCACCGTTGTAGGCCAGGATGTCGGGAGGCGGGGTCGATTCCATGTGGCACGTCACGCACATGTCCTGGATTCCCGCGTGCCCCCCGGGCGTCCCGACGGCCACGAGATAGGCGTTCTGACCCATCAGCACGTCGGCCTGCGTGCCGCCGTGGGGCGCGCGCGCCTTTTCCGCGGCAGAAAAGTCGCCGAACACGCTGTCGTTGCGCAAGCCGCGCCGCGAGTTGTGGCAGGTCATGCAAATCGCGCCCTTGCCGGCTCCCGTCACCGTAAACCCGGCAATCAGCGGCGGTGTGTCCCCGCTGATCCGCACCGTGGCGTTGGGATCGCTCCCGCTCGTGGTTCCGGAGGCGTGCGGATCGTGGCAGGTCGCGCAGGTCTGCGGATGCGCCTCGTCCTCGGTCCAGGTGACCGGGATGCTGGCGAGCGGATCGGTCGTCGGATCGTCGTCCAGCAGGATCGGCAGCCAGGCCAGGAAGCCGTTGGCCGTGTGGCAGCGCGAGCAGCTGCCGCTGCCGCTTCGTCGACGGCCAGCTCGTAGTTGGCGTGCCCGCTGAGCTGCCACTGTTGGAAACGCGCGTGGCGCAGAGGTTCTCCGTGACATTGAGCGCAAACGTCGGACGACAGATCGACGCGCGGCTCCCCGATGGGGCCGGCGAATCCGTGCGCGAACGAGGCCTGCGGCCCGTGGCAGTTTTCGCACTGAACGTTGGCCAGCATCGCCGTGTCCGGCGTGGTGGCCAGGGCATTGGTCCAGTTGTCCGGGCTCGGGCTGCCGAGCATCGTCAGGAAATTCGGGTAGTCGGCGGCCTCGTCGATTCCCGCGTTGTCTGCGCTGGGGTCGTAGCCGACGGTGTGGCACTGGAAGCACTGCGTGCCCCAGTAAGCGCTCGTATTGAAGTTGTCCGTGAAGATCTCGGCATGGCCGGTCTGCGCCCAATCGGTGAATTTGTCCGGCGCGTACAGGTCGTTGTGGCAAAACGTGCAACCCGTATCCGCGACCGGCCGGCCGTTGACGTCCTGGTCGACGATGACGCCTCGCCAGGTACCGGCAAACACTTCCAGGGTGGCCGGGGCGGCAGCCACGTCGGCCAGCGTGAGCTCGTACAGACCCGCGACGTCGGGGGTGAAATACGGGTGACGCGTCGTCGCGTCGTTGAGGACGGCCATCGAGCCGATCGGCGGGGTCAGCGTCCAGTCGTAGGACGTGTGCTCCTTTGCCCGCAGCAGAACGGGAAGGTTCTGAGGCACGTTGCGCAGGCCGCTGGCTACTTTCCAGGAAATCTGCGTGTGGATGTCGACCGTGTCGGTGAACACGCCGAGATCGGTATCGACGGCGACCTCGAGCGTGACCAGCGACGCTTCCTCCAGCGAGAACGGGTTGACCGCGACGACCTGCAAGCGATCCTGCAGGCCACCGAAGGAGCCGTGGGGCGGTAGAACGACGCTGGGAGGCAGTTGCGCCTGGGTCACGAGGGGCTCCTCGAGACTGTGGATCAACATGTCCTTGAAATCCGCGTTGGCGGCCAACGTGACGGTCGCGTTCGCGGTGTCGCCGGCGGCGATGCTCGCCGTCGTGCCGAACGTCTGGCTCCAGGTGATCGAGTTGATCGTCGTCCCGGCCGGCGCCGTGATGTCCACCGTGGCGTCGACGATTCCCCCGGGGGTCATGTCCCCGGAAGCCGATGCCGAGACGGCGACGGGGATGACCGGGTCCAAAGCCACGTCGAGGTCGGTAATCGGCGTTCCCGCCGTGACCGTCACGGCCTGACCGCCGCTGGTGTACCCGGCCGCCGCAAAGGCGAAGGCGTACGTGCCGGGATCGAGGAACCCGGAGTAGGCGCCCGCCGCGTCGGTCGTGGCGAAGTTCGACCCGTTCACGGTGACGGCTGCGCCCGCGATCGGGCTCGTCGTCACGCTGTCGGTGACGACGCCGGAGATCAGTACCAGCGTGGATTGCACCGGAGTTCCGCTCAATTGAGCGTTAAAAGCGCCGCTACCCGACGACCCGCCGATCTCCGCGTAGTACATGCCGGCCAGGGGAAGCGTAAACGTGTGGGTCATGTTCCCCATGCCCATCCAGCCGATCGTGCGCGAGAACCCGGCGACCGGTGTTCCGCCGAGATCGAAGATCGCCACCGTCGGAGCAAGCGTGGATCCATACGAGGCCTGCACCGTAAGCGTGATCTGCTCTCCACCGGCGGCCAGGAAACGCGCCTGAACGAAATCTGTTCCGGGGCTGTCGATCGTTCCGGTGAACGTACCGCCCAGTTCCGTATCGACGACCGTTGTCGTCGCGTCGGTCGCGAGCGTGAAAAACAACAAAACAATAGCGACAGGGAACGTTCGAAACCAAACTCCTCCGTTCTTCATCGTTGCCTCCGGAACGGGGCCCGGCCCGGGACAGGCCGCCCCTGATTTCTTTCTTACGAAGAAATGTTAGAAGAAAAGCTGCGGGTTTATCACTACGGAAACCCCCGATGCGAGTTCAGCAGAAGTACGTGGAACCCCTTGCACCGGAGTTTTTTGGCGTGTGTGAAAATGATCTCGATGTTGTCTTGGAGGATTGCGTGATGAAAACGAGACAGTTCACGATCGCGTGCGTCGTGGCACTACTTTCGGCAGGACTCGTGCCCCCCATCGAAGCGGAGGACGGCGACAAGGTGTTCAGGTTCGGCTTGGTCTACAGCGCGCCGACGGACGATCTCGTCCTCGGCACACAGACGACCGAACTCGATCCGGCGGGCGGCGTCATGGCTTCGTTCGAGTACGAGTTCACCGACCTCATCGGGCTGGAGGGTGGTCTCGGCTTCGTCCCGTACGACGTGACCGTGAAGCAGCCGATGTTTCCCGATGTCAGCGGGGAGACGGAATTGTTCTCCGTCACGGCGAACTTGAACTTCCATTTCGAGAAGGACGGCGGTCTCGATCTGATCGTCGGGCCGACGGTCGGCTACGCGTTCTGGGACGACATCACCTTGACCGGATTCGCGATCCCCGCATCAACGGATGACGAATTCCTGTTCGGCGCGCACTTCGGAGTCGATCGGCCGATCGGTGACGGGCCGTGGAGCTTCAACGCGGATCTGAGCTACCTCGTGCTGGATGTCGCCCCCCCGGGGGGCGACATCGGAGTCAGCCCGGTCCAGCTGAAGATCGGTTTCGGATACAGCTTCTGATGACCTGATGCACACGACATCGAGCGGGCGGCTTCGGGCCTGCATCGCGTGAATCCCGTCGATCGCGCCGTCGTGTTCGTTCATGTTGCCCATGTAGATCCGAAACCTCTCCCCATCGGGCGCCACGCGCCCACGGCACGACCGCTGCCGGCGCTCTAGAACCGCAGTCCCGCGCGGACCGTGATGTGGCGCCCGTCGTAGTCGAGCAGGTCGTTGACGTCGTCGTAGTCGAATTGCCGGTAGGCCGCGCCGAAGCGTAGCCCGCTGTCGAGGACGTAGTTCACGCCGACCTCGGAGTCGCTGTACTCCTGCATGATCAGCTCGCTGTTGAGCAGCGACGGCGTGGGCAAGGTCAGGTCGACCACGTCGTTGCCGCCGTCGGCTTCGACGCTCGAGAGCATCACGTAGCAGTGCCAGTTGTCCCGCCGGTAGTCGACCCGGCCCAGGATTTGCGTGTTGTCGTTGAAGAAGTCCGACGTTCCCGGAGCCACGCCGGCGAAGCCCGCGGTGTCGAACAGGATCGCCGTCGAGCCCTCGACTTCGTGGTCCGTGTAGCGCAGCAGGTAGCTCACATTCTCGCTCGCGGTGTGGGCCCAATCGACCGACCAGGTCGTCCCGTCGACGAACGAATTGTTGTCGATGGCCGGCGGCACGGACCGGATGTTGGGTGAAACGTTCTCGTTCTCGAAGTCGCGGAAGGTCGCGTTCAGCCGCATCCCCTGTCGTGGAACCACGGTGGCCCGGAAGCGCGTCTGCGTGCGCATGAAGTGGGACACGTTGGTGAACGCCATGTCCATCTCGCCGTCTTCGAAGTCGGCGGACAGGCGCAACCACTTCACGGGGCGCGCGGTCACGCCCAGGATCACGGTGTCGTCGTTGTCCGAGTCGAAGTCGGTGTCGCGAACGGTGCCGAAGCCGGAACGCGTGATGCTGCGCGACATCGTGCGATACCCCGCGCGGACGCCGACCTTGCGGCCCGGGCGGTAGTCGAGGAGCGCGGTGATCGTGTCCACTTCGTGTTCGAGATCGGTGACGCTGCCCGGCGTGCTGTCGCCGTCGAGGTCCTCGAAGGTGCCGTCGCCGTCGAGATCGCGATCGAGCGTCCCGTCGAGTTCGCGGTTGTACGTCTTGTAGTTCAGGTGCGCGGTCAGCGGCGCGGCGATGCGGATCGCGGCGTCGAAGTCGACGATCGTCGTGTCGCCGTCGAGTCGAGCGTTGGAAATACCGGTCAACGGGACACAGACGTCGCCGGCGTTGATCGCGTCGCAGGTCGCGTCGTTGCTGCACGGCGCGCCGCCGATCGCACAGGTGCCGCCGAATTCGAAACCCGCGAAGTTGGTTCCCAGCTGCTCGACGGTCACGTCCGAGCTCGTCTCCTCGTCCCCGAGCAGCGTGCCGGCCGCGGAGAGGGTCAACTCGAGTCGCCGGGCCACCGGGGCATGCAGGATCAAGGTCGTCCAGTCGGTCTCGGTGTCGTCGCGCTGCCGCCAGTGGTAGCTGTTGAGTTCGGTCATGTTCCCCAGGTCGATGCCCAAATCGCCTTCGGTGTCTTGGACGACGTTGTTGGTGTATTCGTTGAGCGCCTGGCGAAAGACGACGTTGACCTTGCCGAATTTGGCGTCGATGCCGACCGCGATGCTCTCGCTCTCGACGTCGAGCGGAGCCTCGAGCCGGAACACGTCGCGGCTGATGTCCTTCATGAACAGCGAATCGCCGCTGCGGTGATTGTTGCGGTACTGCACCACGGCGGTGATGTTGTCGGTGGCGTGGATCTTCAGACCCACGGCGTCGCGGCGCCGTTGGGTGTCCCAGAGCGCCCCGTCTTCGTTGCCGACCAACTCGAACAGGTTGTACATGTAGTCCTGCTTGGTCGATTCGAAGTTCAGCTGCCAGCTGTCTTTTTTGCCCAGCCGGATCGCGCTGCGCTCGTAGGGCTGGCCGCCGAGCCCCTCGAGGTCGACGCGGGCAAAGTCGAGCCAGTTGCTCGTCTCGTTGATGAAACTCACGTTCAGCAGGCCGAGGTAGGTGCCGGTGGACATGCCGTCGAAGTCTTCATCGTACTTCCGCTGCTCGCCGTCGACTTCGACGTTGCGGTGCGCCAGTTCGATCTCACCCTCGATCCGGCTGCCGCCGTCCGCAAGCGTGACCGGGACGAGGCACAGGAGACCGGCGAACACGGCTAGATAGGCGCTGTATCGCATCATTCCTCCAGGAAGTACGGGCTCGTGTTGGAGCCGTGAATGGCCGTGTGGCAAGCCGTGCACTTTTCGTTCAGGAACCGCGGAGCGCTGTGCCAGACGGGCGTGACACTCGCCGAGTGGCACTGGTAACAAAGGTTGACTTGCGTTTCGTAGGTCAGCAGGTGCCGGTTGGAGGAGCCGTGAACCGTGTGGCACGTCGAGCAACCGTCGACCAGAGCGACGTCATGCGCGTAGACGTACGGCGCGCTCTTTTCCGAGTGGCAATCGCCGCAGGTCGCGTTGGCCAGTGTCGTGCTCGATCGCAAGGAATCGCTGCCGTGGGGGTTGTGGCAACTGCTGCAATCCTCGACCGGATGGCTGCGGGCCATGGCGAATTGGGAGACGACCCCTTGATGGCAATTTGCGCACAAATCCGGCGGTTTCTCGGTCAGCATCCGGTCCTCGGTCGCGTGCGGGTCGTGACAGTCCTGGCACGCGACGTCGGCCAAGCGGTGTAGCGCGGAGGCCCCCTTGAAGTGCAGCGTCTGTTCGGAGTGGCAGTTCAGGCATTGTTGGGAAGCTTCGCGTGGCGACAGCAACGCGGGCCGGACGATGCGTTCCGGTTCGCCGCCGCTGTCGATGTGCTCCTGGCCGTTGCCGTGGCAGGCGAAGCATGAAGTTTCATGGACCCAGCCGGGGGCGGCGGCGTGCGGACCGTCCGCCATCTTGGCCACGGTCTCCTCGTGGCATATGGCGCACTCTTCCGCCGGCGGTCCCGTGTCGGCGGCCAACGCCCAGGCCGAGCACAGCAAGAACAGGATCCCGAATACAGGACGATGTCGCATGGAAGCCCTCACTTGATCTTTTGCCGCAGCCTCGACTCTGGCTTTCCCATCGGCCGGGGGCATCAGGAAAAACCGCACCCGAGGCAAGCGCATTGTAATACCACAATGTCGCGAGAGAAAAGTGCCGTTCAGCTCCAGGGCGGCGGATCGATGGGCGTGATTTCGTGCTCGCCCAGCCAGCTTTGCATGTATTCGTGCAGACGATCCGAGCGGTAGAGGTACCAGACGTCGCGAGCCTCGTCGGCCGAGCGCAGGAACGCACCCAGAGCCTCTGCCGCATCCTCGGCGCCGAGCGCTTCCCTGAGTTTGGCGTTGGCCTCTGCGTCGAGACCGTTGTCTCTCTCGTCGAGGAAACGGTTCATCCACTCGAGCTTCATTTCGGTGGTGATCGGTTTGACGTAGGCGCGAGTGCTGTCGTCGACCGCGGGCGCCGGCTGGGTCGCGAGCAGCGTGTTGGCCGAGAAATCGTCGTCGTCGTCGTCGAACTCGTCTTCCTCGCCCTCGCCCTCGATGACGACCTTGCCGGTGACGAGGTCGAGGTAGTAGACGATCTCCTCGTCGTGGTTGGTGAAGGCAACCTCGAGTTCGTCCCAGTCGACCCTGATCGGTTTGTGTTTCATTGGAC
>JABAOE010028638.1_pt1 | contig 10023 bp, 6 predicted proteins | sample 7062141 | NCBI WGS metagenome assembly JABAOE01 (sample SAMN14538627, study PRJNA623070) | marine sediment metagenome | biome: marine biome [ENVO:00000428]; feature: marine pelagic biome [ENVO:01000023]; material: deep marine sediment [ENVO:00002113] | place: India: Gulf of Khambhat ...
ATCCGCGAGCGGCGTCATCAACGGCATCGTGACGTAGGCCTGGCCGCTTCCCGATGGAATGAAAAGGTTGCACAGCGACTGCACGAAATACATCCCGACGGAGGACACGTAGGCGCCCATCGACTGCAGCGGTCCGGACAGCCCGTGCACGACGGTGTCGATGATCTGGCCGTCCTCCAGCACGATCTGGATCGTTCGCGCGAAGCCGATCAACAGCGCCGTCGTGGTCAACTCGGCCGCCCCCGAACAAAACTCTCGTGCGGTCTGATTGACGTTCAGCCCGCCGACGACCGCAAGCACGATGGTCAAGCCGAGGAAGATCGCCCCCATTTCGAGCATGTACCACTCGTGGACGCGAATGCCCCAGACCAAGACGCCGATGGAGCCGACGATTGCGGCGAGTGAGATCAGATGCCTGGCGTTCAACGGAACCCGTTTGACCTCGCGGTAGGTCTTGTCGGGTTCGATGTCGGCGACGAGGCTCGACGACGGATCCGCCTTGACCTTGCTCGCGTAGCTCAGCACGTGATGCGCCCCGACGATCAGGAACACCACGGCCAAGGCGATGCGGAACGTCATTCCGGAAGACGGATCGAGTCCGGCGACTTTCTGGGCGATCACCACCGTGAACGGGTTGATCACCGCAGTCCCGTACCCCACGCCATACCCCACGCACATGATCCCGACGGCAACGACCGCGTCGTAGCCGAGCGCGATGCACAGCGTCAGCAACATCGGCACGAAGGGCAGGTACTCTTCGGCCATGCCGATCGTGCTCGACCCGGCAAGGAACAGCGCCAATCCGCCGATGATCAGCAACGCCGGGCGGTTGCCCATTCGCCGCAGCAACGATCCGATCAACGCATCCGCGGCGCCGGTGGCGCGGAACACCGCGAACGCTCCTCCGACGATGAAGACGAAGAAGATGATGTCCTGAGCGCTTTCGAAGCCCCGCGGCACGGCCATCAGCGTGTGCCAGGCCTTCAGCGTGACCGCTTGCTCGACGGGCGCATAGGTTCCGGCGACGACCACCTCGTGCTGGTTGCCGTCCGGGAAGGTTTTCATTTCCCGGTCGAAGGCGCCCTGCGGCAGCACGTAGGTCAGCCCCTGGGCCAGGACGATCATTCCGAAGATCAGCACGAGGGTGTGCGGCACACGGAAGCGGCGCTCGGTCATCGGGATAAGATCCTCCGGTCGTGAATGCCGCGGGAGTATAGCCCAAAACTCTTGACACGCTATGATGTTCCGGCGTCAAGCTTCTAATTCATCAATGCGCAGGAGAGCCCGAAAGATGCCACGCCGCGTCGCCGTAGTCACGACCTCGCGCGCCGACTACAGCCACCTCTACTGGGTCCTGCGCGATCTGCAGGCGCACGAAGAGATCGAATCGAAACTGATCGCGACGGGGGCCCAGCTTGCCGAGGAGTTCGGCAACGCGGTTCGTGAAATCGAATCCGACGGTTTTGCGGTCGATGAACGGGTCGAGTGTCTGCTCAGTTCGGATACCGACGTGGGGATGGCAAAGACGATCGGCGTGGCGACGCTGGGGCTGGCCGAGATCCTCGGGCGCATGCGGCCGGACCTGCTGTTGCTGATCGCCGATCGGTACGAGATGCTGGCGCCGGCTTCCGTCGCGCTGGCGCTGCGCATCCCGATCGCGCACATCGAGGGCGGCGAGGTCAGCGAGGGGGCGATCGACGACGCGGTGCGCAACGCGCTGACCAAGATGAGCCACCTGCACTTCACGCCGACCGAAAAGGCGAAGCAGCGGGTCATCGCAATGGGCGAAGAACCTTGGCGGGTGCATTGCAGCGGGGCGCCGTCGTTGGACCACCTCGTGCGCAACACGCTGATCCCGCGCGATAGACTGGAGCGCGAGCTCGACATCGAATTGAACGACGGCCCGATCGTCGTGGCCTACCACCCCGTCACGCTGGCCCGCGACACGCTGCTCGAGACCGACGCCTTGTTCGAAGCGCTGGAAAGCGTCGGCGGGCAGGTGTTGTTCTGTTTCCCCAATGCCGACGCCGGGAGCCGCGAGTTGTTTCGCCGGGCCGAATCGTTCTGCGCAGGCCGTCCCGGAGCCCGCTTGTTCGTCAACCTGCATCCGCTGCGTTACTGGAGCCTGCTCCGCTGCGCCGGCGCCATGGTGGGCAACTCCTCGAGCGGGATCATGGAGACGCCGTCGCTGGCGCTGCCGTGCGTCAACATCGGTATGCGCCAGCGCGGCCGCGAGCGCGCGGCGAACATCATCGACGCCGAGGCCCGCGCGGGAGCCATCGTGCGGGCGATCGGCCAAGCGCGGTCCGGGGAGTTCAGGCGTTCGCTGGAGGGCATGCGCAATCCGTACGGTGACGGAGGCGCGGCCCGGCGCATCGTGGAAACGATCGCCGGCGTCGAACTGGGGGAGAAGCTGCTGGTCAAGAAAGCCGTCGAGCTTTGACTATCGCCGTTTTCGCAACACGCGGCCGTTGGCTCCCGGCAGGTAACGGCCCTCGTGAACGATCCAGCGTCCGCCGACCATGACGGATTCGATGCCCGAAGCGAACTCGCGCGGAGAATCCCAGTCCGCGCGGTCCACGACCGCCGACGGATCGTAAACGACGAGATCGGCGACCGCGCCGACCGCAAGCCGCCCGACCGAGTCGAGTCCGACGATCGATGCGGGATGAGCGGTCATCCGGCGGATCATCTCCGCTTCCGGCAGCAGTTCGTGCTCGCGGTTCCAGGCCAGCGCGCGCGCAAACGCCCCGGCGTGCGCGGGGTGGGGGACGCCACGGCCGTAATCCTCCGCGTCGCTGATCACCGCCGCCGCGGGGTGGGCGAGGATCTCGAGCAGCCCGTCGGCGTCGGCGTCGTTCCCCGAGATCTCGCCGACGAGTTGCCCGACGCGACCCCGCTCGGAGAGCATCAGATCGGCGACCACGTCGAACGGATCACGGCGCTGCTCGTCGGCGATCGCGCGCAGGGTGCGTCCGACGTAGTCCGTCGGACCACCGGGGCCGACGCTGGCGACGAAGATCCCGTCCCAGCCGACCGCGCCGACCAGGTTGTGCGGCCAGCCCCCGGGCCGCCACGGCGGCCACTCGGGGCGGCGGGTTTCCAGCTCGCCGCGGATGCGCTCGCGCGTATCCGGATCCTCGAGGCGGTCGAGCAGCGAAGCAACGCCCCCCGACAAACTCCACGGCGGAAAGATCGCGGACATCATCGTCGCCGCCCGGGTGTAGGGGAAAACGTCGTGGCTGATCGCGAGGCCGTCGCCGCGGGCCGCGTCCTCCATCGCGAGCACGTCGTCGATGCCGGGCCAGAAGGTCTCGCCGACGGCCTCGAGGTGTGAATGGTGCACGCGAACCCCGGTGGCGCGTGCGATCGACACCAGCTCGGCCGTCGCCTCGATCAACGTTTCCGACGATCCCCGAACGTGGGCCGTGAACAGCCCGTCGGCTTCGGCGACGATCGCGGCCAAGCCGGTCAGTTCGCCGGTGTCGCTGAACATCCCGGGCGGGTAGATCAGCCCGACGGAAAGACCGTAAGCTCCGCCGCCGAGACTCTCGCGCAGCGCGGTCTCGATCGCCACGGCCTGCGTTTCGTCCGGCGCGCCGGGCTCCAGGCCCATGACGGATACCCTGAGAGGTCCGTGCGGCGTGAGTGTGGCCACGTTGAGCGGCACGCCCCGCCGTTCCAATTGCTCGAGGTACTCCGCGGTCGTCAACGCTCCCGCGTCCACGCCCTCGGGTGTCATCCAGGCGTTGACCGCGGCGAGGATCCCGGCCGCGGGTTCATCGGCCGGAGCGGCCCCGAGGCCGCAGTTGCCCACGACGATCGTCGTGACGCCTTGGCGAATCTTGGCCTCGAGCAGGCGCGCGCGCCGCCCGGCGTCGGCGAGCAGGATCAAGTCGGCGTGCGAGTGGATGTCGACGAAGCCGGGGGCGATCGCCCGGCCCGCTGCATCGAGCTCTTCGCGCGCCGCGAGGTGGGCGACCGCGCCGATCGCGACGATCGTGCCGTCGTCGACGGCGATGTCCGCGATCCGCGGGTCTGCACCGGTCCCGTCGTGGACGAGCGCGCCGCGCAGGAGGATGTCGACGGTCTGCGACGGCCCGCAGCCGAGCGCGACGACGAGCAGCCCCGGAACAGCCGCGCGTCTAACGCGAATCGTCACGCGAGGCCAGCACCTGCGGTAACGCCCCGGGCAAACCGTCGGCCGAGGGCCGGACGTAGCGCGGGGCCGGCTGATCGTGGACCGGCCGCTTCGGAACCGCGAGCTCGTCGCCGTAAGGGTAGTAGGGCATCCCGTGGAACGGGAGCGGACCGAGGTTCGTCGCCGCCGCGGAGTTGGGGTCCATGTCTTTGCCGAACCCGTCGGCGAACAGCAAGTACGTGCGCTGGAATCCGTCGGCGGGCGGCCCCGGCGAGGCGAAGCGCAGCTCGATCTCGTCGCCGTTGCGCGTCGTCACGAGAGCGTCGTCGATCTCGCGCAGCAGCGCGGCGACCTCGCCGAATCCCGTGTACGTCCCGACGTGCGCCTTCCAGCCGCCGTCGCGGGCGACGTTCGCCGGGTCGTAGGCCAACGGTTTGCGGCCGTCCGGCGTGACCGGTCGAGGAAAACCGCCGTGGCGAAGTTCGGCGGACGTAGCGTGGATCCTGCGCACGACGAGCGGAAGATCGTCTCCTCCGATCATGACGCGTGCGCGATCCCAGTAGATCCGCATGTTCGTTTCGATACGCACGCGGTGGTCCGGCGTGGGGAACAGCCCGCTCACATCGACGCTCATCGTTTTGGGCAGTCCCGCGGGAAAGCCCATCCGGCCGGCGGCTTCCGTCCAGCCCCCGCGCCCGTCCGCGACGTGCAAACGCGGGGGCAGCAGCGACGCGCCGGCATGTCGCGCGGACACGTTGGCGCTGGAGTCGGCGTAATCGATCCAGCCGTCGAGCAGCAGCACGACGCGATCGTCCCCCTCGAACTCACCGAGATCCAATTCCAACGTGTGCGTCTCGGCGTAGCCCTTGTGCGGCAGCAGCTCGAAATCGTCGACGGTCTCGCGGTCCCGCCGGCGCAAGCGATCGGTCATCCGCAGGCCGCTCTCGACGCCCCTCGCGGACACGACGGGGCGCACGTCCGCCGAGGCGTAAAGTCGGAACGGAGGCCACGGAGGCGCCGGCATCAACCGTTCGTTGGGGTAGACCTGCGTGCCNNGATCACCAACTCGGCTTGATCGAACCAGATGACCTCCTCGAGTTGGTTGTTCAGGCGCAGCCTCAACCAACCGTCCTGTTCGCTCAGCCCGCCCTCGATCAAGATGTACTCGTCGGTGTCCGGCGTGCTGAACACGCCCGGCGCTTGCTGGTAGCCGATCGCCGCGCCCCCGAGAAAGTCGGTGACGAAACGCCAGCCGCCGTCGCGCCAAGCGTAAAGCAGCGGGCACGACGTTCCTTTGCGGTCGAGCTGGACGATCGCGGCGGTCTCCGCGGACGGCAGGTTGACCTCGTCCTGCAACACGCCGCTGGGCCACAAGAAGCGCACCGACTGCACCGTCTCGCGCCCGCCCAACCCGACGACCAGCGGCACCGGCCGGGTCCATTCGAATTTCTGCCGCAGCGCGCCGGCGAGTATCTCGACCTTGGCCCCGATTCCGAACTTGTTGTCGCCGATGCCCTGGGCAGTGATCGTGATCGAGCGGTTCGCGTTTCCGCCCTCGTTGATCCACACGGCGATCGCGCCGTCGGCTCCGCGCAAGGCGACGTCCAAGTCGCCGTCGGCGTCCGCGTCCCATGCCGCCAGCGGGCCGCTGCCCGGAGCCGCGCTTGCGAACAACTCGTCGCTTCGCTCCCATTCCCCGGCGCCGCGGTTGTGCAACACCGAGACGGACTCGCCGGTCGAGAAGACGATGTCCAGGAAGCCGTCGTTGTCGATATCGGTCACGATGAAATCGCCGCTGCCGTCCGCGGCCAACACGCCGCCCGGGGCGAAGCTTCCGCGCGTGTTCTTGAACCAACGCAGCCCCGCGGGCCCGCCCAGCAAGAGGTCCATCGTTCCGTTCTTGTCCAGATCGACGATCTCCAAGGGTCCGCCGCCGGAGCCGCTGCCGAGCCCGTATTCGGACCCCACCGACTTGAACGTGCCGTCGCGCTGGTTCGTCAACCAACGCACCTCGTCGGCGCCGGCGACGATCAGATCGACGTCGCGATCGTTGTCCAGATCGGAGAAGGCGACCCGGAGCGGCTCGCTCAGGGGCCCCCCGGCCCAACCGGAGGCGTTCGGATCGGCGCTGAACCCGGCCGTGCCGTCGTTGATCGCCAGCGAGCAACCGCTCGTCGAGCACCAGAAGAGGTCCAGGTCGCCGTCGTGNNTCATGCTCGAACCGCTCGCGCCGTCGAGGACTTCCGTCCAGCCGCCGTCTCCGATGCGGAGACGCAGGCCGTTCTCGCCGATGGCGGCGAGATCCGTGAGCCCGTCGTTGTCGAAATCGCCGGCGACGAGCGCGGTGGCGGAGATGTCCAGGTCGCCGGCGGACAGCAGGGTCGGGTTCCCGTCCGTCGTTGCCAGCGTCCAGGCCCCCGCCCGGGCGATCGGCGCAGCGGCCTCGAAGCGCACCTCGATCGGCGCCGGCGCAGCCAAGGCGTCGCCGGGGTAGTCGACGCCCATTGCGTAAACGCCCTGCTCGCCGTACGCGATGCCGATCGTCTCGCCCCCGTGGCGCGTGCGGATCTGCTCCGAGAGTTGGATCAGCTCGATGCCTTCCTCCTGGCGTCCGCCCTGCATCAGGAACTGGCCCAGCGCGTAAAGGGTCGAGACATGCGTCGGGTTCTGCGCCAGCGCGTTACGGAACGCGACCTCGGCCTCCTCCGGCCGGTCCAGCCGCGCCAGGGTGCTGGCCAGGTTGTACTGCGTGTGGAGGTCGTCGGGGTCGAAGGCGGCGACCGTTTCGAAGTGTCCGACCGCGCCGGCGAAGTCCCCGTCGTTCTTGGCCAGCAGGCCCAGGTTGTAGTGAGCCCACGCAAAGCCCGCATCGATCTCGAGCGCCTGTTCGAAGTACGCGATGGCCTCGTCGAGGCGGTTTTGCTGCACCAGCGTGACGGCGAGGTTGTTCAACAGCAGGGGGTCCGTCCGGCGTATTTCGACCGCCTTCGAGAACGCCCCGTGGGCCGGTTCCCAGCTGAACTGTCCCAGGTAGGCGGTTCCCAGGATGTTGAGCTCGATGACTTCTTCGGGCACCGGGCCGGCGTCGACACCGCCGCCCCCGGGGCAGCCGAGCGTCAGCGTGGCGAGAGATAGAGAGAGGGCGACAAATACTGGTCGGTTGAACGGCATGCGAAGGACTCCCGGATCGAACCCGCGGCCGTTCAGCATACCGCACGCCGGGCGCCCGCGCAGCGCGTCGCGGTGCGGCCCTGACTTATAATCGGCAGCCGTTCGGGGTTGCAAGGCGCGGAGGCCCGCGAGGATGGACAGGACGATTTCGCCGCTCGAAAAAGCCCGGCTGGGCTACCGGCCGGCGGGACCCGCCGTGCTCGCCGCGGGAACCGCCCGTGTGAAACCGACCGACGGGGAGGCCAGCGCATCCCGCGACCAGGCCGACAGCCTGCGCGAAAGTTTTCCGGACCTGTTCGGCGCGCCGGCGGTGCGTTTCGAGAGCGGGACCGCGGATCGTGCCCGCCGCCCGCTGACCGTGGGAGTCGTGTTGAGCGGCGGCCAGGCCCCCGGCGGACACAACGTGATCGCCGGGCTCCACGACGCGCTGGCCGATTGGCATGCCGACTCGCGCTTGCTCGGTTTTCTCGGTGGCCCGCGGGGCGTTTTCGAGTCGAACCACCGCGAGTTGACACCCGCAGAGATCGACGCGCATCGCAATACGGGCGGGTTCGACATGATCGGATCCGGGCGCGACAAGATCGAAAGCACCGATCAACTCGCCGCCTGCCGGGCGACGAGCTCGAAGCTCGGTCTCGACGGCCTGCTGGTGATCGGCGGCGACGACTCCAACACCAACGCTGCCGTACTGGCCCAGTACTTCGTCACGCACGGCCAGCCCACGGTCGTCGTCGGTGCGCCCAAGACGATCGACGGGGATCTCAAGGGCGGCGGGCTCGAGGCGTCGTTCGGCTTCGACACGGCGACGAAGGTCTATTCCGAGTTGATCGGCAACGTCGAGCGCGACGCGCGCAGCGCCAAGAAGTATTGGCACTTCATCAAGTTGATGGGTCGCAGCGCGAGCCACGTCACGCTCGAATGCGCGCTGGCCACGCGACCGAACATCGCGTTGATCGGGGAAGAGGTCCGCAAAGAGGGTTGGACTCTGAACCGGTTGACCGAGCGCATCGCCGGCGCGGTCCGCGAGCGCGCCGCGGCAGGGCGGCCTTACGGCGTATGCCTGGTCCCCGAGGGCCTGATCGAATTCCTGCCGGAAGTCGGGGCGCTGATCGAGGAGATCAACGGCTTGCTTGCCGGCGGCGTCGACGGAGCCGCGTTGTCGCAGCGGCTGACGCCGCAAAGCGCCGGGGTGTACGAAGCGCTGCCCGATCGGATTCGCGAACAGCTCCTGCTCGACCGCGACTCCCACGGCAACGTCCAGGTCAGCCGCATCGACACCGAAGTGCTGCTGATCGAAACCGTGCGCCGGCGACTGGCCGAAGACGGCGAGTACAAGGCCCGGTTCCAGGCGCAGCACCACTTCTTCGGTTACGAGGGCCGCTGCGCCGCGCCGTCGAACTTCGACGCCGACTACACCGCAGCGCTCGGCCGCGTCGCCGCCCTGCTGATCGCTCACGGCAAGACCGGCTACATCTGCCGCGTCGGCAACCTGGCGGCACCGGCCGCGGAGTGGACCGCCGGCGGCATCCCGCTGACTTCGTTCATGACGCGCGAAAAACGCAAGGGCGAGTGGATGCCGGTGATCGCCAAGGCCCTCGTCGCACTCGACGGTGCGCCGTTCCTGGAATTCGCCAAGCATCGCGATGCCTGGCAAAGCGACGACGCCTACGTCTACCCCGGTCCGATCCAGTACTTCGGGCCAGCGGAGGTCACCGAGCGAACGACCGCGACCCTGCAGCTCGAGGCGGGCGAGCGGTGAGGTTCGCGGCCGCGGTCGCTCTCGCGGCGATGTGCTCCGCCGGCTGCGTGATCCAGCCGGATGCGCCCGGAACGGCGACGCCTTCTCCCGGCTGGGAACGCGTGCCGCCGCCGGCACGGCTGGATCTCGGCCGCAAGCTCCGGGCCGGCTTCCTGATCGTCGACGGCGTCTACAACTCCGAGTTGATGGCCCCGTACGACATCCTGCAGCACACGATTTTCCACGCCGAACCCGGAATCGAGGTGTTCACGGTGTCGCCCGACGGCGAGCCCGTGGTCAGCTTCGAGGGCTTGACGATCGGCGNNTGGACTGGGTCGAACGCATCGGATCGCAGGCCTCGCTCGTCGTCTCCCTGTGTGACGGCGCTTTCGTGCTCGCCGCGGCGGGATTGCTCGACGGGCGGAGTTGCACGACGTTCCCCGGGGATCAGGACCGTTTCGCGGAGGACTTTCCGGACCTCGACCTCATCCGCGGGGTCAGTTTCGTCCATGACGGTCCGGTGATGACGAGCCAGGGCGGGGCCAGGAGCTATGACGTCGCGATGTATCTCGTCGATCATCTGTACGGCGAAGAAGTCGCGCAAGGCGTCGGGCGCGGCTTGATCATCGACTGGCCGCCGTCCGCCGCGTCGATGCCGGCCGTGGTCGTTGCGCACGCCGAATAAGAAAAGGGCCGGCGGGTCAGCCCGCCGGCCCGAGTCTCTTCTCCGCTCGAGAACTAGTAGCGGTAGTGGTCCGGCTTGTACGGCCCGTCCCGGTCGACGCCGATGTAGTCGGCCTGCTCCTTGGTCAGCCGCGTGAGCTTCACACCGAGCTTGTCCAGGTGCAACCGTGCGACCTCTTCGTCGAGTTTTTTCGGCAGCCGGTAGACCTTTTTTTCATAGGCGTCGTTGTTGGTGTTCAACTCGACCTGGGCCAGGACTTGGTTCGTGAACGAGTTGGACATCACGAAA
>JABAOE010051708.1_pt9 | contig 10021 bp, 15 predicted proteins | sample 7062141 | NCBI WGS metagenome assembly JABAOE01 (sample SAMN14538627, study PRJNA623070) | marine sediment metagenome | biome: marine biome [ENVO:00000428]; feature: marine pelagic biome [ENVO:01000023]; material: deep marine sediment [ENVO:00002113] | place: India: Gulf of Khambhat ...
GCCTAGGGGTGCCAATGCCGGCGACGACGAGGCGTCAGCAGCGTTTCATGGCGATGTGTTCGACGCCTCGGGGCCGTAAGAAGGCGAAGGGGAAGTGTCCACCGAAGAAGGTGGCTCGGAAGTATCGGAGGATGAAGAAGCGATGAGCAACGGGAGACCGACGAATGGGGCTCGCCGAGCGGCTGCGGGCGCTGCGGCGATGGGTGCTGCGGGTCGTGCAGCGGGCACGTTCTCGCATCGGATTGCGGCGAACGTCGCCAAGTTCAACTGGCGCAAGAAGAAGCGGCACAAGGCCGGCCAGCACACCGAGTCCCAGCTCAAGCAGGTCGAGGGCTGGTAGCGGGCTGATGCGTCTCGGCGCGAAGCAGGAGCTGTTTGCGCGGCTTCTGCCGCGCCTGCTGGACAAGGCCCATGAGCTGGGTTTCGAGGTTCGCGTGGGCGAGGTCTACCGGACCGAGGCCCAGGCTGAGTGGAACGCTGACCACTGCCGGAAGTGTCAGCTCGAGCGCTCTGCCTTCGTGCATCACCCGAACGGTGGTGGTGTCAAGCACACGTTCGTTGCGATCGGTATCCGGGACTCCCTTCACAGGAAGAAGTTGGCGGTCGACCTGATGCTGTTCAAGGACGGCGAATGGTTGAAGGAGAGCGAGGACTACACGGAGCTGGGCGTTTGGTGGGAGCAGCAGAACGAGCTCGCGCGCTGGGGCGGTCGCTTCTCGAATCCGGATGGGGGACACTTCAGCCTGCACCATAGGGGGGTGTCATGAGCAACGTCATCACGCTCGAGCGGAAGGTGAAGAACCTGGAGCGGAACTTCATCGCGCTCCAGAAGGCGGTGGACAAGCTGGAGACGCCGCGTCAGGTGCCGACGATCTTGTCGGCGTTTGCGTTGGCGATTGCGGGTTTCACGCTGGTCGTCACGCTGGTGGGTCGCTGAAGATGGGCGATCTCATCTGCCACGATTCGGGTCGTTCGCCGCATCAGTGGTTTCGTGAGATGGCGGAACGCTACGGCACGTCGCTGAAGGGTGTCACCTGTAGCGGCATCTTCGAGGCTGCGGACGGGAGTCGCGAGATTCACACGTTCTGGGTGGGTGGCATGTCGCGCCAGGAGGCGCTCTACATGGTCACGAAGCTGAAGCGTGAGATCGAGCGCGAGCTGTTCAACGATGGCTACTCCGAGGTGGTCAGTGGATGAGAAGGCGGTGGATGCTCAGATTGCGGTGGCTTCTGAGCAGGCGCCGGCCGAGCTTGCCCGAGAGCACACTGCCGAAGCGGTATCCACGCTCGCGAACATCATGCGCAACACAAAGGCTCCCGCTGGGGTTCGCCGGCAAGCTGCAATGGACCTCCTGGCCCAGGGTTGGGGACGGCCCGAGTCGCGGGAAGCCGACCGAGTCGCAGACCGAGGATTGACCATCAACATCCTGAAGATCGCCACTGGCGAGACGCGGCGCGTGTTTGGCGTCGATCCGGACGAGCCGGAGGAGATCGCGAGCGCATACGAGGAGGCGAAACGCCTTCTTCTCCCCGGTGATTGAGGCGATTTCGGGCCTTCTGATCGGTTTCGCGGTGGTTCTCCGCGTCTGGAGCACGATTCTGCTGCGGAGGGCCGGCATTAGCGAGACATGGCAGCTCGCAGGGACCTACACGCCGGAATTCTGGGTCCGCGAGGGGCCCTACGCGCTGATGCGACACCCGATTTACGTGTCTACGGCGCTTCTGACGTTCGCTATCGCGCTTCTCCTCTTCCGCGATGGCCTGATCGCGGTGTTCATGACGTGGATCATGAGCTCGCGCGACATCGGGCGCGCAGCCGCCGAAAACGCACTGAGGAAGGCGCAGAATCAGCACTACGGGAGGGCTCTGTGAAGCTCGGATTGTGCTTTCCGCATGAGTACATCGAGGAGCGTCCGGTCGGCGACGACCTCGTGACCATCGAATGGTGCGAGGGGAGTGGCTGGCCGAACACGATCATCGGACCGGACCCCACGGATATCGAATTCACGTCCGAATGGCTGTCGGATCAGGCCGTCGATGCCCTGTATCCGATGAGCGAAGAGGCCACAATCGTGTGTGCGCGTGCGGCGGAGATGAATCCGGCCATTCGGGCGCTTCCGATGAAGGCCGCTCTCTCCTGTGCGTACCGACACCGCTTGCGGACGGGTCTGGAGACGGCCGGTCTCAACCCGCCCTGGTGCGAAGAGGGAATGCCGCCGCCGTTCTCGCCGCCGTGGGTCATCAAGGCACCGGCCTCGGCGCTCTCGCTGGGGGTGGAGATTGCGGGTGGCCCTCTCTCGGGTGAGGCGTTGGCAGAGTCTTTCGGGCGCGCGAGGCGCAAGGCGTATATCCACATTTCGCGGCTGAAACAGGCCCTGGGCGGAGAGCAGCCGATTGGGATCGTGGAGCAGTACGTGGTCGGGGAACAGTACTGTGTATCGGGCATCTATCGCGACAAGCACGCTCTGGCATACGCTCCATTGCGTCAGATCTGGGACGACCGACAGCGGTTCATCTTCGAGTACGAGCCGGTCATGAACCCGGACCTCTCCCAGGAGCTCGTGGAGGTGGGCGCGACGGCTGCGGAAGCGTTGGGGATGCAGTGGTGCGCCTACAACTTCGAGGTGCGCGGCGAACCGGGGCATTTCAAGGTGATCGACGCGCACGCGCGCCTGGGCGAGGACGATGGGAACTACGGCGAGCTGATGGGGCTCGGCGTGGACCCGCAGATGACGGCCATCGACATCCTGAGGACACCATGAACGAAGCGAGACCGTGTGAGTACCTGAAGGTGGGAGACCGATTCGGCTGGACCATGCTGAACGGCGATATGGTGGAGGGCGAGGTGATCGAGATCGACTCGAACGTCGTCATCATCCGAGACTTCCTCGGAGAGCAGCACGCATACGAGTCATGAGCCGCATCACGATCCCGTACGACTGGACGCCTCGCGACTATCAGCGGCCCGCATGGGACGCGCTCGAGGGTGGGGTCAAGCGTGCCGCTCTCGTGTGGCACCGTCGCGCTGGCAAGGACCTGTTCAGCATCAACTGGTGCGCGAGCCAGCTCTTCGAGCGGGTCGGTCTCTACTGGCACATCCTCCCCACGTACAACCAGGGGCGGAAGGTCGTGTGGGAAGGGCACACACGCGACGGGCGTCCTTTCCTGGACCACTTCCCCGGCTACAAGGAGCCGCACCCGAAGGGCGTGGTGACCCGGAAGCGCGACGACGAGATGAAGCTCTGGTTCGCGAACGGGTCGCAGTATCAGGTGGTGGGCGCTGAGGACCCGGACCGCCTCGTGGGCGCGAACCCGCTGGGCATCATCTTCTCCGAGTGGAGCGTCATGCCCTCGCGCGTGTGGGAGTTCCTGCGCCCGATCTTGGCGGAGAACGACGGCTGGGCCGTCTTCATCTTCACCCCCCGAGGCCGCAACCACGGCTACCGGCTCCTGAAGCAGGCGGAGGTGGCGGCGGGCTGGTTCGCCCAGGTGCTCACGGCGGACGACACGAAGGCGATCTCTGCCGAGGCGATCGAGGCCGAGCGGGCGGGCGGGATGCCCGAGGAGATGATCCAGCAGGAGTTCTACTGCTCCTTCGATGCGCCCCTGGTCGGCTCCTACTACGGCGATCTCATGATGAAAATGGCCGAGGACAAGCGGATCACGAAGGTCCCGTGGGAGCCCTCGGTGCCCGTCACCACGGCCTGGGACCTGGGGATGTACGACCGGACCTCGATCTGGTTCCACCAGCGCGTGGGCCGGGAACACCGGCTGATCGACTACTACCAGTCGAGCGGCGTCGGCCTGGACCACTACACCAAGGTTCTCTCAGAGAAACCGTACACTTACCGGGAGCATCTCCTCCCGCATGACGTGACGGTCCGCGAGCTCGGGACTGGAAAATCGCGTCTCGAGACGCTGAAATCCCTTGGTTTGCGCTGCCGGCCGGTCACGCGGCTCGAGCTCGCGGACGGCATCAGCGCCGTACGGCTCTTCCTGCCCACCGTGTGGGCGGACGACGAGAAGTGCGAGATGGGGCTCGAGGGGCTCCGTCAGTACACCAAGGAGCGAATCGAGGGCGAGCAGGACCCGGACGGGAAGCCGATCTTCCGGGACAAGCCCAAGCACGACTGGGCCTCTCACCCCGCCGATGCGCTCCGAACCCTGGCGACCGGGCTGCGCCCGGATCGCACCGGCGAGAAGATCCAACTCGCGCCGAAACTGCCCATCGTGTAAAGGAGAAGACCATGTCCATGAAGATGGCGAAGGACATCCATGATCTGAAGATCCAGGTGTCCGAGCTCGAGAAGACCGTCGAGTCCCTGAAGGCGAAGGTCGCCGATCTCGAGAATCCCGGGAAGTTCAAGCCTGGCGCAGAGATGCCCGATTCGCTGAAGAAGCGAGGTGCTCGACGCTGAGATGGTTCTCCCCCTCGCCGAGCCGCTGGTAGGTCCCTACTACGACCAAGCGACGCCGGACTTCGTGCCGGCGCCGGTGGCCTCGCGAGACTTCCGACCGCTCGACCGATCAGAGGTCCAGAACATCATCCGGATCGAGACCGAGGACGCCCTTGGCGGACTCGGTTCGCGGGTGTCGGACGAACGACGCCGCGCGATCCGTATGTACTACGGGCGAGAGCTCGGCAACGAGATGGAGGGCCGCTCCAAGGTCATCATGACCGAGGTGGCGGACACGGTGGAATGGATTCTGCCGTCCCTCATGAGGATGTTCTTCGGTGGCCCGTACGTGGTGAAGTACACGCCCACGCGCGCGGGCCAGGAGGCCGGCTGCAAGCAGGCCACCGCCTACATCAACCACGTCTTCAAGAACCAGTGCCGCGGCTACCACCTGATGCACGACTGGTTCAAGACGGCCCTCATCGAGAAGAACGGGTTCGTCAAGCCCTACTACGAAGAGCGATTCGAGCCTCAGGTCTTCACGTACCGCGGCCTCACGGAAGAGGGGCTGATGATGCTGCTGGCGGACGGCGACCTGTTCCCGATCGCCTTCGAGCAGCGACCGCCGAGCAACGGCATGGGTCCGACGTTCGATGTCACGGTCCAGCAGATGCGGGCGGAGGGGTGCATCAAGGTCGACGGCATCCCGCCGGAAGAGTTCCTGATCGCGCGTCGTGCCATCATGCTGGACGACTACACGCCCTTCGCGGCGCACCGCAAGAAGGTGTCCGTCTCGGATCTCATCGCGATGGGCTTCGACCCGCGGCAGGTCAAGGACCTCCCCAGCGACGACTCGCTCGAGTACACGCAGGAGCGGACCGAGCGCCTCTCCGAGGACGAGACCTTCCCGGTGACGCGAGCTGCGCGGGTGGACACAGCCAGCCGCGATCTCTGGGTCACCGAGGGCTATCTGCGGATCGACGAGGACGGCGACGGCTACACGGAGCTGCGCAAGATCACGTACGCCGGTGAGGGCTCGATCGAGATCCTGGGCGACGAGCAGGTCAACTGGAATCCTCTCTGTTCTCTGACGCCGGTCCCGATGCCTCACAAGTTCTTCGGCATCTCGATCGCGGATCAGGTGGCCGACCTCCAGATGATTAAGAGCACGCTGATGCGTCAGATGCTCGACAACCTCTACCTCCAGAACAACGGACGCTGGGAGGTGGTAGAGGGCGCGGTCGTGATCGACGACCTGCTCGAATCGCGGCCCGGCGGAATCGTGCGTGTGGATGCGCCCGGGATGGTGAACCCGCTCGCCACGCAGCCCTTCAACCAGCTCTCGTACCAGATGCTCGAGTACCTGGATCAGGTGCGAGAGGGGCGGACGGGCGTGTCGCGCAACGCGCCGGGTCCCGACGCAAGCACCCTCCAGCGCGTGACGGATGGCGGCGTCAACCAGATGGCGAACATCGCCCACGCCCGGATCGAGATGATCGCGCGCCACTTCGCGGAAGGCGGCGTGAAAGACCTGTTCACGAAGCTCCTGCGCCTGCACGTCGAGAGCCCGATCAANNAAGCCGCAGGTCCTGAAGATGCGCGGCGAGTGGATCGAGATCGACCCGTCGACCTGGGAAGCCGACTACAACGTCGAGGTACAGGTGGGCTGCGGGGTCGGGCAGGCCGCGGAGCGCATCGCCTTCATGGCGCAGCTCATGAACGTCCAGAGGGAGATGGTGGCGGGCGGTCTGAGCCATGTCGTGACGCCGGACAACATCTTCAACTCCGCCGAGAAGATGGCCGAGTCGATGGGGTTCGCGACGCCAGAGCTGTTCTTCACGGACCCGCAGGGCCAGCCCCCGCCGCCGGCTGCGCCAGATCCGGACATCGTGGAGAGCGAGCGCCGCGAGCGCGACAACGCGAAGCAGCTCGAGCTGGACGCCAAGAAGCTCGAGGCGGACCTCGCGAAGGAGGCCGCGCAGAACGAGCTCAAGAAGCAGGAGCTCGAGGACCGCAAGGAGCTGGAGCGCGAGCGCATCGCGTCGCAGGAGCGGATCGCACTCCGCAAGTGCGAGGTGGACGCGGAGATCGCGCGCATGAAGGGATCGGAGAGCAAGGAGGAGGAGTCATGAAAGTCGAACTCGCACGCGAGGTTCTGCCGTACATGAAGGCCCAGGTCGGCGACCCCGCGCGTCTGTGGGCCAGGATGATGACGGAGGCCGCGAAGTCGATCGAAGAGGCCGCGCGCATCACGAAGAGGACGGAGGAGCTCAAGGCCGAAGAAGCGCCCGCTCCGAGCCCACGCCGCAAGACCATGACACGCCGAAGTGCCCGAAAGACCTAGCGATAGAGAACTCGTCCGCCGTGGACGTGAGGCAGAACGCCTCCTCGAGAACCAGCTCCTCAAGGATTGCTTCGAGGAGCTGAAGGGGGAGTTCGTCGACGCCTGGAGGAACTCGAAGCTCGGTCAATCCGAGGAGCGCGAAGTCGCCTACCAGATGCACACCGCGCTGGTAGAAGTCGAGTCGCGCTTGACAAAATACGTTGGTCAGGGAAAGGTCGCCGCCAAGTTGCTGGAAGAGCAGGAGAAGGCAGCGAAGAATGGCGGCGCCGCTCGGACCGAGTAATCGCGGAGTACCGAACCCCGGTTCGGAGATGCACTCGCGAATCGTCGACTTCCTCGACCGCACCGAAAGCGGTGGCGAGGAGTCAGCAGCTCCCACCCAGGAAGAAGCAGACGGTCAGGCCATCTTGGACGCCGAGGCGGACGCGCAGGCGGACACCGAGAGCGACACCGAGGAGACCGAAACGGCGCAAGCCGCGGAAACCTCGGAGGAAACCAGCGACAGCGAGGCGGACACGGAGGCGGGCGAGACTACCAGCCCAGACGAGCCCGATCCTTCCGCCTACACCCTATCGGCCCTCGCCGGCCACCTCGAGATGTCGGAGGACGACTTCCTCGCGCACATCGAGGTCGATGCGCCGGACGGCAGCAAGACCAACCTCAAGCGCGTGCTCGATGGATTCCGGGCGGAGCCGGAGACGGCCCAGACCCGGGACGAGGTGGCGCTCAATCGCATGGCGCTCCAGCAGGAGCGCGAGCAGCTCCAGGCCGAGCGGCAACAGGGCCTCCAGGCTCTCCACGCCGCGACCGCGATGCTGAACAACGAGCTCGTGGCCGAAGAGCAGTCGATCGACTGGAAGCAGCTCGAGCAGGATGATCCGCAGGAGTACACGCGCCTGCGCATCAAGATGCAGGNNAAGGTCCGACAGGGCGTCGAGGAGATCGAGCGCCAGGTGCAGATTCGCAACCAGGAAGAGTCGAAGCTGCGCGATAACTACCGCTTCGAGGAAGTTCGACACCTCCAGCGCAAGATGCCCACCTGGAAGGAGCCTACCGTCGCGAAGAAGGCGATGGGTCAGGTCGAGACATTCCTCAAGGAATCCGGGTTCAGCGAGGAAGAGATCGCTGGTCTCGAAGATCATCGGATGGTGCTCGTCGCGTTCCAGGCGTCCGAGTTCCATCGGATGAAGCAGGACCAGCCTGCTCAACTCAAGAAGCTGAGAGACCTTCCGAAGCCTCCGCTCAAGGCGGGCGCGCGGCCGGAGGAGGACGCGGAGAAGACGGCGAAGCGCAAGCGTGCGGAAGCACGCATGGCGCAACTCAGGAAGACAGGCAGTCACCGCGATGCTGCCAAACTCTTCGAGGAGCTACTCTAATGGCGCAGGTAGTCGGAACGTCCGAAACCTATCCGCACATCGGTATCCGAGAGGATCTGGCGGACATCGTTTACAACATCGACCCGACCGAGACCCCGTTCATGACCATGTGCGGGCGCGGGACGGCGACCCAGCCTCTGCACGAGTGGCAGACGGACTCGCTGGAGGCGGCGAACAACCGGAACGCCCAGATCGAAGGTGACGATCCGACGTTCACGATCCTGACTCCCACCGTTCGCCTGCACAACCAGACCCAGATCAGCCGGAAGGAGATCATCATCTCCGGAACGCTGGAGGCGACGGATCGTGCGGGTCGGCAGTCGGAGCTGGCCTATCAGCTCGGCAAGCGGAGCCGCGAGCTGAAGCGTGACATGGAAGCCAACGTCACGCAGAACAGCCCGGTCGAGGCCGGCGCGGCATCGGGTGGAGACGCCCGAGAGTCGGGTGGGTACGAGACCTGGATGATGACGGACGGCAACGCCAGCCGCGGTGCCGGTGGCTCGGAAGCCGACAACACCGTGCTGACGGACCAGCCCGACGACGGCGCCCAGCCGACCGACGGCACCGCCCGCGCGTTCGCGGAGAGCGACCTGAAGAGCGTGATCCAGAACGTGTGGAACGAGGGCGGGAACCCCGGCGTCATCATGGTGGGCCCGACCAACAAGCAGAACCTGTCGGCCTTCTCGGGCAACACGACACGGTTCGATCGCTCCGAGGACATGCGCCTCGTCACGGCGATCGACGTGTACGTGAGCGACTTCGGTGAGCACCGGGTCGTGCCGAATCGGTTCAGCCGGGACCGATCGGCCCTCATCATCGACACCGAGTACTGGTCGATCGACTACCTGCGAGGCTTCCGGCAGGAGGCCCTGGCGAAGACGGGAGACGCCGAGAAGCGACAGCTCCTGGTCGAGTACACGCTGCGGGCGTCGAACCAGAAGTCGTCCGGCATCGTGGCGGACCTGACCACCTCGTAACCAGGGCCGTGACGGGGGGGCAGTAGCCCCCCCAAGCCGGCGCAAGAAGGAGAGTTCGATGGCAACTTCGGAACGCCTCAAGGAGCAGCTCAACCGCTACTTCATCAGCCAGAACTGCACGCTGGGGACCCCGGGTACGATCGCTCACATCCCCTGCCCGGCTGGCGCAGCGGTCGTGGCGGCGCACGCGACCCTCGATGGCGCCATCGCGACAGCGGACGCGGTCATCACGTTCGAGCTCGGCGGCGTCACCCTGAAGGACGACGCGGCGACGCCGGCCACCAGGAGCATGACGATCACGCAGTCGGGATCGGCGGCGGGCGACTGTCACTCCGTGACGTTCGAGAACGCGAACGTGGCTCTCACGGTGGCGGACAACGACGTGCTGGCCGGTGGCTCGGTGCTCGAAATCATCGACGCCGGAGCGTCTGGAGCCGGGACCGCGACCTTCGTTATCGAGTTCCAGCCGTAGGGAGGGCTCGATGTCGCGACAGGTCCAGCATGACCAGCGTGCCTACTGCATCGACACGGGGCAGCTCAGCGCCAATACCTCCCAGAGCTGGTACTTCCCGATTCCGAAAGCGGGTTGGGTCGTCCGAGCGATCGGCGTGAACAAGAACTTCACAGCCGGTGAGTCGCTCTGGGACTTCTACCTGGGCGGGACCGCGATGCTGGTCGGTGGCGCTGCGGCGCAACTGAGCGTCCCTGCAAGCTCGAACGAGGGCGACATCGACGTGATCGAGTTCGACCAGGNNNCGAGAACTTCGCCTTCGAGGCGGAAGATGGCGATGCGGACACGGCTGGCGTACTCCGTATCACCTGCGACGGAGGCGGTGCGGCGAGCGACTTCGAGCAGTTCTCCATCGTCATCCAGCCATAGGGAGCCGACATGGCAAAGGTCGAGCAGCACGACAACCGCGAGTACACC
>JABAOE010000553.1_pt4 | contig 10015 bp, 10 predicted proteins | sample 7062141 | NCBI WGS metagenome assembly JABAOE01 (sample SAMN14538627, study PRJNA623070) | marine sediment metagenome | biome: marine biome [ENVO:00000428]; feature: marine pelagic biome [ENVO:01000023]; material: deep marine sediment [ENVO:00002113] | place: India: Gulf of Khambhat ...
AGCGGTATTGCCATGGCCACGCCAGCAGCGACAGCCGATTGCATGAAATGCCTGCGATTCATCGTGATTCCCTTGTTTTGTTTCTTATCCGGTGACGATAGTGCAGTTTGACGCCAGTGCGAGTCAATGTCATCGTCAACGGATCATGCAACGCCACATCTCGAGCAAACTGCCCGACGTCGGCACGACAATTTTCACTGTCATGAGCCAGCTCGCAGCCGACTGCAACGCGATCAACCTGTCGCAGGGGTTCCCGAGTTTCGACCCGCCCGGAGCATTGACGGACCGTATCGCATACCACCTCGAGCACGGTGCGAATCAGTATGCGCCCATGCCCGGCGTGCCGGCGCTGCGCGAGGCGATCGCCGAAAAAACGGCGCGGCTGCAGGGTCGTAATGTCGATGCAGACCTCGAAATCACGGTTTCGAGTGGCGCAACCGAGGGACTTTTCAGCGTCATCCAGGCCATCGTGCACCCGGGCGATGAAGTCATCGTCTTCGATCCGGCCTACGATTCGTACGAACCGTCGGTGACGCTGGCGGGCGGAATTACAAAGCACGTACCGCTTGCCATTGCGGACAATGGCTTCGATTTCCGCATCGACTGGGAAAGGCTCGGGGATGCGATCTCGAGCAAGACGCGATTGGTGATCGTCAACTTCCCGCACAACCCGACCGGGGCCATCCTCTCGGCAAACGACCTCGACCGGCTGGCCACCGTCGTGCGCAACACGAATACCTACCTGCTCTCCGATGAGGTTTATGAACACATCATTTTTGACGGCGAGCGGCATTGGAGTCTTGCCAGCCACGACGAACTCTGGGAACGCAGCTTCGTCGTCAGCTCATTCGGCAAGACATTTCATGCCACCGGCTGGAAAATAGGTTATTGCCTTGCGCCGCGCGATCTGACCGCCGAGTTCCGCCGCGTGCATCAATTCACGACTTTCGCCGTCAGCACCCCGATGCAGCATGCGATCGCGGACTTCCTGGCGTCGGAGCCCGGTTTTTATGCGGCGCTACCCGACTTTTACCAGCAGAAGCGTGACCTGTTCTGCCAATTGCTCGAGGGCACGCGTTTCCGCTTTGCGCCAGCGCAAAGCACTTTTTTCCAGATCCTGGACTACGGCGATATCAGCCAGGAATCTGATGTGGAACTTGCCAGGCGCTGGACGCAAGACATCGGTGTGGCGTCGATTCCGTTATCGGTGTTCTGCGAAAAGGAATTCACGGGCACGCGGCTGCGCTTCTGTTTTGCAAAAGACGACGCAACGTTGCGGGACGCCGTCGAGAAACTGGCTGCCCTATAGCAACTGGTAAGCGAGTAACGCCCCCGTATAACCGATCGAGGTCATGTATGCCCATGCGAATACGGGCCATCGCCAGGTATTGGTCTCGCGTCGTATCACCGCCAGGGTGGCCGCGCACTGCAGGCAGCAGGCGTAAAAGATCAGCAAACCAATCACCATCGGCAGCGTGAATACGGGACTGCCGTCAGGCCAGGATGCCGACTTGAGACGAGCGGACAATGTCGCCTCGTCCGCCTCGCCTCCGACCGCGTAAACCGTGCCGAGAACCGCGACGACGACCTCACGCGCCGGGAAACCGGCAATCACGGCCGAAGAGACGCGCCAGTCCCAACCTAGCGGCTCGAACGCCGGCTCAACAAACTTCCCCGCCCGCCCCAGCCAGCTTTGCTCCAGCTGCGCTGCGGCAGCCTGGTTCTCGTCGAGCATTGGATCGATGTCGCTTGCACGCGGGTAATACGCAAGAGCCCAGACGATGACGGCCACCGAGAAGATCACCGTGCCTGCGCGATACAGAAACACCTTGGCGCGGCCGAGCAGCTGAAACGCGACGGTGCGTATATTGGGCCGCCGGAACTCCGGGAGCATCAGCGCAAACGACGGTTTCGGCCCGCGCAATGCCGTCTTGCGCATCAATAGCGCCGTCAAAACACCCATGACGATGCCGAACATGTACAGGCCGAACAAGACGAGCCCCTGCAGGTTCAGGAAGCCGACGTCACGGACGGGCACGAATGCGGCTATCAGCAGCGCATAAACGGGCAAACGCGCGGAACAGGTCATAAAAGGCGCCGCGAGTATGGTCGCGATGCGGTCGCGCCGGTTAGGTATCACGCGCGTCGCCATGATGCCCGGCACGGCACAGGCAAAACTCGAGATCATCGGAATGATGGACTGCCCGGAGAGGCCGACCGACCGCATGGCACGATCCATCAGATACGCGGCGCGCGCCAGGTACCCGGAGTCCTCGAGCAGGATAATGAACGAGAACAGGATGAGTATTTGCGGCAGAAAGACCACGACGCTGCCGACCCCTGCAATCACCCCGTCGGCAATGAGGCTCGATAGCGCGCTGTCGCCAAGACGATTCACCACGGCCACGCCAAGCGCCGCACTGGCGTCGTCGATCAGATCCATGATCGGCGTGGCCCATGCGAAGACGGCCTGGAATACGATCGCCATGACGAGGAACAGCCCGATCGTGCCCGGGATCGGCATGTTCAGGAACGCCGTCAGTCGCGTCCGCCAGGAATAAAACGGCGGTATGTGCTCCTGTACATCGCCGAGTATGCTGCGAACCCAGGCATAGCGTTTCCGGGCTTCCATCGCCAGCGGCGGTTCAGAACCGAATAATTCCTTGCGAATCCTCGCCACGCCATCTGCGCCCTGCACGCCGAGACAATCGAGCACGTATCGATTGGCGCCGGCGTCGCCGTCGATCAAGAGACGCTCGATCTCGGCAAGCTTGAGAGGAACTGTCGCTATCGCTGCCAGCTCCGCAGCCGCTGCCGACAACTCCGGCCACGCCGCGGCCGGCCTCGGCGCCGGCTCATCGGCGAGTCCCACCACGGCGTTTCTGAGCGCATTGATGCCCTCGCCCGTCGTCGCGACAACAGGACAAATGGGGATACCGCCGAGGCGCTTCGAGAGTTTGTCGACGTCGATTTTCAGGCCGGCTGTTTTGGCCGCATCCCACATCGTCAATGCAACGACGACCGGCCGCTCCAGGTCGAGCAGCTGCTGCACCAGGTACAGGCCCTGGTAGAGATTGGTCGCATCGACCACCGCGAGCACGCCATCCGGCGGCTGCGTCCCTTCCATGCGTCCAAAGATGACGTCTATCGCTATTTGTTCTTCGAAGGAATGCGCATTGAGCCCGTGCGTACCGGGCAGGTCGATCAGCTCGATAACACGCTCGTCGGTCTTGAGCGTGCCGACATGGCGTTCCACCGTGACGCCGGGGTAATTGCCTATGCGTTGCCGCAGGCCGGTGAGCCGGTTGAAGAGCGTGCTTTTGCCTGAGTTTGGTCCGCCGACAACCGCAATGCTGGCATCGGCTTGCCGGCTTACGGAGATGTCTTTTATTGGAATGCGGGTTTCGGCTGGCCTAGTCACCGAACTCGTGAGCCGACACGCTGAAATGCCGCGCCTGCTCCTGGCGCAGTGAGATACCCGTCCCGAAAAGGCGGAACTCGAGGGGATCACCACCGATGGCGCAACCGGCCAGCTCGACTTCGGCACCCTCGACCAGGCCGAGCACCATCAGCCGCTGCACCTGCGGGTCGCTTGCGTCGACCGCCGCGATGACGCCCTTTTGCCCCCGTTTCAGGGAGGCGAGTGTTTTACCATTGATGCTCATAAACTTCTGATTTTTCAGGCAGGTTTCCCCGAAACTGGCTAAATGATAATGATTCGCATTTGTAATTGCAATAGTGGATAGTACATATGCACAATCATTTCAGCAGGCAGGGCGCCCTATTTCGTCGGGGAGCACAGCTTCGATACGCTCCATGACGTCAAGGCGGTGAACCAGGTCGTGGATGTAGTCGAGCCTGTCGGTTTCGAGGACAAGCACGTCGCTCATCTTGTAGTTCGCGATCCAGTTTTCGTAGAGGCGATCGAGCCGCTTTAGATAGGAAAGTGGAACGTCCTGCTCCATCTTCCTGCCGCGCAGGCGAATGCGTTGCCGCAACGTGCGCATCGAGCAGCGGAGGTAGATCATCAGGTCGGGCGGGCGGATCGCGTCCAGAATCGCGCCGTAGAACCCCTGGTAGGTCTGCCAGTCGCGCTTCGAGATTTTGCGCATCTGATACAGCGCCGTCGCAAAAATCTCGGCATCCTCGAATATCGTGCGATCGAGCGCCACGACGCCGGGCTGGCGGTCGAGTTCCTGGTGCAGCCGGAACTTGTTGCTCAAAAAATAGAGCTGTGACTGAAAAGCCCAACTCTTCATGTCCTTGTAGAAATCGGCGAGGTAAGGATTGTCGTCGTTTGGCTCATAGAACGGGGTAACCCCGTAAGTACGGCAAAGGAACTCAACCAGTGTCGACTTCCCCGAACCCATGTTGCCGGCAATTGCAATCGATCGCTTCATCAATGTGCTACCTTACCGCATTCCAAAGTTCGGGAAACAGACTGTGACAGAAGCACTGCCCCCCGTGCTGATTTCGGAAGCCGAGATCGAGCAACGCGTTGCCGAACTCGCCGAGCAAATTTCCTCCGACTACGCCGACGCCGACGAAATCGTCCTTATCGGTGTACTCAAAGGCGCATTTATCTTTCTGGCCGATTTGTCGAGACGGCTTACGATTCCACGCACGATCGAGTTCATCGCCGTGTCGAGCTACGGCGCCGGCAGTGCCAGTGGCGCCGTCCGTCTCGTCATGGATGTGCGTGGCAATATCGAAGGACGCCACGTTCTCATTGTCGAGGACATTGTCGATACGGGCAATACGCTGAGTTACCTGATCGGCATCCTGGAATCTCACGGTCCGGCCTCCATCAAGACCTGCACCCTGCTGCACAAGGCCGAGAGCGCCGAGGTCGATATCCACATCGATTATGTCGGCTTTGGCATCGGTGCCGAATGGGTCGTCGGCTACGGACTGGACTACGCGGAGCAAAACCGGACCCTGCCCTACATTGGCACAGTCACTGCGGAAGGCTAGTGATCGGCGCAGGTGTCTGTTTCGATCTCGATCGTTGAGTGTCCGATGCCATAATCCTCGCGCAGGATGGTCTTCACCTGCCGAATGATCGCCGTCGGGTCGGCCGGCGCGCCGCAAACCGATACGTGCATGGTCAGCATCAGATCCTGTGGCGTCAGGCCCCAGACATGCACGTGGTGGATGCTGCCGACGTCACTGATTCGGCCGACCAGGTTGCTCTGCATCTCGTCGATATCCAGCCACTCCGGCGCGCCCTCCAGCAAGACGTGTCCACTGCGCTTGACCAGCAGCCAGGCACTTTTGAGAATCAGGAACGCAACGGCCACGGATAGCAGCGGATCGATTGCGAACCAACCTGTATAGATGATCACGACCGCAGCGACTATTGCCGCGACCGAACCCAGCAAGTCGCCGGCAACATGCAGCGTAGCGCCGCGGATGTTCAGGTTTTCCCTGTCGCCGCCATGCAGGATCGTAAACGCAACGATATTGATGACGAGGCCGAGCGTGGCAACGATCAACATCGTGCGCCCCATCACCTCCTCGGGCGCGAGGAAACGGCTGACCGCCTCGTACAGAATCCAGCCCACGATCAGCAGCAGGCTGAGACCATTGACGAAGGCAGCGATAATCTGAAAACGCTGGTAACCGTAGGTCAGGCGCCCGTCCGCCGGCCGTTTGCTGACGTGGAACGCCACCGCTGCAAGCGCCAGGGCCATTGTGTCGGTCAGCATATGGCCGGCATCGGCCAGCAGCGCCAGCGACCCTGAAAGCAGGCCGCCGATCACCTCGACAATCATGAAGGTGCCGGTCAGGACCAGCGCGATCGTGACGCGACGCATATTGGAGTTGTCGTGCGCGTGAGCCATGTCCCGCTTACTGTACTACGGTTACTGCTCCCTGGAGAGCCTGTAGATCAGAATCGCGGCACGCTTGATCGCAAGCGGCATCGATGTCAGGTCGAGGCTCTCATTCGGCGTATGGCCGCCTTCGCCGATTGCACCGAGCCCGGCCAGGGCATCGGTGTACGGCGCGACGAACGAAACGTCAGCCGCACCGCGCCGCAGCGGATCCCAGATTTTCATCGGCTTGCGGCCGATGGCCTCGTTGACCTCCGACAAGCGGCCCGCCAGGTACCGGTTGCCCTCGGTAGGCGCCATGGGCGGATACCGGTCCCGGAAGGTAATTGTCGCCGAGGTTTGTGGAAGGTGGTTGGCAACGATAGCGCGCATTCTGTCGCGCGTGCGATCCAGCTGTTCCTGCGAGATCGTGCGAACTCCGCCGTGTACGACGAGTTTGCGCGGCACGACGTTTGTCTTGCCGAAGGTCGTGCCGCGATTTTGCTGCGGGTCGTACTCGACGGTGGTGCCGCCCTGGATTGTCCCTGCGTTGAACGTCAGGCCGTACTCACCGCGAACCTCCCCATAGAAACTGCTCAGGATTCGGGCGGCCTCGTTGATCGCTCCGGCCCCTACGTCGTCGCTGAAAATTCCCGACGAATGCGCCTGCCTGCCCGTTACCTCGAGCACCCAGTCACTCGAGCTGCGGCGCGCAATCGTCGCCCAGTCGTCGCCATCCGAATACACCGCACCCTCGAACCCCAGCGCATAATCCGCCCATTTGCCTGCATCGACGAGATCCTTGCGCGCAATCGACAGCGGCGAACCGGTCTTTTCCTCGTCACCGGTATACGCAACGACCACGGGAATGTCCTCGAGTACGCCAATAGCCTTTAACGCCTTGAGTGCATAGACGATCACGACATTGCCCGACTTCATATCTTCGATGCCCGGGCCGTAAGCCGTGTCGCCTTCACGCGTGTAGGCCTGAAATTCGTCATCGGCCTCGAATACCGTGTCGAGGTGTCCGATGAGCAGGAACTTTTTACCCTTGCCGCCCTTGCGACCGAACAGGTGACCGGCGCGATTGACTTCTGGCGGCATGTCTATCCACTCGGTATCAAGACCCAATGCATCGAGTTCGCGCCGCATGACGACGCCGACCTCGCGCACGCCCTCGTGATTCATTGTGCCGCTGCCAATGTTGACCGTCTCTTCGAGCAACACAATCGCTTCCCCGGCATTCGCGTCGACCCATTCGACCATGCGCTGCTCTTCGGGGCTTAACCCGGAGGCGGATGCCTGTGCGGAAATCGTGAGCCATAGTGCGATGGACGGAAGTCGGAATGTCATACGGTTTCCTCGTCGAAATGTCGCGGCACTCGAATGTGCTCGACCATGTGTTGAATTCTCTCCGGCGGCGGCGCCGTGAACTTACTGACCGTAATTGCCACAACAAAGTTCAGGCACATGCCGATGACGCCGATACCTTCGGGAGATATACCGAACAGCCAGTGTTCGGCGGCATTTTCGCCCCAGGGCGAGCCCGCCCATTTGAGGAACAGACCCTTGAAATACTCGATGTAACCGTAGGTGAAAACAAGTCCGGTGAGCATTCCCGCAATTGCACCCTGTTTGTTGACGCGCTTGAAAAAGATGCCGAGCAGAATGACCGGGAACAGCGAAGCGGCTGCAAGCCCGAACGCGAACGCCACGACCTGGGCGACCCACCCGGGCGGATCGAAGCCGAGGTAGCCCGCAACCAGTATCGCGAAAGCGGCCGCAATGCGCCCGGCAAGCAGCTCCTGTTTCTCGGATATGTGAGGTGCCACGATGCCCTTGATCAGGTCGTGCGATACGGCCGCAGAGATCACCAGCAGCAACCCGGCCGCCGTCGACAACGCAGCCGCAATACCGCCCGCCGCAACGAGCGCGATGACCCAGTCGGGCAGACCCGCGATCTCCGGATTCGCGAGGACCATGATGTCCCTGTCTACCGCGAGCTCGTTGCCCTGCCAGCCGTACTCGGCGGCCCTGGCCGCAAACTCCGGATTGCCGTCGTTGTAATACTGGATCCGCCCGTCGCCATTGCGGTCTTCGAAAGCAACCAGGCCGGTCTTCTGCCAGGTCCTGAACCACTCGGGTCGTTCCTCGTACGCGAGGTTGCCTTCAACCGTACCGACTTCTCCTGTCTGGATCGTCTCAACGAGGTTCAGGCGCGCCATCGCACCCACGGCCGGGGCCGTGGTGTACAGGATGGCGATGAACAGCAGGGCATAGCCTGCGGAAACGCGCGCGTCGCGCACTTTGGGCACGGTGAAGAAACGCACGATAACGTGCGGCAGCCCGGCCGTGCCGACCATGAGGGCCATCGTGATACAGAAAACGTCGATCCTGCTTTTGGTCCCCGACGTGTACTGGTTAAAGCCGAGCGAGGTGACAACGTCGTCGAGCTTGTCGAGCAGCACCGTTCCAGAACCGGCCACTTCCGAGCCGAACGCCAGCTGCGGGACCGCATTGCCCGTTATCTGGATGGCGATGAATACGGCAGGCACCGTGTAAGCGAATATCAGCACGCAGTATTGCGCGACCTGCGTGTAGGTAATGCCTTTCATACCGCCGAGCACGGCGTACACGAAGACGATGAACATGCCGACCAGCAGGCCCGTCGTCACACCGACCTCGAGAAACCGGGAAAACACGATACCGACACCGCGCATCTGTCCCGCGACGTAGGTAAATGAGATAAAGATCAGGCAAACAACGGCGACGACGCGCGCTGTTTTCGAATAGTAACGCTCGGCAATGAATTCCGGCACCGTGAACTTGCCGAATTTTCTCAGGTATGGCGCCAGCAGCAAGGCGAGCAGCACGTAGCCACCGGTCCAGCCCATCAGGTAGACCGAGCCGTCGTAACCCAGAAAAGCGATGAGGCCCGCCATCGAGATGAACGACGCGGCGCTCATCCAGTCCGCCGCCGTCGCCATGCCGTTGGCCACGGGTGAGACGCCCTTGCCTGCAATATAGAAGTCCCCGGTGCTGTGAGCACGCGACCAGAACGCGATGGCGATGTACAGCGCAAAGGTCAGGCCGACGACCAGGTGGGTGAGACCCATCAGACTCATGGCTCAGTCCCGCTCCTCGTGCACGTCGAACTTCTTGTCGATGCGGTTCATTCGCCAGGCGTAAAAGAAGATCAGGGCGACGAATACGTAAATAGAGCCCTGCTGCGCGAACCAGAAGCCCAGCTTGAAGCCGCCGACGCGAATTCTGTTCATCTCCTCGACGAGCAGGACGCCAAACCCGTATGAGCAGACGAACCAGATGGCGAGACAGACTGCGACGAGCCGCAGGTTGGCACGCCAGTATGCCAGCCGATTATCGAGGTGCATGTTTCCCCCGGGCTTACTTATTGTTGTGGCGCATCAATTTAGACGAATCGCGCGTAAACAAAAAGGCGGCTTCTTTCGAAGCCGCCTTTTTGACCAACGTAAGTACGTGGTTCCTGGCCCCCTGAGTCCCCCGCCAAGCCGTACCTGAAGGTGTCTTGCAATTCTTAACGGAGCCAAGTGTTGCTCAAAGGCTACGTTTCGTAGGCGAGAAGGTGGCAGAAATACCACCACTTGTCAATTCTTTAGACTTGATCCAGACCAAAAATCGAAATTCGACGTCAATCTGTTGCATTATTGCAACAGGCTTTTGATCTCGTTTGCCAGCCGTTCCCTGCATGCCCGAGGCTCGCAATTGGCTCATTCATCCAGGTTCGGTTCCGATTACAATGCGGCGATGCGAATTCTAATTATGATGCTGCTGGCAGGTTCGGCCTTTGCCGGCGAAACCGCAATCCACAATGTCTCCGGCTACACGTCCTCTGATTCGGGTATCCGGGAATTCAGTGTTCTCGTTTTCTCCGATCTCGGGCAGGTCGTAGCAACCGGCGATGAATCCTTGCTCAGCGACTACCCGGACGCCATCCGTATTGACGGCAAAGGGCGCACGCTGTTGCCCGGGCTGGTCGACGGGCACGCGCACCTGAGCGACTACGGGTCCCTGCAACGCAGCCTGGACCTGTTCGGCACGCCGTCCCTCGATGCCGCGGTCGAACGCGTCCGCGCCTATGCCGCCGACAATCCCCACGCCGACTGGATCGAGGGCCGGGGCTGGAACCAGGTTATCTGGCCGGTGAAAGAATTCCCGACCGC
>JABAOE010015326.1_pt1 | contig 10015 bp, 10 predicted proteins | sample 7062141 | NCBI WGS metagenome assembly JABAOE01 (sample SAMN14538627, study PRJNA623070) | marine sediment metagenome | biome: marine biome [ENVO:00000428]; feature: marine pelagic biome [ENVO:01000023]; material: deep marine sediment [ENVO:00002113] | place: India: Gulf of Khambhat ...
GAAGGTGCGGCCGATGGCCATGGCCTCGCCCACCGACTTCATCGAGGTGGTCAGCATCGGCTCGGCGCCGGGGAACTTCTCGAAGGTGAAGCGCGGCACCTTGGTGACCACGTAGTCGATGGTCGGCTCGAAGGACGCAAGGGTCTCCTTGGTGATGTCGTTGGGGATCTCGTCCAGGGTGTACCCGACCGCGAGCTTGGCGGCGATCTTGGCGATCGGGAAACCGGTCGCCTTGGAAGCCAGGGCCGAAGAGCGGGATACACGCGGATTCATTTCAATGACAACCAGTCGGCCATCATTGGGGTTGATGCCGAACTGGATGTTCGAACCGCCTGTTTCAACGCCAATTTCACGGATGATCTTCAAAGAGGCATCACGCAGGATCTGGTATTCCTTGTCGGTCAGCGTCTGGGCGGGTGCGACGGTGATCGAGTCTCCGGTATGCACACCCATCGGATCGAAGTTCTCGATCGAACAGATGATGACGACATTGTCAGCAAGGTCGCGCATGACCTCGAGTTCGAACTCTTTCCAGCCAATCACTGACTCTTCAACCAGGATTTCGTTGGTCGGGGAGGCATCGATGCCGGCGATAGCCATCTGTTCATACTCTTCACGGTTGTAAGCGATGCCGCCACCGGTGCCACCCAGAGTGAAAGAGGGGCGAATAATTGCCGGGAAGCCGACATGTTCGATGACATCCATCGCTTCCTGGTAGTTGTGAGCCAGGCCAGAGCGGGGGACGGCAACCCCGATGCGCTCCATCGCCTGTTTGAACAGAGTGCGGTCCTCAGCCATTTCTATGGCCGGCAGCTTGGCCCCGATCAGCTCGACACCAAACTTGTCCAGAGTGCCGTTTTTGGCAACGGCAACGGCGGTATTCAGGGCTGTCTGGCCGCCCAGTGTCGGCAAAAGAGCATCCGGGCGCTCTTGCTCGAGAATCTTGGCCAGGGTTTCCGGGGTGACCGGCTCGACATAAGTGCGATCGGCAAAGTCGGGATCGGTCATGATTGTTGCCGGGTTCGAGTTGAGCAGGACGACCTCGTAGCCCTCTTCTTTGAGTGCCTTGCAGGCCTGGGTTCCCGAATAGTCGAATTCACAGGCTTGGCCGATAACAATCGGCCCCGCTCCAATAATCAGAATTTTCTTGATGTCAGTTCTTTTGGGCATTGCTATTCCTTAAGTAGCGCGTGGCGCAATAAAAGCTTTTCTATTCTGCTGCACGCGACAAGCTACGCGTCACGATTCTTCCAGTTTTTCATCAGCGTTATAAACTCTCCGAAGAGGTAGTTGGCATCGTGGGGCCCCGGTGATGCTTCAGGATGGTACTGGACCGAAAACGCCGGATATATCTTGTGCTTAAGCCCTTCCACCGTATTGTCGTTGAGGTTGATGTGGGTCACGATGGCATCATCCTGAAGAGAACCTGCGTCAACGGCAAAACCGTGGTTCTGTGACGTGATCTCAACATCATGCCCTTCCCCCCGGCGGACCGGCTGGTTGCCGCCTCGGTGACCGAATTTAAGCTTGTAGGTCTTGCCGCCGAGGGCGATCGAAAGAAGCTGATGCCCAAGACAGATTCCGAACAGGGGAACCTTGCCAAGCAGGTTGCGAATGTTGTCCTGAGCGTAAGTGATCGGCTCGGGATCACCCGGTCCGTTGCTCAGGAAAACACCGTCAGGCTGCATTGCCAGCACCTCTTCAGCTGAAGTTTTTGCCGGTACGACGGTGACATCACACCCTTTGCTTACCAGGTTGCGCAGAATGTTGCGCTTGATGCCGAAGTCATAGGCCACCACCTTGAACTCAGGAGTCTCACCTTCACCATATCCCTCCGCCAGGTCCCAGGTACTCTCTGTCCAGTTGTAGCTGGAGGCGCACGTCACTTCCTGGACCAGGTCCTGGCCGACGATTGAAGGTGCCGCCTTGGCTTTGGCGACCAGGCTGGCTTGGTCAAGATCGATCGTTGACAGTATTCCGGTCTGGGCACCTTTGTCGCGGATGTGACGTACCAGTGAGCGGGTATCAATCCCTGAGAGACCGATAATGTTATGCTCCTTCAGGTAGGCGTCCAGTGACATTTCTGAACGCCAGTTGCTGGGAAATTCACAAAGTTCCTTGATGATAAAGCCGGCAAGATGAGGCTTTCCCGATTCAACGTCTTCGCGATTGATCCCGCAATTACCGATCTGGGGATATGTCATGGTGACAATTTCGCCACGGTAAGATGGGTCGGTCAGGATCTCCTGGTAGCCGGTCATGCTGGTATTGAAGACGACCTCGCCAGAAATCTCGCCCGTGGCGCCAAAGGCGCGCCCGTAGAAAACCCTGCCGTCGGCCAGGGCCAAAGCTGCTTTCATCATTGTCCTCTCTTGTATGCGATTTTACCGTCGACAATAGTACAGGTTGCCGCACCCTTCATCGTCCAGCCATCGAATGGCGTATTCTTGCTCTTGCTGACCAGTTGTTGGGCATCGACGGTCCACTCGAGCGCGGGGTCAAAAACAGTCACATCGGCGATGCCTCCCTCTTCCAGGCCGCCAACCGGCAGTCCCAGGGCATTTGCCGGGCCGTTGGTCAGCAGGGAAACGGCTTTAGGCAGATCAATCAGGCCCTCATCAACCAGCTTCAGGGTCAATGGCAAGGCAGTTTCCAGACCGACAATGCCGTTCATGGCGATGCTGAACTCAACATTCTTTTCATCGATATGGTGCGGCGCATGATCCGTGGCAATCGCATCTACAGTCCCGTCTGCTATTCCCTGGCGGACTGCTTCCCGGTCTTCGGCGCTCCGCAGGGGCGGATTCATCTTGGCGTTGGTGTTGTAGCCGCGGACGGCCTCGTCAGTCAACGTGAAATGATGAGGTGCCGCTTCGCAGGTCACGTTAGCGCCACGCTTTTTGGCCTGTCGCACGAGATCGATGGAGCCCTTGGTCGAGACATGGGCAACGTGCAGGTGGGCCCCTGTGAACTCAGCAAGCATGATTTCCCTGGCTGTAGCAGCATCTTCGGCAACCCATGGGATTCCCTTCAGTCCCAACTCGGTTGAAACCGGACCTTCATTCATAACGCCTGAACCAACCAGGTCGAGGTCCTCGGCGTGGGAGACGATTGTCATGTCGAAGGGTCTGGCGTATTCCATTGCCCTGCGCATCAATTGCGGGTTGCTGACCGGGCGGCCGTCATCGGAGACAGCATAAACCCCCAGTTGCTTCAACTCTCCCATCTCTGTCAACGACTCCCCTTCCAGCCCCTTGGTGATACTGGCAATCGGGAATACCCGGCAATGCCCTTTATCGACAGCTTTCTTGAGGATGTAGGTGGTTACGGTCTGGTTGTCGTTGACCGGCTTGGTGTTCGGCATGCAGGCGACCGAGGTGAAGCCGCCCGTGACGGCGGAGAGGGTTCCGGAGGCGATATCTTCTTTGTACTCCAGACCCGGATCGCGCAGATGCACATGGATGTCAACCAGTCCTGGTGTCACTATTTGCCCTGAAGCGTCGACGATTTCCGCACCCCTATCATCAAGATTTTTACCTATGGCAGATATTTTGCCATTATCGATCAAGACATCACAGGTATCATCGAGGTTCTGTGCCGGGCTGATAACCCGTCCACCCTTAATCAGTAGCTTTGCCATGATGCTTACCTTTCTTTATGTTTATCAGTTGTTTATGCGCTAACACTTAATGCTGCTTATATTGTCTCTCGTAGGGAATGTTACTGTGTCTGCATCGATTCGACACCGCTGACCAGGTAGAGCAGCGCCATGCGCACGGCCACGCCATTTTCCACCTGATCGAGAATGACGTTTTGGACGCCATCGGCGACAACGGATGAGATCTCTACACCCCTGTTCATCGGCCCCGGATGCATGACGATGGCGTCCGGTTTGGCCAGCCTTACGTTGGTCGGATTGAGCCCATAAAAGCGTGCGTATTCACGTAAGCTGGGGAGCATGATCTTGCTCTGCCTTTCCAGCTGAATACGCAACATCATCACAACGTCTGCATCCCTGATCGCATCATTCATGCTGGTGAATACTTCAACGTTGCCCAGCTTCTCAATACCCGGCGGCAGCATCGTGCCGGGTGCACAGAGGCGCACCCTGGCGCCCATCTTCGTCAAGGCATAGATGTTTGAACGGGCGACACGGCTATGGGTGATATCGCCGACAATGGCGACCTCAAGCCCTGCAATGCGCCCCTTATGTTCCCGCATCGTCATCAGGTCAAGCAAGGCCTGGCTCGGGTGCTCATGGGCCCCGTCACCGGCATTGACAATGGAGCACCCTACCCGCTCCGCAAGATAATGCGGAGCCCCGGAATGGCCGTGACGGATGACGATGATGTCGGGGGCCATGGCTTCAATGTTTTTCGCTGTATCTTCAAGGGTTTCCCCTTTCACGACTGAGGAGGTCGACCCGGAAATATTGACCGTGTCTGCAGACAGGCGCTTGCCAGCGATTTCGAAAGACAGCCGCGTACGCGTGCTGGCCTCGAAGAATGCATTGATAATGGTTTTGCCACGCAAGGTCGGGACCTTTTTGATATCCCTTGAGTTGATCTCTTTGAATGAGTCTGCGGTATCGAGGATTATCTCGATATCTTCCTTGCCGAGATGTTCAATGCCGAGAATGTGTTTGTGCTTGAATGACATGCGGGTCCTCCCTGACGTTATGGCTTCTTGACCAGCCGGACTTCCAGCGGATTATTGTCTTCGTTGAATGTCACGACAACCTCTTCTTCGCGGGCAGTAGGTACGTTGCGGCCTACGTAATCCGCCCGGATGGGAAGTTCCCGGTGGCCGCGATCAATCAGCACCGCCAGTTGAATTGTGCTTGGCCGGCCAAAGTCCATCAGTGCGTCCATGGCCGAGCGGATCGTGCGCCCGGTATACAGGACATCGTCAACCAGCACGACATGCTTGCCGTCCAGGGCAAAGGGAATGCTGGTTTTGCCGATCGGCAGGTTGCCGCGAGCGGCCAGATCGTCACGGTACATGGTGATGTCGACTTCACCGAGGGGAACTTCGACCCCTTCGATCTCGCCGATACGTTCCCGCAGCATCCCGGCAAGGTGATCACCGCCGGTACGGATACCTACCAGAGCGAGGTTTTCACAACCCTTGTTGTGTTCCAGAATCTCGTGGGCAATCCTGGTGATGGCGCGGGCAATGCCGGCCTGGTCCAGAATCGCAGTCTCCACCTTGGACATCTCTAACCTCCCGTTTTTAGGACAAAAAAATACCTCTCCGCAGATTGCGGAAAGGCACGAGTTTGGTTTTCTTGAATACGTGTTGCATTTGGCCACCCTTGCTGACCTCTCTGGATCGGCTTAAAAGGAGACAGGTTACGTTAAATTTGTGGCAATATAACAAGGGCAAAATAGCGAGTCAATAAAAAGCTGGAAAATAATTTCAGGCCTGCGAAAAAGTGGTTTTTGGGCTCAGGAATCTTCCGCAGGTTTACGGTAAGAGCCGATATATATCCCCGCCAAGATCAGCATTACGCCAGCGACCTCGATGCTGGTGGTTGCCCTCGTAAAGAGCAGGACGTCCCACACCAGGGCCAGCGTAGGCTGCAAAAGCAGCACAAGCCCGGCAACTGTCGCCTGGGTATGCTTTATAGCTGAAGAAATAAATGTCCAGCCCATGGTTGTACTGATAACGCCGACACCCAATAACGCCCAGAAAGATCCGGCGTCGGGGATGACAAATGAGGCTCCGTTTATCGGCGTGATGATGGCAAGCAGCGAGGCGCACGGAATGGCAACCGTCAGCATGGCTGGAACGCTGCTGACCGAATCATCGTTCATTGATGTCTTGAGCAGCATGACATACCCTGAATAGAAAACCGCTGTCAGAAGCCCGAATACAACGCCTGCCTTATAACCATGGGCAAGTCCGGTCCAGTCCAGTCCCGTTATCATCAAGAGCCCGCCAATGGCAATGGCTACTGCCAACATGAACATCTTCGTGATTTTCTGCTTGAAGATGAGCCAGGAAAATATTGCCGTAAAGAAAATCTGCAGGTTGCCGAACAAAGTTGCCAACCCGGGGCCGATCAATTCAATACTGCGATGCCAGCACATGAAATCGATCGCCAGAACCAGTCCGGCTGCGCAGAGCATTAATCTTGGTTTCCTGGCCATCCTGAAGCTTTCTTTTCGCAGCAGCAGTAATGGCAGCAGAGACAACCCGGCAAACAGCATCCGGTAAAACCCGGCGCTGTCGGGAGAAACGTGCGCAAGCTTGATAAAAATCGGCGAGAAGCTGATGCAAACTGAACCGGTTAACAGTTTCGGAAAGGAATGGTGGTTGTCTGCAAGGGAAATATATGACGCCACTTGGCTCTCACTTATATCGGAACAGTTGGAATGATGAGACGGCAAGACAGATTAAGTGATTTTAGATAGTAAGGCAATCGTATGTTGCGGGCCGGGAAATTATGACACGAAAGCAAACAGGCCTCTCGCAATAAGCACATGTTTGATGGATTCATTCAGAGGAGCGGCTTGACAAAGCTCAAAAAAGCCTTGGTCCCGCGGGCCCCTAGTTCTTTGCCAAAACTGTTTTCATCGATTTGCGGAAAACTGCCGACATCCTCATAGTTGTCATAGAAGTCTGGGTGGTCAGGCTCAACAATTGTTTTCCCCTGCTTTAGTTCAAAGGACGCGGAATAACGAAATGGCCAGACATCGACAAGCGGGATCAAATGTGAAAGTTTTGCAATCAGGGCGTTCGGGTAGTCAAGCCCCAAAACGCGTTTTTTGCGGGCAATGACCCATGAGTTGCCCGGTGCCATGTCCTGTTCAATGTGGGAGCGCAGTTTCCGGGCAAAATAACGGTCCCTGATAAAGAGGCCGGCCTCCGTGTTCATGTTCTCGCTTCTTGGGTCAAGATTGTATGAACCAACAAATGATGTTTCGTCATCAACAACCAGCGATTTTCCATGCAGGCACATATAGGGTGCAATGGCTTTACCCTTTTCCCCTTGCAGCAATTTCACAAGGTTNNGCCATTTCACAAGGTTTTGTCTTGAGATGGAGGCCTTCAGTCTATCCAGGGTCGGCATGTAGGCGACCATGTCTTTCGGCTTCGGCATAAATTCGTATATTTTGAACTTCAACGTCTGCAGATATGTCTGCTTCTGTTTGTATGACATCGCATAAACGTGCCAGCTGTCCGTTGCCGCAAGACTGTTGGTGGAAATGCGGACATCCAGTTCCGGATATTGCCTGCGGAGCTTCTTGAATAAAGAGATTGCGGGAGATGTCAGGATCAGGTACGGGGTTTGGATGTAGATGGACCGTGTGGCGCCGGAAACAGTTTCGGCGAGGCGCCGGGTTATGTCGCTTTCCCTGCCGAACCACACAAGGATTCGGTCTCTTTTTCGTGGGCTGTCGGCAACAAAATAAGCATCCTCAACCTGTCTCAAGCTATCAACAAATCGTTCCCTGATGATACCCGGTTCTTTCAGGTCATCGTTGATTTGTTCGAACAGGCCGTTGAGAAGGAAGTCGCCCCGGTGATTCAATCGTTCGAGCTTGCCGTTGTCTATGTTCTTTTTGACGTCGTGCAGTTCAGCGATGCTAACTGCATACTTTGAGTCCCAGTAAGCCTGAAAACTTTCACTCATCTGCTTGACGACGGGACCAATTGCCAGAATGTCGCGATCCTTGTAGTTCATCCCCCCGGCCAGATCGTAATAGGCATTCTGGTAGTTTCTGCCGCCGGTAATTGCGACTTGATCATCAACGATGAATGTCTTGTTGTGCATGCGGTGATTGAAGCGATGAAACTTGAAAACCAGTGAATAAAGCTTCTCAATGAAAAGGGATTGGGCTTTCGGCTGGTTGAACAGGTTGGCAACCGGGTTAAAGAGCTTTATCTGGAATCCGGGGTGAGCGTTGGCCAGGAAAGTCGCAAACTCGATATGTCGCTCCGAGGAAAGATGGTCAATCAGGAAGCGGACACTAACGCCTCTTTTTGACGCTTGAATCAGCTCATACATAAACAGGCGGCCGACCTCGTCGTTCGCCCAAATCAAGGTCTGTATGGAAATGTTTTTTCTCGCCGAGCGAATCAGGTGAATACGGGACAACAATGCATCATCCCCTCTTTCCAGCAAGGCGACCGTATTTTTCTCGGGCCTCACATGCGCAAGGTAACCGGCATACAGCAAGAGAGGCGAGTCGGTTTGCGGCGAAATGATTTGTTCAGCGTCAGGAACTTTAGTTGGAGAGGAAGTAACATGCTGACCGCACCCTGCAAGCCCCAACAGGGATAAGAGAGCAATTATAGAAAAGCTGAACTTCAGGTAGGCAACCTTACAATGCATAAGCACTCCCTGTGATCTGCCAGCNNCAGGAAATTTCATCATCATGCTGTAGGGCATGGCCAGCTCAAGGCAATAAATAAGGCTTATCCTGTACGGGATAAGCCTTATAAGGTCCGACCTGTGATTATTGCTTTACTCGATCAGCCGCCCTATCCTGCTCCAGCGCGGCATAAACTTCTCGCTGTCCCATGACCAATACTTGATAAATGCCAGCCCCTTGATTGATGAACGATCCACAAATCGCCAGAATCGGCTGTCGTATGAGCGGTCACGGTTGTCTCCCATGACGAAATACTTGTCGTCAGGCACCTTGAGCTTGGGCATGTTGTCACGCGGGCCGGCAGTCAGGTTGCCGTCCTTGTAGACCGCTTCCGGAGTCAGGTAGCGCTCGCCGTTGACGTAAACATTCTTGTTGCGGATCTCAACCGTGTCTCCCGGGAGGCCGATGACGCGCTTAATGAAATCACGGCGATTGAAGTAGGACTTGTTGCGATCTTCCGGAAATTCAAAAACGATAATGTCGCCACGTTGCGGTTCCCGGATGGCGAGCACCGGGTCATCACTGAACGGCAGTTGGGTGCCGTAGATGAACTTGTTAACCAGCAGGTGGTCACCGATCAAGAGGGTATCTTCCATGGAACCGGAAGGTATCTTGAAGGCCTGGACGGCAAAGGTACGGATAATCAGGGCAAGAATGGCTGCAACGATCAACGCTTCTGTCCAGTCACGCAATTGCGACTTTTTTGGCTTTTCCTGCCCTTCGTCCACTTTCTTTTTGCGTAAAAACGCCATTATTTACTTTCCTTGACTTTCAGGATGGCCAGGAAGGCTTCTTGCGGGAGTTCGACGTTGCCTACCTGCTTCATGCGCTTTTTGCCCTCTTTCTGCTTTTCGAGCAATTTGCGTTTTCGCGTTATGTCGCCACCGTAGCATTTCGCAGTGACGTCTTTACGCAGGGCTTTAACCGTTTCGCGGGCAATCACCTTGTTGCCGATTGCCGCCTGGATAGCGACTTCGAACTGCTGCCTGGGGATAAACTCCTTCATCTTGGAAACAAGCTCACGTCCACGATATTGAGCCTTGTCCCGNNNNTTCACTTGGGCGATAGTCGAGATGTTCATAATCCAGAGAGGCGTAGCCCCGGGAAAGTGTCTTGAGCCGATCGTAGAAGTCCAGGACGATCTCGTTGAGAGGCAATTCGTAGATCACCATCACGCGGCTGGCCGTCAGGTACTTGATCTCGCGCTGCACTCCCCTCTTCTCCTCGCAGAGAGCCAGTACGGCACCGACGAACTCATTGGGAACATGCACGGAGGCGAGGATGAACGGCTCTTCAACCTTGTCGATGTACTGCACGTCGGGCAGCTTGTTGGCGCTGTCGACATTGAACGTATTGCCCTTGGTGTCAGTGACCCTGTAAACAACAGTCGGGGCCGTGGTGATCAGGTCGACACCGAATTCACGCTCCAGTCGTTCCTGGATGATCTCCATGTGCAGCAGCCCGAGAAAACCGCAGCGGAAGCCAAAACCCAGGGCAACGGAGTTCTCCGGTTCAAAGGAAAAAGAGCTGTCGTTGAGACGCAATTTTTCCATGGCGTCACGCAGGTCATCATAGTCTCCGGAGTCAACCGGATAGAGCCCGGAGAAGACCATGGGCTTGACTTCCTTGAATCC
>JABAOE010002752.1_pt2 | contig 10012 bp, 11 predicted proteins | sample 7062141 | NCBI WGS metagenome assembly JABAOE01 (sample SAMN14538627, study PRJNA623070) | marine sediment metagenome | biome: marine biome [ENVO:00000428]; feature: marine pelagic biome [ENVO:01000023]; material: deep marine sediment [ENVO:00002113] | place: India: Gulf of Khambhat ...
TCGATACCTTATCAGCCCCGGCACGTAAGAGTTGATTGATATCCTCCAACCCCTTGATCCCACCACCTACCGTTAGGGGCATAAACACAACCTCTGCAGTTCTTGAAACAACATCGATAATGATGGAACGTTTTTCATGGGACGCGGTAATATCCAAGAAACAGATTTCATCGGCCCCTTGTTGATCATAGACCTTTGCAATCTCTACAGGGTCCCCTGCATCCCTTAAATTCACAAAACCAACACCCTTGACCACGCGCCCGTCTTTCACATCAAGACAAGGAATAATCCGTTTTGCTAACATTTCCCGTTTCCCGAATGGCCTTTAAAATGAAAGGCAAATCCAAATGACCATCATAAAGGGCCTTTCCGATAATCATTCCCAAAAGCCCCTCCTCCTTAAGCTGAACCAATGCCTCAATGTCTTTCATCGTGGATATACCCCCTGAGGCAATAACGGGTGTCCTGCTTTTTTTTAACAGGTTCCTGATTCCGTTCAAGTTCGGACCCGATAACATACCATCTTTTTGAATATCGGTATAAATAATGGCCTGTACCCCCGATGAAACCATACGGGAAATCACATCCTCCATTTTTTCCCCCACGGTTTTGATCCATCCCTGAGCCGCAACCTTTCCGTCTTTTGTATCCAAGGCAGCCATAATTTTCCCGGGAAACTTTTTACACACTTCATCGAACATCACCGGATTTTCTAAAAGGGAGGTGCCCAGAACAACCTGTGTAACCCCCGCCTTTAAATATGCCCTGATCGTATCCAGTGTCCGAATTCCCCCCCCCACTTCAACAGGAATAGAGACTGCGTTGCAAATGCCTTGAATGGCCGGTTGATTGACTGGGGAACCCGATAAGGCCCCATCTAAATCCACAACATGGAGGCGGCCAGCTCCCAGGGAAACCCAATGACGGGCCATGGCCACAGGATCACTCCCATATTCTGTAGCCTCATCGAATCGACCCTGCCGGAGACGAACACATTTCCCCCCTTTAATATCAATGGCTGGTATGATGAGCATCACTTCCCTTTTTTGATTTAAAAAATGGAATGCTTTCCATTAAACCCCCAACCCCAAAGGCTGCCAACTGACGTGCCGTGATCCACTTTCCTCCTCTTTGAAGAAACAAGGGAAAGTTTCGGATATCTTCCAATAAGGACTTTTGACGCTCGTAATAATTTCCCTCCCAGAGTAAGGCACCGTCTTTAACCCTATACAAGCGGGCCAAAAACCCCACTGCTGCCGGGGACTCGACACCGTAAGATTTCCCCCTTCGCTCTTCATACACTTCTACCAGCCCGATCAAGACCCCGTCCGCACCCAACTGATCGCCCATCTGCACCAACTTCTCAGAGAATTCAAGGGAAAAACCCTTATCCAATTTCTTGAAGGCATCGTTTGCTTTAGTTTCTGAAACCAACTTCACATCGCGATTCTCCTTAAGCCATTGCCAAAAAAGATGCGTAACCACATCAGAGGCCTCGTACGCTACCCGGGCACTTTTTAAAGCCGACTTTGCCTCAGGGGTTTCACCCTTCTGGAAGGGAACAATCAACAAATTCTGGACAGCCACTTCCCCATGATCCCCTAGCATCGCACTTTGAATGGTTTTAGGGCCACAGCCGTATAATAAAAAAGCAACCAGAAAAGAGAGAATCGTGTTTTCCAGTAGAACAACGGTTGTTTTCCTTTTCATGAAAAGGATCCAAAGTTTTTGAGAACCTTCAGCCCATAGGCTTGACTTTTCTCTGGATGAAATTGGCAGGCAAAGATATGGTCTTTCCATATACTGGAAGCAAAGGTAATCCCGTAAGTCGTCGTCGATGAGATGATCTCCGAATGGTCTGGAACCACATAGTAGGAATGCACAAAATACAGGTAAACCTCCTTGGGCAGGCCCTTAAAAAGGGGCGAAGCGCCTTGAATCACGGCCTGATTCCACCCCATATGAGGAACTTTCAAGCATTCGGTTTCATCACCCCCCTCCCGGTTTTCTCTCAGGTCTTTGGGAAAGCGTAAAACCCGTCCCTCCAGAACATCCAGCCCGGGATGAACGCCAAACTCCTCGCTTTCCTTAAACAACAATTGATACCCAAGACAAATCCCAAGAAAGGGTTTTCCCTTTTGGATTTCCTGATGAATGGAATCAATCAAACCATAGTGCTCTAGGTTTTTCATGCAATCCGGAAAAGCCCCCACACCAGGAAGAATCAAATGACTTGCATCTTCGATCTCTTTTGTGGAACGGGTTACCACCGCCCGGAAACCCAACCGTTCCAGCCCTTTCTGCACACTCCGTACATTTCCCATTCCATAATCAATGATGGCAATCATGCCCATGAAGAACCGACCAAACCCTAAAGTTTTCCCTTGGTAGACAGCACCCCAACCAAACGCTCATCCATTTGCGTGGCTTGATCCAAAGCCTTCCCAAAAGCCTTAAATATGGCCTCCAAAATATGATGTGGATTTTTACCGTAAGGAACATTGATGTGAAGGGTCATTCTGCTGTGATTGACCATGGCTTCAAAAAAGTGCTCCACCAAGGTTACGTCGAAGTTTCGAATTCGCTGACGTTTTGGCATCAATACATGGTAAACCAAGTGGGGTCGGCCGCTTAAATCAAGTGTTACCGTAGCAAGGGTTTCATCCATAGGTACGGAAGAATGCCCAAAACGGCGAATTCCTTTCTTTTCATTCACCGCCCTGCTAATCAATTCCCCGATTACAATCCCCAAATCTTCTACAGTATGGTGGTAATCAACCTCTAAATCACCCTTAGCGGTTAGCCATAAATTAAAAAAACCATGCCGGGTCATCACATCCAACATATGGTCAAGAAAAGGCATTTCTGTCTTAATGTTTCCCTTCCCCTGTCCGTCCAAAGAAAACCGTCCTGCAATATTGGTCTCTTTGGTCTGACGTTTATAGTGAGAAACCCGGTCTTGTTTGGATACGCCACGCCGCTTTGCCTTCACCCTTTTCATCCTTTCATTCCTTTTACAGCTTTGAAACTCATACGCCCGATCAACCCCAAATCACGATGAATTTCGCCCACAACCATTTTTTAGAACCGGATTTGAACCGCCTTTCCATGGGCTTCCAAGCCCTCCATCGCAGAAAGCTCAAGAATGGCTTGCTTCGCCCGTTTTAATTCATTCCTTCCATACTCAATCAAACTGGTTTTTTTCAGATAATCCTCTACACAAAGAGGCGAAAAAAATCGTGCCGTTCCCCCGGTCGGCAATACATGGTTGGGCCCTGCCACATAATCACCCACGGGCTCAGTGGTATAATGGCCCAAAAAAATTGCCCCCGCGTTCTTCAACCCCGGCAAGAGTGTCCTGGGTTTTTTCACTGCCAGTTCTAAATGCTCTGGTGCAACTGCATTCGCAATTTCCACTGCCTGCCTTAAGCTCCTGACCACAAATATAGTGCCAAACGCCTTGAGGGACACGGAGGCAATCGCCTTCCTGTTCAATTCCCTTAATTGCTTCTGCACTTCTACTTGAACACTTCGAGCCAAAGAAAGCGATGGGGTAACGAGAATCGCGGCAGCCTTTTCATCATGCTCTGCTTGGGCCAATAAATCGGCAGCAACATAAGAAGGTTTAGCACTTTGGTCCGCAATGATTAATACCTCGCTGGGACCGGCAATCATATCAATATCGACAACACCAAAAACCAAACGCTTGGCTGTGGCCACATAAATATTTCCCGGGCCCACTATCTTATCCACCCTTGGAATGGTCCGTGTTCCAAAAGCCATGGCCCCAATGGCTTGGGCGCCCCCCACTTGATAAATCTCATGAACACCTGCCATTTTGGCCGCCACCAAAAGAGAGGGGTTAATCCCGTCTGCAGATGGAGGGGTACACATCACAATTTTTTGAACCCCGGCCACGTGGGCCGGGATCGCATTCATCAAAACAGAGGAAGGATAGGCCGCACTTCCACCTGGAACATAAAGACCGACACAAGAAAGGGGACGAACCAGCTGTCCAACTACCGCCCCTCCGTTACGACGCGACCAAGCAGGGGATTTCTGGTTTTGATGGAAAAACCGGATTCTTTTGGCAGCATAGCGAAGGCTTCTGATTTGAAGCGGGGACAATTTCTTATGGGCTTTTTTAATCTGAGCCTCTGAGATCCTAAACTGAGCGGGGGTCAGTGTAACCCCATCGAACTTTTTTCCAAATTTCTTTAATGCAGAATCGCCCTGGTTTCTAACTTCTTTTAAAACCCCGTCCACGACCTTCCGATATCGATCGTCCAACAACTCGAAGCGGTGGGAAATCCTTTTGAGTTCCCGTGCAAATTCCTTTTTAGAAGCCTCAACGATTTTCATAATTTTTTTTTAACCCTTTCTGTATTTTTTGTAGGAGCTCGCCAATACGCTGGTTTTTAATCTTCAAACTGGCCCGATTCACCACAACCCGTGCAGTGGATGAACCGATTTCCTCGACCTCTACCAGCTGGTGCTCCTTCAAGGTACGGCCGGTGGAGCTCAAATCAACGATCTGCTCTGCCAAACCGACCAAAGGGGCCAGTTCTATAGACCCATAAAGCTTAATGATTTCGACCGGAAACCCTTTTTGACTAAAATATCGCTCCGTGATTCTCGGATATTTCGTTGCAATCCTGAGTTTGGTCCACCCCTTCGAGACCGGCTTTTTACTTTTTCCTTTTGCTTCGGCAACAACAATTCGGCAAAACCCAAACTTCAAATCCAAGGGTTCATAAAGATCCCGGTGCTCCTGCTCTAATAATACGTCTTTTCCCACAATCCCCATATCTGCCGCGCCATGTTCAACATAGGTCGGCACGTCGATCGCTCGAATAAACATGAATTGGATATTCTCAGCACTTTGGGAGACAAGCAGGCGGCGATCATCCTTGCCCTGATCACGAATTTTAAAACCGATTCTACGGAATAATTCAGTGCAGGGTTTAAGCAGTTTCCCCTTCGGAAGGGCAACCGTCAGACTCATGTTCATGGGCGATCCTTCACGCGACGGATTTCCGCACCCAATTGGGAGAGCTTCTCCTCAATCCGATCATATCCCCGATCCAAATGATAGATTCGTGAAATTTCTGTTTCCCCCTCTGCCGCCAAGCCCGCAAGGATTAAACAAGCGCTGGCACGAAGGTCAGAAGCCATGACAGGGGCACCGCTCAGCTGTTTCACACCCTGCACAATAGCGTGATTCCCCTGAATTTTAATGTCGGCTCCCATACGCTTTAATTCGGAAACATGGGTAAACCTGCTCTCAAATATTGTCTCAGTGATCACGCTGAGCCCTTTTGATATCACCATGAGACTCATCATTTGAGCCTGCATATCTGTCGGAAAACCAGGATAGGGCATCGTTTTGATATCGACGGCTTTGACTCGACTTGAAACCCTTAACCGGATTCCTTCCCCGTCGGGTTTCACTTCAATGCCTGCCTCAGTGAGCTTCCCGATCAAGGCCTCAAGGGTGGAATAGTCCACAGACTTGACCAATAAATCTCCCTGTGTGATGGCCCCTGCAATCAGAAAAGTCCCCGCTTCAATTCGGTCAGGCATGATGGTATATTCACCACCATTCAAACGTGGAACCCCCTCTATCACAAGTGTTCCCGTCCCCGCCCCCCGGATTTGAGCCCCTCGCTTAATTAAAAATTGGGCAAGATCGCAAATTTCAGGCTCACGGGCTGCATTTTCAATTACGGTGGTTCCCTCTGCCAAAACGGCAGCCATCATTAAATTTTCGGTTCCAGTCACCGTTGGGATTTCCAGTGGGATCCGAGCACCATGCAACCCTTTTTTCGCTTTAACCTCCACATAACCATGCTCAATCTGGATCTCAGCACCCATCCGCTCCAATCCCATCAGGTGTAGATTAATGGGTCGAGCACCTATTGCGCATCCACCCGGGAGAGACACCCTTGCCTCCCGAAACCGGGACACCAAAGGCCCAAGAACCAAAATGGATGCCCGCATCGTTTTAACCAAGTCATAAGGCGCTTCGCAACTGCTCAAGGATGAACAAGAAACGGTACACCCACTCTTTTCTTTGGTTACTTTTGCACCCAATCCCTGCAAGAGTTTCAAAATGGTAGTTACGTCCGCCAGATTGGGAACATTCAATAAGGTATGATCACCCGCTGATAACAAGGTCGAGGCCAATATCGGTAAGGCAGAATTCTTTGAACCGCTAATCTCCACTTCACCGGACAGCCTCTTTTCACCCTTTACGATAATTTTATCCAACGCAGTCCTTTCTACAGATCCTTTCTACGAAGACACACCACCCGTTCAATCCGATTCAAATCCCTGATCGCCTTCTCCAAGATAAAGCCTTTATCTTTCCCCCCGACATATTCCCGAACCCAAGGGAATTGGTTAAAACCTATTTCTAATAACAGATATCCCCCGGGCCTCGTATATTTCTCTGAATCTTTTAGAATCCTTTCAATGATTTCCATTCCATTCCTTCCACCCATAAAGGCAAGGGGAGGCTCAAAATTCTTAACCTCTGGGGCCAACCCCCAAAAATCCCGCGATGACACATAAGGGGGGTTTGAAACCACCAGGTCAAAAGCGCCATGAAAAGAAAACCCTTCCAGTGGGGAAAAAAGATCCCCCTCATAAAATTTGATTCGATGGGAAACTCCCCTGCGTTTGGCGTTATCCCTTGCGATTCTCAAAGCTTTTTTTGATAAATCCACCGCATCGATGGCGGCCATCGGGTACGTTTTCGCCAGTGAGATGGCAACACAACCGGTCCCTGTGCAAAGATCTAAAATACGCTTGGGTTTAAAAGAAAGTGCAGCACTCTCCTGAATTAACAGTTCAGTCTCTGGCCTCGGGATAAACACACCTGGAAAAACCCCAATATCATCTTCCCAAAAAGGCTGATCCCCAACGATATACTGGAGCGGTTCCCGGGATATTCTTCTTTGAAGACACCTTTTTAATAAGTCATTTTCCTTTTGACTGAGAAATCTATTTTCACCGAAAAAAATTTTTTCCTCGGATAATCCCGTGATCCGTTTCAGAAAAAAAAGAACCTCTCCTCGCGTATTGGGAATAGCAGCTTGCTTCAAAAGGGCAATTCCCTCTCTTGCAGCATCGACCAAAAGAATCGAATGATTTTTGATAGCCTTTCCGGGTTTCATCATCACTTTTTTCATCAGGCCGAAAAAACAAACCGCAAAGCATTAAAAAAGGATCTGCCACCCATCGGCAAACCCTTTCATTGGATTATAAACCCTTCATTCTCTCCGCATTCGCATTGGCGATGAGCGCTTCAATCACCTCATCCAAATCCCCTTCCAAAATATGATCGAGTTTATGAAGGGTTAGCCCCAGACGATGGTCGGTCATTCGATTCTGGGGAAAATTGTAGGTTCTAATCCGCTCACTTCGTTCACCAGACCCCACCTGTTCTCTCCTCGATTGGGAAATCTCCTCTTCCTGTTTTTCCTTTTGGATCTCCATTAATCGGGACCGCAGCATTCTCATGGCCTTGGCTTTATTCTTGAGTTGCGATCGTTCATCCTGGCAGTTGACCACAATTCCTGTGGGAAGATGGGTAATCCGAACGGCGGAATAAGTGGTATTGACACTCTGTCCTCCTGGACCGGAAGAGCAAAAAGTGTCGATTCGAAGGTCTCTTTGGTCCACTGCGACATCCACCTCTTCTGCCTCCGGCAACACCGCGACCGTTACGGTAGAGGTGTGAATGCGTCCCCCAGCCTCTGTCACCGGAATTCTCTGAACGCGGTGGACACCGCTTTCATACTTCAAATAGCTGTACGCCCCTCTCCCTTCAATCAGCAGAACAACCTCCTTCAACCCCCCGATTCCGGTTTCACTCAGGCTCAAGGTTTGCACCTGCCATTTTTGTTTCTCTGCATACCGGCAGTACATGCGTAGCAGATCGGCAGCAAAGAGGGCGGCCTCTTCTCCTCCCGTTCCCGCCCTAATTTCTAAAAAGGTGTTTTTCTCATCCCGCGGGTCCTTTGGGATTAAAAGAAGTTTTAGGGATTCCTCCTGCCGCTGTTTTTTTTCTTTTAGGATTTTGATTTCATCCTCTGCCAATGAGCGTAATTCCGGGTCCACCTCCCCCGCCTCTAGAATGCCAAGTGTATCGAGAAATTGTTTCATTAAATCCTTATACACAATATACTCCTGGGCCACCTCTGATAGGTCGGATCTTTCCTTAGCCAATTTTTGAAACTCGGGTTGATTGGCGATCACCTTTGGATCACTCAACAAATGCCCCAGTTCCTCGAATCGCTCTACAATCGCATCCAGTTTATGCGTCAGTTCTCCTTCCTGAATAACCACAGAAAACCTTCCTTATCCCTTACTTCTTCTTTGAATATTTCTTTTTAAAGCGTTCCACACGGCCTTCAGAATCCACGATTTTCTGAGTGCCCGTAAAAAATGGATGGCATGACGAACAGATTTCTACCCGTAAATCAGCCACGGTAGACCTTGTCTCAATGACCGATCCACAGGCACATGAAATGGTCGTTGGAACATATTCCGGATGAATTTCTTTCTTCATCGTATTTCTCCCCTCTTGCCTGGAAAACCAGGTTTTTTTCTTTAAAGGTTTTACATTCGATCCAAATAAAAAAGGCCTCAAGGGCCTTTTTCCCCTTCTGAACGAAGAAGGGCATTATAACATATTAAAATGGTTCAGGAATAGATCTATTTACATTTCTGGAATCTTTATTTATTCATAGACTCCAGAAACTCTTTATTGGATTTGGAGGTGCGAATCTTCTCCAAAAGAAACTCCATACTCTCAACCGTGCTCAGGGGATTCAGAACTTTCCTCAAGATCCACATTTTATTGAGGTCTTCCTTCTCAACGAGAAGTTCTTCCTTCCTCGTCCCGGACAGATTAATGTCGATGGCAGGAAATACTCTTTTATCCGCCAGTTTGCGCTCCAGGTGTAACTCCATATTGCCCGTTCCTTTAAATTCCTCAAAAATCACATCATCCATTCGGCTTCCCGTATCAATCAGCGCCGTGGCAATGACCGTAATACTGCCACCATCCTCAATATTTCTTGCGGTACCAAAAAAGCGTTTGGGCCTCTGAAGCGCATTGGCATCAATACCCCCAGAAAGAACCTTTCCGCTTGGAGGGGCAATCGCATTATAAGCGCGGGCCAGCCGGGTAATACTGTCCAGCAGAATAACCACATCCCGCTTGTGCTCGACCAAGCGTTTTGATTTCTCAAGAACCATTTCCGCAACTTGGGCATGACGCTGTGCCGGCTCATCAAAGGTTGAACTCACCACCTCTGCTTTCACTTGGCGTTGCCAATCGGTCACCTCTTCAGGACGCTCATCAATTAAAAGAACGATTAGAGCAATCTCAGGATGATTTTTCATAATCGATTTAGCGATGCCCTGCAAGAGCATTGTTTTACCCGTCCTGGGAGAGGCCACAATGAGACCACGCTGCCCCTTCCCAATTGGGGTAATCAAATCCATAATGCGCGTAGAATAGTCTTCAGGGTTATATTCAAGTTTAATCCTCTCCATGGGGTAGAGGGGGGTTAGATTGTCAAAAAGGATTTTTTCCCGGGCAACCTCTGGATCTTCAAAATTTACCTTTTCAACCTTGAGTAGGGCAAAATACCGTTCACTCTCCTTGGGAGGTCTAATTTGGCCAGAAACCGTATCCCCTGTCCTTAAATTAAAGCGTCGAATCTGTGAAGGTGAAATATAGATATCATCCGGACCGGGGAGATAGTTGTAATCAGGAGCCCTGAGAAACCCAAAACCATCTGGCAGGGTTTCTAAAACACCTTCCCCAAAGATTTGACCGTTTTTTTCGGTTTGAGCCTGGAGAATTGCAAAGATTAATTCCTGTTTTCGGAGATTACTGGCACCTTCGATTTTTAACTCTTTCGCAACATCATTTAACTCAGATATGTTTTTCTCTTTGAGTTCTACTAGATTCATTTATTTCCTCTCCTTGATAGAA
>JABAOE010000669.1_pt3 | contig 10008 bp, 8 predicted proteins | sample 7062141 | NCBI WGS metagenome assembly JABAOE01 (sample SAMN14538627, study PRJNA623070) | marine sediment metagenome | biome: marine biome [ENVO:00000428]; feature: marine pelagic biome [ENVO:01000023]; material: deep marine sediment [ENVO:00002113] | place: India: Gulf of Khambhat ...
ATTGAGGCGAAAGGTACGGCTCCACAACAGTCTTACACCGATAACATTTCCCAATTGCCATCTTGTGGTTTTCCACTTTTTCAAGGATGCCTTGTTCTGTTAGTGCAGCTACTAATTTCAAGCGTGCTTTGGAGATGGATATGAGATCAAGACTAAGCGATGGGTCAACTTGAGCCTCGCGCAGCCCCGAGGCATCCATTTCGGCTCGTGGAGTGAAAATGGATATCCGAGGTAGCTTGTGTCGTTCGCCAGCGTCGAAGTCGTTGAAGTCGTGGGCCGGAGTGACCTTTACAACCCCGGTTCCGAATTCCACGTCCACTAAGATTGGATCACCCACAATCGGAATGGTGCGTGTGGTTAACGGCAAACGGACCGCCTTGCCAATCAGATGGTGATAGCGCGGATCATGCGGATGGACGGCTACTGCCGTATCGGCGAGCATCGTTTCTGGCCGTGTTGTGGCAACTACGAGCACTGTACTTGGGTCGTCCGCGAGTGGGTAACGGATATGGTAGAGTTTTCCTTTAACTTCCTCATGCTCCACTTCGATATCTGACAGTGCTGTCAGACAGCGTGGGCACCAGTTGATGAGCCGCTCGCCTCGATAGACGAGCCCATCCTCGTAGAGGCTCACGAAGACCTCCACAACGGCCTTTGACAGCCCTTCGTCCATCGTGAAGCGTAGTCGATCCCAGTCACAAGACTCGCCAAGCTTTTTCTGTTGGTTGACGATCGTATTTCCGAACTCCGTTTTCCACCGCCAGACACGTTCGACAAACTGTTCGCGTCCAAGAGACTCTCTGGATAGGCCTTCACTCCTAAGCTGGGCTTCCACCACGTTCTGCGTCGCGATGCCGGCATGATCGGTTCCGGGGAGCCAGAGGGTATTACGGTCTTGCATGCGCCGCCACCGGATCAAAATGTCTTGGAGCGAATGGTTGAGCGCATGGCCTACGTGGAGTGAGCCGGTCACATTTGGGGGAGGAATGACGATGGAATAAGCTAGACCTGGTTTACTTGGAGATGCCCGGAAATAACCACGCTCGTTCCAGATCTGGTACCAACGGGCCTCTACCGCTTTGGGATCGTAAGTTTTTTCGAGTTGTGGCGATGCCATAGGTCTGGTCGTACCCGCCTATCATACTATAATGCGCCGCGCATCTTATCATGTCTCTGTAATGCAGAAAACGGTGTCGGGCGTCTTCTTGTGACCCTATCAAGCTTGTGCTATACATTTGCGCGCAGAGAACAAGGCCATCATCTTACCGTAGGGAGCAAGCATGGCACGTGGACGGGAAAAGGACCGGACGGAAGACAAGAAAAAAGCATCGGAAGAACGTGAAGCGCATTAAGGGTTTGGTCAAGGCTCGTCGGGGGAAACGGGGGAAGAAGAATTAGGGCTAGGCGGCGTTTGGAGCCTCGTCGGCATCTGTCAAGCGCTTAAGTTCAGCCTTGATATGTTGCTCGGCCAGTTCCGGCATAATGCGTTGAACCGCCTGTTCGACTGTTTGCTCAGCAGTTGCTCGCACAATGTCATCTGCAAGCAACGGCGCTTGTATTAAGACTGCTTTTTGAATTTCATCCTTTATCGTTGCATTCATCGCGTCCAAATGTTCACGCATGGAGTCAGACAGATACTTTCGAACGCCGGTTTCTGCATATTCCCGAATCGATTCGGTGAGACTTTCATTGATAGGTGTTCTAGCCAAATCAGATACTGTCTGACGAATTATGGGTTCGCAACTGATTATTTCTTGTTTCAGGAGAGAGGGCAATGTCTGGGACAGCAGTGGTTGGATAATTCCAGCCAGTTGTTCTTGAGAGAGAATGCTGCCAAGTTGCATCTGCAATTCTTTCTCTACGATCGGTCGGACGTGACTCGCAAGTTTCTCTTCAATGGCCTGAGGTAGGAGGTCGGCCAGCTTCTTCTCCGTTCGCTTGGTCATGGACTGCAGGAGTTGGTTGAAGAGGTCTTTCATCGCGTCTTCCGGNNTGCCGAGTCATGGCCTTGTCTTCCTGCTCATTAGGGGAAACGAGATGATCAATCGGCTCATCGTCATCGGAGTCGGTTATGGTTGATGTCGGCGGCCACACACGCCGCTTGAGGCCTTTGTTGTTCGATGCGTCGTCTTGCTCTTGGTGCAGAGATTTGATGATATCGAGGAGATCCTCAGAACGAAAGGGTTTATTCAGGAATGCTTTGACACCTAGCGTGCCGAGATGGTTCTCGTCAGGGCGATCAGCAGGGTTGACCAAGGAGACCAAATAAGTCTCCGATAAGTTGTCAAGTTTATTGATTTCTTTACAAAACCCTGCAAAGGTCATGTTGTCGAGGTGGTAGTCTGCGATGATAAGTCCAGGACTGATGCGTCGAGCAGCTTCGAGAGCGGATGGGCCATCCTGAAATCCCACGACCTCATATCCTTCCGGTGCCGAGATTTGTTCGACCACCCGCCTGACGGCCGGGCTGCTATCGACTATGAAGATGGGAGAAGCCATCGAACTCTCCAAATTTCCTAGGCTTTCTCGAAGCTACCAGGGGGTGTTTTCTTTGTCAAGAAAACGGACGATAGTGGATCCTTCTTTCTACTTACACGATACCAGGGCGGGGAATGGTCCTAAGGCACAGGTTTGGATGCGATGAATCGGTTGATTCGAGTTGTATTTTTCGACGCAGCAAACACGCTTTTTCACGTGAAAGGGTCGGTGGCCGAGATTTATCTTCAACATGCTGTCCAATTCGGTTTTCTCCAGACGCCGAATTCTTTAGCCGCGATCACACAAGCATTCATCCGGGCCCTTAATGAAGCGCCGCCGCCCGTCTTTGCTGTGACAAATCCAGCTCAGATCAAGCAAAGCGAACGGCTTTGGTGGTTCGATATTGTTCATAACGTGTTTTATCGGGTCGGGATGTTCAAACGGTTCGACGACTTCTTTGACCAGGTCTTTCAGGTATTTGAAGACCCAGCTACATGGCAGCTGTTCCCAGAAACGGCCACCACATTGATCCAGCTTAGGGCGCAGGGCGTGGAGCTCGGTGTCATTTCTAATTTTGACTCGCGCTTGTTTCCAATCCTGCGAGGGCTAGGAATCGAGGAAGCGTTCGGTACAGTGACGATCTCGAGTCTGGCAAAGGCAGCGAAGCCGGCGCCAAAAATTTTCCGGATTGCCTTGGAAAAGCATGCCGTTGATCCGGAAGAGGCGCTGCATGTTGGAGATAGCCTTCGGGACGATGTGGAAGGCGCGATGAAGGCGGGATTGCAGGCTGCGTTACTCGATCGAACTGTCCGTCTTGGGGAGGCGCTCCCGTCGGGTGTAACTAGAATTACATCATTGTCGGAGTTGTCCACGTTTCTGAATCAGGATGGGAAGAAATAGGATGACGTCAGGAAGCCTTGAACTAGCGTAGTTGCTGGGCAGCTTATTGAAGGGTCACCGGGGGGGGGCCTGGTAGGCTTTCAGGATAATGGGGTAGATAATCCGAAACCACGATAAGCATGTGGAATCCGTTACCAAGGCCCATGCCTGATCCTAAAAGGGGCGAACCTCTGGACAGGTCTGATGAAATACGGAGATCAAGCGATGGAAAGATTTTCTATGTTCCCAGGAAAGTCTTTTCTCCGCTAATCATAACAGGAGCATGAACCTCTCACGCAACGCTAGTTCGCTTTTGATGGGCACCTAATACAACAGCGGAAGGATCTCTTTGGCTCGACCTTGGAGCGAGAGATCCACGTCTGGTGAATAGGGCGTGGAGTCCAGATTGATCTCGATGATGAAGGCTCCTTTGGCCTTTGCCGCGGGCATCAGCATCGCTGCTGGATAGACGAGGCCAGAAGTCCCGACGATCATCATGAGCTCGCAGGATTCGACGGCTTGAAAACTTTTCGACAAGATCTGTTCGTCGAGTGCCTCACCGAACCATACAATATGCGGTCGCAATAAGCCGCCGCACGTTCGACAGTGAGGGGGCAGCAACAAAGGAACATCATGATTGGCGGCCACGAGCTGGCAGGATGTGCAGCGAACTTTCCAGATGTCGCCGTGCAATTCGTACATCTTCTTGGATCCGGCCAGTCGATGGAGTCCATCAACATTTTGAGTGATGAGACGAAACTCTTGTAGCCGTGATTCAAGGTGAACCAAGCTATGATGGGCCTCGTTCGGCTTCTTGTTCGAAAGGATCTCCCGTCGCCAGTTGTACCATTCCCAGACTAGCCGAGGATTCCGCTCAAATGCTTCAGGCGTCGCCAGATCTTCAGCACGGTAGTCCCGCCACAAGCCGTTCTCACCACGAAATGTCGGGACGCCACTGTCAGCAGAGATTCCTGCGCCCGTTAGCACGGTTATGCTCTTGGCTGACACTATATGCGCGCGAGCCGACTGTATGAGCGAATCGTCCGCCATAGAGCCACGGGTCGAATCTGCTGTCATTCAGGCATCCATGATATAGTAGCGCAACTTATGGAAGCTAGTGGCTAATATGCAGCATGTCCTGATGGTTGGTGCTGGATCAGTGGGTGGGTTTTTCGGGGCCCATTTGGCCAAGAACCATCCACACGTATCCTTCTTGCTACGGCCTAAAACACTTGCCGCAGTGAACCACACTGGTTTGACGATCCGGAGTGCCGACGGAAGCTTTACTGTTTGGCCACACGCAGCATCGGATGTCCAGAAGCTCCCTACACCCGACGTAATCATTCTCGGTGTAAAGACCTACGACCTCAACGAAGTCATGGACCAAATCGAGCCGGTGTTGACAGACAAAACTGTGATTCTCACCTTGCAGAATGGGATCGACACCGAAGACCAGCTTTTGGCACGATTCAAGCGTGATTGCGTGGTGGGGGGTGTTGCCTACATCTATTCCAAGATCGTCACACCCGGCTTCATAAACCACTATAAGAAGGGTAGCGTGGCGATCGGTGAATTGATGGGGCACAACAGCGAACGGCTCTTCAAGATCCGCGACTTATTTATTTCGGCTGGAATTTCTTGCCAATTGTCGAAGGACATTCGCCGGAGCAAGTGGGAGAAGATGTGCTGGAACTGTGTCTTTAATCCTGTCACTGTCCTCATCAATGACCGGGTAGCCAAAGCGCTCGATGTTCCGGAAATGTTGAGGGTGATCGAACAGATTGTTAGAGAAGTTGCGGCCATATCAGGCGCAATGAAGGTACCGTTACCGTTGGACATGCCAGAGCGAGTCATCAAGGCGACCCAGGAAATTCGCGATATCCATACCTCCATGTATGACGATTGGAAGGGTGGAAAACGGACGGAAATCGACAACTTGAATGGCTTCATCGTGAGGAAGGGGCGGGAGTTTGGTATTCCGACTCCTGTGAATCAAGCCCTTGTGGCGATGATCAAGGCGATGACGGAGAAGGAAAAGACTGGCCCTGACGTGGTGCGAATCGATGGAGCTGTTGTTCAGCCTGTGCCGTTCAATCGTTCAGCACTGGCAGCTCTGCCATCGGAACATCAGCTCGATGTTTCGACTGTGATGCCGGGGGTAAGAGGGCGGGGGATCCGTCTGAAGGGGCTGCTTGAGGTTCCAACTCTGGCTATCGAAGCGGATCATGTGGCCTTTCACTCGTGGGATGGACAATATTCGGTCTGTCTTACTCTGCAACAGGCGAGAGNNGACAAAGGGTGGCCCGTTTCGGTTGGTGACGCCGGGGCTCGGCGATCTCTGCGCGAACGTGAAAGGTGTTGGCCGGATCGAGATCACCAAGGGACCAGGTCGCGACACCAGGCAGACAACTTGTCCGCCTGGTGCGGTTCCTGATTGAGAAGGGAAGACCATTGTTATAGATAAGGGCTTCGCCATTTTCCTGGATCGCCCAAATTCACTTCCCATCCGATGCAGTTCTGGAGACCTGTGCTGCGTCGGCAGAGGGGAAAACCCATCTTTGTCTAAGCTATGATTATCTCTCTCAGCGGGAAGTTGATTTTCTCTATCCTGGCAAAAGACCCGCACACCTTTTTAGTCTTGGTGCTCTTCGACCAACCTATCCTGGCCTTGTTGGGGCGTCTTAGAAACCAATCTAATCGAAACAAAAGGTAGGGAGGATTGTTTGACGAAGGGAAACTCTCAATACTCCATATGGTTCTGGAAAGTGCTGACAGGTGCGTTTCTTGGGGTAATAGTCGGAAGTGTAGTCGTGTGGTTGTTGAAGTTCGACAATGCGCATCTATGGGCGGCCATTGTCGCGGGCCCCCTATACATGACCATATTAGCCACGCTCACCGAACGACTACAGCTTGCAGGAGGTAGGATTCTCCACGGAGCGGTCTCCGGGCTCCTTGCTGCAGTCGTGTGGTGGGCGATCGCAGTTCGTACGGCTGACGCCTTCGCGCTAGCGGTGGTTGCCGGTATCTGTTTCGGATCGGCTTATGTTTGGTCGGAAACACGGAGAGGGCACTGAGCCTACGTAACTGGGTGTACCAACATAAACATAGCGCGGACCAAGCAGAGTCTCGCATCAGCGAATGACCTGAATAGCCCGCCAACGCTCTGACTGGTATCGCCAGAGCAACAATGACATTCGTACGGTCCAGTCTACTATCATTGCCGCCCATACGGCGATTACGCCGAGTTCCATCCACACGCCCCAGGCAAAAGCCAGGGGCACGCGTACCCCCCACATTCCGATAGTCGTTGTCCACATGATAAATCGTGTGTCTCCGGCTCCCCGGAGCGAGCCAGCCAGCACCATCGTCAGAGCTAACGGAATTTGTAAGATGGCAACAATCCGAAGAAACTGTGTGCCGAGTTGGATCACGGCCTCGTCTTGAGTAAACGCACGCATCAATGCATAGGGAAAGAAAAAGAAAACTATTCCCATTGCGGCCATGCCTGTGGTTGCAAGGCGGTTAGCTTCCCAATTTTCCAGTTTCGCGCGAACATACTTGCCGGCGCCGATGCTTTGGCCGACCATTGTTGCAGCCGCAATGGCAAAACCATAGCCAGGTAAGAAGGAGAACGATTCAATGGAGAGCCCAACTTGATGGGCCGCATATGACACCGTCCCATAGAGGAGGACTATTTTGGTGTAGAGCATAATGCCGGCTTGCTGAAATACCCGCTCTCCAGACACTGGTGCGCCGATCTCCCAAGCGGACCGAATCAAATCGAGCCGAAGTATCCTAGGTTTGATAAGAAATTTGCGGCATGACCAGAGCAGGTAGCCAGCTCCGATCGATTCCGCCACGCCGACTGCCAAGGCGGCACCTTGAATTCCCCAGGCCGGAGCGCCCCATTTCCCATAGATGAGCGGATAAGCCACACCAATGTGAAGCAGGTTGACACCGATCAGGCCGTACATTGGGGTTTTCGTGTTCCCGCTACCCTGGAGAATCGATGAGAGCACTTGGATTAGAATGGTAAAGGGGATGACAAGGAAAATGACATCCGAGTAGGGGATCGCTCGTTCGATCACATCAGCCTGTGCACCTAAGAGGGTCATGGCTGGTCGATTTGTTGCTAGGCCGACAGCAGCGAGCAGCCCCGATGCGAGAAGTGAAAGGCCAATGAGGTGCATGGCAGCTTCGCCTGCGTCGCGGGTTCTTTTCGCGCCACACAGTTGTGCGATTAGCACATTGGTGCCAACGGACAGTCCGGACAACAGAGTCGTGCCGATAAAGGCGAGAAGCTGCCCCAATCCCACAGCAGCGATTGGGCCCGCGCCGAGACCGCCGACGAGAAAGATGGCGACAATCCCTTCCGCCCGCTGGAGCAAGGTGCTGACTGTGATGGGAAGTGCCAGACTGAGGACAGATTTTCTGATCCGACTAAAGGATGGCATGGCGTCACATCCTATCAGAAGAATGGCTGATCTCGGCTAGACAAATCGGTCTTCGGTCCGTTAGGTTTTCGTTACCATGGTTGATGACGGGCACTTTCTAAGTCCTTCCATTTCTCCGCGGCTGTCCAAGTCAAGATTTCTGGCCGGGCTCCAGTGCCACAAGCGGGTGTACTTTGAAGTACATCATCCGGAATTGGCCAGCCCCCCGGATCCGGCGACCGAAGCCTTGCTCCTCATGGGTTCCGAGATTGGCGAGCTGGCTCGGAGCTTGTTTCCCAGTGGGGTGCTCATCGGTGAAAGCTATCGCCAGCGGGAGGCAGCGCTCGCCCATACGTCATCGGTGTTGGCCGATGTCATGGTTCCAGTGATCTTCGAAGGAGCCTTTCAGTATGATGGGGTACTTGTCCGTGTGGATATGCTTGAACGAGTGCAAAGGCATGAAGGAGAACCTTCTGGTTGGCGGTTGATCGAGGTCAAATCGTCATCTCGTGTCAAGGCTATTCACCTGGATGATTTGGGGATTCAACGGTACGTTCTACAAGGGGCGGGGTTGAATGTCGAAGCGACGTGTCTCTTGCATGTGAATACACAGTATGTTTATCGAGGCGACCAGCTTGACCTCAAATCGCTCTTCACGCTGCAGGATGTGACTGAGTCTGTTATAGCCCGTTGTCAAGAGATACCAAATCGTCTGGCGGGAATGCGGCAGGCCGTTATGCAATCTGAGCCACCCGCGGTCGAACCAGATGCCCACTGCCACACGCCTTATGAATGTCCTTACTGGGCCCATTGTACCAAGGAGAAGCCGGTCCGTTGGATTTACCACTTGCCCGGGCCGTTGAGAGGTTTCACTGAGCTGGTGCGTGACGGGCTCACTATCATCGACGACATTCCCAGCGGTATCCAATTGTCAGCGGTGCAACGGCGTGTGAAGGACAATATCGAATGGATCTCTCCGAACCTCAAGGAGGCCCTAGGAGCTGCACGGTATCCGGTTCATCATTTGGATTTTGAAACCATCATTCCGGGGATCCCTTGTTACCCTAATACCAGGCCCTATGAGCCGATACCGGTCCAATGGTCGAATCACATCGAGGATAAGTCTGGCTATAGCCGCCATCAGGATTATCTTCACACCCAAGCGAGCGATCCACGTGAAGAGCTGACAGTCCGGCTGTTGGAATCACTCGGTACGGAAGGAACCATCTGTGTGTATTCGCCCTATGAACAGTCAATTCTCGAACGTCTTGCTGAGTTGTATCCCACGATGCGGGCTGAGCTCAAACGGATTATTAGCCGCTTGTGGGATTTGTTTCCGGTGATCCGAGATCATTATTATCACCCAGCATTCGGCGGGTCCTATTCAATCAAGGCTGTCTTGCCAGCCGTAGTGCCCGCTTTAGACTATGGAGATCTGGCGATCCAGGAGGGTGCTATTGCGGCGCATGAGTATTACCGCATGGTGTTCAAGGAAACGGATTGGGTCACAAAAGAATCAATCCAGCAGGCTCTGCTTGAATATTGCAAGCGCGACACCATGGCGATGATGGAATTACGACGAGGCCTGTGGCAGAAGGCGCAATGAATAGATCCCTGTTAGGAGGATGACGCCTGGCAGCACTCTCTTTGGCAACATCTGCAAACGGTTCAGGCATATAACGAGGATTAAGAATTACGAAAGGGACTTGTCTTCGACAGCGGCAATTCTGCGGCCGTTGGTATGAGCAAGAGGAATGATAAAAGGGGCGTGTCTCTCAGACTCCAGGAGGTGGGGAAACTGCCTAGCGGGTCAATCAAGGGGACAAAAACAGGACCATCAGCGGTGATTGTCGGCTGGTGACATTTGTATTACTACGATAAAGAGCCAGCTTCACGAGCGAGCTTGGTATGGCGGAGAGGGTGGGATTCGAACCCACGGTCGAGTTACCCCGACAGCAGTTTTCGAGACTGCCCGATTCGGCCGCTCTCGCACCTCTCCGATCCTCGTTTCGCCTACGTTGTCAAGGACTTCCGTTTGAACATCTAGTACGGCTCCTTGTTGGGGTTGCGGCTGGGTTGCGGAATCGGCCTCACTGCCCCCCCGTTGTTTCCTGATCTCTTGGGGGTCATCTAGGCTGTCAATGACGTGCCGATCATCCCCCGGAAAGAGGTGCGAGTATATATCAAGAGTGATGCTGATACTACCGTGTCCAAGCTG
>JABAOE010006119.1_pt2 | contig 10007 bp, 17 predicted proteins | sample 7062141 | NCBI WGS metagenome assembly JABAOE01 (sample SAMN14538627, study PRJNA623070) | marine sediment metagenome | biome: marine biome [ENVO:00000428]; feature: marine pelagic biome [ENVO:01000023]; material: deep marine sediment [ENVO:00002113] | place: India: Gulf of Khambhat ...
GAACTTGCCCACCCCTTATTCATCAGTGTTTTTAGGACTGACAAAAGATTCCTTTAGCAGAAACCACTCGGATTAACCTTGTCGTGCTTTCGCACATTGCAAAGTTTTCTCGCCTGCTGCGCCCCATAGGGCCTGGGTCCGTGTCTCAGTACCCATCTCCGGGCTTCTCCTCTCAGAGCCCGTACCTGTTATAGCCTTGGTGGGCCATTACCTCACCAACAAGCTGATAGGCCGCAGTCCCATCCTACGGCGACAAATCATTTAGACCATAAACCATTCCAGGCATAATGATCTATCGGGTATTATTCTCAGTTTCCCGAGGTTATCCCCGTCCATAGGTTAGGTTGACTACGTGTTACTGAGCCGTCTGCCTTGTATTGCTACAATGACTCGCATGGCTTAGTATCAATCCGATAGCAGTCAGGTCCGGCAGGATCAACCGGATTCTGATTTAATTTGATTATTGAAGTACATCGTACTTAATTTGGAATTGACAGAATGCACATAATCTTCACATCTCAGATAAGATCATGTGATCATACCCTCATATTGTATGCGTAACTGGAGGCTTGTAAATCATAAAATGGCAAATACTACCATACTTCATCACAAGCGCCGCTCTTGCGTTACGTATGCAGAGGTTGGAAATGTTCAAATCCATATAAACCATGCCTAAAATCGTCGATCGTCACCCCATTTTACGATCAAAAATATAGCCCTTAGAAGATTTTTGATTGTCTTGAAAACAGCATTAGAGATTTACAAGAAAAAGACCAGAAAATCAGCCAAACTATTTGAAAAATCTAAAAAAACTCACATCAATGGAGTATCTCACAACATTAGGTTTTTTGAACCATATCCATTTGTAACAAAATCAGCAAAAGGAAAATTTTTGCAAGATGTTGATTCAAATAAATATGTAGATTATTGGATGGGTCATTGGAGTCTCATTTTAGGACACGTCCCTGAAGTTGTAAAAAAATCTGTCCAAAAACAGCTTAACTCAGGATGGATGCATGGCACAGTTAACAAAATGACAATTGAGTTGTCTGAGACAATTCAAAAAGCAGTTCCAGTTTGTGAAAAAATTCGATATGTGACTTCTGGGACAGAGGCTACAATGTACGCTGTAAGATTAGCAAGATCTGTTACAGGAAAAAAGACTATAGCAAAGATTGATGGGGGATGGCATGGATATACATCAGATTTACTCAAAACGGTAAATTGGCCTTTTGATGTTTCAGAAAGTAGCGGATTAGTAGATGAAAGACATGTCGTATCATTGCCCCTAAATGATTTAGAGGACTCGCTTGAAATTTTAAAATCTGTAAAAGATGATTTGGCCGGAACTATTATTGAGCCGGTTCTTGGTGGGGGAGGTTGTATTCCAGCAGACAAGGATTATCTTAAAGGTATCCAAGAGTTTGTTAGCAAAAATAACTCATTGTATATTTTAGATGAAATTGTTACAGGATTTAGATTCAGATACGGATGTCTTTATCCCACAATGAATCTTGAACCAGATATTGTGACTTTGGGAAAAATTGTTGGAGGGGGTTTCCCAGTTGGAGTTATTGGAGGAAAAGAGGAAATCATGCAACATGCTAATACTTCAAAGCAGACCAAATCAAGGCGAGCATATATTGGCGGGGGCACTTTTTCAGCAAATCCAGCAACAATGGTAGCAGGACAAAATACATTATTGACGTTAAAGAAAAAGCCAGTATATTCTAAAATCAACAGTATTGGAAAAAAAATGAAAAAAGAGCTAAGCAAAGTTTTTGATAATAAGGTAATTGTTACAGGAAGAGACTCTCTCTTTATGACACATTTTGTAAAAGATGGAATTAATGAAATTAAAAATTCGGCGGATGCAGCAAACTGTGATACAAAACTTCTTCATAAATATCATTTTGAGATGATAGCAAAAGATGGAATCTTCTTTTTGCCTGGCAAGCTTGGAGCAATTTCTAATGCGCACTCAGATTCGGATGTTAAAAAAATGATTGAGGCTTCAAATCGATTCTCTGCAAATCTGTAATTTTGTGCGTTTAGGTACCCAAAAGGCTATTTAACATCCGAACTTTCTTGTAGATATGAAATATTCAATAATTTTTTCATTATTTGCTATAACGCTTCTTTTGCCGCTCAGTATGAATTCAGTATTTGCCCAAGAGACTTGGGAGATTAATATTCCAACAGGAGCGGCAAGTCCTGACGCTCCATATTTTTGGCAAAGTGAAAAAGATGGAAGAACTAATGGAGATATTGACATTAAAGTTTTAGACATAGTGGTATGGGGAAATGCAGATACAGCACCACACACTGTTACATCTGGAAATCCAGCAACGGGATTTGATGGAGTTTTTGATAGTGGGTTATTTCCACCAGGAACATCTTTTCAGCATCAATTCACTGAAGAAGGAGTTTATGATTACTATTGTTTAGTGCATCCTTGGATGGTAGGAGTAGTAACAGTGACATCAGGATTACAAGTAATTACTAACGTTGGTGCCGATGCAGGGGATGGCAGTACTACCTTTAATGTAGAGTATGAGTTTAACCGAGTAATTTCATCAGCTAGAGTCGATGAAGATCAAAAGTCCATCACATTTGATATAGTTGGAAAAGTTACTGGAGAAGATAATCACTTGACTTTGATGCTTCCTGAAAATTTGATTAGCGGACCATTTGTAATTTGGGCAGATGGACAACAGATTTCAAATTATGAATTAACTGAAGATGAGGGAATAAACAAAGTGAAAATTCCTCTTAACAGAGAAACACAGCGTGTCTCAATTGTTGGAACAACCGTAGTACCAGAATTTGGAGCTATAACTATGGCAATACTTGCTGCAGGAATTTTTAGTTTGATTGCAATTTCATTAAAGATCAAAAAATTCTCGATTATTCATGAAAAAATCTAATTCAAAAAAACAATCCAATACGCAAAAAGAATATGAAGATGCCCTAGCAACGTCTGACCCTACAAAAATATCAGATTCGGATTTAGAGGATTTGGCAAAAAATGCTATTAAAAAATTCAAATCCTTAAGCTAGAAAAACCAAACTTTCATTATCCCGAATTTGGATAAAATACAAGATGATATTTTTTGGAAAGCCAAAAGATCCTGAAGATGTAATTTATCAAGCAATGTCGATGTTAGAAAAAAATCAGCCAAAGGCAGCAGTTGCATTATTTAATCAGGCTCTAAAAGCAGATCCTAAAAGCATTCAAGCTCTTTACAACAAAGGTCTTGCATTAAACCAATTAAAAAAATATCAAGATGCAATTACTTCTTTTGATAAAGTTTTAGAAATTAAATCAGATGATGCCCCGTCACTGAATAATCGAGCAATTGCGTTAGGAGAAATGGGCAATCCTGAAGGGGCTGAAGAATTTTATGATAAAGCCATCAAGGCAGATCCAAAATATGCTGCATCGTATTACAACAAGGGAGTTCTTTATGACAGATTAGGAAAACAAGAAGAAGCATTAGAAATTCTTGATGCAGCAATAAAGATTGATCCTAAAAATTCCAGTTCTCGTTTTTACAAAGGAGTAGTTTTAGGGAAACTCAATAGGCATGAAGAGGCGTTGAATTGTTTTACAAACATTTGCCAGGCACATCCACAAAATATGGATGCATTATTTCATAAAGGAATTGAATTTGCAGAGCTTGGAAAACATAAACAAGCAGTAGAAATTTTTGATAAAATCTTATCCAAACATAAAGACAATGTCAATGTCACATATGCAAAATCTAGAAGCAAAGCTGCTTTAGGACAAATCAATGAATCTTTGGATTTGTTAAAACAGGCAATGTCACAAAACCGCAAAGTAATTAAAAAATGGGTAGAAAATGAAAAAATTTTTGATATACTTCAAGATGATGAACGATTTAGAAAAATTATAAAATAACTTTAAAGAACTTTTTTTCTAGCAGCATCAATTCGCAATAAACCAACTTTCTTTTTTGGTCCGATTAGACGAGCCTCAAATATTGGAATGTAAACTTCAGAAATTTCATTTAGTGTAAATTCATCTTTTAAATCTCTAACATCTTTTTCTAATGGCTTCATAAGTTTTTTAGACAAATTATTGATTGCTGCTTCATTAGTAATTTCAGGTTTTTTTACATTTGGCTGATTTTTGCTAAGAATTCGTTTTGGATAATTTTCTATTGTTTTTGGAGTTATTTTGAAAGGAAATTTAATTTCTTTTCCATGATGATCAAAATAGATTGTATCTTCATTTTCTATGAAAACATGTTCTTCTAATTGTAAATCTACTTTGTTTTTTGCTTGTTTTCTAGAAAGGGCTTTTTGTAAACCAGATTTTGTTCTAATTGGAAAAACTCCATCGCCTAAAACAACTTCTCTTACGTTAAAATCAACTTTAATGGGATGATTGGCTTTTCGGAAAAAATTTGCAACATAAATTCCAGAAACCATCAGAATTGCTTCATAGTATAGTTTAATGGAATGAATATGTACTTCTTCACGTTTTGGTTTTTTTAATAGTGTTTTAAAGAGTCCAGTTTTTCTAGATTCAATTATTTCTTGAGCATCTTGTTCATCAATAATTTTTTTTAAAACAATTATTTTTGATTCATAATCAGCATTTATCAAAACTATTGATAAAACAACATTCTATCTTTTAAAGTAATAGAAAATTATCAAAAAATTAGAAAGGAATAATATAGTTATAATTAAAAAATATCACATGGTTTCAAAAAGGAGCAGACCTGGGCATATTGAAAAATTCTTGAAACGTGCAGATAAAGCAATTGATGATGCCGTAAAAGAAGGAATTAAGCGTGCAGACGATATTGTTGCAGATGCAGCTGAATTTGGCAAAATCGCATCAAAAGAAGCTCAGAAAAAAAGTAATGAGCTTAGAAAAGTAGCAAAGATTGAAGGAGAGCGATTAAAAGCAGAAGGAGAACGAAGAATTAACAAAAACATTGCTAGAGCAAAAAAAATGACTTCGTCTGAAAGAAAGGATTTAGAAACTTTAGCAAAATTAGGTGAGCTTCGAAAAGCTGGAATCCTTACAGAAAAAGAATTTCAATCAAAGAAAAAGAAAATTCTTAAGAGAATCTAGAGTTTTAAAAATATCCAACATGACAATTAAAAAATTAGAAGACATCGACGTAATTGATGGTGGTGAGGGAACATTAATTCGTCAAATATTTCATCCACATAATACTCTAAATGGAATTAGATATAGCATATCTCACTCTGTGTTAAAACCTGGAAAAAGATCTAAACTTCACAAAATGAAAACATCTGAAATTTATTACATTTTACAAGGTGAAGGCACCTTAAAGATAGAAGAAGATTCGTTTAATGTTTCAAAGGATCAGGCAATTTACATCCCACCACATTCAAAACAATCAATTGAAAACACAGGTAATGAAGAATTAAGATTTCTGTGTATAGTTGATCCTGCCTGGAAGTTAGATGATGAAATAGTTTTAGAATAAAGAGAAACTAATTATTTTTAACCTAGAAGAAATATACAAAATATTGTGAACGAGTATCAGGCATACGAAACTCTTAATCTTAATTCTGATTCATCCTACAATGATGTAAAATATGCCTATAGAAAACTAGCATTGGAACTACATCCTGATAAAAATTCTAATGAAAAGGATGGGAGGAAATTCAAAGAAGTAACAGCGGCATATCATATTTTAAAAAATAATCATAAAAAAATTAATTCAAGTGGTTCTAATGCTTCTAAACAAACTGCAAAATCACAATCTAAAACAGAAGAAACTTTTAGAAGAAAAAAACCCCAATGGGGAGCAAATCCAAATGGTAAAACTCCTGAAGAAGATTGGAGTAGATTCACAAAAGATTTTGAAAAGTCAAACCCAGATTTTTGGAAAAAATATGAAGCAGAATTTTGGGAAAAATATGAAGCAAGAATAAAAAATAACAATGGATTTGGAGCCAAGAGTGAGAAAAAGAAAAAATCAGAGCCTGAAATTAATTTTTCAGTAGATGTTGATCCTACATTATGCATCGGTTGTTGTAGTTGTGAAACAATTGCTCCAGAAGTTTTTGTAGTAGATAAATTATCTAAAATGAATCCAAAATCTAGAGTGTATGATCAAAGAGGAGCAGGATACAACAGAGTCATGAATGCAGCAGAAACCTGTCCTACTAAAGCCATAAATGTAGATGATAAAGATTTGAAAAAAAGGATTTATCCCTGGTAATTACGATTCAGTTAATTTCTCAAAGGTAGCTTGAATTTCTTCATCAGTTAATTTAACAGGTTTAGAAAACATGCTATGAACGGGTCCTGCAGAATCTTCTGAGCTTCTAGGAATCAAATGAGCATGAACATGTGGTATTTCTTGACCACTTTCTTTTCCATTGTGAACTGCAACTAATGTAGCACCAGTAATTTTATCCACTTTAGATATTGCCTTTCTTACAGTTTCAAACAAATCTGCATTATCATCTTTTGAAATGTCTTGGATTTTTTCATAGTGGTTTTTTGGAATTACAAGACAATGTCCTTTTGTTAATGGAAAAGCATCCATAAAAGCAAGTGATTTGTCAGACTCGAGAATTATTTTTGAAGGAATTTCTTTTTTGATTATTTTACAAAATATGCAATCCATAGTTTATTCTACAATTGTAGCCCAAGCAAGTCCTTCACCGTATTTGATAGTGACAGTTGCTCCTGGAGTTAATTCACAATTTTCGATTGTTTTAGGAATGTTATCTGAAGTGTTTGCATAACATATTCCATTATCGTTTGAAATAATTTCAACTTCTTCAAAAACATCTTCCCTAATTAAATTCCAGAAAGGAAATACTACCGTAGATAAAACAATTCCAGCAATAATTATTGCTCCACCAAAAATTAATCCGTATTTTTGAGAATCGGTTAGTTCAGGCATTACCACATTCCGCCTTCATTGAATCCTTGTTTTCCATCAAACTTTTTTTCTGGAACATTGCCATGAGCTTTTTTCAAGTGGCGCTTGAGTCTTTCTGGGTCGTGTAGCTCTAGACCACATTCTTTGCATTTTGTGGTTTTCTCTTCCTTTTTTTTCCCAAACAGTCCCATTAGAAATTATAAAAATTTGAATACATTATAAAGGATACTAGTTGCCAATAGATTCGTGGCAATAAAAAATATCACAGTTCTTGGCTCAGGAATAATGGGACATGGAATTGCTCAAGTTTCAGCAATGTCTGGATACAATGTTGTTCTTCGAGATATCGAACAACAATTTTTGGATAAAGCTATGGGGAAAATAAAATGGAGTTTAGATAAACTAGTTTCAAAAGAAAAAATTTCTCAAGACCAGGCTGATGACATTTATTCTCGAATAAAACCCATAGTGGATTTAAAAGAAGCAGTAAAAGAGTGTGATTTAGTTATTGAAGCAGTTCCAGAAATAATGGAGTTAAAAAAGAAAGTTTATGCTGAATTAGATAGTGCAGCAGGTCAAAATGTGGTTTTTGCATCAAATACTAGTACATTACCAATTACTGAAATTGCAAACACAACAAGTAGACCAGAAAAATTCATTGGAATTCATTTTTTTAATCCACCTCAATTAATGAAACTTGTTGAGGTAATTCCGGGTCAAAAAACAGCACAAGAAATTGTAACTTTAACAAATCAATACGTAGAATCTGTAAAAAAAGTACCCGTTGTATGTAGAAAAGATGTTCCAGGATTTATCGTAAATAGATTATTCATACCTCTTGTTCATGAAGCATGTTATGTAATGGAAAGACAAGGAATTGATAAAACTGAAATTGATTCTGCTGTAAAATTTAGACTTGGTTTTCCAATGGGTATTTTTGAGCTTGCCGATTTTACTGGCATGGATGTAATTCACAAAGCAACAATTGAGATGCATCTTCGAGACAAAAAAGTCATCAGACCTCACCCAACAATTGAAAAACTATACAATGAGAAAAAGTTAGGACAAAAAACTGGAGAAGGGTTTTACAAGTATTCTGATGACAAATATGAGAGAGTTCCACTTTCTGAAGAGCTTGCCGAAAAATGTGATCCTAAACAAATTCTTGCAAACATCTTAAACAATGCAGCTTGGCTAGTAACTCAAAAAGCAAGTGATATTGAAGAGATTGAAAAGGCAGCTAATTTAGGATTAGGATTAAAAAAACCATTATTTGAAACTGCAAAAGAGTTTGGAATGTCAAACATTGTCAAAGAATTAGAAGAGCTGGCAAAAGAGCATGGTCAATTTTATGAACCAGATCCATTGTTAGTATCTATGCAGTAATTTGTTCTAGAATATACTTTACAGCTTCTTTAGGAGAATCAACTCCTACAATTTTCACATGATGTCTATGATCTAAATACTTGTCAGCATATTCAGCTGCAACATCTCCAGAGTTTTTCAATGTCGCAATTGGTTTTTTGTGAACATAAGATGCACAAACTTCAGTGAGAGTTCCAGAACCTCCACCAATTACAATTACTCCATCTCCAGAAAGAGATGTTAGAAAATCTCTAGTATGTCCCATACCAGTTGGAATAACGACATCACAATACTCGTTTGCTTTAGATGCTTCATGTTGTGGAATGATTCCTATTGCCAATCCTCCTGCATCATGTGCTCCATGAGATGCTGCTTTCATCACACCTCCAAGACCACCTGTTATCAAAACTGCACCCGATTTTGCAATTTCGGCTCCAGTTTCATAAGCTAGTTTTTCATGAAGGGGGGTACAACCTGCATCATCATGACCGATTACTAAAATCTGAAGTTTTTTTGCCATATAGGATCATTTCTGTGCTCCATATCAATATCTTTTCAAATCGTAAAGGATATTAGATAATGATGAAAACAACTTGTATGGAAAAACGTTCAATGCCAGTATGTTTTACTGAGGAACAATACAAAAAGATCGAAGAAATAGCTAAAAAAAATGGAATGCTCAATGCAAGCCAAGCTATTGAAAAATTACTAAAAGAAGAATAAATCTACTAAATGGCATTGTTAGCCATTTTCTTTTTATTAATAATAGGCTGAAATTAAATATGCAAAAGATCAGGTTAGAACAAGATGAAACTGTTTAATCGCACTCCTGCGTTTTGTGCCATTTGTGAAAAGGAGCTAAAACACAAACACAAACCAAAAAAAGAATGGAATATCGAAGGTTATCTTTGTGCAGATTGTCATATGGATAAGAACAGACAGTATTTTGAAGGAACGATGACTCAAAAATGTGTAGTGTGTGATTCAAAGAAAAAAATTACTGATCTTTGGGAGCCTCGTTGGCAATGGGAGATGCAAGGATTACTTTGTAAAACTTGTTTTGATGAAAAAGAAAAAACATTTACCCAAAAAAAAGAGTTTTGTAGCATCTGTGGAGCAAAATTAGGATTTTTCAGATACAATCCAAAAAGTAAATGGAAAGTTGAGGGGCAATTATGCAGAAAGTGTTGGGATGAAAACAAGGCACGTAATGGATAAAAGATGATTTTTTTCAAAAAAATTCAATGTGAAAAGTGTGATAATAAATTTTCAAAACAAGAAGATCTAATGCAGCATTACCAAGTTGTTCACAATAAAGATCTACCGTATGATTGTAAAGAATGTAACCAGTTTTTTTCAAGTATGGAAGAAATGCGTACCCATCTACAAAGACAGCATAGTTACAAAAAAGACAGAATTTAGTTTTAAATTCCTTTTACAGTTTTTACCATTGGAGGACGAATTTTAGTAAAAACTCTAAATCCACATATGCATTTGATTTCAGGTAGTCTTGATAATTCGGTGTTTGGAACAGTAGTTCCACATCTCAAACAAGCATAAATAACATCAAATTGTGGTGATGAAGGAGTTTCTTCAATAGGTGCTTCTTCAACTTGAGGTTCAGAAGGTTCTTCGGCCATAGATTATCACAATTATTCTATAATTTAAGGCTAACAAATATCACGTTAAGGATAACTCGATGTAAACATCGTCAGGAATTTTTAATCTCATTAATTGACG
>JABAOE010027178.1_pt4 | contig 10002 bp, 9 predicted proteins | sample 7062141 | NCBI WGS metagenome assembly JABAOE01 (sample SAMN14538627, study PRJNA623070) | marine sediment metagenome | biome: marine biome [ENVO:00000428]; feature: marine pelagic biome [ENVO:01000023]; material: deep marine sediment [ENVO:00002113] | place: India: Gulf of Khambhat ...
TGTACGCAAGGCGAGGCCGGCCGTCGGGGCCGAGCGCCACCTCGACACGATCAGCGCAGTCGCTCTCGGCCCGGATGTGTGCCTGGGTCTGGTCCAAGCAGCGCGGGTCGTGACACTCGGTGAATCGGATCGAGGAGCCGTCGGCCGCCACCCGGAGCCGGACGACGTCGAACTCGGCGACGATGTCTGCCGCTGCGAGCGACCCGACTCCGGCCGCCCAGCTCGAGTGGCCGAGAACGACGTAGCGGCCTGCGGGCAGGTAGTACGAGCGGAGGGCGCGATGCGCTGCACCGGGTGTGACGACACAGCCGTGTTCGACCGATCCGACGAACGAGACCCAATCAGGGACATCCCAACGGGAGCCACCGTCCCCGCGGCGGACGTGGTAGCGGCCCAGCTCCTGATCGCGGGCGACGTCGAGGAAGTCGGCAAGGGTCTTCCCGTCGGTGAGCCCGACCAGCGCTATGTAGACCCCGGCGGGCGAACCCCGGTGGTACTCGAACGCCACCCTCGTCGCAGCCGACGCCAGCCGCGGCCGACCCACGAACTCCCAGTCCGTTCCCGTCCACCGGACGAGGATCCCCGGGTCCGCGGCGCCGGCCCAGTTGCCGTCGGCATCGCATGCGACGATCTCGCCGTCCGTGGGGTCGGTGTCGCCCCCGTCGAGGACCGGTGGCGATTGCGTCCGAGCCCCCGCAGGCTTTGGCGGTGCCGGAGCGAGTGGCGTAGTGGTCGTGGTCGGCGGTGTGGCCGTGGTCGGCGTGGTGGTCGTTGTGGTGGTCACGGTGGCTGTTGCGCCCCCGAGCTCCGCGGGGTCGCACAAGTCGGGGTCTGCGACACAGGGTGCGTCCGTCGTCGTGGGCGAAGCGGTCGGGGGTCGAGACCGTGTCGTGGGTGGTAGCGGCGCATCCGCCCTGCGAGCGATGGGTGCGGCGGGACTGGCGCAGGCGGACGCGACCGCGAGCAAACCGAGTATCGGGGCGACGACTTTGCGCATCTGCTGCCTCCTGGGAGTCCACCCCTGGAGACCGGGGGAGTGGTGCGCTGTATGACAGCGCGGTCGGATCAGCCGGGGAACCAGGTCCAGATCGCGTCGCCGACGACGAGAACACCGTCACCGAGAGCAGCGCCGACGAGGCGGTCCCGGGCAGTGGGGAATCCATCCATGGGCCACTCGCGTATTTCCCACTCCACGCCGTCTGCAGACGTCCACGTGAACGCCCGTTCGCNNGTTCGCGGTTCTCGAGCACGTCGAACTCGACGCTCGCCTCGAAGAGCCCTCCGGAGTAGGCGACGATTCCGTTCCCCGGTGGGGCCTCGGCGAGCGGTGCCATCTCCCACGTCATCCCGTCTGCCGACGTCCATACGTGCGGCTCGCTCTCCTCGTCACCGTCCGAGTCGTGCCAGCCGAGCACCAGGGCGCTGCCACCCCAGCTCACGGGTCGTTGCTCGATCCACAACAATCGGGCGGCCTCGTCCTCCCGGGCGACCCACTCGACCCCGTCTTCAGACGTCCAGAGGGTCTGGGGGCAGCTGCCTTCGGCGTCGCACGCCTCGACGATCGCGGCGAAGCGCTCGTCGAGGCTCCAGACCCCGAGCGGATATGTGGGGGAGAAACCAAGGTCCGCCGGCTCCCAGGCGAGACCGTCGACGCTGGTCCAGATGATCGCACCCTCCTCACCGAAGCCGTAGAGCGCGTAGCCGGCAGGGCCCCCGATGAGCTGCGCTCCCTGACCGATCCGGCATGACCCCGGCGCGGACCCGCCCTCACAGCCCTCGAAGGTGCTCGGCTCCCATTCGACACCGTCGGGCGAGTGCCAGGCTCCTACGTCACACTCCTCGTGGTCCAGGCAGCTCGTAGCGACGAGACCGGCCCGGCCGTCGGTCACCTGGTGGGCGTCTCCCGCCTCGTCGATCAGGTGGTGATCCCACGAAGACCCGTTGTCCGAGGTCCATGCTGTCGGCCGGCACCCGGCGTCACCGCAAAGGTGACCGATTGCCACGAGCCGATCAGAACGATGGGTGAGGCCGGTCACGACGGCGCCGGGCCCGAAGGCGTCCTCGAGTTCGGTCAGCCGAGTCCATCCGCCGGCTTCCGGCGGTGGCTCGGGGATCGTCGTCGTTGTCGTCGTGGTCGCCAGGCGATGGTCCCACCGGACGAGGTCGATTGCTCCCGCCTCGCAGCCGGGATCGGCGCAGACGGNNCTCCTTCGTCGGTGCGGACGCCGAGCACCGGGTTCCCGGTGTCGTCGAGTGTGGCCGAGAACGAGCCGATGCGCTTTCCAAGGTGGACGGTTGTCACGGTGCCCCGCATGCACGCCGCGTCCTCGCAGCGGGCCACCTTGAGCACGTCGGTCTGGGTGTCGACGGACCAGTTGTAGACGAATACCGGCAGCCCGTCCGCCCCGACGAGCGCCTCGATCCTCCACAGCCGCTCATCGGTGGCCAGCGGCGCGGACCGCGGTGATGCGCAGGTCTCGTCGTCGCAGTGCACGATCTGGGCGCCGTACCTCCCGTGAGCGACCCACACGTCTCCCTCGGGCCCGATTGCGGCCGCAACCGGAGTGCCGTCGTGGAACTCGCCGGCCGCGACCGTGGCAGTCCGGAGGCCCTGCGTGCAGCCCGCGTCGCCGCACGTCCCGAGCTGCAGATTGCCGCCGCCTGCGTAGACCAGGGCCGGGCGCTCGCCGGGTGCGAAGAAGAGGTCATAGCTCGGTTCGTAGCCCCCGTCGGTGACGGTGATCTCGGTGATCCCGGAGACACAGCCGGCATCCGAACACACGCCGAGGACGAGTCGGCCCGCATCGTCGGTGTATCNNCTCTCCCGCTCCGGGAGAGATCCTCGATCTGGCTCGGTGTTGATGGGACGTCGATCCGCTCATGCTCGGAGCAGGCCGCGTTCGAGCAATCGAGGAGCCACGGCCCGGCAGGCTCGCCGTCGGGACCGTCGATCCAGACGAGAGGCCGCCCGTCGTCTCGCATCACCACCGTGGGGAACATCCCTTCGATCCGGGTCAGGGTCGGCTCCTCTTCGCAGAAGCGATCGGCGCACTTGGCGAGGACCGTGCCGCCGGTGTCCTGGTCGCTGTAGACCAGGAACGGGATCCCATCGGGGGCCACCTCCATCTCGAGGAACTTGCCCAGCCGTGGCCCTTCCTCGACGTTCTCGGAGCGGAGCGAGTAGCCGACGGCGGCCGCGACGAGTCCGAGTGCGAGCACGGCGAGGGCGATGACGGCCCTGCGGTGACTGACCCTCACCGGCACCCGGATGCTCCGTTCGTGGGCCGCGGAAACCGACCGGACCTCAGGCAGCTCGATCTCGGGGGCCAGCGCTTCGAGCTGCGAGGCGTGGCGGTTCAGGCGGGTCTCGAGGTCAAGCATCGGTCACCTCCAGATCGTCCCGCAGCTTGGCCATGCCTCTCTCGACATGCCTCTGCACGGTCGATCGGGTCACTCCGAGCGCCCGTGCGGTCTCCTCATAGGTGTGGCCGTAGCCGTGGATCATCAGCACCGCCGTTCGCTGGCGCGGCGAGAGACGATGAAGCGCCGAAGCGAGCTCGGGCTCGACCCACGGTTCCGGGTTGGCGGCGGCGGGTTCGAACCGAAGCGGCCGGTCCTTGCTGCGAAACCTGCGAGCACGGCTCTGACCCACCCGGAACAGGTAGCCGGCCGGGTTCTTCATCTCCAGCAGCCTCTTCGAGTGTTCCCATGCGTAGGCGAGGGCTTCGGCGGCGGCCTCCCGCCCCACCTCGTGTCCGTAGCGAGCCACGAGGGCACGACGCAGGCGGGGCTCTGCCTCCTCCAGGAAGGCCGAGAANNGAGAACTGCAGCTCCCGCGCCGTGGCTGTTGTGGTCACACGCCTTCTCCTCGTCGCACAGGGAGACCATCGTGTGGCCGCTCTGTATGACAGCGTTCCCACACTGTGCAGAGAGCGCCCTGGTCGCTCTAGGGCCGAAAGCCCGAGGCCGTGTGGCCGGGGTACACCGCACGGGGTGCCCGGCGCCGGGTCGGGGCCTCCTGCGTGTCGTTCCGACTCCGACGCAGTAGCTTCGCCGCATGGGATTCGTGCTCGATCCGCACACGGATGCGTTCCGGGAGGATCCGTATCCGACGTTTGCCGAGATGCGGGAGCGCGAGCCCATCTCCCATCAGGCCGGCTGGGGCCTGACATTCTTTACACGCCACGGCGACGTGCAGCTACTGCTGCGGGATCGGCGTCTGGGACGGGACATCGTGCAAGCCCTCGGCGATGAGGACGTCGATCATCCCGAAGCCCCCCAGCAGTACCCCACCTGGCGTCATTTCGTCAGGAGGCTGGCCTTCATCGAGCGGGAACCGCCCGACCACACCCGTCTCCGGGCGCTGGTCGCACGAGCATTCACCCGGCGCCGGGCAGAACAGCTGAGGCCCGCAGTCGCCGCCACGGCAGAAGAGCTCCTCGCCGAACTCGGCGGCGCAGGCACGTTCGATCTCATCGCGGACTACGCCGAGCCGATCCCGCTCATCACGATCGCCGAACTGCTCGACATCCCGCACGAGGCCCGGAGCCGCCTCGTGCCCTGGTCGCACGACATCGTGCAGCTCTTCGAGCCGACCACGAGCGACGAAATGGGGGCGCGTGCGGAGACGGCAACGGTCGAGTTCGCCGGTTTCATCAGAGAGCTGGCGCAGCATCGCAGACGACACCGCGGCGACGACCTCATCAGCGCCCTGGTCGAGGTCGAGGAGGAGGGTGAGCGCCTCAGCGAAGACGNNGGCGACCTGCTCTCCGCCCTCGTCGAGGTCGAGGAGGAGGGAGAGCGTCTCAGCGAAGACGAGCTGATCGCCACCTGCATCCTGCTGCTCAATGCCGGCCACGAAGCCACCGTGCATGCAATCGGCAACGGTTTGCTGGCGCTCCTCCGGCATCCCGACCAGATGGCGCTGCTGCGGTCCCGCCCCGACCTGATCCGGACCGCAACCGAGGAGTTGCTCCGCTTCGACACCCCGCTCCAGATGTTCGAGCGATGGGTGCTGGAGGACTTCGAGTGGAAGGGCCACCTCCTGCAGGCCGGCGAGAAGGTGGCGTTCCTCATGGGCGCCGCCAACCGTGACCCGGAACGGTTCGAGCATGCCGATACGCTCGACGTCACGCGCACCGACAACCCGCACGTGAGCTTTGGCGGGGGTGTCCATCTCTNNTGGATGTGGCGTACCAGACACTGCTACAGCGACTGCCACAGATGGAGCTCGTCGACCCGGCGCCGCCGCGTCGCGACAGCTTCGTCTTCCGCGGCATCACGTCTCTGCCCGTGCGTTGGTGAGCCGCGTCCGCGAGAGTCGTCTATGACGCGACTCACCGCATCTGCGGGTGCCGTCCGGGTGCCGCCGGCGGGAGCCGGGATCGGCGAGAGACATTGGTACCGGGAATGCGGAGAACCGGCCAGAGCCGCGAACAGGGGCCCACGTCACGAGACGTCTCGAAGAGGTGTTCGGGTGGCGGGCGCTCAGCTCCCCGCAGAGGAGCCGGGCGGTGGCGGTCGATAGGCGTCTTCGGGGTTCTGTGGCAGCGAGCCGCAACTGAGGGCGTAGTCGACGATCTCCGTGAGCCTCTCCGGAAGCCAGGTGTTCTCGGCGAAGACGCCCCGGTCCGCGGTCGCGTCCAGCGTGGCCTGGAACTCCGTGCACGCCTCGGCGTCGGCGGCGAGCGCCTTTCGATAGGCCGTCATCCCAGGGCTGTCGGAGAGCTCCTCCCAATCCGCGGCGGTGGCGGCCCGTGCCGCGAGTTCTGCGATGGGGAGCTCCCGGAAGTACAGCGCATGGAGATCGGCGATCTGGGGCGGGGGCTCGATGGCCGCGGCGGCCTCCAAAGCCTCGGCCTGGATGGCGGCGACTTCGAGCAGTGCGAGGTGCAGGTCGTACGGCGTGAAATCGCTGAGCCGTGTCCCTCGGTCCTCGAGATCCATGTGCGGGCCCTGGCCCGCAATGAGCACGAGGCCCTGCGGGCCTTCCACGACGGCCTCGTATCGCTCGATACCGCGCTCGAATATCGCGTCGACCCGCTCGACGTATTCGGACATGGTCATCTCGCCTCCGGCGCATCCGGCGAAGACAAGAGCCAGCACGGAGACGAGCCGGCCGACGCTGGTGGTCACGTGCATCAGGGGCGATCATCCCACGGCGCTGTTGGGCGCGGATAGGGCCGGTCGTCTCGCCCTGAAAGGCCCCACCCGCCCAGCCGGAGCCGATGGGGAGGCCCCTCGCGGTCGGGTGTCGCAAACAGCTCAAGACGGTTCAGGTGGACGACGACAACAGCACGTGGTTTTGACCGATCGTCTCACTCCCCTTCGCTCTTTGCTCGCGGCGCTGGCACTCACGCTGGTGGCGGCTGCGTGCGCCGCCGCGGGTGCGGCGGAGGAAGACCCCGTCCGGGTCGGCGTGAATCTCTGGGTCGGATACGACCTTCTCGACGTCGCCGAGCAGCAAGCGCTCTTCGTCGAGTCGGGTGTCGCCGTCGAGATCGTCGATTTCACGTCGTTGAGCGACGTCGTGGCAGCGTTCGAGCGAGGTCAGATCGACGGCATGGCAACCACCATGTTGGAGGTGCTGGGCGTGAGATCCGAGACGGCGCGCCAGCCCGAGATCGTCCTTGTCACCGATTACTCGGACGGCGCCGATGTGATCGTCGCAGATCCGGAGATCGCTGCCGTGGCCGATCTCGAGGGTCGCACCGTCGTGGCGGAGGCTCCGCTGGGGCCCTTCATCCTGTCTCGCGCTCTCGCCACGGTCGGACTCGGACTCGATGACGTGGACCTCGTCGTCGTCGATCAGCTCGAGATACCGGCACTCGTCGCCTCAGGCCGCGCCGATGCTGCGGTGAGCTTCCCCCCCGTGTCGCTCGAACTCGAGGACCGATTCGGGTTCCGCCAGATCTTCACGACCGCCGACATCCCCGGGGAGGTGATCGACGTCGTGAGCATCGACGCCGAGTTCCTCGAACGTCGGCCCGAGGTCGTCGACGCCATCCGACGGGCGTGGGATGCGGCCATCGAGTACCTGAATCGGAGTCCAGGTCCGGCAGTGGAGGCGATGGCTGCGAGGGAGGGGATCGACCCCGAGGAGATGCGTACCCTGCTCACTGAGGTCGAGCTGCTCACGTGGACCGGTCAGGAGGCGCTCTTCGCGGGGGGCGCGCTCGACGCCTCGTGTCGCGAAGCTGCAAACGTCCTCTACGACCTCGACCTGCTGACCCGTCCCGAGACGGCTGCCGGCTGTGCCGGTGGCGGCGAATCCTGAGATGGTGTCACGGAGTTCTCTCACGAGCCGCCTCGTGCTCCCCATCGTCATCACCGGAGTGTTGGCTGCGGGCGCAGGGGTGGTCGGTGCATCGAAACTCGCCGACGACAGGCTCGGCGAGGAAGCAGAGCATCGGGCCCAAGGGCACCTCGTGGCGCTCGAAACAGTCATGAACGTGTCCGACCACGCCGGAATCAGACGCGCCACGACGGCCGTCGGCGCCGGGCGCGACGTCGACCTGGTGTTCGTCGCGGCCGGGAACCCGGCAAAGGTCCTGGCAGCCTCGAACACGTCGATGATCGGCCTGCCGATCTCGATGCTCGACGAGGAAGTCTTGGCACTCATGGAGGCCGTTCGTGGGCCGGCCGCGTCGTCACCATCGCATGCGGTCCGTGAAGGCGACTCGCTCTTCATGTCTGGACGTCTCAAAGTGAGAGAGACGGGGCGCGACGGCATCGACCTCTCCAACGCGGTGGGTCTGATCAAACTCGATCTCTCGGCGGTCGCCGAGCAGGTTGGCGAAGACGCGTTCGCACTGACGGTCGGTGAGATCGCGGCGATCGTGGCACTTGCCGCAGTCGCCATCTTCCTCATCAGACGTCATGTGCTTCGTCCGCTGCGCTCGATCGCCAAGAGTCTGGACTCGGGCGAGGACCCGGGCTCGCGAGGCACCGGGTCATGGAGCAGCGAGATGGAGGACCTTGCCTCCACGTTGTACCAGGCGCTGGAAGCGCGCGCCGAGTCCGAAGCCCGGCTCGCAGAGGTCAATCGAAGGCTCGAGCTCTCGAACGAGGGTCTCGAGAGGCTCGTGGAGTCGAAGGACCACTTTCTCGCTTCTGTCTCGCACGAGATGAGGACACCGCTCACGGCGATCGTGGGCTTTGCCGAGCATCTCAAGGAAGTCGACGAAGGACTCACGGCAGCCGATCGCACCGAGATCGTCGAGACGATTTCGAGCGAGGGAACCGATGTCATGAACCTCATCGAAGACCTCATGACGGCGGCACGGGCAGACATCGGACGGCTCGACATGGCTTCCGTGCGCGTGGATCTCGCCGGCCAGTCTCGCCAGGTGATCCAGGCCATGGCGTGGCAGCTTCCGAACGTGAGGTTCTCGGGTGATCCGTCACCTGTCGTCGGCGATCCCAGCCGGGTCAGGCAGATCGTGCGCAACCTGCTCACCAACGCCATCCGCTACGGCGGACCGGACGTCACGGTCGAGGTCGCTGGAGACACCCAATGCGGCCTGGTGAGGGTCTCCGATGACGGTGACGGTGTTCGCGCCGCCGAAGCCGAGCTCATCTTCGAGCCATACGAGCGAGCGAACGGCAGCGTCAGGGTCGCCGACTCGGTGGGCATCGGGCTCCCCCTATCGCGGAGGCTCGCCCGGCTGATGGGCGGAGACNNGTTCGAGCTCTCCTTGCCTGCGCTGGTCGCCGACAGCAGGGCTGCTCTCGACGCATCGTCGAGTGAGCGTCTGGCGCCACACGCCTGACCTTTGCCTGTGACGAGCAGGTCTCGTCTTCGCCTCAGGCGTCGTTCTCCGCTGCGGTCAGCTCGATGTCCACGGCAAGTGCACCGGCGAGGCGCTCCATGTCCGCCTCGAGATCCCCGAGCGTCACCTGTGCCGGGATGCGCAGCGTGGCTCGGGCCTCGAAGACGGTGCCGCCCGCCATGGGAGCGCTGCGAGTCTCGGTGTTGAGTTCGTCGATGCTGATACCGCGCTGGGCGAGGGCATGCGAGACCTCGTGGACGATGCCGGGGTGATCGACCCCGAAGATCTCCATTGCAAGAGTCCGTGCGTCGTCCGGTGCCTCCGCGTCGGTGCCTTCTTCGACCGTGATCTCGAGGAGACCCTGCGTTTCGAGGGGACCGAGATCGTCGACGAGGCCCGCCACTCCCGCGTCGGGGACCGTCACCATGACGATGCCGGCGAACTTGCCGGCGAGGCGGGCCATGCGGCTCGTGTCCCAGTTGCCTCCGTGGTCGGTGATGACGCCGGAGAGCGCGTCGACGAGACCGGACTGATCGTCGCCGATGACGGTGAGCACCAGAGTCGCCATGTGAAAAGGCTACAAGAGACGTCGGTGCCGTCGACTGCCCTGGCCGGTCCGGTGCGTCGACGTGTGCCTCGGAACTCGAGGTGGGCGATCCATCCGTCGAGGTGAAGCACCCGCTCCGCGGGATCGCCCCCGGCACGGCCGCGACAACGGCCGTTTCGCCGGCCGGGACTAGTCACTGCGGAACCCGACGTAGTGGCTCTGTCGCCGGGGCCGGTGCGGCAATACCATCGGTTCAGGTAGGAGAAGGGCTCTGCGCGAGGGATGCGGGGCGGGCCGGGGGAGGTCACATGGCATATGCAAAGCCGCGGTCGGTGGGGCACCGTGCTCGAGGCAGCAGGTTCGAGAGCCTGACGGACAGCGAGTGGCTGGTCGTGCCGATCGGAGCCATCTGGCTGTCCGTGTTGGTCACCAGCTTGTTCGCTCCGGACCTCGTGGTCGGTGCATCAGCGACGCACTACAACGTCGTCGCGCTGGTCAACTGGTTGTGGGGTGGGGTAGCCACCGCCATGGTGCTGCGTGCGACGTTGTTCGCGCCACGCGGGTCGATCGATTGGGCCGAATCGGCCGCACCACTCTGGATCGGTGCCGCCGTCGTCGGTATCTGGCTGGCGGTCACCGTCATCTCGTTGGGTGGTCCCGAGGTCGTGTACGACACGTGGCGAG
>JABAOE010004439.1_pt2 | contig 10000 bp, 22 predicted proteins | sample 7062141 | NCBI WGS metagenome assembly JABAOE01 (sample SAMN14538627, study PRJNA623070) | marine sediment metagenome | biome: marine biome [ENVO:00000428]; feature: marine pelagic biome [ENVO:01000023]; material: deep marine sediment [ENVO:00002113] | place: India: Gulf of Khambhat ...
TCCCGCGCGGTACGTACCTCGCGGTCTCGCCTGATGTCCTGCTCCAAGCCCAGCAGGACATCGGCGACGAGACCCACGTGGTGCTCACGCCCCTCAAGAGCGGGGTGCCCGAGTACACGATCACGACGGTGCTCGCCGAGCAGGGGACCTCGCAGACGTTCCCGATCAAGATCGTCGCGCGGCCGCCCGAGGAGTTCGAGCGCAACCGAAGACAAAGGATGCCGCGGAGCTTGCGGCATGGCTACACGCGCCGGTGGCTGCGGCGCCAGGAACGTCGCAGACGTAATCCCGACGCTCTGGAGGGCAGTCCGTGATAGTGCTGCTCGTACACGAGCGCGTCGCGGGCCGCGAGCGCCAGGTGGAGCGGCACGNNCAGGTCGAGCGGCATGACGTGACGCACCGGCCCGTCCCGGAGCGCGAGCGTCTGCTCGAGGTCCTGCGGACCGCCTACGTGGGCGAGCAGTTCCGCGTGGAGATGCAGGAGAGCTAAAATGGGCTGGCTTTCTCGATTGCTCTCGCGGCGTCCGGTGCTCGAGGCGGGGCAACTCGCCAAGACGCTTGCGTCGATCGCCTCGAAGGTCGCCAACCGCGACGAGTACCGGGCCGAGCTCGTCAAAGCCGCGGAGGCGGGCGACCTCGATGCTCCGTATGACGCCTGGGAGGCCGCCAACAAGCGGGCCCGAGAGTACATCCAGAATGGGTAACATCATCACAATGCCGACACGTCGCCGATACTCGAACCAGCCCCCGCAGCCGCCCACCGGCGAGCCCGGGGAGCCGCCGGCGCCCACCGAGGCCCCACCGCCCCCGCAGCCACGCAAGGGCCAGACGCTCAAATGGGTGCTGACGATCGCGGCCTCGGCGGTCATCGGCGGGATCGCGCTCGACCTGTACCGCAAGCACCTCGGCGGTGGTCCGCGCAACAAGGCTCCCGACGATGGGGAGCCCAACCCCTACGTGGGAGGCGTCGCCGCAGCCCCTCCGATCATGCCGATGCCCATGCCCATGCCCATGCCGATGCCCATGCCCATGCCGGGCTGGGGCGGCGCCGCGAGCAACTCGGGTCCCGAGCTCAGCAAAAAGGAGGAGCTCGAGCTTGCGCGGCTTCAGGCCGAGAAGGCCAAGGCCGAGAAGGAGCTCGAACAACTGCGCGCATGGGAGGACGGTGAGGTTGACTGATGAGCGCTGCGCGCGAGCAGATGTGGAAACGCGTCTACTTCAAGTCGAAGGACGTGTACGGGGCGATCCCCGACTACGACGACCACGATGCTCGTCTGACCGCCGACGCCGCTGTGCGCGGCTGGTACCGGCGATCGCCCGGTGGTGGCTACGCGCGCCGACCGGTCCGCGGACTCTCGCGCATGCCCAACCCGGGCTCCATGCTCGCCTGCGGCGACCTGCTCGAGCTCGAGTGGGTGATGCCCAACGGCGAGCTGCGTGGGTGCAGCTTCGGCGAGACCGATGGCGTGCGCATGCTGTGGAGCGACTCGAAGCAGGCGCTGTACGTTCTGCCCTTCATGCGCAGCACCGCGTGCGTGTACCCACCGCGACAGCGCGAGGACCAGCTCGCCCGCGTGTGGGCCAAGGGGCGGCCCGCGGTTTGCTCCTCGCGGGTGTCGTACAATGCGCCACCGCTGCCCGTGGCCTACCCCGCGATCCAGATCTCGTACCGCTCGGACAAGTTCACGCACGGAAGTCCGATGAACTACATTCACCACTTTGGGCCCGAGGTCGTGGCCTACTTCTCTCAAGAGCCGTTCGGGGCGCGCCGTGCTCCCGAGGCCATTATGATCCGGGGAGGCCGCCTCTCCCTTCACTCGCACGGCATCGACGGTTGAAAGGAACCCACCCATGCCCATGCACTTCTTTGCATTCATCCCGTACGCCGCCGTCGGCTACTGCGTAGCCAAGGCGGCCCACGACGTCTGGCCCACGCTGCGCAGCCAGCTGGGGATCGCGTCCCGGTATTCGAGCCGGGCCGGAATGGACGGCGAGCACACCCGAGCTCGAGCCTACGCGCAGTGTCCCCCCGGGGCGGCGCGTAACCAGGCCTCGAGCATGTCCCCGATGACGGTCGCCGCCCTCGCGGCGAGGCCCGTGGTCGCCGACTACTGCTACGACGAGCGCAGCGGCACGATCAAGGGGGACGGCCCCCTCGCGGGCGCCGAGATCCCCAGCACCGCGGTCGCGCTCTACGAGGAGAACGGCGAGCGCTACGCCCACATCGCGATGGGCGGGGACGCGACCATGGACGTACCCGTGTGCGAGCGCATGGGCTTCGTGGCCGTCCCGTACGACCCCGGCGTCACCGGGGTGCCCGTCCAGCCGACCCCGACGGTGCCGACGCCTCCCACCGCGCCGCCTCCGCCCGGAGAGCCGCCGACGATGGGGCCACCGATGGGCGTCCCGCCGTACACGCCGCCCGAGGTCCCCGAGGACTGCGTCGACCCCGGCACCCCCTACACGGGGCCCGGGTGTCCCCCGCGCTATCAAGAGCCTCGGGGCGAACCGCACTGGCGTCACGCCGAGCCATGTCCGCCGTGGCGGCGCAACCAGGACCCCTATCGGCTCCACCGCAAGCGCATGAGGTGGGGGTAGGACGTGCCCCGGCAGTGGAGCACGGGCGCCCTGGTAGCGATGGGGATCGGCGGGGTCGTCCTGGGGTTCATCCTCGGCGCCGTGGGAATGCGGCGCGCGATCGCTGAGGAAGCGCGGCGCCAACAGGCATTGCCCCCAGGGAGGTAACCGGTGGCCAAGTACAACTCCTACGTGACCAACGCCAAGAAGTGCGGCCCCGGGCAGCTCAAGGTCAAGCGCCGGGGCTACACGCGGGCGGGCAAGCGCGTCAAGGCGACCACCTACTGCGCGCCCGACCGCGGGCGGCCGGGCCGAGGTCCCAAGACGATCCCCACGCCGCGCAAGGGGTCGCTGGGGGGGCCTGGCTACACGAAAAAGACGGCCGAGGCGCGACACCGAGAGTTGCGCAAGCACCTGCGCGACCACGGCTACGCCTCGACCGTGGCCGCGATCCAAAGCCGGATCAACCTCGGGCGTCGGACGATGTCCGCCCGAGCGCTGCGCGTGTTCGAGGCGGACAAGAAGTGGCTTCAGCGCACCGTGGGCCGCAATCCTCGGCGCAACGCCAGGAGCACCCGCCGGTGGCGCGTCAAGGGGGTTACGCGTCAGGGGCTGATGAAGATCCCCGGAGTTCGCTCCGCGAAACGAGTCGATCGCGGGGTGTACGAGATCGTCGTCGACGACGACGTCGAGGTGGTGTTTTGGGCCGGCGAGCTCGAGCTCCTCGGGACGTTCTGCGACGTCAAAGCGGGCGTGTGCGAGAAGGTCGCGCGCGACGAGGATGGCCTCATCGGCCCCAGTGCCAAGTTCCGGCTCAAGGACGTATTTTCCGGGCTCTCAACGAACAGGAACGCAAAGACCATGGCGAAGAAACGAAACAAAAAAGGCAGCTCCGCGGGGCTTCGCAAGGCGCGGGCGATCCGCGGAGCGATGGCGCTGGGGGTCTCCAAGACCAAGGCCAATGAGCTCTACGACGCGGGCAAGCTCACCGCGACGGGACGGCCCAAGGCCGGAGCTCGAGGGATGCCGGCCGACATGAAGGAGGCGCTGGGTCCCAAGAAGAAGCGCAAGAAGGCCACCAAGAAGAAGGCCAAGAAGCGCACCAAAAAGAAGACGACCCGCAAGGGGCGCCCGGCCAAGCTCACCAAGAAGCAACGCGCGTCCAAGCGGCGCCCCAGGCCCGGCACCAAGACCCGCAAGAAGATCTGTAAAAAGCGGCTGACCAAAGAGGGCAAGCGTCGCGCAGGCCTCGCTCGTCGTCGCGGAGAAGGCAAGCAACTCGCGCAGGTTCGCTGGTGCCGCAACTTCATGAACCTCAAGGTGGCCGAGAAGGACCTCGGGCTTGTCTAAGCTCCCCGCCAAGGTCAGCCGGTGGGAGCTCGCCGGCATCCCCGCGGCGTTGGTCTTCGAGGCCGCCCACCGGCTCGGCTGGCTTGAGCTCACCGGGGTGAGCGAGGCGCAGCTGCCGTCGCTGATGGTCATGGTGTACTGCATCGTGGCCGGGGCGCGGGCTTTCCACACGAGGCGGCAAGGTGGAGCTCGGCCTACCTGAAGCGGTCGCCGGCGGTGGCCTCGGCGCTACGGGTATCGGCCTGTGGCTGCTGATGCGCTTGGTGTTCCACCTCGGCGGGATCAAGCGGTCGCTCGACGGCTTCCTCGAGAACCTCAACAAGACGCTCGATCGTCACCGCGGGCACATCAAGACCGAGGAGGCGCACCAAGAGCGCGTCGTCGACCTGCTCGAACGCCTCGAGGTCGCCGCCCGTCCGGGGCGTCCCACGACCGGCGGCAACTCCCCGGTACCCCCTCACGCATGAAAGGTCACCCTGGATCCGCTCGAGGTACGTCGTCAAGGAAGCCCAGAAGCAGATCGACGCGTTCGGCTAGCGCCGGCGCTTGCGCTCACGCGGGTGCGTCGCCCACCAAAGGGCGACCCCGAGCACGAACAGCAGCAGTCCCAGGATCATCGTCTGGCTCCTTCCTTGTGCCAGCGGCGGCGAGCTCGGTCGAGCGCGGCGCGCCCTTCGGGGAAGCGCTCGAGGAGCGCCTCGAGCTCGTCCGCGTTGAGGTCCACGGGCAGCGGGCGCCCGTCCTCGCCGCGGATGTTGATCGCCGTCCACGCGAGCTGCTCGATGCGCTGCGGGGTCACGGTCCTCCCTTGAGGATCCGCGGATCGACCCTGGAGGCCGCCACTATGTTCTTGAGCGCATTGAACACCAGAGCGCCCACCCGGGCCCCGTTGACGGCCTGCACGTGGGGATAGACGTCCTGCATCAGCGGGTGGGAGTCGTTGCCCTGCTCCGCGGCCTCGGCCGCCTCTCGCATGAGTTCGTACAGGCGCGCCGCGTTCATACGAGGTCGTCCCGATCGTAGCCCGGATCGTCGGCTCCGAGCTCGAAGCACCCCCCGCACGTGGGCCACGGGTTCCCGTTGTTGAGATCCACGCTCTCGAGTTGCGAGCAGCAGCGCTGGCCGCAGCCGATACATGGATTCTGCGGCAGTCCGGGGGGTGCGGGGCCGAGGGCCTCCGCAAGGGCTTCCTGCATCGCGCGCTTCATTGTTCACCCCCGAGCCCGGTATCGGCCGGTAACCCGTGCCATTCGTTGAGGATCGTCTTGGCCACGTTCTCGGCGTGCGCCGCATCGAGGCCGCTGAGGTAGATCACCGCAAACTGCACCGCGGGCAACTCGCGCTGCATCAGCGGGCCCGCGAGCTCCCACAAGATCCCGTCGTCGGGGTTGTGGGGGAGCGTGGTGTCGTAGCCGGCCCCCTCGCGCCACCCGAGGGCCTGCTCTCGGCATACGCTGCCGATCGTGGGTTCGCTGGGGTTCGCTGGGAGGCTCGCCGATGCGATTTCAGACACTTGCGTGGTCTCGCTGGGGTTCGCTGGCGAGTTCGCCGGCGGCACCGGGCATGCGTGCACAAACATCCCGGACTTCGGCAGCGGCTCGCCGCACCGGTCGCACTTGTGGTTGTTGCGCCAGTGCTCGGGCTTCGAATAGCCGGCCGGCCGCGGATCCCTGTGTGATACGCTCGCAGCATGCGCCGATGGGAGCTGGTCCCGCCTTGGCTCCGCGTCGGGGCCGCCTTCGCTGTCATCGTGGGGGCGTACAAGCTCGGGGATTGGCTCCGCCGCTAGATCCCCTCCGTAGATGTTGACCCCGTAGATCTCGTTGTTCTTGGCGCGCTGGTGGACCGCGGCGACCATGCGCGCACCCTCTTGCAGCGCTCGCTCGAGATACATGGCACGGGTGACATGGATCGGCGCCTCGGTCCCGTCGTCGTCGCGGCACGGTTCCCCTGCCCTCGCATCGCACCTGGGACAGCGCACGCCGAGCTCGGCGGCGGAAACCTCGTCCTCGTCGCGCACCGGCTCGTAGTGCTCGGGCGGATCGTCGTCGCCCTCGAGCCACGCGTCGAGCTTCGCGGAGGCCCAGCCGTGCACGGCGGAGCGTAGACGTTGGAGGACTGCCGAGCCTCGGCGGGCGCTCGGCGGGGCAGAACCACGCAGCAGGCGGACGAGCATCGTGGGCGCATCCTAGCGCCCGAGGCCCCGATGGACAACACAAGCTTGATTATGTTGACCATCGCCGCGGCGCTGGTGTAGCTTGCCGACGCTGCCGAGACCTGAAGCCCTCGGCAACAAGCCGCGTGGCCTAACGAAGGCGGTCGGGTGACACCGACAGATGCCGGACTCGAACCCGGCCGCGGCGCAACTTTTTCACCATGCACTACCGCGCAGCCATGGGGAATGTCCGGTGCCCCCACCGTCACCGCTCCGAGCACGCCGCCCGAGTGTGCGGGGTCGCCATGCTCGGGGTCCGGTCGGGGGTGGTCCTGTGCATCGGGGGCGGCGCGGGCACCTGCGGGGAGCTCGAACGCTGGGTGCGCCCGGTGCTGAAGGTAGTACAGCCATGAGACGCTACAAATACGGAGACTCGATCCTCAGCCGCTCCGCGGTCGATGAGGCCAACAGTGCGCTGTGCCACGAGGGCATGACCGAGCTCGAGGAGCACCGACTGGCGACAGCGTACGCGCAACTACGCAAGGACAGGCTCGCCACCGGCGAGAAGGAGAGCAGACATGGTTAGCAAGGGCGCACAGCGCATCCACCACGAAATGGGCCAGCAGGCTTCCGACCGCGCCGAGATCGCGCGTCTCAAGGCCCGCATCGAGGAGCTCGAGGCCGAAAACGCGGAGCTTCGCGGCGAGCGACGCACCCCCGAGCAGGTCATCGAGGCCGCCCCGGGCGAGATCGGGCCCGACGATGTCGGCTAAGCCCGGCGAGCTCGCCAAGGCGCTGGGGGTCCAGGGCGAGAACCTGTTCCCCGACGGTGCCTATGACCTCGTCGACGGGCAGCGGCTGCACGCGCGCACCAAGGAGGGGGCGCGGCTGGTGCGGATCCTGAGCACGAGCGCAGCCCCGACGTTTCTGCTCGTCGACCGCCGCGACAAGGTCCACGAGGACTACGTCGAGGAGACGCGCCGGCTCACCCAAGAAAAAGCCGCGCTGTGGCGTCAGGTCCGCGACCTCACGGAGGCTCTCGAGGACCACAAGCGCGGATGGGCACGGTCCGACAAGGACCGCGAGGTGGCCGAGGAGGCCATGGCCGCGCTGCGCAAGGAGCACGCGGTACTCATCGCTTTGCACGAGACGATGGAGGCCGACATGGCCACGGTGCGCGAGCAGATCGGCGAGAAGGCCTGGAAGGACGCGCTCGCGCAAGAGTACGGACCGTGAGCGACCTACCCCTCGCCGAACGTGTGCGCCCGGTCCTCGACCAGGTCCTGGTGCGTCCGATGGACAACTTCGCTGACGCCTCGGGCCTGATCTTGCCCGAGGCGTACGACGACGACGCACACGGCAGCGATCGCGACTTCATCCGGGAGGGCAACCAGCTTTGCCTCGGGGTGGTCATCGCCGTCGGTGAGGGCTGGAAGTACCCCAAGACCGGCCGTGCTCCGCTGGACGTCGAGGTGGGCGAAAAAGTCATGTACAACCGCGCGGACGCCAAGCTCGTGCAGGGGACGGCGCCGGCGCTCGTGCTGGTGCGCCACCACGCGATCTTCTTGCGCGTCGAGGGCAGCGTCAGGCAGGTCGTGGGTGGCCTCGTCTCGCAGTGAGCGGGCAGAGCCAGGCTTTGGTGCTATTCGCGCGGCAGGACGTCGCGCGTGGGCCGATCCCGGTCACCGAGCTCCTCGCGGATGCGATGGCGATGCAGGCCGAGCGCACGCGCAAGGCCTACGGGCGCGACCTTGCCGCGTTTGCGAGCTTCGTCGGGGCCGCCGGCACTGACGAGGCCCTGGGCAAGCTCGTCGCGAGCAGCTCGGCCGTGGCCAACGGCGTGGTGCTCGCCTACCAGGCGCACATGCGCCAGCGCGGGCTCGCTCGAGCGACGATCAACCGGCGGATCGCGGCGCTGCGCTCGGTCGTGAAGCTCGCGGCCGCGGTCGACATGACGACGGTTCGCCTCGATCTGGTAAAGACGCTCAAGGTTGAAGAGAAAACCCGCGACGTGCGCGGGCCGGGCATCGAGGTGATCCGCAAGATCATCGCCGCGTGCAACGACCACACGCCCGGCGGAGCTCGTGACGGCGCTCTGGTGCGCTGGCTTTGGATCTTGGGGCTGCGTCGCAACGAGGCCCGCACGCTGCGGCTGAGCGACTGCAAGCTCGCCACAGAGCACCCCACGGTGTGGGTCGAACAGAAGGGCCGGGACGCCCGGCAGCCGGTGCGCCTCGCCGAGGGGGCGCCCGAGGTCCTCGCTCCGTGGCTCGAGCTTCGCGGGGATCGCCCCGGGGCGCTGTTTTGCAGCCTCGATCGCCGTTACGCCGGCTTTCCGGCCGTGATGGACGCGTCGGCGATCAACGTGATCCTGCGCAAGCGCGCCGAGATCGCGGGATTCCCCCGCGGCAAGCTGCCCGACGGTCGCACGATCACCCCGCACGCGATCCGCCACTCCGCGATCTCGAGGGTGGCCCGCGAGCAGGGCCTCGTCGCGGCCCAAGCGTTTGCGCGCCATGAGTCGCCCTCGACGACCCACCGCTACCTCGACGAGGCCGAGCAGTTCTCAATGGACGCCCAAGCGCTGATGCTCACCGCGCTCTAGCGCGGCGGTCCGAGCAACAGCGCGACCCAGTACACGGCGGCGACCCCGACCGCAGCCCCGATTAGGAAGTTGCCGACGGGGTGGAGGTTGCGCCTCAGCGAGGGAGCCCGGTGCCGTTGCACCCTACGCATACCGATCCGTCCTTGAGCTTCCCGCGGCCCTCGCAGGGTTCGCAAAGGACCCGCTTGGGCGCCTCTTGGGTGGGCGTCTCGCTCGGCGGCGGCGCGGTCTCGAGGGGCGCGGTGGGCTCCTCGGCGGCCGGGGCCGGCTCGGGCTCGGGTGCGTCGTCCTCGGTCTTGGCCCTACTGCGTCTTGTCCTCGCCACGGACGCAGGATCGGCGATATTGCCGCCGCGCGCAAGGCACATTGGCGGCGCACTCCGCCCCGTCCTACGATGGCCCCTCAGCAACTCAGGCTGTCAGAGTGGGAGGCTTCGCCGCCTCCGCGGGTATCGTCGGCGCCCCCTGATGGTGGGGGGCGCCTCTTTTTTAGCCCCGCGGCCGCTCGAGAGCGAAGGTCGAGCGATCTCCTTCTTGGAGCTCGATGCGATGCCAAGCCTCCTGGATCACCGGGACATGCTCGACGAGCTCGCGGATCCACGCAAGCAGACGCTCGGCGGTCGGGTTGTCCGAGAACGGCAGCCCCAGGTCGTTGAGGTTGCGGTGGTCCAGCTGCGCGTGCACGACCATGAGGACCTCGTCGATCCGCTTGTTGTCGAAGACGATGCCGTCGGAGCGGACGAGCCCCCGGCAAGTCAGCGTCAGGCGGTAGGTGTGGCCGTGCACCCGGCGGCACTTGTGGCCTTCGGGCATCTGGGGCAGGTGGTGGGCGCACTGGAACACGGTCCAGCGAGAGAGTTCGGTCATCATCAGAACAGCCATTGTTGTCGTACCTCGTTGTCGAAGAGTCGCAGTTTGACTTTTGCGTAGCGGCTGACGACCGACCCATCGAAGGAGTCGGCCCCCACATCGCCGCAGCGGCGGATCCGTCGGACCGAGTTGACGCGGCCCACGTGCAGCCGGAGCTCGTGGGTCCGGCAAAAGGCGCCCCAGTCGGCCATCGTCGAGAGCTTCCAGGCGGTCGAGCCCCCCACGAACACCCCGGCGAGCTCGGCGACGAACGGCTCGACGTCGGTCCACGCCATGCCGTCCTGGACCGCAAGATAGCATCGCAGCCCGCGCATGCGCGGCAGGTACTGCCGAGCTCGCCGCAGGGTCCGATCGCGATTTCCGACCGCATCGGGCACCACCACGAAATCGGCGCTCGCACCGAGCTGCTCGAGCAGCGCCTCGAAGGCTTCGGCGTCCCAGGCC
>JABAOE010000039.1_pt3 | contig 9999 bp, 7 predicted proteins | sample 7062141 | NCBI WGS metagenome assembly JABAOE01 (sample SAMN14538627, study PRJNA623070) | marine sediment metagenome | biome: marine biome [ENVO:00000428]; feature: marine pelagic biome [ENVO:01000023]; material: deep marine sediment [ENVO:00002113] | place: India: Gulf of Khambhat ...
GACGGCCGGTGCCGTGAACGGATGATGCAGCGAGACCCAGCGTTTCGTGTGCGCGTCCTTTTCAAACATCGGGAAATCGATCGTCCAGAGCGGCTGCCAGCCTTCACTGAGGAGTCCGCGATCCTGTCCGAGCTTGTCCCGCAGTGCGCCCAGCGCGTCGTTGACGACGCTCGCCTTGTCTGCGCCGAAGAAGACGAGATCACCATCTTCTGCACCGCTACGCTCCATGATGCCGCTGATTGCAGCATCGGGCAGGAACTTGAGAATCGGCGACTGCAATCCGTCACGGCCTTTGCTCGCGTCATTGACTTTGATATACGCCAGTCCTTTGGCACCGTGGCGGCCAACGAAGGCCGTGTAATCGTCAATTTCTTTGCGGCTGAGTTCGCCGCCGGCAGGCAAGCGCAGCGCGGCCACGCGCCCTTCGGGGTCCTGCGCCGGACTGGCGAACACCTTGAACTCCACCGACTGCATGAGATCCGAGACCTCGCGAAGCTCGAGCGGATTCCGGAGATCCGGCTTATCCGTGCCGAATCGCTGCAATGCCTCCGCATATGTCATGCGCGGAAACGGCGACGGCAGTTCGACATCGAGCACTTCCTTGAACACCGCACGGATCAGCTCCTCCATGATGCCGGTAACGGCACTTTCGTCGACGAAACTCATTTCCAGATCGAGTTGCGTGAATTCGGGCTGTCGATCCGCGCGCAGGTCCTCGTCGCGGAAACAACGCACGATCTGGTAATAGCGGTCCAGCCCCGACATCATCAGGAGCTGCTTGAAAATCTGCGGCGACTGCGGCAATGCAAAAAATTTGCCCGGGTGGGTCCTGCTGGGGACGATGTAATCGCGGGCTCCTTCCGGCGTCGCTTTCGTCAGCATCGGCGTTTCGATATCGACAAAGCCGTTCTCATCGAGGAAATTCCGCATTGCCCGGGTCACCGCATGTCGCAGGCGCAGGTTGGCGAGCATGTGCTCCCGGCGGAGATCCAGGTAGCGAAACTTGAGCCGCAATTCCTCGTTCGCCTGTTCGTCATGGTGAAACGGCGGCGTCTCCGAATCGTTCAGCGTCTCCAGTTCGTGCGCGAGAACCTCGACCTGTCCGGTCGGCATATTCGGGTTCACCGTACCTTCGGGCCGGTTACGCACCTTCCCTTTGACCCACAGTACGTACTCACTGCGGATTCTTTCGGCTTCCGCAAAGATCTCCGGCCTGTCCGGATCGAAAACGATTTGCAGCAGTCCTTCCCGATCCCTGAGGTCGACAAAAATTACGCCACCGTGGTCGCGACGCCGGTGCACCCAGCCACAGACCGCGATTTCCTCGCCGATCTGGCTTTCGTTAACGTTTCCGCAGTAATGGGTGCGCATCGAGTAGTCCGGGTACAGCCGCCGATTTGGGGCGAGATAGTACGGGCTGTCCGGGCGCCCTGCAAGGTTAGGCCGCTGTTTTAGACAGGATTAGTTGGCTTTCGGATTTGCTGTTTCGGCCGGCATCTCGAGCGGCAATTCACCGAGATCCTTTTCTCGCCAGGTCGGCACGACGACGCCGAGCGATATGACCATCTTCAATGCCTCGTCGATGTCCATGTCGAGCTCGATCACGTCCTTGCGCGGCACGATAATGATGAAGCCCGAGGTCGGGTTGGGCGTTGTCGGAACGAACGTACACACGACGTCTTCGCCGGTCCTGCCCTGCACTTCGCCGAGCTCGCTCGAGGTCTGAAAGGCCAGGCTGTAGAGACCCTTGCGTGGATACTCGATCAGCAACACTTTCTTGAATGACTGGCTCGAATCCGAAAACACGAGTTCGGCAAAATTCTTGGCCGCCGAGTAAACGGATCGGACGACCGGAATCCGGTGCAACATCGACTCCCACAGATTGACCATGCTGCGACCGACGATGTTGGCTGCCAGTACGCCGGTGACCAGGAGTACCACTATGGTAAGAACGATGCCGAGACCCGGAATAGCAAATCCGAGGAATTGCTCGGGCTGATATTTTTCCGGAATGAGGACGAGCGTGCGGTCCAGCAGGCCGACCAGGATGCGTAACATGAAAATGGTAACGCCGATCGGTAACCACACCAGGATACCAGCGACGATATAGCGACGTAATCGTTTCATGGAGTATTACTCGATATTCTCTTCAGTCGCTGCCGGCTTGGCTCGCCGATTTCGCCTCTGTCTTCTTTTCCTTTTTTTTCACGTCCGGCTTGTCCGGCTTACTCTCTGTCTTGTCGCTCTTGGCGGCCCCGCCATCCGACTTCAGTACGTTACGTTGATTATCCGTCTTGAAGTCGGTCTCGTACCAGCCGTCGCCTTTGAGCCGGAAACGCGGCGCCGACAAGAGCCGCTTCAGTGCCGGTTCGCCACATTCAGGGCATTCCAGCAACGGATCGTCACTCATTTTCTGCAACGCATCCAGCGTATGGTCGCATACCTTGCAGGCATACTCGTAGATTGGCACGCAATGTCTCCCGCTTCTACCGCTTTGAAGCTGATTGATTCAAGATTTTATCAGGCAATTCAGCGAGCCGTCCGTGTCAAACGCCACACTTAAGCGGCCGACTGGAACTCGAGCTCATCCTCGGCAACGCCGACTTCAATCGTGTCGCCGGGCCGGAATTTACCTTGCAGGATCTCCTGTGCAAGCGGATTCTCGACCTGTTGCTGGATCGCACGCTTCAGCGGCCTTGCGCCGTACACCGGATCAAAGCCCGCTTGCGCGAGTTTCTCCCTGGCCGCGCCCGACAGGACGATCGTCATCTCGCGTTCCGCGAGGCGATCATGCAGATAACCGAGCTGAATATCGACGATCGCGCGAATGTGCTCCTCGCTCAGCGGATGGAAAACGACCACGTCATCTACACGGTTGATGAACTCGGGGCGGAAATGATGCGCAACGATTTCCATGACCGACGTTTTCATCGCCTCGTAATTGTCTTCGCCCGCCAGCTCCTGGATCCGCTGCGATCCGAGGTTTGATGTCATGACGATTACCGTGTTGCGAAAATCGACGGTGCGCCCGTGACCGTCAGTCAGCCGGCCATCGTCCAGGACCTGCAGCAGGATATTGAAGACATCCGGATGCGCCTTTTCGATTTCGTCGAGCAGGATCACCGAATACGGTCGTCGCCGCACCGCTTCCGTCAGGTACCCGCCTTCCTCGTAGCCGACGTAGCCTGGCGGCGCACCGATGAGCCGCGCTACCGAGTGTTTTTCCATGAATTCCGACATGTCGAGCCGCACCATGGCGTCGTCAGTATCGAAAAGAAAATTCGCCAGCGCCTTGGTCAGCTCTGTCTTGCCGACGCCGGTGGGTCCCAGGAACAAGAACGAGCCTATCGGGCGCTGCGGGTCCGACAACCCGGCCCGCGCGCGGCGAATTGCGTTCGCCACAGCCGTGACTGCCTCGTCCTGACCGACGACGCGCTGCTGCACAACGGATTCCATTTGCAGCAGTTTGTCCCGCTCGCCCTCGAGCATTTTTGACACAGGGATGCCGGTCCATTTGGACACGATTTCGGCGACTTCTTCTTCGGTCACGTTGTTGCGGACCAGCGTCGTCTCTCGCGTCTCGGCCTGCAGCGCGTCCTGCAGTTGTTTCTCCAGTTCCGGGATTTTTCCGTACTGCAATTCGGACATGCGCGTAAGATCGTGGGCACGATTCGCGGTCTCCAGTTCCAGTCGGGCCCGTTCCAGTTCTTCCTTCAGATGCGTCGTGCCCTGCATCGCGGCTTTTTCCGATTTCCAGATTTCTTCCAGGTCGGAGAATTCTTTCTCGAGCTCGGCCAGCTGTGCCTCGAGATCATCGAGGCGTTTTCGCGACGCTTCGTCGGATTCCTTTTTCAGCGCCTCGCGTTCGATCTTCAATTGAATGATGCGGCGTTCGAGCTTGTCCATTTCCTCGGGCTTGGAATCGATCTCGATGCGAATTCTCGAGGCCGCTTCGTCGATCAGATCGATCGCCTTGTCCGGAAGCTGCCGATCGCTGATGTAGCGATGAGACAAGGTGGCCGCCGCGACGATTGCCGGATCTGTGATCTCCACGCCGTGATGCACTTCGTATCGTTCTTTCAGGCCGCGCAGGATGGCGATCGTGTCTTCGACAGTAGGCTCTTCGATCAGAACCTTTTGGAAACGGCGTTCGAGCGCCGCGTCTTTTTCCAGGTGCTGACGGTATTCGTCGAGCGTGGTTGCGCCGACGCAGTGCAGTTCGCCCCGCGCCAGCGCGGGCTTGAGCATGTTGCCGGCGTCCATCGCGCCCTCTGCCTTGCCGGCACCGACCATGGTATGCAATTCATCGATGAACAGGATGATTCTCCCTTCCTGCTTCGCCAGGTCGTTGAGCACGGCTTTCAAGCGCTCTTCGAATTCACCACGAAACTTGGCGCCGGCAATCAAGGCGCCCATATCGAGCGAAAGGATGCGCTTGTCGCGCAGCCCTTCCGGAATTTCGTTGTTGACGATTCGTTGCGCCAGACCTTCGACAATGGCCGTCTTGCCGACACCCGGCTCACCGATCAGCACCGGATTGTTTTTCGTTCGCCTTTGCAGAATCTGAATCGTGCGGCGAATCTCGTCGTCGCGGCCGATGATCGGATCGAGTTTCCCCTGCTCCGCGCGTTGCGTCAGGTCGATCGTGTATTTTTCGAGCGCCTGCCGCGTGTCCTCGGCGTTCGGGTCGACGACCTGCTGGCCGCCGCGCAGTTCATCGATCGCCTTTGCGACGGCTCCCTTGACGGCACCGGCCTGCTCCAGCGTCGGTGCCAACGGTGACTTCTTGTCGAGCGCAGCAAGCACGAACAGCTCGCTCGATATGTACTGGTCTTCGCGTTCCTGGGCCAGCTTGTCGGTCAGGTTCAATAGCTTCGACAGATCGTTGCCGATGAGCACCTCGCCGCCGGTGCCCTCGACCTTCGGCAGGCGGTCGAGTGCGTCGCCGAGTTGCGATCGCAGTAAATTGACGTTTGCGCCAGCCTTGGTCAAGAGACCGCGCACAGTGCTGCCCTGTTGATCGAGCAGCGCGACCATGAGGTGTGCAGGCTCTATGAACTGGTGATCGAGCCCCACCGCAAGGGACTGCGCCTCTGCCAGCGCCATTTGAAACTTGCTTGTCAGTTTGTCCATTCGCATAGCCAAAACCTGTAGAAACTGTTGGCCAAAAAATGGGGTCAGACCGCATTTCTAGCCCGATCCCACTGAAAATCCGGCCAGACGCGTTTATCCGGAACAGGCGGTCTGGCCCCGTTTTTTCCGAAATTGAGCCGGATCAGGACATTTCAAGCGCAGATCCGTGTTATGTCCTGCGGAAAACGAAGCTCGCCATGCGCCCGCAGGCGCCGTCCCTGCGGTATGAAAAGAATCGCTGTGGCTCTCCGAAGGTGCAATATCCGCCACCGCTGACCTGCGCGATATCGAGGCTTTCGAGACGCATCCTGGCCAGAGCATAGAGATCCGCCTGAAAGCGTCCGCGGCTATTGGCCATGAAGCACCTTGCCGCGGCCGCGTCGTGCGCAAGAAATTCCTGCCGCACCTCGGGTCCGACCTCGAAGGCCGGCTGCGATATGGCGGGGCCAAGCCAGGCGATCAGCTCGGCGGGGTCAGCCGACATTTGCCGCACCGTCGCCTCGAGCACGCCGCCGGCCAGGCCGCGCCACCCGGCGTGCGCAACCGCCAGTTCGGCGCCATCGGCGGATGCAAGGATGACCGGCAGACAGTCGGCCGTCAGCACCACGCACACCACGCCCGCGCGCCGCGTGATCGCTGCATCCGCCTCCGGGGTCTCGCCGGCTCGCGGCTCGATGGCGACATTTGTCCCGTGAACCTGCCTGAGCCATCGTGGCGCGGAAGGCAGATCGCAAATCGCTCGGAAGCGACTCCGGTTTTCCTGCACCGCGTGCGCTTCGTCGCCGCTAAATTCGCCCAGGTTCAGTGAGCTGAAACTGCCCCCGCTGACGCCGCCATGCCGCAATGTCGTCCCCGCGACGACACAATCCGGCGCGGGCCAGTTTGCGGGAATCCAGCTCGCAGCCACGCCTACTTTCTCATCTCGAGGTCTTCCGCAAGCGCCGCAAGGAGTGCGGCGAAATCAGGTGGCAATTCGGCCTGCAAATCGATTCTTTCTCCGCTTACGGGGTGCAGGAACGCCAGTCGTTCAGCATGCAGTGCCTGGTGCTTGAATTGCCGCAACGTTTCCCGCAACCGTTCCGACGCGCCCGCAGGAATAGCAAGCCTGCCGCCGTAGGTCTGGTCACCGACCAGGGAATGACGCCTGTAGGCGAAATGTACCCTGATTTGATGAGTGCGGCCGGTCTCGAGTTGCACGCTTATATAAGTGTGCGCGGCGAAGCGCTGGATGACTCGGTAGTGCGTCACTGCGGGTTTGCCGCCCTGCTGCACGCTCATTTTCAGCCGATCCACCGGGTGCCGCCCGATCGGTTCGTCTATCGACCCGCCACCGGTCAGGATCCCGTTGCAAACCGCGAGGTAATGACGCGAGATTTCTCGTTCGGACAGCGCTCGGGTCAGCTCGGTATGCGCCTCAAGCGTCTTGGCGACGAGCAGCAGCCCGCTCGTGCCTTTGTCCAGTCGGTGAATGATTCCGGCTCGCGGCAACTGATCCAGCTCCGGCACGCGGTGTAACAGGCCATTCATGAGCGTGCCGCGAGGATTGCCCGCACCCGGATGCACCACGAGGCCAGCGGGCTTGTTGACAACGAGGCAATGCTGGTCGGCAAAAACTATNNGGCTCACTCTCCAGGGCGGTTTCCGGCTGCGGCCGCAACATGATGCACTCACCACCGCTGACCGCATCGCGCGGCCGCATGGCTTGTTCGTCAACCGTGATGAAGCCCTTGAGCAGCCAGCTCTTGAGCCGGCTGCGGGAGTATTCGGGAAACATCCTCGCCAGCGCCTGGTCCAAACGCTGACCAGCGAGTTCCTCCGGAACCGTTTTTTGTCGGGCTTCGGGCATCGATCCTGAGCTTTCGCAGATCCGGGAAATCAGCAGTTTACGGTATACTTGCCGGCCGGGTGGCGCAGAGCGCCACCCGTACGAAAAGTGTGACACTCGCGCGAAATATTCAAATCCATGTATTCCGGCCGCTCACAACCGACAAGAAATCTCTGCGTAATTGTATCGCTACTGGTGCTGGCGTTTCTCGCGGGCTGTGCCGGCAACAAGGAATTCGATCTCGCAAAAAGCATCGAAGATGCCTATATCGATGCACAGGAAGCGGTCGAGGCCGGCAACTATCGCAAGGCGATCGGCATATTCGAAGCATTGCAGGCGCGATTTCCATTCAGCGAATTCGCGACACAGATCCAACTCGAGCTGACGTATTCCTATTACATGGACAATCGCGTCGAGCAGGCCATTGACGCGGCAGACACGTTCATCCGTGAAAACCCGACACATGAGCGGATTGACTACGCGCTTTATATCAAGGGATTGGCACATTTCGAAAAACAACAGGGCTTGCTCGAACGCCTTTTCAGGAAAGATATCGACAAACGGCCACCGCGAGACGGTGAACTGGCTTTCTCACTTTTCGCGCGGCTCGTGGAACGTTATCCGGCCAGTCCCTATGCGGGGGACGCACAGCAACGAATGGTTTATTTGAAAAACCGTTTAGCCGCGTACGAAAACGTTGTTGCGCGTTTTTACCTGGAGCGGGAAGCTTACGTGGCCGCTCTGAACAGGGCCAAGACGGCTCTCGAGCAATACCACGGCGCCGACAGCGGCGCAGAATCGTTGCAGATCATGATCGAGGCCTACGAAGGCCTGGGTATGACAGAACTGGCCGACGATGCGCGCCGCGTCCTGCAGAAAAACTTTTCCGCGGAACCGCTCGTGCAGAACGAGTGATAAGGAATCGCGGCTAAAGTCCAATCCGACCCGACCGGCCTGCTCCGTCCGGCGTGGCAGTTTGCCTGGTGCCAACTGATCTCTATTGCGCCGCGCAATCCCTGCGACTTGACTACTCCGGGAAGGTATACCTCGAGGTGATGGGATATCTCCAATCCCGTCCGAAGGCCCGCCGGCTGATGCGAATCCCCGGAGGCGCCTGCCGCCGCTTGTACTCGGCGCGCTTGACCATTTCGAGCACACGCACGACGACTTCGCGTTCGTATCCCTGATTGACGATTTCGTTGACGGACAGGTCCTCCTCGATGAACGCCTCGAGAATCGGGTCGAGTATTTCGTAGGGCGGCAGGTAATCACTGTCTTTCTGATGCGCCCGCAACTCGGCTGATGGCGGGCGCGTAATGATTCTTTCCGGAATCACCTCGCTGATCGAATTGCGGTAACGGGCGAGCTCATACACGAGCGATTTGCTGCAATCCTTTATCGGCGCAAAGCCTCCGGCCATGTCGCCATACAGGGTCGCGTAACCAACGGCCATCTCGCTCTTGTTGCCGGTGGTCAGCACCATGCGTCCGGTCTTGTTCGATATCGCCATCAGCAGCAGGCCGCGGATGCGCGCCTGGATGTTCTCTTCGGTAACATCAAAGCCGCGTCCCTCGAAGATCGGTTCGAGCTGTTTGAGAATCGTTTCGTAAATCGGCTCAATAGGTATTACGTCGTAGCGCAGGTTTTGAATGGCGGCCTGTTTCGCCGCATCTTCCTGGCTCATCGTGCTCGTAAACCGAAACGGCATCATCACCGCGCGCACCCGATCGGCGCCGAGCGCATCACATGCGACGGCGAGCACCAGCGCCGAATCAATGCCGCCGGAAAGACCGAGGACCACCCCTGGGAACTGGTGCTTGTCGACATAGTCGCGCGTTCCGCAAACCAGTGCCTGGTAAACGCTTTGCGCTTTCGGCAGCAACGGCGTGATTTCCGCTGCTTGTGGCACGACGCCCGCACCACCCGCTACCAGATCGACGTGATACATGCTCTCCTTGAATGCCGGCGCACGAAATACGACTTCACCGTCAGCATTCATTGCAAAGGATCCGCCATCGAATACCAGCTCGTCCTGCCCGCCAACCATGTTGAGATAGACGGCGGGAATTCCGATTTCCAGAACTCTTTTGCGGACAACTTCTTCCCTGTGCGTTTGACTGGAAAGGTCGTATGGCGAACCATTGATCGCGATCAGCATCTCGGCGCCAGCGGTGCGACTGGCCGCAGGGGGTGCCTTGGCCCACACGTCCTCACAAATATTCAAGCCGATGCGAATGCCGTTCAGTGAAAATACAGATGCTGCGGTACCCGCTTTGAAATACCGTTCTTCATCGAAAACGCTGTAGTTCGGCAGCAGCTGCTTGCGGTAATGCGCCAGGACTTTGCCATCCTTGAAAACCACGCAGGCGTTGAAGATGTCGCCGTCGGCATAATCCGGAAAGCCGACGAGCACGGCGATTCCGCGAACTGATTCGCGAATCGTCTGCATTGCTTCCTCGACGCGCCGTCGCAGGCCTGAATGGAACAGAAGGTCCTCCGGGGGATAGCCGCAAATACTGAGTTCGGGAAAGACGACCAGGTCCGCCAGCAGTTCCTCGCGTGCTCGCGTGGCGTATTCGAGAATTTTCCCTGTGTTGCCGGCTACGTCGCCGACTAGAAAATCAAGCTGTGCCAGCGCGACGGTGATTCTGTCAGTCATTGCGGTTTCGCAATCATTCCGGACCGGCGGCGACGCCTTGGGTGCTTCCTATGTTAGCAATTCGGGTGCTTGTGAGTCTGTGAGAACTTCGAGCATCTTGCTGCCGAGATCTGCCGGTGAGCGAACAGTGACGGCGCCTGCCGCGTCGAGCGCCTTGTACTTGTCCGCTGCGGTTCCCTTGCCGCCCGAAATAATGGCGCCGGCATGGCCCATGCGTTTGCCTGGCGGCGCGGTCACGCCCGCGATATAGGCGACGACCGGCTTTGTAACCTCGGATTGCATGAACTCGGCAGCTGCCTCCTCGTCGCTACCGCCGATTTCGCCGACCATGACAATGCCTTCCGTTTCCGGGTCCTCCTGGAACAGTTTCAGGCAATCGATG
>JABAOE010002310.1_pt1 | contig 9996 bp, 22 predicted proteins | sample 7062141 | NCBI WGS metagenome assembly JABAOE01 (sample SAMN14538627, study PRJNA623070) | marine sediment metagenome | biome: marine biome [ENVO:00000428]; feature: marine pelagic biome [ENVO:01000023]; material: deep marine sediment [ENVO:00002113] | place: India: Gulf of Khambhat ...
TGGGGTATGAGGTAAGGGGCGCAAGCTCGTCACTTTTTCCATTTGCCTCTCACCTCACGGGATTTTGAAATGCAAAGCCAGAAGATACGAATTCGACTTAAAGCGTTTGACTATCGACTTATCGACCAGTCAGCTGTTGAAATTGTCGAGACGGCCAAACGCACCGGGGCGGTGGTCAAGGGGCCAGTGCCTTTACCGACGCGCATCGAGCGGTTTAACCTGTTGCGCTCACCTCACGTGGATAAATCGTCGCGAGAGCAACTGGAAATTCGTACGCATCTGCGTCTGATGGATATCATCGACCCGACTGACAAGACGGTCGACGCTCTGATGAAGCTGGATCTGCCCGCGGGGGTGGATGTGGAAATAAAGCTGTAGTGGCAAGGCAGCGGGGCTAAGTTCTCCGCTACGCAAACAATTTGGATAAACTCGCTGGCCAATTGAAGCCAGCACCTCTGAAGAGGGAATAAAAAATGACACTAGGACTTGTCGGTCGCAAGATCGGCATGACCAGACTATTTACCGATGCCGGAGATTCGGTCCCGGTGACAGTGCTGGACGTGTCGGGAAACCGCGTGACCCAGATCAAGACGGACGAAACCGATGGTTACTCTGCGGTTCAGGTCGCGTTTGGGTCTCGCCGGGCCAATCGTATCAACAAGGCCTTGGCCGGACACTTCGCGAAGGCTGGTGTCGAGGGCGCGCGGGGATTACGCGAGTTTCGCGTTACCAACGAAGAATTGTCAGGCCTTGAGGTGGGCGGTCAGATTGGCGTCGACCTGTTCGAGGTTGGCCAACTTGTCGACGTGTCCGGTACCACAAAGGGCAAGGGCTTTGCCGGCTCCATCAAGCGCCACAATTTCTCATCGCAACGCGCCAGCCACGGCAACTCGATCTCTCACAATGCACCTGGTTCGACTGGTATGAATCAGGACCCGGGCCGAGTATTTGCCGGCAAGCGCATGGCTGGCCATCTCGGTTCAGTGCGTCGCACCGCGCAAAACCTGCAAGTCGTGCGAATCGATTCGGAGCGCAGTCTTCTGTTGGTCAAGGGGCCGGTGCCGGGAGCGGATGGCTCCGATGTGGTGGTGTCGCCCGCAGCGAAGGCGAAAGGCTGAGCGATGGAACTGAAGATCATCAACGATAAAGGGAAGGCCACTTCCAGCGTCAACGCGTCCGACGCGCTTTTCGGCCGTGAATATAACGAGCCGCTGGTGCATCAGATTGTGTCAGCCTACATGGCCAATGCGCGCAAGGGGACGCGAGCGCAAAAGGCGCGTGCCGACATCAAACGATCGCACCGTAAACCATGGCGCCAGAAGGGTACCGGACGGGCGCGAGCTGGCTTTGCTGGCAGCCCGATCTGGCGTGGCGGAGCCAGAGTATTCCCGTCCAGCCCCGAAGAGAATTTCAGTCACAAGATCAACCGCAAGATGTACCGGGCTGGGATGGCATCAATTTTTTCGCAGTTGGTTCGTGAAGGGCGACTTGCGGTGGTTGACGGCTTCAGCGTCGATGCGCCCAAGACCAAGTTGCTTGACCAAAAGGTCAAGGGCATGGGAATGAACAGTGTCTTGATTATTACTGACGCGCCAGATGAAAACCTTTACCTTTCGTCGCGCAACCTGCCGAATGTTTATGTGGTGCAGCCAGGCCAGGCGGACCCGGTTAGCCTGTTGCAATTCGACAGCACTATCATCACCAAGGCAGCTGTTTCGAAAATTGAGGAGATGCTGTCATGACGGCGCAACCAGTCAATCAGGAGCGGCTCTTACGGGTGCTGCTCGCGCCAGTCGTATCGGAGAAAAGCACGTTTGTTGCCGAGAAGAATGAGCAAGTTATTTTTCGGGTAGTGCCGGATGCGAGTAAGCCGGAAATCAAGGCCGCAGTCGAGCTGCTGTTCAAGGTACAGGTTGAGAGCGTGCAGGTGTCAAATGTCAAAGGCAAGAAAAAGCGCTTTGGCTCAAATATCGGACGCCGCCGCAACTGGAAGAAGGCGTACATCTGTCTCAAGCCGGGGCAGGAAATCAACTTCGCAGCAGGGGAGACGAAGTAATGGCTCTGGTAAAAATCAAACCCACTTCTGCTGGTCGCCGCGGTATCGTCAAGGTGGTCAATCCGGATTTGCACAAAGGGCGTCCGCATCACGCATTGGTCGAGAAGAACCCAAAGCGAGCTGGCCGCAACAGCCGGGGCCATGTCACCACCCGTCATCAGGGTGGTGGCCACAAGCGGCTCTACCGTGTTATCGACTTCCGCAGAAACAAGGACGGTATCGTCGCACGAGTTGAGCGTCTTGAGTACGACCCCAACCGCAGTGCCAATATTGCGTTGCTTTGCTACGCGGACGGCGAACGACGTTACATCATTGCGCCGAAAGACGTAAAGGTGGGTGATCAGCTGCTCAACGGTAGTGAGGCGCCGATTAAAGCTGGCAATACGTTGCCGCTGAGAAACATACCGGTGGGAACCACAGTTCACTGTATCGAACTGCGTCCTGGTAAGGGAGCGCAATTGGCTCGCTCGGCCGGCGCATCAATCCAGTTGCTGGCGCGTGAAGGCGCCCACGCGCAACTACGCATGCGTTCCGGTGAAATCCGCAAGGTCCATGTGGATTGTCGTGCCACCATCGGCGAGGTCGGCAACTCGGAGCACAATTTGAGGAGTATCGGTAAAGCTGGTGCGATGCGCTGGCGCGGCGTTCGTCCCACGGTGCGCGGCGTGGCGATGAACCCGGTCGACCACCCACACGGTGGTGGCGAAGGTCGAACCGGTACCAAACGCGATCCAGTCAGCCCGTGGGGGACGTTCACCAAGGGATTCAGGACGCGCAAGAACAAGCGTACGCAGAACATGATTGTTCGGCGCCGCTCAAAGTAAGTAAGAGGTAGACGAATATGTCACGCTCAGTCAAGAAAGGCCCTTTCGTGGATCTTCACCTGATACAGAAGGTGGAGGCCGCGCGAGCAACCAACGACAAACGTCCGATCAAGACCTGGTCGAGGCGCTCTACTGTACTTCCCGATTTCGTCGGCCTCACCATCGCTGTGCATAACGGACGCCAGCACGTCCCTGTGTACGTTACTGAAAACATGGTCGGTCACAAGCTTGGCGAATTTGCCTTGACCCGTACTTTCAAGGGTCATGCGGCGGACCGCAAGGCTGTGGCCGTCAAGAAATAAGCAGGGCGCAAAGGAGTAGCGACATGCAAACCTCAGCCGTATTGCGTGGTGTCAGGTTATCGCCCCAGAAGGGCAGGCTGGTCGCCGATCAGGTGCGCGGTCTGGCCGTGGACAAGGCGCTCAACATACTCAAGTTCAGCCCGAAAAAAGGCGCGCGCATCATCCAGAAAGTGGTCGAGTCGGCGATTGCGAATGCCGAGCACAATGATGGGGCAGATATCGACGAGCTCAAGATCACCAGCATCCTGGTTGAGCAGGGCCCGGTTTTCAAGCGTTTCAGGCCACGCGCCAAAGGCCGCGCGTCAAAGATCCTCAAGCCGACCTGCCACATTTTTGTGACGGTTGGTGACCAGTCGAAGGAGTAGCTATGGGACAGAAAATCAATCCAATCGGGTTTCGTCTTGCTGTACAGCACAACTGGACGTCCCGCTGGTATTCAAACAGCAAGGGCTTTTCAGGGATGTTGTTGGAAGACATCGAGGTTCGCGACTTCTTGCGCAAGCGCCTTGGCCATGCGGCTGTCGCACGAGTGGTGATCGAGCGACCGGCAAAGAATGCCAGAATTACCATTCACAGCGCCCGTCCCGGTGTTGTCATTGGCAAGAAAGGCGAAGATATCGAGAATCTGCGAGGCGAATTGCAGAAGTTGATGGGTGTACCGGTTCACGTCAACATCGAGGAGGTGCGCAAGCCGGAATTGGATGCTCAGCTCATTGCTGACTCGATTGCTCAGCAGCTCGAAAAGCGCATCATGTTTCGTCGAGCAATGAAGCGCGCAATCCAGAACGCGATGCGCCTGGGCGCGCAGGGAATCAAGATCATGAGCGCCGGTCGCCTGGGCGGCACTGAGATCGCGCGCACCGAATGGTATCGCGAGGGCCGCGTTCCGCTTCATACGTTACGCGCCGAGATCGACTACGGGTTTTCCGAGGCGAAAACGACCTACGGTGTTATTGGCATCAAAGTTTGGGTTTACAAAGGTGAAGTAATAGGCCGTGGCGATCAGCCAGCTGCGCCAGCGGTTGCGGATACTCAGACGCCGAAGAAACCCAAAAAAGCGGGAGCAACCAATGCTACAGCCAGCTAAAACCAAATTTCGCAAATACCACAAGGGGCGTAACTACGGGGTGGCGACACGGGGGGCCAAGGTCTCCTTTGGCGAATTCGGTCTTAAGGCGACTACCCGCGGCCGGCTCACAGCGCGACAGATCGAGGCGGCTCGGCGCGCCATGACCCGTCACATCAAGCGCGGCGGGCGCATCTGGATCCGTATCTTCCCCGATAAGGCGGTTTCCCAGAAACCTGCTGAGGTGAGAATGGGTAACGGGAAGGGAAATCCCGAGTTCTGGGTTGCCGAGATTCAGCCGGGTAAGGTTCTTTATGAAATGGATGGCGTGCAGGAGGATGTCGCTCGCGAGGCGTTTCGCTTGGCGGCGGCGAAACTTCCTCTGCGCACCGTGTTTGTGCAACGGCACTTGGGGTGAGTAATGAAAGCAAGCGACCTCCGAAATAAAAGCGAAGCTGATTTGCGCAAGGAACTCAACGAGTTGCTGAAGGCGCAGTTTGCGCTACGCATGCAGATCGCAACGCAGCAGCTTACAAAGACCAGCGAACTGGGAAAGGTGCGCCGCGATATTGCCCGAGTGCGAACCGTGATGACAGAAAAGGCAGGAAAAGCATGAGCGAAACGACCAACACAGCCAATCGCCGGCGGCTTACCGGCCGCGTTGTTGGGGACAAGATGGACAAGACCGTGACCGTAAGGGTTGACCGTATGGTGCGCCATCCGCTGTATGGCAAATTCGTGCGCCGCTCCAAGAAATATCACGTGCATGACGAAACAAACGAATGCCATACCGGCGATATGGTACTTATCGAGGAGAGCCGTCCCTACTCAAAAAGCAAGACGTGGAAAGTTGCACGCTTGCTGGAGCGCGCGACAGAAGTTTGAGGTGCTTGCGGCCGTAGTTAAATACACGTAACATCTCACCTTTTTACTTGGGCGCATAGTCCGCGGTGGCGTGCCAGCTACCGGCCCGGACTGCCCGGCGATTCGGGACCAGCGCCCGGATGAAATGACCCGAACGGGTCCCAAAACTGGCTCGCCGCCCTCGGTAATAGCGGGCAAAGTTGGAACGAGGTTAACTATATGATTCAAATGCAGTCTCGGCTCAAGGTCGCCGATAATACTGGTGCACGCTCGGTGATGTGTATCAAGGTGCTCGGCGGCTCGAAGCGCCGTTATGCCGGGGTTGGCGACATCATTAAGGTCAGTGTCAAAGATGCCGCGCCGCGCGGCCGCGTGAAGAAGGGTGAAATTTACAACGCCGTGGTGGTCCGTACCGCGAGCGGCGTGCGTCGTCAAGATGGATCACGGATCAAATTTGATTCCAACGCGGCCGTGCTGCTCAACAACAAGCTTGAACCGATCGGTACCCGTATTTTTGGGCCAGTGACCCGCGAGCTTCGTACCGAAAGGTTCATGAAGATCGTTTCGTTGGCTCCCGAGGTTCTTTGAGGAGTTTGGCAATGCGCAAGATTCGCAAGGGCGACCAGGTCGTAATTCGCACCGGCAAGGATCGAGGTAAACGGGGAACCGTCCTGCGACTGATCGGCGATGACCGGGTCGTGGTGGAAGGTGCCAACCGCGCCAAGAAGCACGAGAAGCCCAACCCGATGAAGGGCACAACTGGCGGAATCGTGGATCGGGAGATGCCGATCCACATTTCCAATGTTGCGGTTCTTAACCCGGCAACACAAAAGGGCGATCGCGTCGGCATCAAGACGCTCGAGGACGGTCGCAAGGTCCGGATTTTCCGGTCCAACGGTGAGATGTTGGACGTTTAAGGAAATTTGGCGCTAGAGGAGTTTATGGCCAAGCAGGAACAGGAAGCAGCAGTCAAGAAAGAGGTGCCGGTCCCGCGGCTGGCTGATCAGTACCAGAAGCAGATCGTGCCGGAGCTGATGAAGCAGTTTGGGTACAAAAGCGTGATGGAAGTGCCGCGCCTGGAGAAGATCGTTCTCAACATGGGTGTTGGCGAAGCGGTTAACGACAAGAAGATTCTCGAAAATGCGGTTGGTGACCTGACCCTGATTTCAGGTCAGAAGCCGGTGATCACAAAAGCCCGCAGGTCGATTGCGGGTTTCAAAATTCGCACCGGCTATCCAATCGGCTGTAAGGTCACGCTGCGCAACATCCGCATGTACGAGTTTCTGGACCGATTGATCAGCGTTGCGATTCCCCGGGTGCGCGACTTCCGCGGCATTTCTGCTCGTGCTTTTGACGGGAGGGGCAATTTCAACATGGGTGTCAAGGAACAAATCATTTTCCCGGAAATTGAATACGACAAAATTGATGCCTTGCGAGGGCTCAACGTCACCATAACAACGACGGCGAAAACAGACGACGAAGCTCGGGCGCTTCTCGCGGCTTTTCGCTTTCCTTTCAGAAGTTGAGGTAGTCATGGCAAAAAAATCTCTTGTCAATCGCGAAAAACGCCGCCGTAACACGGTCGACAAATTTGCTGTGAAACGTGGCGAGCTAAGGGCAGTCCTGAAGAGCAGCAGCGCGTCTGCAGAGGAAAAGGCCGAAGCACGCGAAAAGCTGCAAAAGTTGCCGCGCAACGCCAGCCCTGTTCGTTTGCGCAATCGCTGTGCGTTGACGGGTCGTCCCCGTGGCGTTTTCAAGAAATTCGGTCTAGCGCGAAACAAGCTGCGCGAGATCGCCTTGCGCGGTGAAATCCCGGGCGTAATCAAGGCGAGCTGGTAGGAGATAGTCGAATATGAGCATGAGTGATCCGATTGCGGACATGCTGACCCGCATTCGTAACGCGCAAGGCGCAGAGAAAGTGTCTGTGGCGATGCCATTGAGCAAGCTAAAACTGGCAATTGCCCAGGTGTTGAAAGACGAGGGCTATATCGAGGATTTCAAGGTCAACGACCAGAACGCAACGAAACCAGTACTTGAGATCGGGTTGAAGTATTACGCGGGTAAGCCAGTTATTGAGCGTATTGAACGTGTCAGTCGCCCGGGGTTGCGAATTTACAAGGCGGCTCGCGAAATTCCGCAGGTGATGAATGGGCTCGGGGTGGCTATTGTCTCAACATCGCGAGGCGTAATGACTGATCGAAAAGCGCGTTCAACCGGGGTCGGCGGCGAGGTGCTCTGTATCGTAGCTTGATATGGAGTGGTTGTTTGAAACGAATGTCAACGTTTGCTACTGGCCTGGCAATCGCGCCGGGACGGTGGCTTGACGAGAGTCACGGATAAACAAGATTTGGTACTGGAGCAGCCTCATGTCACGCGTTGGTAAGAATCCGGTGAAAATCCCCTCGGGAGTCGAGGTCAACATCGGTGATAGCGAAATCACCGTGAAAGGAAAGCTTGGAGTGCTGTCGCAGCGCCTCAGCGGTTTGGTGAACATACGTCGCGACGGTGACACTCTGGTTTTTGAAACTGCCGATAATGCTGCTACCGCCAATGCCATGTCGGGCACGTTGCGCGCATTGGTCAGCAACATGGTGACCGGCGTGAACAGTGGTTTTGAAAAGAAATTGACGCTAGTCGGTGTTGGTTACCGTGCGCAAGCGCAGGGCGACAAACTGAATCTGTCGCTGGGTTTTTCGCATCCGGTCGTTCACCAGATGCCAGCCGGTGTAAAGGTTGAAACACCACAGCAGACCGAAGTGGTGATCAAGGGGATTGACAAGCAGCTCGTTGGGCAGGTTGCTGCCGATGTAAGAGGCTACCGTCCGCCAGAGCCGTATAAAGGCAAGGGAGTGCGATACGCCGATGAGCGTGTGGTGCTGAAGGAAACGAAGAAGAAGTGAGTGTAGCGTCATGAGTGACAAGAAACAGGCACGAGTTCGCCGGTCGAGACAGACAAGGCGCAAGATTGCGGAACTAGGCGCGATGCGTTTGCTTGTGCACCGTTCGAACACGCACATGTATGCGCAGGTGATCGATGCCGACGCGAAAGTGGTGACTTCGGCTTCGACTCTGGAGCCGGAAGTGCGCAAACAGGTTGCTAACGGCGGAAACATTAAAGCTGCCGTGATGGTGGGGAAGCGCATCGCTGAGAAAGCCAGAGAGAAAGGCGTTGAAACGGTTTCTTTTGACCGCTCTGGGTTCAAATATCACGGCCGGGTCAAGGCGCTGGCGGACGCCGCGCGCGAGGCTGGATTGAAGTTCTGAGGATCGACTAATGGCGAGAATGCATCAGCAGGTAGACGACCGCGGAGACGGATTGCGGGAAAAGATGGTCGCGGTCAATCGTGTTACCAAAGTCGTGAAAGGTGGCCGGGTTCTTGGTTTTGCGGCGCTCGCTGTCGTCGGTGATGGCGATGGTGGAATCGGCATGGGCAAAGGCAAGGCGCGCGAAGTGCCCGTCGCCATTCAAAAAGCAATGGAAGAGGCTCGACGCAAGTTGTTTAAGGTCTCTTTGCGAGATGGAACGCTGCAGCATGCGGTGGTTGGCGTGCACGGTGCGGCTAAAGTGTTCATGCAGCCAGCTTCGGAGGGTACCGGCATCATCGCCGGTGGGCCAATGCGCGCCATTTTCGAAGTGATGGGCGTGTCCGATATCCTCGCCAAGTGTATCGGTTCTACAAACCCCTATAACGTGGTAAGGGCGACACTTAATGGCCTTGCGGAGATGAATTCGCCGAGCGAGATCGCGCTCAAGCGCGGCAAGACTGTCGAGGAAATTCTGGGGTAATGAGCATGGCAGAGAAGAAGACAGCTGCAAAGACAAGCGCCGCAAAGAAGACGGCCGCGAAGAAAACGGCGGACAAGAAGCCTGCCTCAAAGAAGTCGACTAAAAAGCCGGCGGTGAAGAAGACCGCGGTCAGGAAGCCTCTGGTAAAGAAAGCCGCGAGTAAAAAACCCGCGGCGAAGAAAGCAAAAAAGGCAGACAAACCCAAGCCGGAAAAAACAGTGACAGTTACGCTCACGAAGAGCGTGATAGGTACAAAGGCGTCGCATAGGGCAACGGTACGTGGGCTTGGCCTGCGGCGCATTCGCCACAGTGTCGAACTCGAAGATTCGCCGGCCGTGCGCGGAATGATCAACAAAGTGAGCTACCTGCTTAGAGTGGAGCCATAGATGCGACTGAATGAACTCAAGCCTGCGAACGGATCGAGCCGCGCGCGCATGCGCGTTGGACGGGGCGTTGGCAGCGGCAAGGGAAAGACCGGCGGACGTGGCCACAAAGGGCAGCATTCGCGGTCGGGTGGATACCACAAAGTCGGGTTCGAGGGCGGGCAGATGCCGATGGCAAGGCGCCTACCCAAGCGCGGTTTTACTTCATTGACACGTGATGATACGCGCGAGGTGCGCCTGTCCGATTTGAACAAGGTCGAGGGCAACGAAGTCGACCTGCTGGTACTCAAAGACGCACGTATCGTTCCCAAGAATACCGTTGCAGGCAAGATTATTCTTGCCGGGAAGCTGGAAAAGAAGAGTCTCAAAATTCGGGGGCTGGGTGTAACCAAAGGTGCTCGTAAGGCGATTGAAGCTGCGGGCGGTAGCGTAGAGGGTTAAGCACTTGGCTCAGGACCGCATGATGGGTATGGCGGGGAAGTTCGGCGATCTTAAGCGCCGTTTACTGTTTCTCCTCGGCGCGCTGATTGTCTACCGGATTGGCGCGCATATTCCGGTGCCTGGAATCGACCCAGTGCAACTGCAGGAACTGTTCAGGTCGCAGCAAGGCGGTATTCTGGGCATGTTCAACATGTTCTCTGGCGGGGCCTTATCGCGGTTTACCATTTTCGCTCTCGGGATCATGCCCTACATCTCGGCATCGATCATCATGCA
>JABAOE010016111.1_pt1 | contig 9996 bp, 9 predicted proteins | sample 7062141 | NCBI WGS metagenome assembly JABAOE01 (sample SAMN14538627, study PRJNA623070) | marine sediment metagenome | biome: marine biome [ENVO:00000428]; feature: marine pelagic biome [ENVO:01000023]; material: deep marine sediment [ENVO:00002113] | place: India: Gulf of Khambhat ...
ATCAAGCGATTCCTTCGCGACCCCTCGGTCAAAGGTTCCTTCAAGGCGAGCAGATAGAGCCTCTTCCCGACTCAGCGGGCGCCGAGGAGAAGTGCAGCGAGGATGAGCAGGGAGCTTCCGCTGAAGATCAGCGGGCATAGGCGGAAGGGAAGAAGGCGAATGCGCGCGCCGGTGAAGACGGAGACGACCGAAAAGGCATTGAGGCCCAAGAATGCGCTCCAATAGACCGCACGGGCCACCGGCGAGCCAGGGTCGATCCAGGTGGCGAGGCACACGATCGAGCCGAGGAAGACGAGGGCCACTCCCTCCAATATCCACTCCATCATGATGATGCGTCGGTTGTCCACGGAGATCTCGCCGAACCCATCGACCACCCCCCGGGTCGGGAACAGGTGAGAGATTCCCCAGGCGAGCGGCAGCCCTCCTCCGAGATAGAGTAGGATGGATTCAATCATGGTTCGTCACCTGGCGAGTCTGGATGAGAGACATGTCGAGATGGCGCAGAGTATTCGAAAATGCCCCAATCGCTTTTGCAAACAGGTGGCTCCCCCACTCGGCCGTCGCGCCCATGATCTGTCCGCCGCGCGGGTTTGCCCCGTCCTTCAGGCTCATTCGAGGCCCAAGTCATGGTCCAAAAAAGTCCCCAGCGTCAGGCACACTGTCCCCTCGCCGGAGCGGGCCCCCCGGGAGATCAAACGCTCCTCCGCGGCCTCTTTGCCAGTAGACCGGGGACAAGGAGCCCGAGGGCTGCGACCTGGCTCGAGAGCGGGCGAGAACGGCACGATCGATGCGATACGCCGGCCTTGGCCGTGGCTTTCCCTGATCGCTCGAGGAGGCATGCATGCATGGAAGACCTTTGGGATCGCTGTCTCGATCTCTCTGGCGATGGCAGGTGGTGGGATGAGTCTACCGGGGCGGTGCCTTCGGGCCGGGTCAGCGCTATCGCTGCTCCTGATCTCCGCATGCGGAGATGGCGTCACAGACGTGTCGAACAACGACTTCTCCGCGTCCGAGCCATTTCGATTCGAGTTCGGCCGCGAGGATAGATCCAGGTTCGTCCTCGACGGGATCAGCGGTGACATCACATTGGAGGCGACGTCACCAGACTCGATCATCATCCAGGGAGAGCGACGGGTCGAGTCCGACAGTCAGAGCGACGCTCTGGCGCGTCTGGCGAACCTGCGTGTGGAAGTCGCCGAAACGGATAACGAGATCCGGGTGCGTACGGAGCAGCCGAGCAACAGCAGGGGCCGGAACTACGTGGTCGACTATTCCGTCGCATTACCTGCAGACTTCGTGGTGGACATCGACGCGGTGAACGGCGAGGTATCGGTGGGATCCCTCCGAAGCCCGGTATTGGTATCCTCCGTAAACGGTATCGTCTCCGCGGAGGACATTGAGGCTTCCACCGTCGGTCTGACTCTGGTCAACGGCCTGATCGAGGCCTCGATCACGCTCCCGACCGGCGGGGCGGCCGCGCTGTCCACTGTCAACGGGAACATCGGTCTGTCCGTTCCGGCGGAAACCTCGGCTGAAATCGACGCCACGGTCGTGAATGGCACCATTTCCCTTTCCGGCCTCCCACTCGGCAGTCTCACCATCACGCCTCGCTCGGTGAGGGGAAGGCTGGGTGGGGGAGACGGAAGCATCGCGCTCTCTACCGTCAACGGGAACATCGTCCTCAGGGGCTTCTAGCTGGGGGACAACGTGTTAGATTGGCGACCGGTCTGCGAGAGTCCTCTTTGAGGGAGTCCTGCATGAACGTTCGCCTGCGCTACCGCTTGGGCCGCTACTGCTGGTCAGCTGCGGTCGCCTTCCTCGTGGGCTTCACTTCCGGTCCCGCGAGTGCCCAGGTCATTACCGAGCGCGACCGGGAAGAAGAGGCTTCGGGTCCGCCCGCACCCGCGGCGGTCTCAGCCGAAAGCAACCGCGAGCGGTATCAGTTCCCGGCCATGAGCGTGGAGCGGGGTCCTGTGATCGACGGGGCGCTGGACGACGAAGTCTGGCGCACGGCTCCCTATATCGACGAGTTCGTCCAGCAGGAGCCGATGGAAGGGGCTCCGAGCACGGTCCGGACCGAGCTTCGGGTCGTCTACGACCGGGAGAACCTGTATCTGGGGCTGCTGGCGTTCGATCCATCCCCGGAGAGCGTCGTCGCTACCGAGATGCGACGGGATGGACCGCAGANNACAACTTCCAGATCATCCTCGACACCTTCATGGACTCGCGCTCCGCATACATGTTCGTCGTGAGCCCGCTCGGGGCGATGCTCGATCAGCAGGTCTTTCAGGAGGGGGAAGGGGTGCAGCGGGGGACTTCTTCCAACATCAACCTGGAGTGGGACGGGGTCTGGGAGACCGCGGCTCGCAGGACCTCCGAGGGGTGGCTGGCCGAGATCCGGATCCCGATGGTCACGCTTCGCTTCCCGAGCGAATCCCCGCAGTCGTGGGGGATCAACTTCATGCGCAACATCCCGAGCCGGAACGAGGTGGTGTTCTGGGCCCCGATTCCGAGGGCGTACAGCCTCACTCGGGTGAGCCTGGCGGGCACGCTGACGGGGCTCGAGAACCTGAACCGAGGGCGAGATCTCAGGATCAAGCCGTTCGTCGCTACGGGCGGGGAATCCGAGCGCGACCGAGGTGTGACGACCGAGTCGGCCTACGGGGACGTCGGGCTCGACCTCAAGTACGGGATCACCGCGAGCCTGAACCTCGATCTCACGTTCAATACGGACTTTGCGCAGGCCGAGGTCGACAATGAGCANNCCGCTCTTCTTCCCCGAGAAGCGGGACTTCTTCCTCGAGAACGCGGGCCAGTTCAACGTCGGCACGACCGGATCCGGACAGCGGGCCGACCTGTTCTTCACCCGTCGGATCGGGCTGAGCGAGAGCGGAGAGCAGGTGCCGATCCTGGCGGGCGCCCGGATGACCGGAAAGGTGGGGCAGAACAACATCGCCTTCATGGACATCCAGACGGACGACGCCTTCGGCCAGCCCGGGGAGAACTTCCTGGTGGCCCGCTACAGCCGTGACATCCTGGCTCGATCCAAGGTGGGGGGGATCGTCATCAACCGGCAGGCGTCGAGCGGCGGAGACTACAACCGCACCTACGCGGCGGACGCCGCTCTCGCCTTCGGCCCGAGCCTGAGGATCAACGGGTTCCTGGCCCAGACCGAGACCCCGGGGGTCTTCTCGGGCGAGCGTGCCGGATACTTCCGAGCCCACTGGCTGAGCCCTGCCTGGGACATCTACCTGGACCACATCGACTTGGGTAACAGCTTCAACGCGGGGCTGGGGTTCGTGCCCCGGGTCGGCGTCCAGTCCACCAAGCTCCACATCAACCGAACGCCCCGGCCGGGTCGCTGGGGGATTCGGGTGATGACCCCGATGTGGCACGTAGTCTACACGACCGACCAGACCGGACGGCTCGTGTACCGCGAGCTGCATCACATGATCCGGGTCACGTTCGAGAACAGCGCGGCCTTCACGCTCATCTACAACAAGAACTTCGAGCGCCTGGACGAGCCTTTCCGGGTGCGAAGGGACGTCTTGATCGAGCCCGGGGACTTCCACTTCTACGACCTGCGAATCGGCTTCACGAGCAACCCGGCCCGACGAATCAGCTACGGCATCACCTACAATCCCCAGGGCTTCTACGACGGGGACCGCAAGGATCTCGCGCTGACGCTCGGATCTCGGATCACCTCCAAGTTCTCGGCCGAGGCCGGCTACTCCCGGAACGACGTGACGAACCTCGCCGCGGGGGATTTCGTCACGGAGTTGGGCTCTCTTCGCGTCGACTACACGTTCTCGCCGACCCTGAGCCTGCGGACGCTGACGCAGTACAACTCCTCGACCGAGCAGTGGAGCACGAGCGCCCGGCTGCGGTATATATATCGTCCGGGGAGCGACATCTACGTGGTCTACGACGAGGTGCGCCGTGACATCAACGGTCTCCCGGTGACCGAGGAGTTCCGGGACCGCCGGCTCATCATCAAGGCGACCTATCTATTGTCGATGTGACGCGGCGTCTGCAGGGGGGCTGGCGCAGCGAAGGGGGGGTCCGTCATCAGCCGGTCGACAGTCGAGTTCGTCGAGTGGCCGGGGCACGAAATTTTCCACCTCGGGCCGCTTGCCTTTAGGCGAGTGCCGGAGTACCGTTACGCCAGAGGATCCACGAGAGCGCTTCCCGCAGCGGACGCGAAATCTCGGAAGCGATCTCCCGGCCTACGGGATGCTTCCTCGAGCGGAAGGAGAGAGAAAGCGATGAGCCGAGCCCGTTTCATCGTGACAGCCTTGCTTCTGGGTGCTGCCGTCATCGCGGAATCCTGGAAGCCGTTGGAGGCACAGGATCCGGAAGAGTGTCGTGATCCGAGAGCCGTGTGCGAGGGGTTCGACCGTTTCCGGCTCCAGCCCTCGAACTCGCCGACTTGGTCTCCGCAGATGATTCGGGGTACGGGTCGGCCGATCGTGCCGGTGTTCGAGGGGTGGTTCGAGAACGACGACGGGTCGTACACGCTCTCCTTCGGCTACGCCAGCTTCAACCTGGAGGAGGCGCTCCACATCCCGCTGGGACCGGACAACTTCGTCGAGCCGGCCGAGTACGATGGAGCCCAGCCCACGTTCTTCAGGCAGATCCATCCGTTCATTCGCCGGCCGTGGAACATGTTCATGATCACGGTGCCGGCGGATTTCGGAGATCAGGAGATCGTGTGGACCCTCCGAAACCATGGACAGACGTACTCGGTGCCGGGCCACCTTCGGTCGACCTCGTACATGATCGAAACCCCGACGGCTCCGGCAAGGTACTTGCAGGGGACGGCGAGCGGGTACGCGCCGCTGATCAGCTTCGACGCGGACGGACCGTGGGCACAGGGTATCGGCGGGACTCGCGCAGGTCCGCTCACCGCGAGGGTCGGCCAGCCCTTGGAGATCTCCGTCTACGTCGACGCGGGCGAGACCCTCTACCAGGAGCCCGAGAGCTGGCTGTGGTGGGTGCCCTATTCAGGTCCCGGAGAAGCCGTCTTCAGCGAGGACGAGGTTCGCGTGGAGCTGACGGACGGTAGAGGAGTGGGGGCCACCACGGTTACATTCAGTGAGCCGGGGAATTACGTTGTGCTCGTACAATCGATCGAAACGCTCAGAAACAGCTTCGAGTACCACTGCTGCTGGACGAACGGGTGGGTCGAGGTCACCGTCACCAACTGACCGGAGAGTTCAGATGAGAGGAACGACGGGTGGTCAAAGACTGTGGGTAGCGCTTGCGGGCGCCCTCCTTGCTGGCGCGGCAGCTCTACCGCTGGCCGCTACCGCTCAGGACGTGACCTATGCTGGTGACGTCGCGGGAATCCTGCAGGAGAACTGCGTGAAGTGTCATCACCCGGGGACATCCGCGCCGATGTCCCTCGAGACGTACGAGCAGGTGAGGCCGTTCGCGCCGATGATCAAGTCGGCGGTCGAGAAGCGGATGATGCCGCCCGGGTGGTACATCGACCGAACAGTGGGAGTCCAGGACTTCAAGAACGATCCCACGCTCTCCGAGGAGGAGATCGCGACGATCGTCGCCTGGGTGGACGCGGGCGCTCCGATGGGCGATCCGTCCCAGTTGCCGGAAGCCGTCGAGTGGAGGGCGGAGCACGAGTATTGGCTGCTCGAGGAAGAGCAGGGCTGGGGTCCTCCGGATCTCATCATCGAGTCCCCCGGCTTCACCGTTCCCGCCAATAGCGGGGACCAGTGGTGGGAGCCGGATGCTCCCCTCAGCGACGTGTTGAACGTCGCGCTGACCCAGGAAAGGTGGGTCAGGGCTGTGGAGACGCGGCCTGCGGACGCAGAGAGCGGTTACGTCTTCCATCATGCGAATACGAGCATCCGCCGGCCGGCGGACGACGGCCCGGGTGGTGGATTCTCCTCGGCTGCGGTCGGGAAGAGGACCGACATGTATCCGGAGGATGCCGGCAAGCTGCTCCTGCCCGACGACGTGATGAGCTTCTCCCTCCACCTCTATCCGATTGGGCGAGAGGTGGCCGACGCCAGGATCCAGGTGGGCGTCTGGCTTTATCCTGAGGGCGAACAGCCCAAGTACGCGACGAGAGACGAGACCTCGTTCAACTCGGGTGAGAGCCGCGATCTGAGCTTGCCGCGGTACACCGACCTGCTCATTCCGCCCAACGGCTATCAGATGATGCGCGGGCACTTCGTGCTCGAAGAGAACGTGCGCGTGCACTCGATTCGAGGTCATATGCACCTGCGCGGCGGGTATCAGATGATGGAGGCCATCTATCCCGACGGCCGCCGGGAGGTCATCAACAAGATCGACTGGAACCATCTCTGGCATACGACGCACATCTACGAGGACTGGGCGCAGCCGCTGTTACCCAAGGGCACGGTAATCATCGCCACATCGCTGCTGGACAACACGGCGACCAATCCGTCCAACCCGGACCCCGACCAGTGGGTGGTGTACGGACGGCGGAGCGCGAGCGAGATGGCGCACATCCGGTTCGGGATGACGTACATTCCGGATGAGGAGTTCGAGCAGATGGTTGCCGAGCGGGAGCGGATTCTGAGAGAGAGGGAAAACCGGCCCGCCGCAGACGACCAATAGGCGTCGCGCCGTAGTCGAGCAGGGCCCTATCTGCTCGACGGCAGGGTGAAGGAGAGCCCGGCACGGATTCAACTCCGTGCCGGGCTCTTTGCATGGTACAACACTCAGGGCAGCGCGCAAATGACGTCACCGACCCGGCAGCGTACCTACGCGGCTCTCCTGGCTTTCGGGGGCGCTCTGTTGGTGTTCAGGGCGGTGGCGATGCTCGTGAGTGGCGCATCGACGTTCTTGGTTCCGTGGGTCGTGGGCCTGCTATTCGCCGAGCTGACTTTGGACGTGGCTGCGGTCCTGGCCTGCCTTCGCTGGTGGGCGGCCCAGACCGAGCGGAGCATGCAGATCGCGCTTCGCCTCGCCGCAGCGGTGGCCCTAATCCACGCGGTCAGAGTCGGAGTCTTCATTGCCGGACGCACCGGGCCGTGGGTCGACTTCGATGTCCTTCCCGATCAGCGGGCGCAGCACCCCGAGCGGTGGACCTGGGCCGAGGTCTACTTCGCGGGTACGGTCGCCGCTCTGGCCGTGCTCGCTGTCCTCATTGTCTGGCGGCGTCGACGAGGGACAAGAAGGAGCCCGGCCACCTGAGGTGCGAATACCTCTGTTGGCCGGGCTCCAAATGCCGCTGGCGGCCGCGGCTCGCCTCCCCCCTTCGGGCCGCGTGCCCCTCCTTCGGGCCCGCTTGCCCCGGAACTACCGCACCTTCACGTACTTGAGGATGCGCTGCGGGCGCGGCTCGCCGGAGAAGATGTTCCCGAAGCGGTCCACGGTCAGGGACTCGGCCCCGCTGCCCCCCGCGGTGATCGGCGGATTGTCGCCCGTGTCCAGGATGAAGTAGTCGACCCAGCCCGTCTCCACGTCCCCGATCCGGATCCCCTTCTCCCAGCCGGGATTTTGCGTCATGTCGGACTCCGAGTCGGCCACGTAGATCCTGCCTTCGGAGATCGCGATGTCGCTCGGCATCCCGAATTGGGTCCAGCGGTTGATGTAGTTGCCGTCCTGATCGAAGATCACGATCCGCATGTTCTGCCGGTCCGCCACGAAGAGCCGTCCGTCGGCGTCCATGGCGATGGCGTGGGGGCCGTACAGCTGCCCGGGTCCGTGACCGGTCTCACCGAAGGACTTGATGAACGTCCCGTCACTCGAATAGTGAACGATCCGGTTGTTGCCGGCGGTGTTGTGGCCGTCCACGACGAAGATGTCGCCGTTGGGTGCGGTAACCACATCGCTCGGAGCCGTGAAATGGTACGGTCCGTCTCCCGAGACCCCCGCCTCGCCCAGGGTCATGAGGATCTCGCCCCGCGGCGAGAACTTGAACACCTGATGGCCGAAGACCGGCCCCTCCGACCCTTCGTCCGACTGACCCGCTTCGGTGACCCAGATGTTTCCGTCGCGGTCCACATGGATCCCGTGTGGCCAGGAGAACATCCGGCTCCCGAACGAAGTCACCACGTTCCCGTCCGCGTCGAACCTGATGATCGGGTCCAGATCGGAGTTGTCGCAGTAGGTCTGGCTGCCTTTCGGGGTCCCGTCGTTGCCGCACCGGACGATGGCCCACAGGTGCTCTCCGTCGACGTCGATCTCGACCCCGCCGGGAGAGCCCATCTCCCTGCCGCCCGGCAGCTTGGCCCACGGCTCGCCCATGAGGCCCGGACCTCTTCCGGCCTGTAGACCGCCCACCGTCCGGTAGGGGTTGGGTCCCGTCTGGGCGTGCGCCTCGGAGTGCAGCAGGGCTAAAGCCGCCACAGCTCCCAAAACGAACGTGGTCAAGCTGTGAACTCCCTTGAACATGGTGGGACCTCCTATTCCAGGCGAAGCCGATGCGCAAACGTGACCCGCTCACGATAGGTGGCGGAGGAGCGGGGCACCAGAGGTGGTCGGTGGGGCGCGACGAACGCGCAATTCGGGCAGTGTGCCCATACCGGGGCCCAGAGCCGACCCTTGTCCCGGGACACGCGGGCGGCCTCTAACCCGCAGCCGCCTCTCGCAGCTCCGCCGCGACCCGCTCGGCCTCCTCCAACACGCGGAGCGTGTTTCCGCTCCAAATTTTGTGGATTTCCTCCTCCGTATAGCCGCGTCTCACGAGCTCGAGGGTGACGTTGAAGGTCTCGGAGGCATCGTTCCACCCCACGACTCCCCCGCCCCCGTCGAAGTCCGAGCTGATGCCGACGTGATCGATCCCGATCAAATCCACCAAGTAGTCGATGTGATCGACCAGGTCGCTTACGGTCGCGGGTGGGGGAGGGGGCCAGCGGGCATCGATCTCGGCCATCCGGCGCTCGTATTCGGAGCGCCCGTCGGCACTGAGCTCCGCGAGCGCACGGCGGAGAGCGCCCCCTCCACCGGGAAGCTCGAGCTCCCCGTGGAGCGCGTCGAGCGCGCTCTCCCGCTCGGGGGTCGGGGTCCGCAGGTACGCGGGGAACGCCACGACCTGCACCACGCCGCCGTTCTCCATCAGCGCCAGGAGCTGGTCGTCGTCGAGATTCCTGCTGTGGTTCGCGAGCGCGCGGACGGACGAGTGGGACGCCATGACCGGCGCCCTGGAGAGCGCCATGGTCTGAAGGTTGGCCTCCTTCGAGGGGTGAGAGATGTCCAGTACGACGCCCCAACGGTTCGCTTCTGCGATCACCTCCCGTCCAAGCGGGGACAGTCCGTCCCACCGATAGCCGTCGGCCTCCCCGGTGTTCGAGTCGGCCAGCTGGTTGTTCCCGTTGTGGGCGAGAGAGAGGTAGCGGACTCCGAGCTCCGCGAACCTGCCCACATTCCGTGGGTCCTCACCGAGGGCGTACCCGTTCTCCATCCCCAGGAGGGCGACCAGGCGGCCTTCGCCGGCGATCCGCCGAACATCCTGAGCCGTGAGCGCGAGGCCGATCCGGTCCGGGGCCAGCTCGGAGGTGAGGCGCCGAATCGCGAGGACCTTGTCCATCGCCGTGTTGTGCGCCTGCACGTAGCCGGCCGGCGTGAAGTCGTCCTGTTGCCCCTGGAAGACCGAGAAGAACACCGCGTCCAACTCACCCGCCTCCATCGAGGGCAGATCCACCTGCGTATCGTCGAGGCCGGACAGGTAGTTCGGCTCGGTCGGCGTGAAGTGACCCGGATCGATGTCGACGTGGGTATCGAGCGGGATCGCTCTCGTGTGGATCAGTCGCGCCCGCCGAAGCGTCAGCTCCGGATCGAGCTCCGCGAGCGCCCCGGGGCCCTGAGCCCTTAGGGAGACGATCCGCGCCCCCGCCAGCTTCGCAGTCGCTCCCAACGTCGTCTCCATTGCGCTGAGGCCCAGCCGGTAGTCCGCGTCCGTGAAGGTCTCGAGGACGTCCGTGGGCTGATGCCAGTGCGGGTCCGAGCCTCTTCCGATCTCGTAGCGCCGACGGTTCTCCCGAACGCTCACGGCCGCGACGAGGT
>JABAOE010005353.1_pt2 | contig 9992 bp, 9 predicted proteins | sample 7062141 | NCBI WGS metagenome assembly JABAOE01 (sample SAMN14538627, study PRJNA623070) | marine sediment metagenome | biome: marine biome [ENVO:00000428]; feature: marine pelagic biome [ENVO:01000023]; material: deep marine sediment [ENVO:00002113] | place: India: Gulf of Khambhat ...
ATTCTTGCAGAGGCTCCCCAAACTGTTTGATTTTGATAATCAAAAGTATACATCTCTTGAATAAGATTGTGAGAAGGATCGGGATCACGAGCCATAGTTTTTAGAAATGGCTCTAAAGGAATATGAAAAATTTTTTCAACTTCTGCATTTGCTGCAAGCGGTGGAATTTCATCAACAATTGAGACAAAGGGCAGTATCAAAAAACCTGAATTCAAAGTAATTACTGGTTCTAGTTGACCAATAATCTGTTCTCGTGTAATTGTTAGTCCTATTTCTTCACTAGTTTCTCTTAATGCAGTTTGTAAAAGATCAGAATCATTAGTATCAAGTTTTCCACCAGGAAATGAAATTTCGCCAGCATGAAATTTCATATGTTTGGGTTTTTCTGTCATTACAATTATTGGTTCTTTACCATAAATTACCACAAGTACTGATGCCAATTTGTAATTTTTATCTGTCTCCAGATATGGGTTGATGGGGTTTGTTAGTCTTGATTTTAATTCATCTAAGAGCATCTTATTTCTTTCCTACTATTCCACATGGGTTTTGATATTCAAAGGTTTTAACCAAGGATTGAAAAAATGACATTATGACAATTAGATATGAAGCTAATCCACCTAAAATTTTATCTGATGTAGACAGAAATGACTCAATTACAAAATTTATTGAAAGAATAAAAATTATTTCAAAAAAATGTGATGCAATTCATCTTACAGAAAATGTATTAGGATTCAAAAGAGTTTCACCAATTGAAGTTGGAAAAATTATTAGAAAAGAAATTCCAGATTTGCCAATCACTGTTAGTCTAAGAGTTAGAGACAAAAATGAAAAAGAGATTTCAGACTTTGTAGAAAATTGTATCTCAATAGGATTTTCAGGAATTCTAGTACTAATGGGGGATCCCTCACAAGCAGGAGCTCCGGATTCAGGCCAGATTCCAAGTACAACTGTAAAGAGGTTAAGAGAGCAAGGAGTTGATTCAAAGATTGATTTGTATCTTTCAGTATCGAATAAACCAGACTTCTCTAAAATTGGAAAAAAACTAGAAGCAAAGCCTAAAGGATTCATGACGCAAGTAGTGCAGAATCTTGAGCAAGTTCAAAATCTTTCAGATAATCTAAAAGGATTTTCAGTTATTCCAATTATCTTGTTTCCATCCGAGAAAAATGAAAGATCTGCAAAGTTTTTGAATTTAGATTTAGATTCATACAGTAAAAAATTTGAAGAGTTTGTAAAAAAGGCACATGAAATCACAGGAGATGTTTTGATAACATCGCCGAGTGATTTTAATGGTCTTTGTGAATTTTTAGAAAAATTTGATTAAAGCACAAAGTATTGTGCTTCTGGATGATGAACAACTATGGCTGCAGTAGATTGTTCAGGAACAATTTGACCTGATTCAGTTAAAGTCATTCCAGATTCTTCTGCCTTCAAAAGTTTCCAAACTAGATGGTGTTGGAAAACATCAGGACAACTTGGAAATCCCCAACTATATCTTAATCCACCTTTCTCCAAATTTAATTCAGATTTTATTTTTTCATTAATCCATGAAGCTAAAGCTTCGGCAACTTCAACTGCCAAACCATGAAGATAGTATGCATCAGTATACTTGTCTTCATTGTTCCATTGTTCAATTATGTCTGCAACTTTGTTGCCTACAGTCACTGCTTGAAATGCAACAATGTCATTTTCTCCAAAATAATCTGTCAAGCAAAGATGCTCAGGTTTTGATGAACGCGGAAAATTAAATTCTAAATCATTGCCTTTAGGATTTTCAACAACTAACTTTCCATCTTTGTTATGACACCTAAAGTATCCGTAGACAATCTCAGGCTCGAAAAGTTTCTCTCTAATTATTCTAATCTTCCATTCATTTAGTAATTGTTCCTGATCAACTTCTGATTGAGAAGCAGCTTTTCCTCTAAGACCCCAAGACAGTTTGAACAATGATTTTTTGTCAATTAGTTGCCAAACCTCATCCATCTTAATTTGGTCTGCCCTAAGGCGAATTGGCTCCCCAATATTTGTTGGAGTGGGAGCCTGAACTGGTTTTACCTCACTCTTTGGAAGTTTTTCAGATGTTACAATAACTGTAGATTTATCTTTCCAGTTTTCTAATTTTTCTTTCCATTCATCTAAAAGTTTTGGCTTTTGATCTGAAATCAGTGTATCCATTGTTTTTAGTCCTTCAAACATTGTATTGCAGTAAAAGACACCAGGCTCATAGATTCCATCTTCTTTTGCAATTCTGTTAATGTAATTGCTGTTTATTGCAGCACCACCACAAAGAATTGGGATAGTCATTTTATTTTTTCTTGCATGTTCTACAAAGAATTGCATTTGTTTTGAAGTAGATACTAGCAAAGCTGACAAACCTACAGCATCAGGTTTTACTTCATCAATTTTTTCTACAAATTTCTGTAGAGGAACTTGTTTTCCCAAGTCATGAACTGTATAACCATTATTTTGAAAGATTGTCTTTACAAGATTCTTTCCTATATCGTGTACATCACCGTAAACTGTTCCTAAAACTAGTGTACCCTTACTTGTTCCCTCTTTTTTGAGTAGATACTTTTCTAGCTCGCCAACTGCTGCTTTCATGCATTCAGCAGATTTTAGCACAAATGGTAGAATTAATTCACCGGCACCAAATTTGTCACCAACTTCTTTCATTGCTGGAAGCAAATCTTCGTTTAGAGTTTTAATTGCACCATCATGAGTAACATCAGGAGTTGCATCTAAAGACAAAACTCCATTATCATCTTTTATGATTTCAGATTTGTCTAGTTTTTGTGCAATAGCGGCTACAACATCATTTTGAATTCCATCTTTTAGTCTATTTACAATTCTAAAGTTAGCGCGTTTTCCAGGAGGCCAAGAAGGATCTACATCGATTTTTTTCTCTGTAGTACTGCCTTGCGGTCCTGCTTTTTCAAAGTATGATATTAACTCAGATAATGCATTTGGATGTGTGTTAAAGATCAAATCTTCTGCAAGTTTTCTTTCTTTTGCATCAATTTCACCATAAGGGATAATCTCTTTTGAATTAACTATTGCTGAATCTAGTCCTGCCTTTACTGCATGATACAAAAAGACTGAATTGAGAATTTTTCTTGCATAAGGAATCAGACCAAAACTAATGTTACTAAGACCTAAAGTTGTAAATGAATTTGGAAATTTTTCTTTTACTAGTCTAATTCCTTCAAGTGTGTTTTTTCCTGCATCAAGAAATTCATCTTCACCAGTTGCCAAAGTAAATGTAAGAACATCAAAGATGAACTGTTCTTCTTTTAGTCCATATTTTTTTCCAGTCTCATAAAGTAGTTCTGCAGTTTCTAATTTTTGTTGTGGAGTTTTTGCCATGCCACTAGGACCAATGCACAAGGCGATTGCGGGCAAACCATATTTTGCCATTATTGGAGCTAGTTTTTCAAATCTAGAGCCATCACCCTCAAGATTTATTGAATTGATGATGGGCTTGCCAGGAATTTGATTTACAGATGATTCAATGACTTCAGGATCAGTTGAATCAATTACAAGTGGTGCATCAATTTCTAAGCTTAGTCTTTTTACAAGATTTAACATGAATTCTTTTTCATCAGAGCGTTCTGTTGTTGCAACACATACATCAAGACAATGAGCACCATCTTCAACTTGAATTCTACCTAAATCAACTAGGCCATCATAATCATCATCAAGAACAAGTTGCTTTGCCTTGCGAGAACCTTGTGTGTTGATTCTCTCTCCAATTATTAGGGGAGCTGGAATTTGCTTTAGATCTACTGCTTTTAATGCTGAACTTACTCTAGGAACACTCAACATTGTGAAATCACCTCAGTTTTTCTAAATACTTAACCCTTGATAGAGTGAGCTTTTTCGTCAATTACTTTTCTTAGGGCTTTGATGTGTTCTGGATTAGTCCCACAGCACCCACCAATAATTCGAACTTTTTTGTACTGATTAAGAAAATCACCTAAAGCATCACTCATCTTATCGGGAGTCATTTTGTAAACTGCTTGCCCTCCTTCATTTTCAGGCATACCAGCATTTGGCACCACCAAGAGATTATGATCATTTTGTTCATTTAGCCATCTGACACTTGGAGTCATCTCAATTGGCCCAGTTGAGCAATTCAAACCAAATACATCAATCCCCATATCAGAGACAGTTGTGTATGCAGCTTGAATGTTTGTTCCAAGTAACATCTTACCATATTGATCTAATGTTGTGTTTGCAATGATTGGAATATTCTTTCCTGTTTTTTCTTTGGCATTAAGGCAAGCTTCAATTACTAATTTTACTTCCAATATATCTTGACTTGTCTCAATTAGTAATGCATCAACACCGCCTAGAATCAAACCCTCAGCCTGTAGTTCAAATGCTTCTCGTATTTCATCAAGTGGCTTTTGTCCCAAATCGGGATCATTTGAACTTGGAAGAAAGCCAGATGGACCCATTGAACCAATAACATATCTTGGTCTATCAGTATATTCTTGGCAAACTTCTACTGCTAGTTGTGCAATCTTTTTGTTAAACTCTATTGTTTGATCACCAAAACCATATTCATCTAGTTTTATTTTGTTTGAACCAAAAGAATTTGTTTCAATGCAATCAGCACCTGCATCCAAATAATTTCTATGAATTTGTTTAATCCATTCAGGATGTGTTATTACTAAACCATCATTGAATCCATCTTTGCTATTTGGAAAGTCTTCTGGTTTTGGATCATATTTTTGAATTTCAGTTCCCATTGCACCATCAAAAAGCAAAACTCGCTTTTGTAGTGCATCTAAGAATGGTTCTTTTTGTGCCAATTTAATCTCAAAATGCTTTGCAAGAGTTTAACTCTTTTCAGAAAAATCCACAGACATTTGTGTGATAATACGTATGTTGAAATTAGGTGTGAGTCAATATAATGTACATTTATGCAAAAGCTTCAAGTAAATAATCTAGTTCGTAGTGCAACTTTTTTTCAGCACGCTGGAATTTCAATTGTCTTTGTATTCATGCCTATTATTGCACAAGGCGTTACCCAATCTGTCTTTGAGATTGGGCTCATTGTCGCCTCGTTTAGCTTTGCACAGATTTTATCTGAAATTTATTTTGGGAGACATTCAGACAAGAAAGGAACTAGGCTCAAATTTATCAGGATTGGCTTTATTGGATGTGCTGTAACCTTTGGACTGCATTATTTTGCTGATGATATTTCCTTGTTATTTCTTGCAAGAATTGGAGCTGGAATTGCAAGCGGAATTATGATTCCTGCAATGATTGCATACTCCTATGAACTCAATCATGAGAAGAAAAAAGCAGCAACAATAATTTCATTTCATGCATTAGGATGGCTTGCAGGAATTGCAGCAGCCGGTCTTGCAAATGATTTGAAATTAATTTTCATTATTAGTGCAGCATCATTTATCATAGGATTAATGTTTACACTAAGACTTCCCAGTCCACAGCAAGAAAAAGAGCTTGAACCTGGAACTACAAAGAAAATAATTTCAAAAAACAAATTCCTATTCTTGTCATTACTTTTACGACATATTGGAGCAGCAGCTGTATGGACTATTTTACCAATCATGATTACAGATAGGCTTGGTGGAGAACTATATCACATATCAATTGTTTATGTTGCAAATACAGTTACTGCATTTGTATTGATGAACTTGATGGCAAGTAAAATCAATTTATCAAATGTTACAAAGTTCAAAATTGGAATTGGTTGTACTGCATTTGTCTTTGTTGGATTATCAGTAATTACAGACTGGTGGATGGCAATGCCGTTTATGTCACTTGTTGGTGCGACATGGGCATTCTTATTCATTGGAGGCAACTTCCACCTAATGGAGAATAATCCACGCTCAACATCAACTGGAGTATTTAGCTCTACACTATCAATTGCAACTGTAGTTGGTCCAGTAATAGCTGGAAGCATTGCAGTTGTGTATGATTTTGTTGGAGTGATGTACTTTGCAATTGCAATTATTGTAGTATCATTTGTAGTGTCACTAAAGGTTAGAAAATAAAAAAAATTATCTCAATCCCCATCTAGACATAACTTTTTCTTCTAGTCTTTTGAAGACAATTCCATCTACTGCAAGACCAATTCCCATTATTACAAGCATTATTGCAATGACTTGAGAAACATCATTTAGTGAACGCCCTGCATGAAGTAAGAATCCTAATCCTAAAAATGAAAACAATAGTTCTGCACCAATTACGCCACGCCATGCAAATGCCCAGCCTTGCTTAAAGCCAGAAATCATGTATGGAAATGCGGCTGGAATTAAAACTGCAGTAATTAGCTGGCTTCCTTTTGCACCCATGTTTCGGGCAGCCTCAATATAGTGAGGATCAATATTTTTGACACCAGTGTATGTGTTTATTGTAACTGCAAAGATTGCACCAATCGCAGTAACAAAAACTATTCCNNACCAAAGTATTGCAAGTGGAACCCATGCAATTGATGGAATTGATTGTAATCCCAAAACAAGAGAGCCGACTGTTTGATTTACAACTTCAACTCTTGCCATAAAGATTCCTAATACAATTCCACCTGCTATTGCAATTGCCAAACCAATAGCTAATCTCCACATGCTAGTAGCAATGCCATAAAATAAGGTTCCATCAGCTGCACCATATGCCAAGTCCTCGGCTACTTCAAAAGGAGATGGAAAGATATTATCAGGCCATACTCCTGCCATTGCAATTACTTGCCAAATCACAATGATTACAATGTAAAATGCAATTCTATGTGGTGTGAAATTTTTTCTCATATTTGTCACTCTTTACTTTTCTTTACCTCTGGTCGAAGTTCTGCTAAGATGTCTTGTTGTAATTTCAGTAATGATTCATCTTCTGTAACTCTAGGTCTTGGAAAATCATTTTCAACTTCTTTTTTGATTATTGATGGACGATTACTAAAAATTGCTACTTTGGTTCCTAGTACTGCGGCTTCGGCAACATTGTGTGTTACAAACAAAATTGTCTTCTTTGTTTTCTCCCAGATTAGCTGCATCTCAACTAAGAGTAGATCACGTGTCTGTGCATCAAGTGCTGCAAATGGTTCATCCATTAGTAATACATCAGGATCCATTACAAGTGCTCTAGCTATTGCAACACGCTGTTTCATTCCAGTTGAAAGTTGATAGGTGTAAGAGTCTGCAAATTTGGTTAGCTGCATCATGTCTAGATATCTATTCGAAATCTTTTCTCTCTCTTCTTTTGGAATTCCAGCCATTTTAAGACCAAATTCTACATTGTCTTGAACCTTGAGCCATGGAAATAATGCGCCCTCCTGAAACACCATAATTCTTTCAGGTCCAGTCTCATTTACTGGATGGCCATCAAACAAGATTTGTCCCTCATCAGGTTTTTCCAAACCTGCAACAATGCGCAAAAATGTTGATTTTCCACATCCTGATGGGCCTACCAAACATACAAAGTCGCCAGCCTCAACTGATAGATTTACACCTCCCAGGGCTTTGAGTTTGTGAGTGTCATGAGCAAAATACTTAACAATATTTTTTGCTTCAAGTTTTGTCATCTATGTTCTTGCCTCCTCTATAGAATTTGAATCAAAGCAGTAAAAAATTCCAGACAAATCATATCCATTTCTTCCAAGATATCCTAGTGAATCTGCTTTTTCAGCAAAGGAATGAACAGAGTTTGGAAGAGGATCGGCAGTAATTACAAGATTAGATAATGCAACATCTACTATTTCATCAGATAATGATTGCCCCAAGTAAGAATCAAGAAAATTATTAAAAACAATTCTGGTCTCTTTTGGATTTTCATTAATCCAAGTTACAGTTTCGTGATGTGAATCAAGAAAATTAGAAATTACTTCAGGATTTTTTTTAATGTAATCTACATTTCCTATAAGTAAAACAGATGCAAATTCTTTATCTGGCCAAAGTTCTTCTTCATGAAATAGTCTTTTTCCATCAAGTTCATTTTCTAAAATTGTTGCCCATGGTTCTGCAACCCATGCGCCATCAATCTCTCCTTTTACAAACAATGTGTAGATATCAGGATTTGGAATATTGTAAACTACTACATTACCGCCTTTCTCTGCAGGTTTTAATCCATTTTCAGAAAGAAAGTTTCGCAGTGATACATCTTGTGTGTTGCCAATTTGAGGAGCTGCAATTTTTTTTCCTGCAAAGTCTGAGGCTGAATTTATTTCCGAATCAGGATGAACAATAAAACTTGCACCACCACTTGCTGCACCTGCAAGAATCTTGACATTATGATTATCAGAATTTAAAAATCCGTTAATTGCAGGACCTGGTCCAACATATGCTACATCGACTGAATCTGCAAAAAGAGATTCTATCGCTTGTGGACCACTATCAAAAATTCTAGTTTCAATTTTTGTTTGGTCTCCAATCTTTTTCTCAAAGAATCCGTTTTCTATTCCAACAATTGGTACTGCATGCCCGATATTTGGAAAATATGCAATGCGAATCTTGTTCTCATGCGTAGTATCACTAGAACTAAGAGCAACTCCTATCACAGAAAGCACTATAATTCCTGCAATTCCAGCAGAAATCGCTGATCGCGTTTTCATAAAACAGCGTTATATTCGGAGGTTAAATAATCACCGAATTTTAGCTCAAGCTAGCCGGAAAATTTTTTTCAAAAAAATTGAATTCAAGCCTATCACAAAAGATAAATTCCAAAATACAACGGAAAAGATGTTTTATGACTCAAAAAGGAATTCTTGCATTTTCTGGAGGACTTGATACTTCAGTTGTTGTAAAGTATCTACAAGAAGAACATGACATGGATGTCATTACGGTTACAGTTGATGTTGGACAAGGCGATGATAATAAAAAAATTGCAGCTAAAGCAAAAAAACTGGGTGTAAAAAAACATTACAACATTGATGCACGAAAAGAATTTGTAAAAAACTACATCTTCCCATCAATTAAAGCAAATGCACTATATCAAAAAAAATATTGTCTCGCAACAGCACTTGCACGACCATTAATTGCAGAAAAAGTTTTAGAGATTGCAAAAAAAGAAAAAGTAACATCACTTGCTCATGGTTGTTCAGGTAAAGGAAATGATCAAGTACGATTTGATATTACATTACGTTCAGGTTCTAATCTTCCAATAATTGCTCCAATTCGAGACAAGAATTTGGACAGAGTCACAGAACTAAAGTTTGCAAAAAAACATGGAATAAAAATTGATACTGTTGCAAAAAAATTTAGTATTGATCAAAATTTGTGGGGCCGTGCAATAGAAGGTGGAGTTTTAGAGGATCCATACAATGAACCTCCTAGTGATGCATTCATTTGGGTTAAAACAAAAAACTTACCAGATAAAGCTACATACTTGGAAATTAAATTTAACAAAGGAATTCCAGTTGCAGTTGATGGAAAAACAATGGATGGACAAAAACTAATTGAATACATTAATAAAAAAGCCGGAGCTGCAGGTGTCGGAATAGTTGATCATATAGAAGATAGAGTTGTTGGAATAAAGTCTCGTGAAGTTTATGAAACCCCAGCTGCTACTTGTCTAATTGAAGCACATTCTGATTTAGAAAAGATGGTTCACACCAAACATGAAAACAAGTTCAAGTCACTAATTGATGATGAGTGGGCATATTTGGCATATTCAGGACTTTGGCAGGATCCTCTCAAAACTGACCTAGATGGCTTTATTGAGGCTTCTCAAAATCCAGTATCAGGAACTGTAAAACTCAAACTATACAAAGGAAGTCTAAGGGTTGTTGGACGAAAGTCTCCAAATTCATTGTACAGTCATAAAATTGCTACTTATGGTACAGAATCCACATTTGATCAGAGATTAGCTAAAGGATTTGTAGAATTGTGGGGAATGCAGTCAACAGAAGCTAATAAATTACAAAAGAAAAGGTCAACAAAAACATGAACTGCCCAGAATGTGACGCAACATTAAACATTCCAGACGATGCCTCAGTTGGAGAGATTGTCTCCTGTCCTGATTGTGGTGCTGAC
>JABAOE010005891.1_pt1 | contig 9989 bp, 11 predicted proteins | sample 7062141 | NCBI WGS metagenome assembly JABAOE01 (sample SAMN14538627, study PRJNA623070) | marine sediment metagenome | biome: marine biome [ENVO:00000428]; feature: marine pelagic biome [ENVO:01000023]; material: deep marine sediment [ENVO:00002113] | place: India: Gulf of Khambhat ...
TTCGCCATCGGCTTCATCTTCACGTTCATCAACGGCGGTTTGACGGGCCTGTTCTTGGGCAACGTGACGGTCGACCTGCCCCTGTCAGACACCTATTTCGTAGTCGCGCACTTCCACATGGTGATGGGTGTCTCTCCCATCCTCGTGGTGTTCGGAGCCATCTATCACTGGTATCCGAAGATGACGGGTCGAATGATGGACGAGACCCTGGGCAAGATGCACTTCTGGATCACCTTCATCGGCACCTACGCGATCTACTACCCGATGCACTACCTCGGTTTCCTCGGCGTACCGCGCCGCTACTACGCCATGGGTAACGCGGAGTTCATGCCCGAGTCGGCGAACGCGCTCAACGCCGGGATCTCCGTGGCAGCCCTCATCGTTGGCGTCGCGCAGCTTATCTTCCTCTACAACGCCATCGTGAGCCTCCGCAAGGGCAAACCGGCCGGCCACAACCCCTGGGAAGCAACGACCCTGGAGTGGCAGACGCCGGATACCCCGCCGATTCACGGCAACTGGCGCGAAGAGCTGCCGGTCGTCCACCGATGGGCTTACGACTACAGCGTTCCGGGCGTAGACAAGGATTTCATCCCGCAAAACGTGCCGCACTCTGAAACCCATCCTGCGCATGGGTAATCTCAAGTGAAATTTCTCAAGCAAATAACGGAAAAGTCCTGGTTGGCACCGGAGCAGGACGTCGTCGCCGACCTGCAATCCGGCACGCTGGTCATGGGCACGCCCACGGCGAAGGTCGGCTTGCGGGTCTTCCTGGCGGTCGTGCTGGTTCTGTTCTCGCTGTTCTGCGTGGCGTACTACATCCGCATGGAGCTGGACGACTGGCGTCCNNCTGAGCAGCGTTGCCCTTCAGTACACGCGCTATGCCGTTCAGCGAAGCAGGGTGAAGGCCGTAAACGCCGGCCTGCTCGCTGGAGGGTTACTGACCATCGGCTTCCTGATCGGCCAATACATGGCATGGGAAGAGCTCCGTTCGGCGGGATATTTCGCGGCAACCAACCCGGCCAACGCCTTCTTCTACCTGCTCACCGCCGTCCACGGAGCCCATCTGATCGGCGGTCTGGTGGTCTGGGCCCGGACGACTTTGAAGGTCTGGAAGGGAGCGGAACCTTATCAGGTCCGGCTGAGCGTAGAGCTGTGCACGACGTATTGGCATTTTCTGGCGCTGGTCTGGCTGGTCATTCTTTGGATCCTGATTTCAACCTGAGAACGGTACGAATATGGCAAACAACGTAGCAGCAGCAGGAGTCCCCGCCTTCGGCGAGGGCGAAGGCTGGCAGGGCATCGTCGGGGACTGGTCGGCGGACAAGCAGGCGTTCCCCGTGCCCTGGGGCAAGGCGATGATGTGGATCTTCCTGCTCAGCGACACGTTCATCTTCTCGTGCTTCCTGACCGGCTACATGACCGTCCGGATCTCGACGACCGATCCGTGGCCGAACGCGAGCGAGGTCTTCGCGCTGCACATGTTCGGCGCGAATATCCCGCTGATCCTGATCGCCATCATGACGTTCATCCTGATTACGTCCAGCGGGACGATGGCGATGGCGGTAAATTTTGGTTACCGCCGCGACCGCAAGAAGACGGCACTGCTGATGCTGATCACCGCGCTGTTCGGCGCGAGTTTCGTCGGGATGCAGGCATTCGAGTGGACGAAGCTGATCTCGGAGGGCGTGCGGCCGTGGGGCAACCCGTGGGGTGCGCCACAGTTCGGATCGTCGTTCTTCATGATCACGGGATTCCACGGGCTGCACGTCAGTGCCGGCGTGATCTACCTGTTGGTCGTCGCGATCAAGGTCTTGCGCGGCGATTATGAGAGCCGCGGGTACGAGATCGTCGAGATCACTGGCCTTTACTGGCACTTCGTCGATCTGGTCTGGGTCTTCATTTTCGCGTTTTTCTATCTCTGGTAAGGGTTCCGCATGTCAACTGATACCACTGCCGCCGCGGCCGGTGAGGCCGACACCGGACAACAACACCCGATCGGACTCTATCTGAAGATCTGGGGCCTGCTGTTCGTCCTGAGCGCGTTCTCGTACGCGGTCGACTATTTCGGCTTCCAGGGCTACCTGCGCTGGATCCTGATCATCACCTTCATGTGGGCCAAGGCAGGCCTGATTGTGGCGATATTCATGCATATGGCCTGGGAGCGTATGGCGCTGATCTATGCGATCCTGCTGCCGCCGGCGTTCCTGGTGGTGCTCGTAGGGATGATGGCGGTCGAAGGCGGTTACACGACGCTGACCCGCATCCTGTTCTTCGGCGCCGGCGGCTGATCATCGGAGACACGCCGTTCCTGGACGATCGCAGGCCAGGAACGGCGTGTCCCAAACCCAATNNCCTTGTCGGGAAGCGGGCCGAACGGTAGCCTTTCGCGGTCACCGTGCCGTCATCTCGAATCCCGCAGAGCAGCATGAGGTCGATCCCGCTGATAATTGCCCTTCTCGCGGCAGTGGCGAGTCCGGCGTCCATGGCCGTCGAGATTCTGGACGCGTCAGTCGAGAAGAAGGATGGCATCTACCACGTCGTCGGCAGCAGCCTTATTCTCGCGTCGCCGGAGTTCATTTACGCGACTCTGATGGACTTCGACAACTTCCATAAAATCGCGGGCGGCATCACCGAGACGCGCTTCGTCGAGTCCGAGATCCCGGGCGAACTGCTCGGCTATACGCGGATCGAGTCCTGTGTCCTGTTCTTCTGCCGCAAGGCCGAGAAACTGGAGCGGATTTTCGCGACCCCGCATACCGAGATCCGCACCGAGTCGATCCCGGAGAACAGCGACTTCAAGATCAACAACACGCGCTGGATCCTTAGCCCGGAAGGTGAGGTGACGCGCCTGACCTACGAAGCCCGATTTCAGCCGAAATTCTGGCTGCCTCCACTGATCAGCACCTGGGCGATCAAGCGCAAGCTGATCGACTCGGCCGAGACGATCGGCCTGAGGATCGAGTATCTCGCGAAACACGGATTGACCCTCGCACGGATCGAAGAACCTCGGTACGAGTGAGGTCCCGGCGGCCGATGGCTGAGAACCGGCCGCCGAGTCCTCGTTCGGGGCGTGCCATCGTCTGCCGATCACAAATCGTCCAGGGTGATCACGCTGAAGTAGATGCCGACCGGTCCCGCACTCGGTGCACCATGGACGAGCCGCACCTTGGCGGCGGTCGCCAGCCACCGGTTGTCGCCGGCGAGCGGCAGCAACCGGACATTCGCCAGGAAATCGACGGCGGCGATCAACGGATCGGCGCCGTCGGGCAGCTCCACCTCACCCGAGTCAAACACGACGAATCGGGATCGGTCTGGTCTTGAAGAGCGATGCGCGCCCTGACGAAGCTCGGTCTAGACCTAACGCTGCCAGGGTCCGCGGTCCATTCATCCAGAATTTCGTGCAACGAGGTGATCCAGTGGTCATGACACTGCGAAAGACAACATACGAAGCACACGAGCTCGCTAAGGAGGATTGCCAATGAGTTTCAAGGATCGACTTCGCCCGTGGACAGCCTCAAGTGCTGCGATATTGGCGCTGAGCTTGTCGAGCACCGCGCTCGCGAGCGCCGATCGGGCCGTCAAGGCATGTAAGAGTGCGATTGCCGACGAGAGGGGTAGCGAACTCAGCGCGAGGTTGAAGAAGATCCAGTCCCGCGGCGGATCTTACGAGGCCTGGTTCAATTTGTCCCACGGGGCGACTCAGCTCAAAGCCTACTGCGTCTCGAAACGCAGCACGGTCGAAATCATCACGAGCGAGGGCAGCTGGACGGGGCGTAATCCACAGCGTCCGGAATGATCGTCTGATCGATTCGGCGACGCCGTCAGGGATATACTCGGCTCTCCCGCAACGGGGGCACCGAGTAATTTTTTATGGCGGCTTCAGCACCAGCGTCGGGTTCGGCGGACGATTGTCCTAACTGCAATACACGCCTGACGGGACGATTCTGCTCCGGTTGCGGCCAGCCCGCCCGACTCAGGCCACTGTCATTCTGGTCACTCGCGAGGGACCTGGTCGAAGATATCTGGGACGTTGACTCGAGGGCCTGGCGCAGCCTCCTGCCGTTGATGTTTCGGCCCGGTTACCTGACCCATCAGTACCTGACCGGGCGTCGTGCGCGCTATGTCCCGCCGCTCAGGCTGTACCTGACCGCCAGCGTCCTGTTCTTCATCGTCGCCGCAATCACCGGTAACGCAATCCGGCTATCCTGGGGAGATGCGGACGCCCTAAGTGAGCCGATCGAGGCCGCCGCCGACTCAAACGACGCGAGCATCACGATCGTCCAGGAGGGCGGATGCGAGAGCATCCTGGTGGGCACCGATGCGCGCTGGTCTGAATACTGGCGCGAGCGGGCGGTGACGGCATGCAGGAAAGTCACCGCCGACAGCGGTCAATCCCTGGAGCGTGCCGCCGTCGACAACATCCCGATCATGATGGTGATTTTCATCCCCGTCCTCGCGATCGTCATGAAGCTGCTCTATCCGCTATCGAAACGCTATTACGTCGAGCACCTCGTCTTCTTCCTGCATTACCACGCGTTCGGCTTCTTCATGCTGTTGCTGATGATATTTGCCTACGAGTTCGGAGTCGCCATCGACTGGTCGCGGACGGCGTGGCGAATAGTGGCAATGATCGGCAGCGGGTACATGGCGCTGTATTTGTTTCTCGCCATGCGGCGGGTTTATGGCCAAGGAATCTTCGTGACATCGGCGAAATACATGCTGTTGTTCTGCGCGTACATCACCGGGCTCAGCGTCAGCCTCTTCGGGGTCATGATGTATACCGCGCTGACGCTGTAGCGCTCACGTAATCGGGACGCCGTCGCTTGTCTGACAATCGGGCGAAAGCAGAGCGTCCTCGACCGTCAGTCTGGTAAGCGCGAGCGCTGGAATACGGCCTCGTCGGCATAGTCGTTACGGGTCGCGTAATCGTATTGCAGGGCACGGCGCCGCGCGTTACCAATCATCTCGCGAGCGAGTCTCTCGGCTGCTGCCGCCGCCGGTTCGCATGCGGGGTACTCCGACAGATCGGCCAGCGAGGCTTCGATCCTGAGCGCCGCGGCGACTGCGAATTGCCGCTGGCGGAGCTCCTGCCGCAGCAACTCGGCAACGTAGTCATCCCAGGCAGCGAGTACTTCCGGCGACACCGTGCCGCGATTCGCCAGCCGGGGCAACTGCGAGAAAATGGTGACGGACGTCGACACGGCGCCGACGCGGCAGCTACTCTCGGACTCTTCCCAGGCGGCATCCCAAACGATGGACCAGCTGGTCAGCGCGTCGCGCGGTTCGCCATCGACGACGATCGGCGTGCTGGCATAAAGGTCCCTGCGAACCTCCGCGGCCGCGGCGCCACGCACCCGGTAGGCCTCCCTGCGCACATCGACGACCGGACCGACGCGCTCGGCCCGAAGTGCGCCGCCCGTCGTCGCCAGCACGCCGCCGTCCGCACCCGACAGCGTCTCCGTCCAGATCAACGCATCCGTATCGATGTCGTAACTCATTTCGGCGCGCACCGACTGCGCGAACGATCGGCTGTCGAATTGACAGTCCTTTGACGATACCGCGCCGGTGAAGCCGCTCCGCGTTCTCCGCCAACCGAAGGTGCAGCCGACGGGGAAGCCCATCAATTGGCCAGGCTGAAGCTCCCGCCATGTCGTCGGTGTGCCGGCAAGCGCGGGGTCAAACTGCTCTCTCGAGAAAACCCATGCCCGCATCCGGTTACGCTCGCGCGCCGGATCGGTGTCGAACGAAAAGATCTTCTGCTGCAGGATCGGGCCGTCGTGCGCGTCTCGCCGCAACATGTATGAGAACACGCGTTCGCCGAACTGCGGCGCGTCGATCGACGCGATTTCATGGATGATCCGCGATGTCCCTCCGCCGACCGCGGCCGGAAGTGTCGCGAGCCCAACGTAACGACCCGACCACAGGCGCGTGATGTCGTCGAGCTCCCGCTCCAGCCTGTCGTTCCCGCGCTCCACCGAAGCACAGCCGGCGACGGCTATCGATACGAGCATCCAGGCCGATAATACGGGGCGCAACTTCATCGCGCGCGGATTGTATCATTGCGGCGAACGCCGCCTCGGGGAAACACACGCGATGATAGGCAACCGGATTCATTCGATCGTCCTGGTGCTTGCTCTGCTATCGCAACCCGATGCGATCTTTGCGGCGAAGCACCCACTCGACCCGCTGAGCGACCGCGAGATCCGTGCCGCGGTCGATACACTGTGGAAAGCAGGACGCGTCGACAAGTCGAGTCGGTTCGCGATCGTCAAACTCGCAGAGCCTGACAAGCAGGCGGTGCTGGCGTGGCGCCCCGGCGACGATATCCCGCGGCGCGCATTCGCGGCCGTCCGACACGAACGCGCGTTGTACGAGACGGTGGTCGATGTCCGCGACAGAAAGGTCCTGTCGTGGAGACCGATCGACGGCGCGCAACCCGCGCAGCTCGCCGACGAGTGGATGCTGGCGCAACAGATCGTACGCAACGACGCGACATGGCGCGCCGCGGCCGCCCGACGCGGCGTCGAAGATCCGAAGTCCCTGGTCTGCGTGCCGGCGCTGCCGGGCTATTTCGGGCCGGATGAGGACCCGGCGCGTCGGCTCGGCCGAATCACGTGCTACGACGCCTCGGGCAATCGCAACCTGTGGGGTCGGCCGCTGGAGGGGCTCGTCGCGACGATCGACTTCGACGAGCGCCGCGTCATCAACCTGCTCGACACGCCGCCGGTGCCGATGGGCAGCGGCGGGCCGACGCTGGCCGACGAGGCCGGCGCGCCGATACCGGACCTCTCGCCGCGGCGCAGAAACTACCGGCTCGACGGCCATCTCGTCCGTTGGGGCATTTGGCAGTTTCGGCTGCACGTCGATCCGCGCACCGGCCCGGTTCTGTCGCAGGTCGCGGTCCGCGATGAGCGCGCGGGCGATTGGCGTCCGGTGCTGTATCGGGGCGAGTTGGTGGAATTATTCGTGCCCTATATGGATCCCGACCGCGGGTGGTACTTTCGCGCGTTCCTCGACGTGGGCGAGTACGGAATCGGCACCAGCGGCACGCCGCTACAGGCCGGTCGCGACTGCCCGCGAGACGCGACGATGATCGATGCGACGTTCGGCGACCACATGGGCCGGCCCTACACCAAGCCCGGCCTCGTTTGCGTGTTCGAGCGCGCGACCGGCGATGTCGGCTGGTCGCATTTCGAGGCGGCGAAGCGCGCGTCACGCTCGAACCGCTACGTCGAACTTGTCGTACGTTTCGTCGTCTGGCTCGGCAACTACGACTACATCGTGGACTGGATATTCACCCCGACCGGATCGCTCAAGGGTCGTGTCGGCGCGACCGGCGTCGTGCTGGTGAAGGCCGTCGCCAGCGAGTCGATGGATTCTCCGGGCGCCGAGACGGACACGGCGGGGGGCCGCCTGATTCTGCCGCACACCGTCGCGGTGAATCATGACCATTTCTTCGCATTCCGGCTCGACCTCGACGTCGACGGACCGATCAACTCGTTGCAGATCGATCGTCTGCGCCGCGTGACGCTCGATCCCGACGTGACCGGCACGCCATTGGAAAGCATCTGGCGAGTTTTTCCCGAGGTCGCGGCCCGCGAGTCCGACGCGATGCTCACGACCGATCCACAGATGCCGGCCCTGTGGCGAGTGGTCAATCCGGCGTCCGAAAACGCGAGCGGCAACCCCGTCAGCTTTCGCCTGCGGCCGGGTTATCCGGCGGTTCCACTCGTCGCCCGCGACACGCTACCCCAGACACGAGCCGGCTTCACGAATCACCACCTGTGGGTGACGCCGTACGATCCGGACGAGCGCTATCCGGCGGGTGAGTATCCGAATCAGCACCCGGGCGGCGCGGGTCTGCCAGCGTGGACCCGAGCCGATCGGGCGATCGCCGACACCGACATCGTACTGTGGTACACAATCGGTATGCATCACGTCGTGCGGACCGAGGACTGGCCGATCATGCCCGTCGTGCACCACGAATTCGAATTGCGCCCGTTCGACTTCTTCGCGCAGAACCCCGACGTGCCGGTCAGGCGATAGTCGGGGGCAGTCGACCGACGCGTGGCAGCATGGATCCGCCGAAGACGCCGGTCATCCTGATCCCCGGCATGATCGGTTCCCGTCTCGGCGACCCGCGAAACGGTCGTTGCGTCTGGGGCACCGCTCCCCGATTCTTCCTCCCGCGTGATGGCGGCTACAACATGGCGCGCCCGATCCACCCGCGAGCCGACTGGGCGGACGACATCGAGGCGCTCGGCACGATCACCGATCTTCGGCTGTTCGGGCTGTTTCGCATCGACGTCTGCCAGGCGCTGATCGACGCGCTCCTTCAGCAGGGTTATCGGCTCGGCGATCTGTTCCGGCCCCGCCCCGGCGACACGCTGTTCCTGTTCCCCTACGATTTGCGCTACAGCAACGTTCGTGCAGCGCGGACGCTGGCAGAGCGCATGGAAGGACTCCGCCAGATGCGCGGCGACAGTGAGCTGGAGGTCGACCTGATCTGCCACAGCAATGCCGCGCACATCGCGCGCTACTTCATCAAGTTTGGCGGGGCCACGCTGGAACAGGCCGAGCGCGGCCATGCCGCACCCGCCGAGCGGCTGCGCGTCGCGAGATTGATCCTCGTCGGTTCGCCGAACGGAGGCACGATGGTCGCGTTCCGCGACCTGCAACGCGGAGTGCAGTACGCGCGCTTTGTCGGTCGCCGGTTTCTTCCCGAGACACTGTTTACGTTCCGACTGGTGTTCGAGCTGCTGCCGGTCTACCGCGACACGTTCTTCGTTGACGTCAAGGGACGACCCATGACGATCGAACTGTTCGATGCCGACAACTGGCGTGATTACGAGTGGTCTGTTTTCGCACCGGCACCACGCCACCGGCTACACCGCCAACAATACGCAGACGTGTTCGGCGACACCGAAAGGCGAACGGCGCAACTCGGAAAGATGCTGGACCGCGCCCGCCGCTTCCATGCGCTGTTGCGTCGCGACGACCGCGCTGAAGTCGGGACCCGCTATTTCCTCATCCACGGCACTGACTGCGCCACACCCGACGGCGCCCTGCTTGTCGAGACGGACGGCGGCTGGAAAACCTGTTTTGCACAGGATCGGTCCGTGCGGCAAAGACCGGCCGTGCGTCAAGCCGTCGAGTCGACCGGGGACGGCGTCACGACGCGGGACAGCCTCGAGTGGCTTGCGCCTCGCGAGACGGCTGCGATCTCGGGTCGGCTGGACACGATCACCGTCTATCACCGCTGGATGCTGACCTCGCGGGAAGCACAGATGCAGATCCTGCAGTGGCTCAGGCGCTGATGCTATGCTCGCATGCATGTCCCGCCCGCTGACGCTGCTCGCGACCTTCCTGCTGCTCGCCGGAGCCGCGACGGCGGAAGACGCGGCGGTCGACAGAGACGAGGAGGATCCAGGCGCGCTGTGGGAATGGCGCATCGCCGCGTTCGGGCGTTATGGACCATCGTATCCAGCATCCGAGGAAATGCAGGTCAACGTCGTCCCGCTGCCGATACCGATATACCGGGGTCGCTTCCTGAGGCTGTTCGAAGACAACGAGAATCCGATTCGCGGCAGGGTGTTCGAGCGGGACCGCATCAAGCTCGACCTCGATTTCGACCTGACTTTCCCCGCGGATAGCGACGACATCGACGCCCGGACCGGAATGCCGGATCTCGACTTCGTGGTGCAGGCCGGCCCCGAGCTCGACTTTCAGTTCGTCCGACAGGAGTTCCTGAAGGGGCGCTGGCACCTGGCGCTGCAGGGGCGCGCCGCGGTGTCATTTGACGGCCTCGACCCGTCATGGCGTGGGCTCACCTTCAGTAGCGAGTTCCGCTATATCTCGAAGCCGACGAGCCGTGACGAGTTCAAGTTCCGGATCACGCCGACGTTCGCGACGAGCGAATACATGGAGTACTACTACCAGGTCGATCCCGAGTTCGCGACGCCGCTTCGGCCGGAGTACAACGCGAAGGG
>JABAOE010016713.1_pt3 | contig 9989 bp, 12 predicted proteins | sample 7062141 | NCBI WGS metagenome assembly JABAOE01 (sample SAMN14538627, study PRJNA623070) | marine sediment metagenome | biome: marine biome [ENVO:00000428]; feature: marine pelagic biome [ENVO:01000023]; material: deep marine sediment [ENVO:00002113] | place: India: Gulf of Khambhat ...
AATCAGGAATCGACCTAAAATCAACCATTGAAACCGTGAATCAGACTAAGGGGATAATTGACTGTAAAGGGGCATCGGATCTGAAGAGTGTTGACGCAATAAAGGATGTGGACGCAGAACTTATGGTGGAGGTTACGCCTACAAATGTTGAGTCTGGCGAGCCAGGGCTCTCTCACATGCTCGCTGCAATGGATGTGGGCAAGCATGTAGTAACTTCGAATAAAGGGCCCCTTGCCCTTGCGTTTAAACAGCTAAAAGAGACTGCAGAGAAGAATAATGTAGAGTTCAAGTTCGAAGCATCAGCGGGTGGGGCCATGCCCCTTATCAACCTGGCAAACGAGATTCTCAGCGGCGATGAAATCCTCTCCATTAAAGGGATTTTAAATGGTACCACCAACTTCATCCTTACCAAGATGACAAAGGAGGGAACCGATTTTGAAACAACCTTGCGAGAAGCGCAGGAACTGGGTATAGCTGAAACCGATCCAAGCTATGACATCTCCGGGAGTGACACGGCCTCAAAGCTTGTCATACTTACAAACGCTATTCTTGGAAAAGAAGCAACCTACAGGGATGTTAAGGTTCAGGGGATTACAAAGATCACGCCTGAAGCTATTGCCCTTGCAAAAGAGGAGGGATTTGTGATAAAGCTCCTTGGCGAGGTAGAGGATGGAAACCTCGAAGTCTCCCCCAAACTCATCCCCATAAACCATCCCCTGAATGTGGACGGCACGCTTAACGTGGCAACTTTCGCAACCGACCTCGCAGGAGATGTAACCATCGTGGGAAGAGGCGCAGGAGCCATCGAGACAAACAGCGCAATTTTAAGCGACATCCTGAGCATCCATAGAAATCCAAAAGGTTGATTGCCGTGGACTATCTCCTCCTCTCCGCATTTGCAGTGAGCTTTCTTGTAACATTCTTTCTCGTGCCTCTCTGGATAAGGGCTGCACCCCATGCAGGGCTCGTGGGCCGGGACATGAACAAATACGAAAAACCAGAGGTTGCAGAGATAGGCGGGCTTCCACTTGTTGCAGGCTTTGCCTCTGGTGTTCTCACATACATCGCAATTTCAACTTTTTATTTCAAACAAAACAGTTTTCTCATACTCATCCTAGCGTCACTTCTCACAGTTTTAAGCATCACTGTAATCGGAATTGTTGACGACATCTTGCGATGGAAGATAGGGCTCAAACAATGGCAAAAACCGCTTCTAACACTACCCGCAGCCCTTCCTGTGATGGCAGTGAATGCAGGGGAGAGCACAATGGTACTTCCCATCCTGGGGTCTGTTGACTTCGGGATAGTCTATCCCTTGCTGATTATACCTCTGGGAGTCGCAGGAGCAGCAAACGGCTTTAACATGCTTGCAGGATACAATGGGCTAGAAGCAGGCCTGGGGGCAATAATCCTATCCACCCTCGGTTTTGTTGCCTGGAGAACCGGAAGCTCATGGGTTGCGATGCTCGCCTTTTCAATGGTCTTTGCCCTCCTCGCTTTTCTCAGATACAACTGGTATCCAGCCAAGGTCTTCCCAGGCGACACAATGACATATTCAGTGGGAGCGCTCATAGCATGTGTGGCAATATTTGGAAACATGGAAAAGATCGCAGTAGTGCTTTTCATACCCTATTTTATGGATTTCCTCTTACCTTTAAGGGCTGGATTAAAAGTTGAAGCCTTTGGAAAACCTAATGAGGATAACACTTTGGAAATGCCCTATGGAAAAAGCTGGCGTAGCATTTATGATTCAGCACACCTTGCGCTTTTCATACTTAAGAAATTGAAGACCAAAGTCTATGAAAAAGACGTAGTAATATTTATCTTGCTGGTTGAACTGTTTATTGCATTGTTGGTAATACTATGAAGCCCAAAGTCTATCAACCTTCAAACATCCACCCGTCTGCCAAAATTGGCGAAGGGACCAAGATTGGAGCTTTTGTGGATATTGGAAAGGATGTAGTTATTGGAAAAAACTGTAACATCCAGGCACATGTTACCATTAGTAACGGATGTGAGTTAGGGAATAATGTTTTTATTGGCCCTAATACGAGCCTTTTAAATGACAAATATCCTGTTAGTAACGTTCTTTCTCCTGTTATTGTTGAAGATAACGCGGTGATCGGAGGGGGATGCATTATTCTTCCTAACGTTAGGATCGGAGAAAGCGCAAACATTGGTGCAGGCAGTGTAGTGGTTCACGATGTGAGCTCCAATTGTCTGGTTTATGGGAACCCTGCTGCATGGAGGGGTGAAAGTATAACTATTTACAAGCCACAGACTTTTATGTACTGTAGTAACTGTGATTATATAAAAGTCCCTAGAGGGACTTTGAAATGCCCAGTGTGCGAAAGGAAACTATACAAAAAATCCAAAGAAGTAGAAGATAAAGTAAGTACCGATTAAAACATTATTATTTGCAGGTTTTAAAGATGATCAAAACGGCTGTTATCGGAACAGGGAACATGGGAAAAAACCATGCCAGAGTATATTCAGAACTCGGACAGTCCTCACTAGCCGCAATCGCAGACCCTACTCAAGAAGGAAAGGAGCTTGCAAAGAGATATAATTGCAACTATTACTCGGATTACTTGGAGATGTTAGATTCAGAAGACATTGACGCCGTTTCTATTTGTGTGCCGACATATCTTCACAAAAAGGTCTCCCTTGAATGTATCAAAAGGGGGGAAAATATCCTTATAGAAAAGCCAATTGCTGCATCGGTCGAGGAAGCTTACGAGATACTAGACGCTGCTGAAAAGAAGAAAATATTATTGACGGTGGGCCATATAGAGCGTTTCAATCCTGCGATTCAAAAATTAAAAGAAATTATTGAGAATAAACTTGGAAATCCGACAAGCATAATAGCGAGGAGGGTTGGTGTTTTTCCACCTCAAATAAAGCACTCCAATGTAATCCTTGATCTTGCAGTACATGACATTGATATTTTCAACTATCTCATGGGCAGAGTTCCCGACGAAGTCTTCGCCAAATCTGGGCATGCTCTAAGTAGCGGTAGGGAAGATCATGCCATCATATTCCTTACTTATGGAGACGCATCTTGTGTGATCCAGGTGAATTGGCTGACTCCTGTTAAGGTTAGAGAGCTCTCAGTAACAGGTCCAAAGGGTTATGCAGAACTAAATTACATAACACAGGAATTGCGGGTCTTCAAGAGCAACTATGAGAAAACCTATGACTCTTTTGGAGATTTCGTGTTAAAGTTCGGAACACCTAACGAGATTATGGCGAACGTCTCAAAAGTAGAACCTTTAAAAGTGGAATTAGCTCATTTCTTAGATTGTATTGAAAACAAAAAGGAACCTTTTATTACAGGGGCAGACGGTCTCTCAGCGCTTCTAATAGCAGCCAAAGCCATTGAATCATATACCCAAGGAAAGCCAGTTAAATTGAGTTAAATATATGAAAAGAATCCTTGTTACTGGAGCCGGCGGACCTGCAGGGGCGAACTTTATCAAGTCTCTTCGCATGTCAGATGAGGAGTTCTATATTTCAGGATCTGACATCAACTCACTTCATCTTGAGCTTTCCAATGCAGACTCGAAGAATCTCCTTTCCCAATTTGACAGCAGTGATTACATTGACAGGGTCAATGAAGTGGTCAGGAAAGAGGAAATCGATCTCGTCCATTCCCAGCCTGACTCTGAAGTTTCCGTTCTTTCCGAGCGAAGAGAGAAAGTCGAGGCAAAGCTGTTTCTGCCTGATAAACAGACGATTAGGATTTGCCAGGACAAGATGCTCTTTATGAAAACGCTGGGCAAAGCTGGTGTGCCAATTGCTAAATCATTTTCGATAGATGGCAGAGCCGATTTGGAAAAGTCGCTCGAATCGCTTCTCGAAATAAACTCTGATAAAGCGTGGCTCCGGGCGACGAAGGGTGCGGGTTCAAGGGCAAGCCTTCCCATCAACGAGGCGGCGCATGGCGTGATGTGGATTGATTATTGGAAGAAGCACCGGGGGCTTGACTGGGGAGATTTTATGCTCTCAGAGTTTCTGCCTGGACGGGAGTATGCCTTTCAAAGCCTCTGGAAAGATGGGGAGATCGTGTCTTCCCAAGCGAGGCAGCGGCTTGAGTACCTTTTCGGATATCTCACCCCAAGTGGGCAGACATCAAGTCCAACTGTTGCAAAAACTGTGCACAATGAGGATGTGAACAGGATTGCGACTGCTGCCGTCAAGGCTGTTGATGGAGATGCAACGGGGGTCTTCTGTGTTGATCTAAAGGAGAACACTGAAGGAGTGCCCTGTGTTACTGAGATAAATGCGGGCAGGTTCTTTACCACATCAAACTTTTTTTCGGAAGCTGGCGTGAACATGCCTTATATGTACATTAAGCTTGCATTCGAAGAATCCTTTGAATATGGTCCAAAATACAATCCTCTGCCTGAAGGATTATACTGGATCCGGCTAATGGACATGGGACATAAGCTTGTTAAGGGAGACCCATGGAAAAGCAAGCGATAGAACTGGTCCTTTTCGACTTGGACGGGACGCTTCTAACGCTTAATTTCAACGCCGAAAAAACTAGGGCAGAGCTACATGATTTTTATCTTTCAGAAATTGGAATTGAAGAATACTTTTGGCCTGTCCTCCAAAAGATAAGTGAAGTTGCAAGATTAATCGAATCGAAAAAAGGACCAGAAGCTGCCAAAAAGGCTACAGAAAAAGCGCTTTTAATCCTTGTGGAGAACGAAAGAGAGGCCCTTGCAGGTGCAAGTCTTCTACCCTATGCAAATGAAGCTATTTTCGCTTTCAAAGAAAAAGGCACCCTTACAGGCGTTTTTTCCAGGACAACAAGGAGCGTGGTACTTGAAGCTATTGAAAAATTCGGATTGGGTCCCTTCGATATTATTCTAGCTAGAGAGGACACAGATGAGACCAAGCCCTCGCCAGAGCCTGTGGAATCCGCGCTCTCAAATCTGAATATTGAATCCGGGCATTGCCTTGTTGTAGGGGACCATCCATATGATGTTATCTCAGGCAGGAAGGCTGGTGTCTTCACGGCTGGAGTGCTTACAGGTCTTGCAAGGAAAAAAGATTTATTGGATGCAGGGGTTGATTATATATTCAATGATCTGCGCGGGCTTGTACTGGAGTTTTTGGGAGTTGAGTTGTGAATGATACCGATTGCGCGCCCCTTGATTGGTGAGGAGGAGAAAAGAGCGGTTCAGGAGGTCTTGTCAAGCGGAGTTATCGCGCAGGGACCGGTGGTTTCTGAGTTTGAGTCTGCCTTTTCGAAATACTGCAGCGCGAAATTTGGGGTTGCGGCTTCGAGCGGGACAACAGCGCTTCATCTGGCCCTGCTTGCTTGTGGGGTTGGAAAGGGAGACGAAGTGATTACCACGCCTTTTTCGTTTATAGCAACTGCAAACTCGATTCTTTATTGCGGTGCAAAACCTGTTTTTGCTGACATCGATGCTCAGACCTTCAACATTAGCTCGGAAAAGATAGAAGAACAGATTAGTGATAAGACTAAGGCTGTGCTCGTGGTTCATCTCNNTGTAACTGATAAAACGAAGGCTGTTCTCATTGTTCATCTCTACGGTCAGCCCTGTGAGATGGAATCAATAAGCATGCTCTGCAGCGAACACGACTTGAAGCTCATCGAGGACGCTTGCCAGGCTCACGGTGCATTTTACAAAGGAAGAAAAACAGGAAGCCTCGGAGACTGCGGCGTATTTAGCTTCTATCCCACAAAGAACATGACCACAGGCGAAGGCGGGATTCTTACAACAAACAACCAGGAGATTGCCGAGCGGGCTCGGTTGCTTCGGGAGCATGGCTCCAAGGTCAGGTATCACCACGACATCCTCGGCTACAACTATCGGATGACGGACATCGCCGCTGCAATCGGTCTGGCCCAGCTCAAAAAACTCGACTCCTTCAATAAAATTAGGATTAAAAATGCTAAAAGAATAACAGAAGCCTTGAAAGGAGTCGAGGGCATCGAAGCGCCATATGAGAAACCAGAGGTTTTACATGTATTTCACCAGTACACGGTTCGAATAACAAAGGAGTTCCATCTGTCGCGTGATGAAACAGCAAGAAGGCTTAATGAAATGGAGATAGGAACAGGAATATACTATCCAGTGCCAATCCACAAACAACCGTTCTACAGTGTTCAATCCTCAGGGCTTGAGGTTTCGGAAGCAACGTCAAATGAGGTCCTGAGCCTGCCCGTTCATCCCGGTCTTTCAGATTCAGACGTTGAGCAGGTCTGCAGCAGCATTTTGGAGTTATAGATGGTCGATACAGCATATGTCCTCAATTCCTTTATAGCCCTGATTCTTATTGTTGACCCTCTGGGAAACATTCCTCTGTTCCTGGCGCTCACCGGGGAGTTTGAAAGGAGGGATCAGGTGTTTATGATGCGGCGGGCAGCGCTTGTTGGTTTTCTTACACTCACCCTCTTGACTGTGACTGGAAACATCATCTTCGAAGCCCTGGGAGTTAAGATGTACAGCTTCAGGATTGCTGGCGGAATCCTACTGTTTATTATATCAATTGAGATGCTCTTTGGCCGGGAGACCCGGACGAAAAGCACGGGTCTGGAGGTGGAGGAGAAAAAGAGCAAAGAGGAGCTTGCGGTAACTCCCATGGCTATACCTCTGATGGCAGGCCCTGGAGCCATTACTGCAGGGGTTGTCCTCTACAATCTTGCGCCAGACCAACTTCACCAGGGGATCCTCCTTTTCAACATCTTTCTCGTGTTCCTCGTGTCCTATGTGATTTTCCTTAAAGCAAATGAGATCTTCGGCCTCCTGGGTAGGACGGGGACAACTGTTATAATCCGCATCATGGGGCTTATTCTTGCAGCGATTGCTGTCCAGTTTACCCTATCTGGAATAGGTGAAGCGGTTAAGGAATTATTTTAAATATCAAAAACATTATCTCAATTAGGGAGCATATGCCATACTTTGATGAGAGTGGTGTGATTCTTGGGCAGATGTGGGGACACTACGGCATGTTTGAGATATACACTCATCTCTATGCCGCTTTTTTCCTCTTTTTCGCAAGCCTTGCCGCGGTTGCAATCGTTTACACCACCCTTAAAAAGTCTAAGTATTCATGGGCTGTTCTTCTAGGCGGCATGATATATGTGGCGGGCATTGGCTTGGGCGAAGGAATAGAGCATCTTTCCTTTCTTGACCCTCTTATTCGTAGTATGGGACATTATATACACCTACTCTCCGCGCCGATTGCTGTTTTTACCCTTTATTTAGGCATGAGGGAAACAGTTGCACTCTGTAAAGAGGGTCCATTAAAGGCGAAATTACATGGAGCTGAAATTGGTATGGGTATCTTTGCCGCTGCATCCATGGCTGTTGTGATCCTAGGATATCTTGCCCACACACCCTGGAACGAGAGGATTGAAAGTCCCGTTCTTCTCTTGACCCTCCTTCCAACCCTTTTCTTTGTGGGCCTCGTTATTTGGGAGTCACGGCACTTTGCAGAGTCCACTGAGATGCTTTATCTGCCCATACTCTCTATTGCCGTCTCTTTTCTAACACTTGACATATGGATTGGCAGATTTGCCGATGTTCAGGGATATGCAGGCCTCTACATCCTGACCCATTCATTCCTAGACACACTACTTGCGGCAACGGGCGCTTTGATTTTGTTTTTCGCCCTTAACATCTGGTACTCTCACAGAATAGGTCGGCTCTTCGTCCTTGGTGTCTCAAGCCGGGACGAACATGAGGAAAAAAAGCCTCATCCTGCAAAGAAAAAGAATTTCAGGATTGACGAGCAGTAAAGGTTTCTGCAAACGTTTATATTCCCGCCCTAAAATCTCCCTATATGAAGTATATCATCCTTCTTGGTGATGGGATGGCGGATTACCCCCTGGGAGAGCTGGGTGGAAGAACTCCGCTTGAAGCTGCAAAAAAGCCTAATATCGACTCTCTCGCAAGAAATGGGGTTGGGGGTTTTCTTCAGACCATACCATCTGGAATGGGTGCCGGATCAGATGTTGCGAACCTCTCTATTCTCGGCTATGATCCAAAAAGTTACTACACCGGCCGAGGGCCTCTGGAGGCGGCTAGCATGGGGGTGAAGCTTGAGAAGGATGAAATGGCCTTTAGGTGTAATTTCATAACTGAAAAAGACGGTAGGATCGAGGATTACTCGGCAGGGCACATCACGAGCGAGGAGACCAAGGGACTTATTGACGCCTTAAACGAGAATTTCGATTTGGGCCGCTTCTACAGAGGAGTAAGATATCGGAACCTCTTTGTGATAAAATCTCTTCAGGAGGTTGAGACCACGCCACCCCATGACGTCCTTGGTGGGCGGATATCTGAACACCTGGTTAAACCATCAAAGAGCAAAGATGTTACACGCCTCAATGAAATGATACTTGGTTCAAAATCGGTTCTTGAGAATCATCCTATTAACAGAAAAAGGGTGAAAGAAGGCAGAAATCCTGCGAACATGATCTGGCTCTGGGGGCAGGGCGTGGCGCCTTCAATCGAACCTTTCTCCAAAAGTCATGGGCTCAAAGGAGCGGTTATCTCGGCGGTTGATCTCATCAAAGGAATCGGAATATATGCTGGATTGGATCTAATTGAAGTGCCGAACGCAACTGGTCTCATCGACACGAACTGGGAGGGAAAGGCCGACTCTGCAATTGAAGCCCTTGAAAGGGTTGACATGGTATATCTGCATGTTGAGGCGATTGACGAGGCATCCCATGCTGGCGACGCAGAACTAAAGATTCGTGCTATCGAGGAGTTTGACAAGCGACTCGTTGGACGGCTGCTTAAAAATATCGACTTCAATTGCAGGATTGCAGTTCTGCCTGATCACTATACACCAATCAGCCTGAAGACCCACTCATCTGATCCTGTGCCATACATAATCTCAACTCTTGATGGCGAGGGAGATGGATTAAGGAGCTATTCTGAAAAAGAAGTTCAAGAAAGGGGTTCTCTAGGAATCCGGGAGGGCCATAAGTTCATGGAATATTTCCTCACTGATTCCGTTGGTTAAAATAGAGTTCCTCAGTTCTCCAGACGCTCATCACCTTTTTTGGCCTTAAACCAAAAAAGAAGTCCCTAATCTGGACCTGGCTCAGAAGCATTTTTTTCATCATAGGAACACTGCACATCATTCGATAAGGATTTCATGTCTTTCAGAATCTATTTTCGTTATCCTGCCCTTGACGGTCTTCTTCTCTCCCAAGAAGCCTGAAACAGTGATATTCTCCCCCTCCACGTTGATTAACGAGACATTGTCCATCACCCTCTCCCGCTCACCCTTTTTCACCACAAACACCGTTGACTCGCACATGCTAAGAAGTAACATTGCCAGATTAATAACCTTTTTCCTGCCCCGGATTTTACTGCGAACCGATTCTATTAAATCCCATCAGGACAGATATAACTATAATGTCAAAGTGGAGGAGGATTCTTTTTGCACTGGCGCTGATTGCGGTTATCTCAGTCCTGTGGCTTGCGAAAGCACCCTTTGCACCGAATCTAGGCACACCTGGATTTTTTGCTCCCGATCAACCACCTCCCATGGAGACGCCACAGGTGTTAGAGCCTGAAGGGGGTTTATTTGCCCAGAAGTTAGAGGTGCCTGTCAGATGGAGTGACCGCCGATTCGATGGTAGAGAGCTCTCTCTCCCATCAGGATTCAAGATAAGTCTCTATGCGAGCGGTCTTTCAGGGGCTAGATTCATGGCGCTTGACAGCCAGGGAAATATCTATCTGAGCCAGACGCGGGAGGGAAAGATATCGGTTGTGAGAGATTCGGATTTGGACGGGGCAGCTGATGGTGTGAGAATCTATGCAGAAGGTTTGAACCAGCCCCACGGACTTGCTTTTGATGGGGACTGGCTCTATGTTGCAGAAAACAACAGGGTGACGCGGTTCAAAGATACGGACGGCGATTTGCGTGGTGACATAAAGGAGCTTGTGATGGAAAGTCTCCCAAGGGGTGGTGGACATTTTACTCGAACCCTG
>JABAOE010014833.1_pt1 | contig 9986 bp, 9 predicted proteins | sample 7062141 | NCBI WGS metagenome assembly JABAOE01 (sample SAMN14538627, study PRJNA623070) | marine sediment metagenome | biome: marine biome [ENVO:00000428]; feature: marine pelagic biome [ENVO:01000023]; material: deep marine sediment [ENVO:00002113] | place: India: Gulf of Khambhat ...
CTGGTCGCTGCCGTCCGCGTCGAGGTGGTTTGCGTGGACGAAGGCGCCGCCGATCGCGCCGGGGCCACTGTTCAGGTACTTGTAGGTGCACCAGACCGCGAAATCCGGTGCCCAGTCATGCAGCTGCATGGGCACGTTGCCAATCGCGTGCGCCAGGTCGAGCCCGATCGCGCAGGCTTTCTCCCGCGCAAGCCGGCACAGGCCGTCCATGTCGAGGACCTGGCCGTTGTAGTACTGCACGCCCGGCAACAACAGCAACGCGACCTTGTCGCCTTCCTCGTTGAGCATCGCCTCGAGGTCTTCGATATAGAGGACATCGTCGTCCCTCGGTTGCCATTCGAGCAGCGCGTCATCGGGGTCGAAACCGCGCTGGCGAATCTGCGAGATCACGGCGAATCGGTCCGACGGGAACGCGGTCGATTCGATCACGATCTTGTAGCGCTCCTGTGTTGGCCGATAGAAGGTCACCATCATCAGGTGCAGGTTGACCGTCAATGAGTTCATGGCGACGACCTCGTTATCCTGCGCGCCAGTCAGGTGAGCGAGTCCCTTGATTGCCTCGCGGTGGTACGGCATCCACGGGCGCCGGCCCGTGAAATGGCCCTCGACGCCCCGGTCTGCCCATTCTTCGAGCTCTTCCTCGATGTACTGCACGGCGAGTTTCGGTTGCAGCCCGAGGGAATTGCCGCAGAGGTAAATGTTACGCCGTCCGTCCCTGTCGACCGGGAAATTGAAATAGTCACGGAAGCGGCGCAGCTCGTCCGCTTCATCGAGTGCGCGCGCATAATCGAGGCTTGCTTCGAAACTGCTCATTCGTAGTCCTCGCGGCTTAAGGCGAGCCATTCGAGCGCGCTGTTGGCCAAGAGATTGGTCGTGGTCTGTTCGTCGAGATTCATGTCTTGAATCATCTTTCCCGGATGATGCTCGCCGAGCGGAAACGGATAGTCACTGCCCAGCGCAATGCGCTCCGAGCCGAACAAGCCGATCATATAACTTAGCATCTCCGGTTCGTGGACCAGCGAGTCTACGAAGAACTCGCCGATGTACTCGCGCGGATTGCGTTTGTTGGCAGTGGCAACGATGTCCGGTCGCACATTGAAGCCGTGTTCGAGGCGGCCGATGAGACCCGGGAAGGCACCGCCGCCGTGGGCGAATGCGACCCGGAGGTTTGGCAGCTTCTCGAAAACGCCGCCGAAGATCATCGAGCAGATCGATAAGGCCGTCTCCGCCGGCATGCCGACGAGCCACGGCAGCCAGTACAGGCCCATGCGTTCCTTGCCCAGCATCTGCCAGGGGTGCACGAAGACGGCTGCGCCGAGCTCCGCGGCGGCCTCGAGGATCGGGAAAATGCGCTCATCGTCGAGGTTCCAGCCGTTCACGTGCGAACCGATTTCGACGCCGGCGAGGCCGAGGGTCTTGTGGCAGCGTTCGAGTTCCGCAATCGCGAGTTTATGGTCCTGCATCGGCAGGGTGCCGAGGCCGATGAATCGCTTAGGATGCGCGGCGACGAGCCCGGCGATGTGATCGTTCAGCAATTTCGCGAGGTCGGCCGTGTCCTTTGGCCTCGCCCAGTAGCTGAACATGACCGGCACCGTAGACAAGACCTGTACATTGACATCGGTACGGTCGCAGTCAGCGATCCGCACCTCGGGATCCCAGCAATCCGCACCAATTTCGCGGAACAATTTGCCGTCTTGCATCATGCGGGCACAGCCCGGGCCGTGGTGTTCGAGCTGGATGAAGCCGCCGTAACCGTAACGCTCCTTAAGGTCGGGCCAATTCTCGGGCAGTATGTGCGTGTGGATGTCGATCTTGAGCATAAAACTCAGGGTTCGGGCTGCGGCATGACGGTGCCGCAATTCTCGCACGTCCGGTTTTCCTCGGAACTGTAGAAGCGGTCGAAGATGGGCGGTAACTGACCGACAATATCGCTGATATACAGGTATTCCTCGTACAGCTTGTGATTGCAGTTGTCGCAGAACCACATGAAGCCGTCGAGTTCCTCCGGCAGTCGCTTACGCTCGACGACGAGGCCGACCGTATCCGCGAAGCGCTGCGGGGAATGCGGGACTTTCGGCGGCAGCAGCAGGACTTCACCCTCGCGAATCGGAATGTCTACGCGCTCGCCATCCTGAATCGTCTGCAGCAGCATATCGCCCTCGAGCTGATAGAAAAACTCCGGTCCTTCGTCGTAGTGATAGTCCTTGCGCGAGTTCGGCCCGCCGACGACCATGACGATGAAGTCGTTCTCATCGAATACCTGCTGGTTGCACACAGGTGGCTTCAGCAGGTGACGATGATCGTCAATCCATTGCCTGAAATTGAATGCTGTGAGGGACCGCATTTTTTGCCTCAGTTACTTTCCTTGACGGCGATACATTTTAATTCGATCGCGATCGGCGTCGGCAGCCGGTTGACCTCTACCGTCGTCCGACAGGGGCCGTCCGCGGAAAAATACTCCGCATAGATGCGGTTGAAGGTATCGAAATCGCGCTTGATGTCGGTCAGAAACACGGTGACATCAACCAGCGCATCCCAGGATACGCCCGCGCTTTCCAGCACCGATCGAACATTCGCAAAAACGGCATGGCATTGTGATTCGATGTCGTAGGACGCGACCTCGCCCGCGTCGTCCAGCGTCACGCCAGGCACCGGGCCACCATCCGCCGGGCGCGGACCGATTCCCGACAGGAACACGAGATTACCGACTTTCCTGGCGTGCGGATACGCACCGATTGGTTTAGGCGCGCTTCCGGTATTGATCGTTTGGCCGTCTGTCATTCGCGATAATCTTCTTACAGGGCTTCTCTGGCATATTATTTCTTGCATCTGACCTGCACAACCGTCGGCCCCTTGTCTAGACGCACCGCAGTCAGTTGTCGTCCCCAAACGCATCCCGTATCCACGGCAATTATTTCGGCATTAACGATCAGGCCGAGTGCGCTCCAATGACCGAATACAATTCGCGTACCGCGCCATTTCGCATCTTCTACCGCATACCACGGTATCAGGCGTGTCGATGCACCTTCGGGCGGTCCCGTATAGTTCAGGTCGAGTGCACCGTTTTTCTTGACCATGCGGATTCGTGTCAAGCCGTTCACGATAAAGCGAAGCCGTTTGTAACCTTGCAAGTTGGGCGACCACTTGCTCGGTTTGTTGCCATACATCTTCTCGAGAAAATCAACGTAGGAGTCACTGCGCAACTCCTGCTCCAGTTCGGCGGCACGGGCGAGTGTATCTTCGACGGTCCATTGCGGTGGAATACCTGCGTGTACCATCAGCGTATCCAGGTCGAAGCTGTAATGCGCGAACGGGCGAAATCGCAGCCAGTCGATCAACTCTCCGCAGTCGTCTTTCTTGAGGATTTTTTTGAGTGACGAGTAGTAACTCCCGGCCTGCTCGACGCCGTTCGCGAGTGCGATCAGATGCAGGTCGTGGTTGCCGAGAACCGTGATTGCCGCATCACCGAGTTTCCTGACATAGCGCAGCGTCTTGCGGGATTTCGGGCCACGGTTGACGAGGTCGCCCGTAAGCCACAGCCGGTCTTGTTCCGGGTCGAATTCGATTTTGTCGAGCAGGCGGCGGAACGGGTCATAGCACCCTTGCAAATCGCCTATAACGTACTGAGCCAATTACTGAATGACGCCAGGGACGGCGAGCGTGAACGCCGGTATCGGTGCCTCGAAATTAATACCGTCGTCGGCTTCCATGCGATAACTCCCCTCCATCGCGCCGACGGGTGTCTCCAATACGGCACCGCTCGAATAACGAAACGACTCGCCCGGATGCAGATGAGGTTGTTCGCCTACGACACCATCGCCGGTCACTTCCTGGACCTTGCCGTTCGCATCGGTGATCACCCAGCGTCTGCTGAGAAGCTTTGCAGAAATATCACCGAGGTTTTCGATGGTTATCGTGTACGCGAACACATACCTCCCGTCATCCGGTTCGGACTGTTCGCGGACGTAGTTTGTAGCAACGTCGATCCCGATTTCGTATTTATAGTTATCCATGCGTCGAAACCGCTGCCGTAGCCACGTTATTCTAGCCGGATATGAGTCCCGATGCTGTCTTATTTAGCATCCGCCAGGCGATTGGCGAGGTCGACCCAGCCAAGTAAAGGAATTTGCTCGGGTCGCATGCCGGGTTCGAGTCCGGAGGCCTCGATTTCCAAATCGCTGGCGAGGCCCTTCAGTGCGTTACGTAAAGTCTTGCGACGTTGGGAAAAGGCCTGTTTGACGAGCATTGCCAGCACCTGCCGATCGCGGATGCCGAAGCGGTCAGGCGGTAGCGGCCTCATGCGCACTAATGACGAAGTGACTTTCGGTGGTGGCGTGAATGCTTCCGCTTCGACGTCGAAAAGTGGCACGACCTCCATCTCACAGCCGAGCATGATCGTCAGTCGGCCATAATCCTTGTTGCCCGGCGATGCCGACATGCGATCGACCACTTCTTTTTGCAGCATGAAATGCATGTCTGTCACGATGTTCTTGAACGTGAGCAGATGAAACAGCAAGGGCGTCGAAATGTTGTAGGGCAGGTTGCCGACCAGGCGCAATTCGTCGCCCAACGTCGAAAAATCGAACTGCAGCGCATCGGCTTCGTGGATTGTTACATTGTCGAAGCCACGAAACTTATCTTCAAGTAGCACAATGAGATCGCGATCGAGTTCAATTGCATGCAAGGTCGTCCCGAGTTGCGCGAGTGGCATCGTGATCGCGGCGTGTCCCGGTCCAATCTCGACGATCGTGTCACCCACCTGCGGTGCAATGGCAGACACGATTTCATCAATTACGTCACCCGAAGTCAGGAAATGCTGGCCGAAGCGTTTTCTTCCCCGGGTGCTCACCTTTTGATTGCCAGTTGAGCGGCCATGTCGATCGCGGCGAGCATACTCCCGGCATCGGCGATTCCTTTGCCGGCAATGTCGAGTGCAGTGCCGTGATCGACGGAGGTTCGAATGATCGGCAAACCGAGCGTTACATTAACTGCACGCCCGAAGCCCGCGTACTTGAGGACCGGCAGGCCTTGGTCGTGATACATCGCGAGAATGGCGTCGGCGGGCCCCGCGACAGGTGCGAACACCGTATCCGCAGGCAAAGGCCCGACGACATCCATGTTTTCGTCCCGGCAGGTACGCAAAGCAGGTTCGATTACGTCGCGCTCTTCGTTGCCGAGGTGACCCCCTTCCCCGGCATGCGGATTAAGTCCGCATACTAGGATCCGGGGGTTCGCGATGGCAAACTTTTGCTGCAGGTCTGTATGCAACACACGGATTACGGCGGTAATGCGTTCCTGCGTCAGGTAAGCGGGCACCTTGCTCAAAGGCATGTGGGTGCTCACGAGGGCGACGCGCAGGCCACCTGCGACGAGCAGCATTACCGGCGTCTCCGTTGCTGTCAGTCTCGCCAGGAATTCCGTATGGCCGAAGAATTCGATGCCGGCGTCGTTTATGACGCTCTTCTGTACTGGCGCCGTGACCAGCGCGGAGAATTCACCGGACAGGCAGCCATTGACTGCACGTTCGAGTCCTTCGAGCAGCGATTGCGAATTACCGGGATCCAGGCTTCCGCAGACAGCCGGTTTGGCAAGCGGCTGCGGCAAAACCCTGAGGCCGGATTCGTCATCCGACGACTCCTGTTCGTATTTGCGCAACTGTACGTCCACACCCAGCGATTGCGCTCTCTCCGCAAGCATGTCGGGGTCGGCGACGACGACTATGCGGTTTTTCCACGATGATGCAGCAAGTGCGAGACAGAGTTCGGGACCGATCCCGGCAGGTTCACCGGAGGTAACGACAAGCGGTTTTTTGAGATCCGTCATCCTTCCCGGTGCGCTTCAACGGTTGTTCCGAGCTCAGATTAAATGCGCGATTCGACGAATGCCTCGTCCCTGATTCTTCGGATCCAGAGTTCCGCCTCGTTGGCGAGTTTGCTGTTTCTAACGCGCTGTATGCAGCTCTGCTCCTTCAGATCCTCGGTGTTGTCGTATGTTCGGCGGCCCAATACTTCCAAAACGTGCCAGCCGAATCGGGTCTGGAACGGTTCGGAGATGACGCCGATTTCCAGGGCGTTTGCAACCTGCTCGAACTCGGGTACGTAAGTACCGGGCCCGGCCCAGTCCATTTCGCCACCGTCGTTGGCCGATCCGGAGTCGTCTGACAACAATTTTGCGACTTCGCCGAAATTTTCGCCGCCTCGTATGCGCTCGACCGCATCCTCCAGGCGTTGCTTCGCGGTTTCGCTATCGATGACTTCATTCGGTGATACCAGGATATGACGAATCTTGGCCTGTTCGATCTCACTCTTCTGATTCACACCGCGCATATCAAGCAATTTCACGAGATGAAACCCGCTGACAGCCCTGATTGGTCTCGAGAAATCGCCTCTCTGCATATCGCCAACCACATCGGAAAACAGGGTCGGCAACTGGCTACCCTCACGCCATCCGAGTTCTCCGCCTTGCAGCCCTGTCTGACTGTCCGAATAGCGGATCGCGAGTTGAGCGAAATCCGCGCCTTCCTCGAGTTGGGAATAAACGAGATTGGCTTCTTCCTCTGCTTCGGCAATTTGCTCCGCGGTCGCCGACTCCGGAATTGAAATCAGGATGTGTCCAAGATTGTAGGAAGAGTTGACAACGATATTATCTTCGAGATCGGCGAGGCAATGTTCAATCTCGCGTGGTGATACCGTAATTCGGCCTGTCACTTCAATCTGTCGAAGTTGCTCGAGAATCATCTGCTTGCGCGTATCGCGGCGATACTCACCGTATCCGACACCTTCCGCTGCAAGAATCTCCGGCATTTGTTCGAAGCTGGTGCCGGCCTGATTCGCAATTTCGGCGATGGCTGTATTCAGCATCTGGTCGGATATCTGGATACCGATTCTCTGCGCGCGTTGCAACTGGATTTCTTCGACGACCAGGTTTTCCAGCAACTGCTCAATGAGTATGTCTTCGGGCGGCAGCGGGATACCTTGTTTTTCTGCGCGCGCGATTATCAAGTCGAGTTCCCGATTCAATTGACTCTTCAGCACGACGCCTTCGTTGACGATCGCGGCGACGCCATCGAGAAACTCCCCGGTTTCGGAAAGCTCCTCTGCCGGCACCGACATTGGCGCCAGCAAGATCGCGATCGAACTCAATAAATAGCTGATTTTTCTCATGTTCCAAGCAGCGTTGGTCCGCAATGCGGACATTCGTCAAAGGTCAGGTGAATAGCCAAGAATACCACGTTCCAGGAGCCTGTCTGCCCCTACGCCGACGCTCGACATTCCCTTTAATACCAGCTGCAGACCAAATGACGAGTCGCGGGTTCCATCGCGTGTAGATATATGGCGGCGGTAGACGACGCGCATACCCCAGCAGCAACTCTCGTATTCAAATCCGTAGAACTGCTCGAGTACTTCGTCGTCTCGCAGGGAGAAATTGTATCGGCCGACAAAACCCCAGCTTCGCGTGATCGGCCATGCCCAGGAAATGTCCACCTGTTCCAGCGATTGCCTGCGAAATCGGTATGCCAGGTTGAGAATCTTGTCTGGCTGCGGACGATATTGCAGGCGTGCCTCGGACTTTGTCGTGCCCCCGTCGTTACTCCATTGGTGGCCGACGTCGAAGTTCAAACTTCCATAAAGGGGAAATCGTAATTCGGCAATGTAATCGGAGGAATCCGAAGTGATCGGTGCTTCGCCTGGTAGCGAAACACCCTGTTCACTCAGGTAAAGCGCTTGCCCGACGGTTACGGACACCAATTCGCGACCACTGTCGACGTCGATAACTCGCGACGTAATGCCGACACTGACCTGATCCGTGTCGGCAATTCTATCGACGCCGAGAAAACGGTTCTCCCTAAACAGCTGAACCAGGTTGAGATCGGGGACGATTGTGTCGAAAACCGGAAAATCGCTTTGGTCGCGAAATGGCGCAAAAACGTAAAGCAAACGCGGTTCGAGTGTCTGGATGCGGCGTTCCGCAGTGTTCATCGGCCTTTCAAAAACGATCCCGGTATCGAAACTCGCAATTGGAATCGTACGGCTAGGTTCTTCATCCTGCCCTGGCGAGGTGTCCTGCAAATCGTAGCGCGTGTAATCAAGCAAGACTGACGGAATCATGAACCACCCGGGCTTCTCCACCGCGTAAGCAATTTCCGGTGCCGCATTGAAGCGCCAACCGGTTACGCCGACGTCGCGGTCAAAATAAACAATTTCGGTGTCCAGACCATACGACAGGCCAAATGCACTATCGGGCCAGTAACCCTTGGCATATAGTTGCGGCAGCCTTCGGTACGGCTCGTCTTCCGGTACGATCGCCGAATCAATCGTCTGGTATTCCTGCACTTGGCCAAAAAGCGACCAGTTGTCGCTAAAGTAATCGAAGGACACGCTTCGATTTAGATGGGTGATGCTGGCGATGCTCAGCGATCCGCCAAGGTCCTCGAAGTACTGCTTATCGGAGACATCACGAATATCGATCCGATTGCGCCAGCCGTTGCCAAATAGTGACTGGTTTCTGAACCTGAGCTGGTGTCGGTTATCGCCGAACTTATTGTCGTCAGGTAGATACTCTGCTTCCAGTATTCCATCGCTGCCCTCGAACAGGTAACGGAATTCTCCACCGATTTGTACGCCGCGATCAGTGAGCAGGCGAGGGAAGAAGGTGGCGTCATAGTTCTCGGCGATGTTCCAGTAATACGGAAGGCTGATTTCGTTTCCGCTGCGACCGGTGCTGCCGATCTCCGGCGTCAGGATGCCGGATTTGCGTGCGTCCGTTATCGGAAACGACAGATATGGCGTATATAGGATCGGCACACCCTGGAACCGCAACCGGACGTTGCGCGCCTTACCGACACCGCTTTGCGTGTCGAGTTCGATATCTCCGGCTTCGATTATCCAATCGTTCGAATCGGGCGGGCAGGTGGTGTAGCTCACTTCCGCAAGTTGCAAACGACCTTCCTGGTTAATCTCGAGAACATTCGCAGCGCCCCTCGCATTGTCCCGCCCCACCTCGAATTGCGCGCCCTCGAATCGAATGCGACCTGTCTCATAGGCGAACTCCGCGGAATCGCTCAGTACAAGCGAATCAGGATCCTCGTATCGCACGCCGCCCGTGAGGTTCAGGGCGCGCTGCACCGGGTCGTAACTCGCCGTGTCCGCGCCGGCCAGGCGATCGCCGCGGCGCAACACGACACCGCCAGACATCGATGCCGTCAGCAAATCGCCTAACGTCGCCTCGAACTCGCCAGCCTGGAGTTCGATGACGTCTTCCTCGCCTGCGCCGTACTGCTCCAGCAGGGAATCCGTCATCAATTCCCGCGCCGATGGCGTCTCACAGGCGCCGCGGCTCTGCGCCATGGCGGGGCCAATTATCAGGCCCAGCCCAATGCCAACAAATATGCGGGAAAATCCGGACAACATTTCAGCTGAAGTTTCTGGCAAGTAGTTGAGGACTCGGGATTTATTGAGAAAGGATGTTATCCGCTATCGCGATTTGCTACCTTCGCACATGATCGTATTCGCTTCAACGAGTCATGGAGAATAACCATAGTCGCGCCAAATCAGAACGCCGATAGCCGTTACGATGACTTATTGATCTGGTTGGCGCAATTCGACGATTTAGCCGACGCAGATCTGCAACCGGCATCGGTCGATGCCAGTTTCCGACAGTACTATCGGGTTGCGCGGGACGCCGAAAGTTTCATAATCATGGATGCGCCACCGTCCCAGGAAGATTGCCATCCATTCGTACAGATCGCGGGCTACCTCGAAAGCATGGGATTGAATTGCCCGCGGATACTCGGCGCCAATTTCGAGAACGGTTTTGTTCTGATGACCGATCTCGGTTCGACGAGATACATAGATGAACTCCAAGAAAATAGCGAAAGCAAAACGGAACTCTACGATGACGCGATCGATGCATTGCTGACGCTTCAGGAAAAAGGCGAGGCATACCAACAGCAACTCCCAACATACGATTACGATTTCATTAGCTTC